>Ga0075424_100007399_pt1 | contig 10654 bp, 10 predicted proteins | sample SoiMethybrSBSTD3_FD_75301 | JGI IMG/M metagenome (GOLD analysis project Ga0075424, IMG submission 75301) | Bulk soil microbial communities from a Populus tree surrounding site in Tennessee, USA - Soil MetaG P. TD hybrid SBSTD3 | ecosystem: Environmental > Terrestrial > Soil > Tree plantation...
CGGCGGCCGCGTCACCACGATCGCGCTGCGGGAGGGACTTTCGACCAGCGAGCTGGTGCGCCGGATCCGCGAGGGGAAGGGCGCGTAGGGGCGACGAAAAACACCGTGGACCCGGCCTCGGGCGCGGGCGCATCATCGGGTCCGGCGGCGACGGACCGCTCCAAGTCCGCCTCACGAAGTCCGCTCCCGGGGGCTTCGCTCAGCAGTCGGAGGTGAGGGTTGCGTGCCCTGAAGCCGTACCTCGGATTCCTCGCCCTGAGCGCGCTCGTGGCCCCGCCGGTCGCCGCCCAGTGGTCGGCGTCGGGCGTGCCGGTGTGTCCGGCGCCATGGAGGACGGGCGCCACGGTCATGGTGGGCGATGGCCATGGGGGCGCCTTCGTGGCGTGGCTCGATGCCCGCGACACGAGCGCGACGCGGAGCATCTACGCGCAGCACGTGCTGGACTACGGTGCCCCGGATCCCGCCTGGCCGGCGCTGGGCACGCCGGCGTGCACGCTGCCGGGCTCGCGGCTTCAGATTCACATCGCCTCCGACGGCCTCGGCGGTTTTTTCCTCGCGTGGGATGACAAACGCTTCGGCAACAGCCTCGTCTTCCTCCAGCGTGTGATCTCCGGGGGAACGCTGGCCCCTGGCTGGCCCGCGAACGGAGTCCAGGTCTCCACGCACCCGTTGGCGGGGGACGTCACGGTCTTCGATGTCGTACCCGACGGGATCGGCGGCGCCTATCTGGCCTGGCGTTCGAATGACCAGCATCACTACGCACAACACATCGATGCCGGCGGGGCGGTGGTCTCGGGCTGGCCGGCAGCGGGGATGCAGCTCACGATCGGAAGTGGGACCGCGACCGTCATGGTCGAGCCGGCGCCTTCGGGCGGGTGCTATGTGCTGACCGCGAACCTGAACTCGGCGGTGGTCACTAAGCTGACTTCCGCGGGCGACGTGGACGTGGGCTGGCCCCTCGAGGGACGGTCCGTGCTGGACGAACTCGGCAGCGGCATCCAGATCAATGGCCCCTCCTATCTCACCACCGGCTCGAACGGGGATCTGTACCTCGCAGTATTTGGCTACCCCAGCGAGGGCCAGCAGACGCTCGTGCAGCGCGCTTCTCCCGAGGCGGTGCCGGCGTGGGGGGCGAACGGGGCCAAGGCGGGCCTCTCCTACCCGTACATGGAGCAGCTACTCCTGCTACCGGAGGGAGCCGGTGGAGCCTTCATGTCCTATCAGGAGGGTATCTGGGGCGACACGTACGCCACGTCGTGGAACGTTCGCATCAACCGGCTCGACGCCACGGGTGGACCGGCGCCGGGGTGGAGCGGAGCGATCTACGCGTCTGACACGTCCGCTGCGGAGTACGGCCCGGCGGGGCTGGTCTCCGACGGCGCGGACGGCGTCTACCTGTCGTGGCTCACCGTCCGAACCGATTGGCCACACCCGCGATTGTTCGTTCAGCACCTGGATGGCGCCGGCCAGCGCTTCCCCGGCTGGCCAGCCACCGGCATCCACGTCTGCGATTCCGATTCGGGACAGAACGTGTCCGGTAACCCGTACGAGTACTTCCCCACCCTGGCTTCGGACGGGCGTGGCGGCGTGCTCGTGGCCTGGGATGACTACCGGTACTACCCAAGCCCCATTTTCAGCGCTTTCATCACGCGCCTGCTCGGCAACGGCCAGCCGGCCGTGGGCGTGGGACCCGATCCGGCGCGCACCGTGGCGGCGCTCGCCGTGCACCCCAATCCCAGCTCGGGCGACCTGCGGCTCGCGCTTGAGCTGCCGCGAGAAGGACGCACTTGGCTCGACGTGCTGGATGCGACCGGACGGCGCGTGGCTTTGCGCGGCCTGGGCGATCTGCCGGCGGGCCGGCGCGACATCGAGTGGAGGATGCCCGCTGCGCTCCCCGCGGGTCTCTACTGGGTGCGGGCGCGCTGGCCCGGCGGCACGGTGGCGCGACGGATCGCCCTCGTTCACTAACCGCGGCCGCATCCCGAGGAGCGTCCGCCGCTTCGCGCCCAGCGGACGCCGGACATCGCGCGAAGGTCCTGCGCCCGCGCCTTGCGCGCCCCCGGGGCCGCGTCTAGTCTAGCCCGTCGTTTTCCCTTCCGGGTGTGTGCACCCCGCCCGCCGGGACGGGGCGCGAACCGCGCGCGGGGGCCATTCACGCGGGACTCGGAGCGGCCATGGCAGAGGCATTCCACAACTTCATCGGCGGCCGCTGGATTCCCGCCCGGAGCGCTCGGACGTTCAAGAACCTGAACCCGGCCACCGGCGCGGCCCTGGGCGAGTTCCCCGAATCGGGGCCCGAGGACGTGGACGCCGCCGTCCTGGCGGCCCGCGGCGCCATGCGCGCCTGGCAGCTCACGCCGGCCCCCAAGCGCGGGGAGATGCTGTTCCGCGTCGGCCACCTGATCGCGGCTCGAAAAGAAGAGCTGGCCCGCGCCGCGACCCGCGAGATGGGCAAGATCCTCGTCGAGACGCGCGGCGACGTTCAGGAAGGCGTGGACATGGCCTATCTCGCGGCGGGCGAGGGCCGCAGGCTCTACGGGGTCACCACGCCCAGCGAGATGCCCAACAAGTGGGCGATGAGCGTGCGCGTGCCGATCGGCGTGGCGGGCGTGATCACGGCGTGGAACTTCCCGTTCGCCGTGCCGACGTGGAAGATCTTTCCCGCGCTCGTCGCGGGCAACACGGTGGTGTTCAAGCCGTCCGAGGAGACGCCCGAGATGGGCTGGCACCTGGCCAAGCTCCTCGAGGAGGCGGGGGTGCCCGCGGGCGTGTTCAACGTCGTGCACGGCACCGGCCCCGGCGTCGGCTGGCCCATGGTGCAGCACGCGGGCGTGGACGTGGTGTCGTTCACCGGCTCGAACGCGGTGGGAACGAAGATCGCGGTAGAAGCCGCTCGGCTCGGCAAGCGCGTCTCGCTCGAGATGGGCGGCAAGAACGCCGTCATCGTGATGGACGACGCGGACCTCTCGCTCGCCGCGAACGCGGTGGCGTGGGGCGCTTTCGGCACCACGGGCCAGCGCTGCACGGCCACGAGCCGCGTGATCGTGCACGAGCGCGTGCACGACGAGCTGGTGAGGCTCGTGGTGCAGCGAGCGCGGGCCCTGAAGCTGGGCGACGGGCTCGAGGAGGGCGTGGAGATGGGCCCGCTCGTGAACGCCAGGCAGCTCGAGCGCGTCTCCGGCTACATGAAGGTGGGCGCAGACGAGGGCGCGAAGGTCGCCACCGGGGGCGCTCGCGCGAGCGGCGCGGGACTCGACCAGGGCTTCTTCTTCCAGCCCACCGTGCTCACCGACGTTCGCTCCGACATGCGCGTGGCGCAGGAGGAGATCTTCGGCCCGGTCGTGAGCTTCGTGCGCGTGAAGTCGCTTGCCGAGGCCGTGGAGGTGAACAACGCCACGCCGTTCGGGCTCTCGTCCTCCATCTTCACCGGCAACGTGAATGCAGCTTTCACCGCCATGCGCGACCTCACGACCGGGATCGTGTACGTGAACCACGGCACCACGGGGGCCGAGACGCACCTGCCTTTCGGCGGCACGCGCGGCACCGGGAACGGTCACCGCGAGGCGGGCCACACCATGCTGGATGCCTTCACCGAGTGGAAGAGCGTCTACGTGGACTTCAGCGGCAAGGTGCAGCGCGCGCAGATCGACAACAACTGAGGTCGAGATGAACCTCCACGAATACCAGGGGAAGGAGTTGTTCGCGCGCTACGGCCTGCCCGTGCTGCCGGGGCAGGTCGCGGGCTCGCCCGAGGAGGCGCGCGGGATCGCCGTGTCCCTCGGCGGCACGGTGGTGATCAAGGCGCAGGTGCAGGCCGGCGGGCGCGGCAAGGCCGGCGGCGTGAAGCTCGCGCACTCGCCCGACGAGGCCATGGCGCGCGCGCGCGAGATCCTCGCGCTCACGATCAAGGGACTTCCCGTCCGCAAGGTGCTCGTGGCGAAGGCCGTTGACATCGTGCGCGAGCTCTACTGCGCCATCGTCATGGATCGCGAGAAGAAGGCGCCGCTCGTCATGCTCTCGGCGGAGGGCGGCGTGGACATCGAGGAGGTGGCGCGCACCGCACCGGAGAAGATCGTGCGCTTCCACGTCCCGCTCGAGGGCCTGCGGCCGTACATGGCGCGCAACCTGGTGCGGCCGCTGTTCCCGGACTTCGCGCAGGCCCAGCAGGCGGCGGACATCCTGCTCCGGCTCCACCGGGTGTTCACGGAGGGCGACTGCTCGCTGGCGGAGATCAACCCGCTCGCGGTCACGCCCGAGGGCAAGGTGCTGGCGCTCGACGCCAAGGTGGTGCTGGACGACAACGCATCGTTCCGCCACCCGGACTGGGAGAACTGGCGGGACCCTGCCGAGGAGACGCCGGGTGCGCGGCTGGCGCGCGAGAAGGGCCTCTCCTACGTGAGGCTCGACGGCGACATCGGCTGCATCGTCAACGGCGCCGGCCTGGCCATGGCCACGATGGACCTGATCAAGCACTACGGCGGCGAGCCCGCGAACTTCCTCGACATCGGCGGCTCGTCGAACCCGGAGAAGGTGACGGCCGCGCTCAAGATCATCACCACGGAGAGCCACGTCCGCGCCATCCTGTTCAACATCTTCGGCGGCATCACGCGCGGTGACGACGTGGCGAACGGCATCGTCGCCTCGCTCGAGTCGTCGCCGCTCCCCGTGCCGCTCGTCATCCGGCTCACGGGCACCAACGAGGAAAAGGCGCGCCAGATCCTCAAGGAGCACGGGCTCGGCGCCACCACCAGCATGGACGAAGCCGTGCGCATGGTGATCGAGAAGGCGCAGGAGGTGGTGGCGTGAGCATCCTGATCGATCGCGGCACGCGACTGATCGTGCAGGGCATCACCGGCCGCGACGGGGCGTTCCACACCCGGCAGATGCTGGACTACGGCACCCGCGTCGTGGGCGGCGTGACGCCGGGCAAGGGCGGGACCGAGATGCACGGCGTGCCCGTGTTCGACTCGGTGGCCGAGGCGGTCGAGGCCACGAAGGCGAACACGTCCGTGGTCTACGTGCCGGCCCCGTTCGCCGCGGACGCGGTGCACGAGGCGGCGGACGCGGGCGTGTCGCTGATCGTGTGCATCACCGAGGGGCTGCCTGTGCGCGACACGCTCGGGGCGTTCCACAAGGTGCTGGCCGCCCGCGGGGCGGCGAACCCGCTCGGCCGGCCGCGCCTCGTCGGGCCCAACTGCCCGGGGTTGATCACGCCGGGCCAGTCCAAGGTGGGCATCCTGCCCGGGCACATCTGCGCGCCGGGCCCGGTGGGCGTCGTGAGCAAGAGCGGCACGCTCACCTATGAAGTGGTGAAGCAGCTCACGGACCACGGCCTGGGTCAGAGCACGTGCATGGGCATCGGCGGCGACCCGGTGATCGGCACCGATTTCATCGACGCGCTGGCGCTGTTCGAGGCGGACGGCAAGACGGAGGCCATCGTCCTGATGGGCGAGATCGGCGGCAACGCGGAGGAGCAGGCCGCCCAGTTCATCCGCCGGCACGTCACCAAGCCGGTGGTCGCGTTCGTGGCCGGTCAGACCGCGCCGCCGGGCAAGCGCATGGGCCATGCGGGCGCCATCATCTCGGGCGGCACGGGAACGGCGGTGGAGAAGATGGCGGCGTTCGAGGCCGCGGGCGTGCCCGTGGCGCGCATCCCGTCGGAGATCCCGGGGTTGATCGCCGAGCTGCTCCAGCGCCGCCGCGTGCGCCAGCGGAACGGGACGGCGCGGAAGCCCGTCGATGCGTCCAGCGCGCGCAACCACGCCAGGCCCGTCGCCCGGGCCGGCCGCAACTCCTCGACGCCCGCGAAGCGGGTCGTCGCCGCACGGCGGGCGGCGGGCTCTCGCGCGCGACCGTCGCCCGCCCGCGCGGTGGCCGTCCGGAAGGCGGCTGCGGCACGCAAGAAGAAGTAGCTTCTGCAAGAGCAGCGTCGCGGTGAAGGACCGATCGCGACCCGGCAGCACTCACGACATATCGAACCGGCCGGCGTCCCCGAACAGCGCCCGCCGCAAGGAGGCCGCCCGTGGCCGTCGAGCGCACCCTGTTCATCGTCAAACCCGACGTCACCTCCCGGAACCTGGTCGGCAAGATCCTGGCGCACGTGGAGGCCGAGGGCTTCCGCATCGTCGAGGCGCGGCTGGCGCGGCTGACCCGGGAGCAGTGCAACGAGTTCTATTCCGAGCACGTCGGCAAGCCGTTCTTCCCCGGGCTCGTGGACTTCATGACCTCGGGACCGGTCATGCTCTGCTGCCTCGAGCGGGAGAACGCCGTCGCCAGGCTGCGCGACGTGATCGGCGCCACCGACCCCGCCCAGGCCGCCGAGGGCACCATCCGCCGGCTCTACGCGGAGTCCAAGGGCCGCAACTCGGTACACGCCTCGGACAGCCCGGCCTCTGCCGAGCGCGAGGTGAAGCTGTTTTTCGGCGTCGCGGCGCTGACCCACTGACGCCGCCGGCGGCGGAATCGGCCCCGAACGCCGCCCGGGCGAGGGGCGGGGCCGGGTTGGACGGTCGCGAAGGCCCTGTGCTAGTTTGCCTCGGATTCACAGGGGCGGCCACCGGCCGTCCCGAATGCATATGACCGGATTCGTCCTCGATCTCGCCACCCTGCGCCCGGCCGTCGACCGGGTGGAGGCCGAGGGCACGGCTTCCGATGTCGGACTCTCCCAACTCGAATGGCGCGAACCGGTTCGCGGCGTGTTCCAGGTGGAGAAGTCGGGCGATCGGGTGTCGGTGCGGGGTACCGTTCAGTCGCGGGCCCACCTCGAATGTGCGCGCTGCCTGCGGGAGTTCGCCCTGCCGCTCTCGGCGCCGCTCGTGGTGTACGCGGAACGGACCGGTTCTTCGTCGCGTGGCGAGGAGGAAGAGCTCGAGCGCGGCGACTACATGTTGTTCCACGATGGCCGGCGGCTGGACCTGCGCGAAATGATTCGCGAGGCATTGCTGCTGGAGTTGCCGATCACTCCCCATTGCCGGGAGGACTGTCCGGGCTTGTGCCCGAAGTGTGGCGCCGATCTGTCCCTAGGGCCCTGCGATTGCCCACCGGCATAGCGGCCACGCTCCGGGCTCCGGCCTGGCGGCCAGGAGGTCCAGCATCATGGCAGTTCCCAAGCGACGTCATTCCCACACGCGCGGCAAGAAGCGGCGCACGCACTGGAAGCTCGGAAAGCCGGGCCTGTCGAACTGCGCGCACTGCGGCGCCCCGCGGCTCCCGCACCGCATCTGCGCGAGCTGTGGGTACTACCGGGGCGAAGAGATCGTCACGCCGCGCGAAGCATAGCGGCCGACGGCACCCCCAATGACCTCTGTCCCGCGCATCGGGATTGATGCGATGGGAGGCGACTTCGGCCCTGCTCCGGTGGCCGCTGGCGCCGCGCTCGCGCTCCGCGAATGGCCCGGCCGTTTCCGGCTCACGCTGGTCGGCGACTCGGGCGAGATCCGAGCCGCGCTCAAGCACGCCCACCTGGGGGACACGCAGGTGGACGTCGTGCACGCGGCCGAGAGGGTGGACATGGCGGCCAAGCCCGCGGCCGCGGGGCGTCGCGCGGACACGTCGCTCGGCGTGCTCACGCAGCTCCACAAGGACGGCCGGCTGGACGGCATCTTCAGCGCCGGCAACACCGGCGCGGTGGTGGCGAGCGCGCTCCTGGGTCTGGGGCGTCTGGAAGGCGTCTCGCGCCCGGCGCTCGCGGCGTTCTTCCCCAACGCGGGCCGCGGCACGGTCGTGCTGGACGTGGGCGCGAACGCCGAGGTGAAGCCGGCGTGGCTGGTCCAGTTCGCCCACATGGGGGCCTGCTTCGCGCGCTACCTGCTCGGGCACGAGAACCCGCGCGTGGGGCTGCTGTCGATCGGCGAGGAGGAGAGCAAGGGCAACCAACTGGTCCAGGAGGCGCTGCCGCTGGTCAAGGCGGCGCGCCATCTCAACTTCATCGGTCCGGTGGAGGGTCGCGACCTGTTCAAGGGCACCTGCGACGTCATCGTCACCGACGGCTTCACCGGCAACGTGCTCCTCAAGACCGCCGAGAGCGCGGCGAGCTTCCTCGGTCGCTCCGTGCGCGACGAGGTGAAGCGCGACCCTCTGGCGATGTTCGGGGCGTTGTTCATGCGCGGGGCGCTCCACCGGCTGCGCTCGCGCATCGACTGGCAGGAATACGGCGCCGCGCCGCTTTTGGGCGTGAACGGCGTGTGCTTCATCGGGCACGGCTCGAGCGGCCCGCGCGCGTTCCGCAGCGCGATCCGCACGCTCACCACGTTCGTGGAGCAGCGCGTCAACGAGCACATTCGCGAGGAGATCCAGTCCGACCATGACACGGCGGCCTGACGGCATCCGCGGCGTGACCATCACCGGCACGGGCATGTACGTGCCCGAGCGGGTGCTCACGAACCACGACCTGGCGAAGCTCGTGGACACGTCCGACGAGTGGATCGTGGAGCGCACCGGCATCCGCGAGCGGCGCATCGCCGCGCCGGACCAGGCATCGAGCGACCTCGCGCTCGTGGCGTGCCAGCGGGCGCTGGACATGGCGCAGGTGCAGGCCCGCGACATCGATCACATCATCGTCGCCACGACGACGCCGGACCGCATCCTGCCCTCGTGCGCGTGCACGCTGCAGCAGAAGCTGGGCGCCTCGCGGGCCGCGGCCTACGACATGTTCGCGGCGTGCACGGGGTTCATCTTCGGTCTGGGGCTCGGCCGCGGCCTGATCGGCTCGGGCCTGACGGAGAACGTGCTCGTGGTGGGGGTGGAGACGCTGTCGCGGATCGTGGACTACACGGACCGCAACACCTGCGTGCTGTTCGGGGACGGGGCCGGTGCGGCGGTGCTCCAGGCGTGCGAGAACGGCGTGGGCCTGCACGCGATCGACATGCACTCGGACGGCGAGCTGGGCGAGGTGCTCGAGGTGCCTGCGGGCATCTCCTCGAACCCCGCCAGCGACCGCACGGTGGCCGGCCGCGAGCACTTCATCCGCATGCAGGGGAAGAAGCTGTTCCCGTTCGCCGTGCGCAACATGAAGCGGGCCACGCAGCTCTGCGCCGAGGCGGCAGGATGGTCCCCGGCGGAGATCGACCTGTTCATCCCGCACCAGGCGAATCTGCGCATCATCGACGCCGTGCGCGAGCAGCTCGAGCTCCCGGAGGACCGCGTGTACGTCAACATCGAGCGCTTCGGGAACACGTCCTCGGCGAGCATCCCGATCGCGCTCGACGAGTGCGTGCGCGCGGGGAAGCTGAAGCCGGGGGACAAGCTGGCCATGGCCGCGTTCGGCGGCGGCGCCACATGGGGCGCGTCCACGATGACGTGGACCGTGCCGCTGGAGCGCGCGCGCCGCGCCGCGGGCGCTCGCGGGACCGTGCACGAGACGGTGTCGTGAAGCTCGCGTTCCTGTTCCCGGGGCAGGGCGCGCAGGCCGTGGGCATGGGCCGCGCGCTCGCGGACGCGTTCCCTGAGGCGCGCGACGCGTTCGCCACGGCGGACCGCGTGCTGGGCTTCCCGCTCTCGCAGCTCGCGTGGAACGGCCCCGCCGAGGAGCTCAAGAAGAGCGTGAACACGCAGCCCGCGCTGCTCACGCACAGCGTGGCGGCATGGCGGCTGCTGGAGTCCACCGGCATCGTTCCCGCGTTCGTGGCCGGCCACAGCCTGGGCGAGTACTCGGCGTGCGTGGCGGCCGGCGCGCTGTCGTTCGAGGACGCGCTCGTGCTCACGCACACGCGCGGGCGGCTCATGTACGAGGCCGGGCTCGCGCGCCCCGGAGCCATGGCGGCGCTGCTGGGGCTGTCGAAGGAGGACGCGGAGGCGGCATGCGCCGAGGCCGCGGGCGCCGGCATCGTGCGCGCCGCGAATCTGAACGCGCCCGGCCAGGTGGTGATCTCGGGCGAGCCCGCGGCGGTGGACGCGGCATGCGAGCGCGCCCGCGCCCGCGGCGCCAAGCGCGCGATCCGGCTCGAGGTGAGCGGCGCGTTCCACTCGCCGCTCATGGAGCCGGCTGCGCGGGGGCTCTCCGAGGTGCTCGCCGCGGTCACGTTCCGCGACGCGCGCTGCCCGGTGATCAGCAACGCCTGGGCGCGGCCCGTCGAGAAGGCCGCGGAGATCCGCCGGGCGCTCGAGGAGCAGCTCCTGGCCAGCGTGCGCTGGGAGGAGTCCATGCGGCTGCTGCTGGATCGCGGCGTCGAGGGCTTCGTCGAGCTGGGGACCGGCAAGGTGCTGCGCGGTCTCCTGCGCGCGATCGAGCCCAAGGCCGCGAGCTGGAACGTGGAAGACCTCGAGAGCCTCGCCGCCACGCGCGGCGCGCTGGCCGGGGCCGGGAGGAACGCATGACCGAGACGCGCGTTCGCACGGAGAAGGACAGGGCCCGCGAGGCTTCGGGCCGGCCCGAGCTGGAGGGCCAGGCGGCGTTCGTGACCGGCGGCGCCACGGGGATCGGGCTCGCGGTCTCGCGCGCGCTCGCCGCGCGCGGCGCGGCGGTGGCGATCTTCGCCCGCAACCGCGAGCGGGCGGAGGAGGCGGCCGCCGCGATTCGCGAAGAGGGCCGACTGGCGCACGCGTTCCCCGCGGACGTGACCGACAGCCGTGCGGTGGACACCGCGTTCGATCAGGCGCTCGCCCAGCTCGGCCGCGTCGACATCCTCGTCAACAACGCGGGGCTCACCCGCGACGG
>Ga0075424_100007400_pt1 | contig 10653 bp, 4 predicted proteins | sample SoiMethybrSBSTD3_FD_75301 | JGI IMG/M metagenome (GOLD analysis project Ga0075424, IMG submission 75301) | Bulk soil microbial communities from a Populus tree surrounding site in Tennessee, USA - Soil MetaG P. TD hybrid SBSTD3 | ecosystem: Environmental > Terrestrial > Soil > Tree plantation...
GCGCCCACACTCTTGATGCGATTGTTTTCGACGACGATGTCGGCGTCCTTGAGAACTTCATCGCCCTTCATGGTGACAACGGTGGCCCCGCGAAGGACGATAGTACCCTTGGGAGTCTTGCGCGGCATCTCGAGATCCACTTTCACTTCCTGGACGTCTTTTTCGCGTTCCTTAAATTTCTTTTCTTCCTTCTTTTCGTCTTTCTTCTCGTCCTTCTTGTCAGTTTGCTTGGCGTCCGCAGTGTCCTTTTTGTCTTTGTCCTTGTCGGCGTCCTTGGCTTCGTCTTTTTTGTCGCCGTCTTTCTTATCGCCTTCTTTCTTCTCGTCCTTGGGTGGCTCAAAGGAAATGGAGCTGAGCGGCTGCCGGAAATAGCTCGCGCCCACGGCCCAAGTGACGGTCTTGCCGTCATCGGCCCAGCCGTAGTAGTCGGCACCGATGTCGGTGAGTTTTTTCAACGGAACGGCGGGGCCACCAATGCTCACGGTGGGCGGTTCGCCACCAACCAGCGGCATAGCGATGATGTAAAGCTGGTTCATGACATGGGCAAGCACCCACTGGCCATCGGGACTGGGAACCAGATCATCGGCGGGAACCGGTTCATCGGCAAAGTAGATGCCGGAGCCTTTGACGATGAGGTGCGTGCGGCGATCGGTTCCGTCATAGCGGAGGGATACCAATCCGCCGGGCGTGTATACATACACGCGGTCTTTTTCATGAGTGAAGTGAGGGCCGCCGGCGCCGCGAGCAGGCAGAATCAGATTTGGGTCACCGCCATCGGCGGAAATCCACACGAGATCATCATTTTGTGTCTGGCCGCTATCGAAGCCGCTGTTTTCGCGGTCGTAAGCATTGCCACGTAGGAGCACGATGCGCGAGCCATGCGGAGAAAAGATGGGATTGCTGTATACAGCGAGCGATTTCGAGAGCTGCACGGGGGTGCCGCCCGACGCAGGAATCTTCCAAAGCTGTCCGCCTTCGTTGGACCAAGAGACATAGGCGATCCACTTCCCGTCGGGAGAAAAAGCCGGCTGAAACGCGGTGGATTTCCCGGTGTCGAGCTTCTGCGGTTTTCCCGAAGGGAGATCGAGGGTGTAAAGGTGCGTCATGGCGGAGAAGGCGAGTTTTTTGCTGTCGGGCGATTCAACGGGATCGTGAATGAGACGGACCTTGATAGGGCCTTGCTCCACCTTTTGCGGGAAGTCGAGTTTAGGGCCAAGATCCTGGGAGACTTCGGCGGAAAAAGGAATGACGGATTCAGCGGCGGTTTCCAGGTTTAGGCGGCGAATTTTGCCATCCTGGTTGTAGATGATTTCCTTGCCGCCAGGCAGGAAGGCGTAGCCCGGAAAAAGATCGCGCGAGAAGATGGCTTCCTGGTCGTCGCGGGTGACGGGATAGCGGACCCAGTGGTCTTCGCCGGTTTCGAGATTGCGGAGACGCAAGCCGCTCTCCGTTTCGTGACGCGTGACGTACAGGAGAGATTTGCCGTCGGGAGAAATTCCCGGACGCATGGCGCTGCGGGGTTGTTCGATGATGGTGTCTTCATCGCCGGTCTTGCGGTCCTTGCGCTTGATGGACCAGAGGGGAAACATCGAGTTGTAAGAGAAATCGCGCCTGCGCTGCGCGAAATAGAGATAGCGGCCGTCGGGCGAGGCGACGACGCCCATGTCGCTGGTGCGCTGGTCACGCGGCGTGGCTGGAGAGGGCCGGGACTTGGTGATTTGAATGCCAGTGCCGCCGTCCATGTGGTACATCCAGATTTCGCGCGGGCCGATGCCGAATTTGGTTTTGGAAACGTAGATATATTTGCCGGATGGGTCCCAAGAGGGAGAAGCGAATTCGTTGTTGGGGTCTTTCGAGACTTGCTTCGCGCCGCTGCCGTCGGTCTTCATGATCCAGATGTTTTCGCTGCCTTCGCGATCGGAGAGGAAGGCGATCCACTGACCGTCGGGAGAAAAGCGGGGCTGGCTGTCAAAAGACATGCCACCGTCGATGAGCTTGGCTTTGCCGCCTTCGATCGGGAGAGTGTAGATGTCGCCGAGAAGTTCGAAAGCGATGGTCTTTCCGTCAGGAGAGACGTCGAGCGAAAGCCAGGTGCCTTCATCGGTGGTGAAGCTAACTTTGCGTTCGGATTTGAGAGGCAGACCTTTCTTCTCGTCCTTTTTTTCGTCTTTCTTATCGTCCTTTTTGTCTTTGTCCGTTTCCTGAACGGAATCGGTGGAGAGCGACTGCGGAGGATCCTGAGGGATGTCGGGAGATTGCGCCCGCGAGATTTTGGCCGAGCCAGTGAGGTTTAAGGCCACCAGAATCGAGCAGACTAGAATTGACCGCAGAGCGAATAGCTTACCGTTCATGCTTCTCTCTCCTTCAAAGACAAGTGCGATGGCTGGAACTGGAAACTCGCTAAAACTCAGTACAAACTCAGGGCCAAACACCGGCCTCTTCGTGCCTCAGGGCAAGCTAAAGGCCGACCACTACAACCGCGTCAGAGTCGCGAACGAAAGGCGTATAAGGATGCCTTTCGCAAGCAATTGACGCAAGCGGCTAACGCCGCGCAAAAAATCTGGGACGAGATTGATGCAACCGCACCCGCATTTTTCGAGTTAGACGCGCTAAGAGCGCAATGGTTTCGCAATAGCCAAGAACCTTTTCAGGTACGAAGAGATTCGTGGGCTTGCAAGCATGTGCCTCCACCGCTAGAGGTTGTCATCGTCGTCAGGGCCACCACGGCGGCCGGAAGAGGAAGGAGGCGTCGGGACGATGTGAGGAATGCCGGCGTCATTCATTTTCTTGTTTAGAGCCGGCAAATCTTCGTCTGAGATTTTCTTTACTTGAGCGGAAGCGTCGGCGACGAGCGGCGTGAGCTCGGCGAGCTTTTCTTTCTGCTGGCCACCGGGCGCTGCGGCGAATTCATCCAGGTCCTGCATGAGGTCCTGAACCTGAGAAGGCAGCGGATCGGGGCGCCATTCGAACGGAGGGCCGGCATTGCCGAGGCCCTGCTGCTCGCGCTGGTATTTGAGAGCGATGTCGTCGACTTTTTTCTGGAGATCGTCGGCGGACTTTAGGATATCGGCAGAAATTTTAAGGCCGTCTTTCTTTTCGGCTTCTTTCTTCCAGCTTTCACGAGCGGCTTTCAGGGCAGATTGGATGCCGAGGATAGTCTTCCGGTCCTTGTCAGTGGATTTAGCCATGGCGTAAAGCTGATCGATCGCGGCACGACGGGCCGCGCGGTCTTCGGCGCTGAGCGGGAGCCGCGTATCGGATTCGACCGTGACTTTCTGCGTGGCTTCCTTGTCGCCTGCTTTGATTTTGATGGTGTATTCGCCAGGCTCGACGAAAGGACCGCGCGGGCCAAAGCCGTAACCGGCGGCTATGGCTTCGAGCTGTTCCGGAGATGGCTCGGCTGGCGAGTTGTAGCGGAGATCCCAACTCGCGCGATTCACCCCGGCAGCCGCGGGACCGTCGAGTTCGCGAATGACTTTGCCGTCCTTGTCGGTAACAGTGATTTTAACTTTGCCTTCTTTTTTCTCGGCTTCGGGTTTTTCTTCCTTGTCGGCGGACTGAATCGGCTGCTTTGCTTTTTCAGCGGCGCCGGTTTCTTTCTGCTGCGGCGCGGGCTCGTCTTTCTTCGGCGCGACTTGAGCAGCTTGGGTTGCAGCGACCTTCTCTGATTTCTCGGCTTCTTTCTCTTTGTCTGCTTCTTTCTTAGGCTCTTCGGGAGGAAGCGCAGTTTTCAGGTAATAGTTAAGGATGGCGCCGGGCGGAGGATTTTTGGCGACGAACATCTTTTGACCGGCGCTCCAGCGGCGGTTGGTGATGAACCAGGCATTGGTGTTACGCGGAGGGAAGAAGGTGAAATCGCCGGACGCGACGGAGGAGTCCATTTTCTCGAGTGGAGTGAGGTCGTCGAAAATCCAAATGGAGCGGCCGTGGGTGGCGAGAACGAGATCATTGTATGCGGCTTGGAGCTCGATGTCGTCCACGGGGACTGTGGGGAAATTGTTCTTGAAGGCAGTCCAGTTGGCACCGCGATCCCAGGAAATCCAAAGACCGAATTCAGTGCCTGCAAAAAGAAGATTGGCGTTGCGTGGGTGTTCGCGAACAACGTGGACGGATCCGGCGGAATCGGGAATGCCGGTGCGGATGGGCTTCCAGGTTTCGCCGTAGTCGGACGTGGCGAAGATGTAGATGTTGTAGTCGTCGGTGCGATGTCCGTCGAAGGTGACGAATGCGGTGCCTTCGGAAGTTTTTGAGGCGACTACGCGAGAGACGTAGGTGCCTTTGGGAACTCCGGGAACTTTGCCAGCAACGTTAGTCCAGGTTTTGCCGCCATCGCGGGTGACCTGCACGTTGCCGTCGTCGGTGCCAGCCCAAAGAACATTGGGAGTGAGCGGCGACTCGCTGATGGTGGTGATGGTGGGATATTCCTCGACACCGTCATGGCGAGAAAGCGTTTTCTTGTCGGGAGTTTTGCTGAAGATTTGCAGTTTGTTGCGGTCGACGCCGGAAGTCAGATCGTTGCCGAGGCGTGTCCAGGAGTCGCCTTGATCGGCGGATTTGAAGAAATAGTTGCCGCCATAATAGATGGTCCTGTGATCGTGAAGGGAAACGGCGACGGGCGAGTTCCACTGGAAACGGTAATGCGGTTCGCCGAATTTCGCTTCGGGCTTGACGGACCGCTCCTGGCCCGTGCTGAGGTTGCGGCGAGCGAGATAGCCATCCTGCGATTCGGTGTAGACGATATTCGGATCGACGTTGTCAATTTGCGCGTAGAAACCATCGCCGCCGTGGATGAGCTTCCAATCGTCGTTGACGATGCCGTCGCGAGAAAGAGTCGCGCTAGGGCCGCACCAACTGCCGTTGTCCTGCAAGCCGCCGCAAATGTGGTAAGGCTTCTCGTTGTCGAGGCCAATTTCGTAGAACTGGCCAATGGCGATGGTGTTCAGGAAGTCCCAAGTTTTACCGCTGTCGTAGCTCCAGTGAATGCCGCCGTCGCTGCCAGTGATGATGTGATTGGAGTCGGCGGGGTCGATCCACAGGGCGTGAAAGTCGCCGTGAATTTTCTGGACGCGGCGAGTGGAGAAAATTTTGCCGCCGTCTTCGGAAAAATACATCGCGGCGCCGAGCACCCAAATGCGGAGATCATTGTTGGGATCGACGCGAACCTGGCTGTAGTAGGACGGGCGCGGATTGGTGTCGCTCATCTTGTGCCAGGTTTCGCCTTTGTCTTCGCTACGGTAGATTCCGCCTTTTTCGTGCTGAACCAGTGAGTAAACAATGTTGGGATCCTTGCGATAGACATCGAGGCCGATGCGGCCGGTTTCGCCGCCGTTTTCGTAGGGCAGGCCTTTGGTGAGTTTTTTCCAGGTGGCGCCGCCGTCAGTAGTTTTGTAAATGGCGGATTCGGAGCCGCCGCCGTTGTAGCCGAACGGAGTGCGGCGGCGCGTGTAGGCAGCGGCGTAGAGAGTGTCCGGGCTTTCGGGGTCCATGGCGATGTCGCTGACGCCGGTGTCTTCGGAAATTTTCAGGACTTGCGACCAGGTCTTACCGGCGTCGGTGGTTTTGTAGACGCCGCGCTCGGGATTGGGTCCCCAAAGATGGCCGAGCGCGGCGGCGTAGACGATGTCAGGATTTTTCGGGTGAATGACGACGCGGCCGATGTGGTGCGTGGCAGCGAGACCCATATTTTTCCAGGTTTTGCCGGCGTCGGTGGATTTGTAGATCCCATCACCCCAGGAGGAGCTTTGGCGATTGTTGGGTTCGCCGGAGCCGACCCAGACTATGGAAGGGTCGGATGGCGCGATGGCGATGTCCCCGATGGTGGAGACAGCTTCTTTGTCGAAAACGGGCTCCCAAGTGGTGCCGTTGTTGGCAGTTCTCCAGACGCCGCCGGAGGCCACACCTACCAAAACAATGTTGGGATTGGATTCGACGACGGCAAAATCGTCAATGCGGCCCCCCATGGTGGCGGGGCCGACTTCGCGGAATTCGAGAGACTTGAATTTTTCCATGGGAGAAGGCGGGATAGGTGCCGGGTCGGCGATCGCCACGAGTTTATCTTTCTGTTTGTCCTTGGCCTTAGGCTTTTGAGCCACAACGAAAGAATTGTAGGAAAACAGGATCGAGCAGAGAGCCAGAGTCGAGCGGATCCGGGTCATCGAGATAACTCCTTCGACGAATACTTTTCAGGTGCTTTTGGGTAAGCGGCGCATCATACCGCGGGCGGTCTGCCAACGCAGCTAGATTTCGCGAAAGGGCGACGCGACCTTGCTGGAAAAGACGTGCAAGGCAGGCGGTACGTTTCGTTTGACGCGAAAGATCGGCTGAGGGACGCAACCAGAAGCGCGTGCTAAGCTATCCAACTGCTTTTCGCGAGATTTGATTCGTGGTGCGCGCGCGTCTGACTGTCCTTCTTTCAGCTACGGCGAAGAATTGGGCGTCCTGGAGACGTTGCGCGGGGCTGCGTGCGGGATTGGTGTGCGCGGGATTGCTGGCGCTTTTGGCGGGCAGATGCAAGGCACAGCAGGTGCATTTGCCTTCGGGCAAAGGGCAGTATGCGGAGCTTTCCTCGGAGGGGCCGCAAGAGCGGCAAGGTGACCTGTTTATCGCCGATAAGAATGTGGATTTGCAGTACGCGGAAATGCGGCTACGAGCGGACCACCTGGAGTACAACGACAAAACGCGCGACGCGGTGGCGCAGGGCCATGTGCAGTTCGACTATTTGAATCAACACCTGGAAGGCGAAGAGGCCCACTACAATTTCGCCACCGGGATCGGGAAATTCACCAACGTGCGCGGAACGGTGAAAATTGTGCGCCGGCCGAATCCGGTGGTGCTGGTGAGCGAAAATCCCTTGTATTTCGAAGCGAGGGAAGTCGAGCGATATCCAGACGATACCTTTGTGATTCATCAGGCATGGATCACAGTGTGCGACCAGGAACGGCCCACGTGGCAGATGTTCGCGCCGCGGGCGAAAATCCGTCTGAACAAATCGGTGGCGTTGGTTAACGCGAATTTCCGTTTGTACAAGGTGCCGCTGTTGTGGGTGCCCTATGCGACGACGCCAGCGGGGCAGCGAGTGCGGCAATCGGGATTTTTGCTGCCGGACATCGGTAATAGCTCTACAAAAGGATATGTGTTCGGCGATGCGTATTATTGGGCGCCCACCACATGGGCGGACGCGACGCTGGGCGCGCAGTATTTGAGCAAGCGAGGTTCTTCGCAGCGAGCCGAATTGAGGATGCGGCCATCAGAGAACTCATCGTTCTTGTACACGTATTACGGAGTGATCGATCGCGGCCTGCCGGACGCAAACGGTGCGTTGCAACCGCAAGGCGGCCACCAGCAACAACTGCAAGTGCAGACGCTGTTGCCGAAAGGATGGCGGTTTGTCGCAGACTACAACCAGTTGTCGTCGCTGACCTTCCGGCTGGCGTTCGCCGATGCGTACGGCGACGCGATCAACTCGGAAGTACGTAGCGCGATCTTTTTGACCAACAATTTCAGCGGATTCAGCCTGAATTTCGCTGCACTGAACGACAAAAACTTTCTGACCATCAATCCACAGACCAGTGTGACGCTGCGCAATGTGCCGGAAGCGCGGTTTGGTTCGGTGGAGCAGGCGCCGTGGCGGAATCTGCCGCTGTATTTCAGTTTTGACTCGTTTATCGGCGCGGTGCACCGCGATGACGCGAATCTGACGACGCCGGCGATGGTGCAGCGGACGGAGTTGGCGCCGAGGGTGACAGTGCCGCTGAATTTTGGGCCATGGCTGAACGTGACGGCGACGGGCGCGGTGCGCACGACGCGCTATGGGGCTTCGCTGGACACTTCGGGCAACCTAAGCGTACAGCCGGTGACGCGGAATGACGGCGAGTTCTCGCTGGAAATTCGGCCGCCGACTCTGGAACGGATTTTCGGAGCGCCGAGCAAGAAGCGGCGGTACAAGCACGCGATCGAGCCGGAAGTGACTTACCGATATGTATCGGGGATCAATGATTTCGAGCGATTCATCCGCTTTGATTCGAACGCGACGCTTTCAAACACCAATGAGGTGGAATATGGGTTTACGCAGCGGCTGTATGTGAAAAGGGACGACGAGCAGCCGACGGAGTTTTTGTCGTGGAACGTGGTTCAGAAGCACTACTTCGATCCGACGTTTGGCGGGGCGATCGCGGACGGACAGCGCAACGTGCTGCAAGCGCTGAATTCGATCACGCCGTTCGCGTTTGCGAGCGAACCGCGGGACTGGTCGCCGATCGTGAGCGACTTCAAGGTAACGCCGGGCGGGAAATACGATGCCGAGCAGATCATCGAATACGACCCACAGCTAAACAAAATCGTGGCCGAAGGCACGCTGCTGAAAGTAAAGCCGTACAGCGAATTTTTCGCGACGGTGGCCCACTTCCATATTCAGGATGATCCGGTGCTGCAGCCGCTCTCGAACCAGATACGCGCGCTGGTGGGATACGGCGCGTTCAACAGGAAGGGTTTCAACTTTACCGGCGGCGTGAGCTACGACATTCAGAATTCGGCGCTGCAAAACCAGATTGCACAGATCACCTATAACGGGAATTGCTGTGGGCTTTCGCTGGAATACCGGCGCATCGCGCTGGGACAGGTACGCACGGAAAACCAGTTTCGCGTGGCGTTTACAATTGCGAATATCGGAACGTTCGGGAACCTGCGGCGGCAGGAGAAAATCTTCTAGTTACTGCGCGGTTGCACTCCTCCGGTTCATCAACCACGAGCCGATGAAATACCCCAGTGTGCCGGTGACGATGCCCCCAAAAATGTCGGCCACGTAATGATAGCGGCCCCAAATCGTAGAAACACACATTACTGTGACCAGCGGCAGCAGGACCCAGAAAAGCCAGCGACGATGGCGCCACGCGCCCCAAACGACCGCGACGGCGCCTGCGACATGCTCCGAGGGAAATGCGGCGCCGCGAACACGGCCGTAGTGCTCGATGAAATTGATGGTAGCGGTGAACGGGCCGCCGTGAAGTTCGCCGTGCCACATGCCAGCCATGGCGAACCACGGGCTCTGAATCGGGAAGAGCGCGGCGATGACATAGCCTATTGCGTAGGCGACGGCAGAGTAAGTCATGACCGACCAATACGCGTGCCATTCGCGCCGGTAATAAAGGATGCCGCCGATAACCAGCAGATAAACAAAATAGGTTAGATAGGCCAGCTGGAGGAGATCGTTGCGGAGCGGTGTAGCGAATTGTTCGAGCCACACGGCCGGATGCACGCCGAACATCCAGTTGTCGAAGGCGATGAGTTTGCCGTCCTGCCAATTGGGATTCACCAAATGGACGAGGTAAGCGAGCTCTTCGAAGCAGAAGAGAAAGAACAGATGCGGATACCAATGTCGCCAGAAATGCCAAAAACGTGCGCTCCAAGTTACGCCGTTCAGCAACGCGCGTTCTTCCGAGCGGGCGCCGGCTGCGCAAAGTAAGAAAATGATTGTTGCGACGATGGCCTGCGCGCCAATCAGCTTCCAGGGATGCGCAAGATTCCGGGAGAAGACGGAAATCATAGCGCTGGAAAGAGCCAAGTAGCTCAGTGCAACGAGCTCAAACGTGCCCAGCGCGGCCCAAGTGCGAGCGAGTTCCCGCCGTAATGCGGTGGTCCAGCTCGATTGTTGCAATGAGACGAGTGCGCCCATACGGGGTGACGGATATTCACTTAAACTGGTCCGCTGAAGAGATAAGATGCTCTCGGGCCGGACTTCGTGCTGTCCTTGCATATTCATTGCACTGCTTGCCTTTCCATTCTAAAGCGTGACGCGCGCCGGGAGTTCGCCGCGGACACGAAGTCCAGATCGCTACCAGCCAGCCCTTACGCAGTGCCGCTCGGCGCAGGCCGAAAGTGGGATTGACCGCAAACCGGTTCCCAACCGCCTCGAGCATGAATTGATCCAGAAGGTGGTCCCCGTAGGCCGCGCATTCTTGCAAGGAGTCCGCGCGCGCTTGCGCGAATCCCCTGATGGCGGCGGCTTTTGCTTCACCAAACATCGGCGAGCCGGAAACGCGGCCAGTCCAGCAGCCAGCTTGGATGGTGAGCTGAGTAGCGATGATGGAAATTCTAGTTTCCACACCGCGCAGGAGCAGCTCGCGCTCCAGGGCCGACTTCACGATTTCTGCGAGGGGAGCCAAGGTTCCCGTAACCAGGACGATCGTGTCGCCGTGTAGTGCGTGCCACCAAACTCGTTGCAGTGCGGCCGGGAAAAATTCGGGCACCCAGCGGGTTTCGCGCGACATTTCGGAGATGACGCCGGACGAGACTCCTCGCAGGTAAGTCTTATTGCATTGCGCGGCAACGGAGAACTCCGCACCTCCGTGGCGAAACATTTCGGCCGCCCAGCGAAAATAGTTGCCGACAGGAATTTTTCCGGCGCGGAAGAGATTCCAGAAAAACCGCCGCTCAAGCGATGGATGCGGAAGCAGCGTGCCGTCGATGTCGAAGAACGCGATGCTCATGCAACCCCGGCGGATTTGCGCGGTCGGACCGCTACCGCTTCGCGTGCGAAGAAGCGCCAACCTTCAATCAGCACCGGGAGCCCGCGCAACAAACAGAATGCCGCAGTGGCCCAGGTCAAAATTTGCGCGATGGCGCGAATGGTGAGGTGTGCTTCGCCGGGGAGCGAAC
>Ga0075424_100007401_pt1 | contig 10652 bp, 6 predicted proteins | sample SoiMethybrSBSTD3_FD_75301 | JGI IMG/M metagenome (GOLD analysis project Ga0075424, IMG submission 75301) | Bulk soil microbial communities from a Populus tree surrounding site in Tennessee, USA - Soil MetaG P. TD hybrid SBSTD3 | ecosystem: Environmental > Terrestrial > Soil > Tree plantation...
CGGGCGTTCGTCCACAGCCAGCGTGTCATGGGCCACGAGAACTTCCACGATCCCGGCACGGAGCGGTCAGTCGCGGGGATGGTCGCAAAACCGATCGCCGATGCCTTCGGGTACCGACTGAAGATCGTTTCGAACAGCCGCGCGAGCTCCTCGCTCGATGGGTGAAGTAGCCGTCCCGCTCGTTCCGCTCGACGAGCTCGGCGAAGTGACCTAACGCGTAGCCGAGCCGTTTCCAGCCGCCGTACTCCTTGTCCTCTTCGGCGGTGAGGGCAGCCTCATCGAGCCGCACGTGAGCGCCGTGGTCCGCCAGGAATCGCTGGATGCCGCCCGTAGCCATGGTCTTCGGGCCGGTCGACGTACCGTTAGGCAGGAAGGGCTGCTGCGACAACGCGACGCGGAGCCGGCCATCGGGCGCCGTGTATCGCTGGGCGTGCGTCTGCCCGGCGCCCAGGAACGCGAGAAGAAGCGCGAGCGTGCAGAGCGGCAGAGTGCGCATTGAGATCTCGGACCGATTATTTCGGCGGATGATACCGATGTGGCCCACGTCACGCACTGGGGATGACGTTTCCTGCCATTGCGCCTGATCGTTTCTCTCGGATGACCCGCCGACGTATCGCCGTCCTCGCCCTGACACTTGTTTCAGCGGCCCACACCGGCGCACAACAGCCATCGGTCGAATCCCGCCTGGAAGGGTTCGACGACTACGTGGCCCACCTGCTCGAGACGTGGAACGCCCCCGGCCTGGGCGTCGGCATCGTCGTGAAAGACAAGCTCGTGTTCGCGAAGGGCTACGGCTATCGCGATTTCGGGAAGAAGATCCCGTACACGGCGACCACCACACAGCCGATCGCATCAAACACGAAGCTGTTCACCGCCGTCGCGGCCGGGCTTCTTGTGGCTGATGGAAAGCTCGATTTTGACAGGCCAATCCGGTCATACATCACATCGATCAAGTTTGCGACCGACGAGCTCGATCGCGCCGTCACGATGCGTGACATGTTGTCGCATCGGACCGGCGTCTCCCGCCACGATGGCCTGTGGTACGAATCGGACCTCACGCAGAAAGACCTCGTCGATCGGCTGAGATACCTGGAGCCCTCCGCGCCGATCCGCACGACGTTCCTCTACAACAACGTCATGTACGCGAGCGCGGGATACGCCATCGGAGCCGTGAGCGGCAAGCCGTGGAAGACATTCGTCACCGAGCGAATCCTGAAGCCGCTCGACATGACGTGCACGTCGTTCTCGATCGCCGACATGCTCGCGACACCGGAGCCCGCCGTTCCCTACTCCGAGCGACGCGACGGTTCCGAGCTCGAGCGAGCCTCCTATTACGACGACGGGGGCGCCGTCGCTCCCGCTGGCGGCATGAACTCCAGCGTGGTCGACATGTCGCACTGGCTGATCGCGCTGCTGAACGGCGGCGTTTACAACGGCGTACAGGTCATCCCGCGCGAAGTCATTCGCGAGACACTCGCGCCATCGATCGCGCTCAAGAATACCGATCTCGAGTCGCGCGGGTGGGCCGAGATGCTCGGCACCGCATACGGACTCGGTCGCTACACCGGATCGTATCGCGGCCACTTCATCGCGTACCACGGCGGCGACATCCGCGGGTTCCACTCGCAGCTGTCCCTCATGCCGCATGACTCGATCGGCGTCATCGTCATGGTCATTGGCGATCACGCGGCACCGCTCTACAACATCGTGTCGTGGAACATCTACGAGCGTCTGCTCGGGCTGTCGCTCACTCCGTGGTCCCAGCGGTTCGATGGGATTCGCGTCGCCGAAAAACAGGCGCTCGAGACCGCGCGCGCCAAGGCGAACCGTCAATCCGCCGCGATCCTCAAGCCGTCACATCCGATCACAGACTACGTCGGCGAATTCGAGCATCCCGCCTACGGCGTCCTCAGGATCTCGCAAGCCGCAACCTCGCTTCTGTTCGACTTCCACAGGATTCGTCTGCCGCTGTCACAGGTTCGCTACGATCGGTTTGACACACCCGATGATGAGGAGCACGGCCGGTGGACTGTGAACTTCCTCACTGGTGTGAACGGCGACGTCGATCGCGCCGAGATGCCGATCGACGGTGGCGTGGTCGAGTTCAGGCGGCGAATCCCGGCTGCCCTCACGAACGTCGACACGCTCCGCCGGTTCGTCGGAACATACGGGGCTTCGAGCGTCACGAAGATCAACGTCGTCCTTCGCGCCGACAGCTCGCTCGCGATCACGGACTCCCGTGGCGGCTTTCAGCGCCTCGTGCCCGTGCAGCCCAATCGGTTCCGCTTGAGCGAACTACCCGATGTGCTGCTCGAGTTCTCGGTCCTCGAAGGCCGAGCGACGGCGATTCGAGCGTCGGATCCGGCGGGCGAGCTGACGTTTCATCGACAGTAAATCGGGAACGGGCGACGGCTGTTCAGCAGGGCGCTCCGGGTATCCCGCATCCGATGCCGAGGAACAGCACGCGAATCTGTGCGTTGCTCAACGTCGCCGTCCGGGAGCCTGAGGCAGTATTGCCATTGAACACGACCGGCGCGGACGCGGACACCGTAAATGGCGCCCTGCCATCCTCGTAGCCGCACGAGCCTACATAGTTCGGCATTGTGCCGGTGCATTGTGCGGTGCCGCCGTTGATGAGCCCCCAGCTCGCGTTGCCCTCCGACGCCGCCCACACCTGCGTTTGACTGTTGGCCAGATAGGCCGCGTTGCCAAACGACGGATAGGTCACATTCAGGATGTTCGCGTTGCCGAACACGGTCACGATCACCTTGGCTCCCGCGCCGTCCCACACAATCACGCCTCGGGTAGTCCGCTGGCCCGGTTGCAGGTTGAACGTGACCGAGTAGCCGAGCACGCGGCGCGTGGCCATCGCCGTCGCGGCAGATACGTCGAACGACGCGCCCGATCCGGGGATGTCGCCGAGCACGTCGAGGTTCGTCGTGACATCCAGCTCGGTGGCGGTAGTCGTGGTCTGCATGACGAGGGCGAGCGCGTTGAGAAGCTGCTGCGCCGTGACGTCCGACTGGCCGACGCGCGTCGCGAGCGCGGACAGGCTCGCCGCCACCGCGCTCTTCTCGGCAGCCGTCGGCGTCACGATCGTCGGGGAGCCACCGCCGCCCGGATTCGGGTTCGGGTCCGTCCCCCCGTCGCTTCCCCCACACCCCGTCGTGCCGATCGCTATCGACACCAGGATCCCGCACGCGTATCGCATTCGTCGCACTGGCATTGGTCTCCTCCCTTGCCTAACGATTCCAGTCTCGCTGGCGCCCCTCCGGACTACGATCCGCCAGCCCTATCCGCCGTCCACCTCGATATCGTCACGCACCTGGCCCTCCGGTTCGGCCGGGAGACTCCAGATGTTTACCAGCCGGACGAGCTCCGTCGCATCGTCGAACGCGCATTTCTCACCGGACCCCAGCCGCTCGATCACGCCGGAGATCGGATTGCCATCGGACCCCTTGCCGGCTTTGCGCCGGATGCGAATCATGAAGTAGGCAAACTCGTCCACGGCTCAGACGCTGTGAGCCCACGCGCACCCAGCCGTCACCCGGCCGTCAACCCGGCCGGTCCGCACGCTCTTGCTCCATGGCGGCGTTCCAGTTGGTCACGCTCGGGCAGCTGCGACTCGTTGAAGCCGGCGATGCCGAACGGCTCCCCGGGCGTCGCAAAGAGCTTGTCCTGCTCGCCTTTGTCGCCCGTCGCGCACCGCGAGACGTGTCCCGCGAGGAGCTGGCGGCGCTACTTTGGGGCGAGCGCGCCGACGACCGCGCCCGACACTCCCTCCGGCAAACGCTGCTTCGACTCAAGCAGGTGCTCGGGCCGGCGCTCGAGGTGGACCCCATGCGACTGCATCTCGCCGACAAGGCCGTGGAGATCGACGCATCGGAGTTCGAGCGCGACGTCTCCGCCGGGCGCTACCGGGCGGCAATCGACCGATGGGGCGGGGACTTCCTCACTGCTGCCGACGACGTCGGCGGCGAGGGCTTCCGGACCTGGCTCGATCGCGAGCGCGAAGCGCTGCGTCGCCGTCTCGGCTTCGCCCTCGGGAAGCTCCTCGATGATGCCGAGGCGAGCCGGTCGTGGGACGATGCGACGCGGCTGGCCGAGCGGCTGGTCGAGCTGCGCCCGTCGGACGAGACGGCGCACGTACGACTCGTCAGCGCGCTGCGCGCGAGCGGTCGCGTGGCCGACGCGCTGGCGCGGCACGCCACGGCGGCCGCGACGTTCCGCGACGACCCGAACACCGCGGCGTCGCGACGACTCGTTAGGCTCGGCGAGGAGATCGAGAGCGTTGCCGGCCCGGCACGCACGCGAGCGAGCTTCCCCGGGTCGAGCGCGCTGCTGACGCCCGATCTCGTGGGTCGCGACGCGGCCCTCGGCGAGTTGGCGTCGGTGTGGAACCACGTCGGCAAGCGTCCGGGCGTCGTGCTGGTTGATGGGGACGCGGGGATCGGGAAGACACGGCTCATCGCCGAATTCGTTCGCCGCGTTCGCGGCGAGCACCCGACTGCGGTCGTGCTCGAATGCCGGGCCGCCGACGACGATCGCGACATCGCCTGGGCCACCGCGCGGCGTTTCCTCGCCGCATTGACGCGCGCACCGCGACTCACCGACGTGTCGAACAGATCGTTAGGCGCCGTGGCCACCCTGGTTCCGGGACTGCGCGAGCGTTTTCCGCACCTCGCCAATCCGGCCCGCGACAACGACGGGCTCGTGGACTCCATCCGCGAAGCCCTGCGGACCATCGCCGACCGTCACCCCGTGATGGTCGTGGTCGACGACGTCACCCACGCCGACCCACATACCCGCGACCTGCTGATCTCGCTCGTCAGGCACGGCGCACCGGGCACGCTCATCCTCCTCGCGGCACGCAGCGAAGAGCTGGCGCAGTCGCCGATCGTCCATGAGATCGGCCGAACGCCTGACGCCCGCCGCGTGAAGCTGCAGCCGCTGTCGGCATCCGAGGTGGAGGCGCTGATCGCCTCGATGCTGGAGATGGCTCCCGACGAGCGGCGCACGCTCGCCACCCGACTGCACGCCGAGAGCGACGGAAATCCGTTCTACGTGACCGAGCTCGTCTCGGCGCTCGCCGACACCGGACTGCTCGCGCTGGCAGCCGATGGCACCTGGCAGCTCACCGCCGACCTCGCAGGACGACCGCTCCCACTGCCAGGTGGCGTGCGCGGCGCGATGCAGCAGCGCCTCGGGTCTCTCGACTCCGACGCGCGCCGGGTACTCGAAGCCTGCGCCGGCGCCGGGCGGCTCGGGGCCGACGCGCTGCGCGAAACGCTCGGGGTGCCGGACGCGCGCCTTGGAGCGGCGGTCGAAACGCTGATCGCGCGACGTCTGCTGCGTTACTCGAACGAGCCGCCGACGTCGTACGAGCCGACACACGAGCTCCTGCGCCGCATAACGTGCGAGCTCGCTTCGGGCGAAGAACCCGTGCCGCGGCGACGAGGCCTGTCCACGCGAGCCAGGGCCGTCGTGGCGGCAGCTGTCGTCGCGCTGGCATGTGGTGGCGCGCTCTGGTGGGGAGCGCGTTCGGCGCTCGCTGACGTCGGCCACGATCGCGTGCTCGTTGCCCCATTCACGAACGAAACCGGCGAGACGGCCTTCGATCCCCTCTCTACTATCGTCGCGGATTGGCTGGCACAGGGCATCGCTCGAACCCGACTCGTGAAAGTCGTTCCGCTCGCCGTCGCCGTGGAAGATGGAGCCTCTCTCGGGGCCACAAGGGGTCGTGGCGGGTCACCTCTCGCGCGCGTGCGCACCCGCGCGCTCGACGCCCACGCCGGCATCGTCGTTTGGGGGAGCTTCGTGCACGCGGGGGACTCGCTGCGATTCCAGGCCTCGATCACCGACGCGAAGAGCGGAGAGCTCCTGCAAGACGTGGCAACGGTGGCCGGGCCGGCGAACACGCCTCTCGTCGCCGTCGAAGCCCTGCGGCGCGGGCTGCTCGCCGCACTCGCCCCGGTGGTGGACCAGCGGATGGCGGCATGGGCTCGTGTCGCCAGCGTACCTCCGAGCTACGAAGCCTACCTCGCGTTCGCCGAGGGGCTCGACGCCTTCACGCACGGCCAATCCGACCGGAGCGCGGTGGAGCCCCTCCTCCGCGCATACGCCCTCGACACCGCGTTCACGCTCCCGTTGCTGTACGCGGCGTGGACGGTGAGCGGAGCCGGCGATCAGGCCCGCGCCGATTCAATGCTTCGCCTGCTCGCGCCGCGACGCGAGTCGCTCGCGCCGTTCGATCGTGCTCTGCTCGATTTCCTAATGGCGGCGCACCGACGCGATCGCACGGCCAGCTACACTGCTGCGCTCGCGGTCGCGGAGATCGCGCCACAATCGGAGATCGCGGCGGTGGAGCTGCCGTTCGCGGCCATGGCGATCAATCGCCCCTACCGTGCACGCGAGATTCTCGAGCACGCCGACCCGACCCGCGGCGCCTTGCTGCGTGACAATTCCGGATACTGGAACGCGTACGCGCACGCGCTGCACATGACGGGTGACTACGAGCGGCAGCTCGCCGTCGCCCGAGCGTTGAGACAGCGAGACCCGAGCGAGCGTGCGGCGCTCTCCTACGAGACGCGGGCGCTCGCCGCGCTCGGCCGCACTGCCGAGCTCACACGCGTGCTCGAGCAGGCGATCGCATTCCCGGTGAACCCGCTGTGGGGCGCACCCGGGCTTCGCTACTACATCGTCGCGTCCGACGAGCTGCGCGCTCACGGTCACGCAGCGGCGGCCGACAGCCTCCTCGTCCGCGCGGTGCGGGTCTACTCGGACGCACCCGACGACGTTCGCCGCATTCCGAAGCAACGGTTCGAGATGGCCCGCGCGCTGTATCGCCTCGATCGCCTCGGCGAAGCGAAGTCGATCTTCGAGTCACTCGTGATGACGGATGCGCTGCAGCCGTTAGGCGACTACGCGATCCAGGCCCACGCGCACCTGGGATTCATCGCCGCTCGCATCGGCGATACCACGACGGCCCTCGCCGTAGACCGCTGGCTCACCGACCTGCACGACCCCTACCTCCTCGGCCAGAACACCGAGCTGCGCGGTGCACTGCACGCCCTGCTTGGCCATCGCGATGAAGCCGTGCGGCTCCTTCACCAGGCGGTCGGCGAAGGCCGGTTCTTCGACGTTGGCAAGCACGTGTACTTCGAGTACCAGGGCCTGCGGGGCTACGCACCGTTCGAGGAGTGGCTCGCGCCGAAGGGTTAGTGACGGTAAGACAGCGAGCTCCGCCGTCGATGTCGGTCAACGTTCGGCGCCCGAGCGAGCACGGCCGTGCGCGTTTTGGATTCCAACAAACATGACGTGCACGCCGCCGGCAGCAACGTTAGGCGTTCGCGAAATTCTCGCCTTTTCCGCGCCGCGGCGCGCGCTGTGCACAGAGGCAAACGATTGTTGTTGAGGCGGTCGTGATCGACCGCGTATTTGGCGAGCGCATCGTCTCGGCCCGTTCACTCGGAACGCATGGCGCGTTCGGCCACCGCGGGTGTCGATGGGTTTGTTATCTGAGGAACGAGTGCAATGACGGAGCTACTATCGATTGTTGTTCCGTGCTTCAACGAGGCCGACGTGCTCTGGGAGTCACACGCCCGTCTCGTTCATGCGTTGACGCAGCTCGGTGATCTCGACTTCGAGATCATCTACGTCGACGACGGGAGTCGGGACGCGACGCCCGGCATGCTGCGCGATATCCAGGCGCTCGACCCGCGCGCGCGCACGCTGCGCTTCTCCCGGAACTTTGGACACCAGACCGCGGTCACGGCCGGCCTCGAGCACGCGAGCGGCGACGCAGTGGTGGTGATCGACGCCGACCTGCAGGACCCGCCTGACGTCATTGCCGAGATGGTCGCCCGATGGCGCGAGGGCTACCATGTCGCCTACGGCGTGCGCACCGATCGCGAGGGCGAGACGCGGTTCAAGCTCGTGACGGCCAAGGTGTTCTACCGCCTGCTGAACCGACTGAGCGACACTGAGATTCCGCTCGACACGGGCGATTTTCGGCTCATGGACCGGACTGTCGTCGATGCACTGCGTGGGATGCCGGAGCGCGATCGCTTCGTCCGCGGCATGGTCGCCTGGGCCGGCTTCCGGCAAATCGCCGTGCCCTACCGGCGCGCCGCGCGCTTCGCCGGCGAGAGCAAGTACACGTTCTTCAAGATGGTCCGTTTCGCTCTCGACGGACTGACGTCGTTCTCACGCGCGCCGCTGAGGCTGGCGACATGGATGGGATTTCTCGTTTCCGGCATCGCGGTCGCGGCGATCACCTACGCGCTCTTCCTGCGACTGTTCACCAACAACTGGGTGACGGGCTGGACCGCACTGTTCATTGCCGTGCTCTTCATCGGCGGCGCGCAGTTGCTCTCGCTCGGCGTCATCGGTGAATACGTAGGACGCATTTACGGCGAGTCGAAGCGCCGCCCTCTCTATCTGGTCGAGGAGGCCCACGGCTTCGAGCGCCCATCCGAGCGCGCGGCACGCGGTGTCGGTCGCGAGACTGCACTCGCCGACAGCATGGTCGTCCGTCGCCGCCACCCGGATGATGTTCCGCATCGCGCCTACCGTGAAACCGACGCGCCGGTCGCGGTCCCCTACGAACGTGCGGCGGCGCCGGCTTCTTCGTACGAATCGTGCGCTGAGCGCTCCACCGCCTAACGTACCTTTCCGCCACGACCAGGCATGCAGCAGCAGGCACCACAGACCGTCGTCATTGGCGCAGGCTTTACCGGCCTGTGCGCAGCGCTCGAGCTCGCCCGCCGCGGCATTTCGGTCACCGTTCTCGAGTCGGAGCCCGAACTGGGCGGCCTCGCCGGGTCGTTCGAGGTGAACGGCGAGCGGCTCGAGAAGTTCTACCACCACTGGTTCACGAACGACCGGCACGTGGGTGACCTCGTTGATGAACTGGAGGAGCGCGACCGGATCGTCTACCGGCCCACGCGCACCGGGATGTACTTCGCGAACCGGATCTTCCGCCTCAGCTCGCCCGCGGACGTCCTCAGGTTCACGCCACTGCCCTTCCCTGACCGCGTTAGGCTCGGCCTGCTCGCGCTGCGCGCGCGCGGCGTGAACGACTGGCGTGCGTTGGAGTCGGAGACGGCCGAGGAATGGCTGATTCGGCTGGGTGGCGAGCGCGTGTATCGCGTCGTCTGGCAACCGCTGCTCGAAGGGAAGTTCGGGCCGTACGCCTCGCAGGTGTCCGCCGTGTGGTTCTGGAACAAGCTCAAGCTCCGCGGCGGCAGCCGCGGGTCGAACGGGGCGGAGATGCTGGCGTATTACCGCGGCGGGTTCGCGGCACTCGCCGATCGACTTGCCGCGGAAGTCGCCACGCTCGGCGGCGACATCCGTCTCTCGACGTGTGCGCGCGGTCTCGTCGTGGAGGATGGCCGCGTGCGCGGCGTCGATACCGACGTCGGCGTCGTCGACGCCGATGTGGTGATCGCGACGCCCGCGCTGCCGATTGTCGCCGATCTCGTTGCCCCGCACGCACCTGAGGCGTGGGTGGCGTCGCTCCGCCGCATCGAGTACCTGGCGAACGTTTGCGTCGCGCTGGAGCTTGATCGCAGCTTGTCGAGCACGTACTGGCTCAACGTCAATGACCCGGGGTTCCCGTTCGTTGGCGTGATCGAGCACACGAACTTCGAGCCGGCGTCCACGTACGGCGGCCGTCATATTGTTTACCTGTCGAAGTACCTCCCCGTATCGGCCGAGCTGTACCGGATGCCTGACGATTGCGTGCTCGAGTATTGCATCCCGCACCTGCAGCGAATGTTTCCGGCCTTCGAGCGCCGGTGGGTACTGGGAGCGCACGTGTGGCGTGCGCGGTACTCGCAGCCGATCGTCGGCAGACATTACAGCCGTCTCGTTCCCTCCGTGGATACACCGATCGAGGGACTCTTCCTGTCCACGATGGCACAGATCTACCCCGAGGATCGCGGGACGAACTATGCCATCCGCGATGGGCGTCGTGTCGGTCGCAAGGCTGCGGCGGCGCTGCACGGCATGGCCCGGGATGCGCTCGCGGAGACCCGATGAGGACTCGTGATGACCCGTCGGCAGGTTCTCCGGTGCCAATTCTCGTCCGGCCCCCGGATCTGGGGCCGGACCTCCGGCCACCGCCGGCTACGATACTCAGTAGCTACCGGCATGCGCCGATCACTACGTTCGAATCGGTGATGCTCCTCGCCGGAACGGCGTGGGTCATCGCTCAGACGTTCGTGCGGTGGCCGGCACCATTTTACTCGCAGTTCGGCTCGAGCTCCACGATCGATTCGGCATTTTTCGCGTTGGCCGGCCGGCTGGTGCACGACGGCCAGATTCCGTACGTCGCGTTCTGGGACAACAAGCCACCGCTCATTTACCTGATCGACGCGTTGGCGCTCGAGCTGAGCGACGGCGCCGTCTGGGGCATCTGGCTTCTCACGGTGACCGCGTTCGTCGCCACGTTAGGCATGGCGTGGCGCTCCTGGCGTCCCACCGCGGGGCCCACCGCCTCGATCATCGGGATTATCTGGGTCGCCGTTTCCATAGCGCTCGTCGCGCCGCTCAACCTCACCGAAGGGTACGTGCTGCCCGTCCAGGGAGCAGCCATGCTGCTGCTGACACGATGGTCGGCCCTGCGCCGTCGCGTGTTCGTGCCCGGGCTG
>Ga0075424_100007405_pt1 | contig 10650 bp, 10 predicted proteins | sample SoiMethybrSBSTD3_FD_75301 | JGI IMG/M metagenome (GOLD analysis project Ga0075424, IMG submission 75301) | Bulk soil microbial communities from a Populus tree surrounding site in Tennessee, USA - Soil MetaG P. TD hybrid SBSTD3 | ecosystem: Environmental > Terrestrial > Soil > Tree plantation...
CACAAGCGCGCGGCTCGCACCGGCCCAGCAGATTAGGTATCGCGACATGGCCGAAGCCGTTCTGCGGGGCTATCGGGCTGGGCTCGAAGGGCCGCGGCCGACGCTGTTGGACGAACATGAGGCGTGGATGCGGCCGTTCGTTGCCTGTTCCGATCGCGACCGCGAGGTCTTCTGGGCGGAGATCGCCGAGCTGCCATCAGCGGAGCCGCCCGCGGCAGTAGCAGCGGGGCTGCGCGAAAGCTTGCCCGCGGACGCATCGATTGTCCGCTTCACATCACGCGTGAAGGGCGGCGGCAGCCTCGGCCGGCCGAGGTACGCGGTCATCGCCAGCTGGCGTGGAGGCCACATCGTTCGGGAAGGAAAAGCGCTGGTCGCGTCGGGCTGGGATTGGGCGCACGGCACGCCCGCCACACCGTCTCGCTTCTCCACACTCGCCAACGGGCGTTTCCGCTCACCCGACCCGTTCCTGCGCGTGGCGGACGGCTTCATCTTTCGTCGCATCGCCGCCGATGCGAGAAAGGTGGAGCTGGGCGACAGCGCAGCATCGCTTGGAGAACGGCTACTCGAAAGCATGGGGTTTGATATCGGGGCAATCCACGCGGCAGGCTCGGTAGATCCTGCGACGCTGCGAGCCGATTTGGACGCCCGCTCGAGCGGATGGCTTCAAGCAGCGGCCAAGAAGGCCGCCACAGAGGTCGAGAAAGATTACGCAGAGTGGACGCGCCATTGCCCTTCCAAGCCTTGCGCATAAACGAAAGCTCCAGCGCGCAATTCTTGCAGTAAAGCGTGATGGGACGCAGAGTGGGAGCAGCGCCGGTGTCAAGTACAGCTGAGGTGACGCATGGCAATGAAGCGCATGGTGCTTGAGTTCGGCATGGGCACCGACATCTCTGGTGCGGATCCCACCAGGGCTGCGCTCCGGGCATTGCAGGATGCGCTCTCGCACAATGTGCTGGCGATCGCGACGGCGCTAGGGCAACCGCCGGAGGCGATGACAATCGACGTGCACATCGGTGTGCCCCACCCCGACAAGGTAAATGAGGCGCAGGTGCTGGCCGCGTTGCCCCAGGGCAAAGGCAGGGTGAGGGTAGTGGACGGCGGCCTCGAGGTTCATGACGACGTCGGCAAGGCGAGTACGCTCATCGCCAATGCCTGCGCCGTCGTTAGCCTCGACATCCAATGAGACGGGCTGCCAAGGCCCAAGGAGGCAAGATGCGCGTCATCTTGGAGCTCGGCTCCGGTAACGACCTGCACGGCTCCGACTACACCAAAGCCGCCTTGCGCGCCGCAGCCGACGCACTTCACCACAGCTCGCTCGCTTTCATCCGCTCGTTGCCGATCGACACGACGGAGCTCGACGTCGAGGTAACGATCGGCGTGCAACGGCCGGACCTGGTGAAGATCGAAGAGGTCAAAGCCCTCCTGCCAGTGGGCAACCCTACCGTGAAGGCCATCAAGGGCGGCCTCGATGTGCCCGACCCCGAGCATGACGATGCCGCCGTCATCGCCAGTGCGGCCATCGCCGTGCGTGTCGACGTTTCAGCGCTAGCCAAGAGCGGCAAACGCCAAGGGCCGGGCTGTCGATAGAGGAGCAAGCGCAACCATGCTGCATTACGCCATCATTCGCCTCATCTTCATAGCAGCCGCCTTCGGCGCGATCGCCACACCGTCCGCGGCGCAAGAGACAAAGGACATGGCCCTTGTCGGCACCCACGATTTGCAGGCGCGCAGTGCCTACCAACCGACTATCCACCTTCAATCGGGTCGCTGGATTGCCTACATCGGCCACCATGGTGGAACACAGGAGGAGCCTAAACCCCTCAATCCGCTCACAGGCGCTCGAGAACTCAACGGCACGTCGCTCCTCGACGTGACAGATCCACGCCAGCCGAAGCTCCTGGCGCACATCCCGGGCGAGGAAGGCATCGCCGAACAAGGCGGCGCGCAGATGGTGCGTGTATGCGACGGCAAATCGCTCCCCAAAGCAGACGCAGGGGCAGTGTACATGCTGCGCACATTCGGCAACTCGGCGCATGAGATTTGGAACACCGCCGATCCCAGCAATCCCAAGCTCGTGACGCGGCTCGGCGGGCTCAAGGGCACGCACAAGAGCTGGTGGGAGTGCGATACCGGAGTGGCATACTTGGTATCGGGAAGCCCGGGATGGCGCGTACCTCGCATGACCGAGGTCTACGATCTGTCCGATCCGGCCCACCCCAGCAAGATCCGGGATTTTGGCCTTGCTGGTCAGCAACCGGGCGCCAGTGGATCTGTGCCCACCATGCTGCACGGCATGATCTCGCTCGGACCCGCGGCAAATCGCATCTATTTCGGCTACGGCACCAATGAGGGAGGAGTGCTGCAGATCGTCGATCGCGACAAGCTGCTGAAGGGACCTAAAGAGCCGACCGAGGAGAACCTGCGCTACCCCGAAGTTGGACGCCTCGACATGTCGCCGTTGGTCGGTGCCCACACCACCTTTCCCGTCCTTGGTATGCCGATTGCGGAATTTGCCAAGGACAAGGTGGGCAAAGTGCGCAACTTTGTCGTTGTGACCGACGAGCAGATCTTGAATGAGTGCCTGGAGGCGCGCCAATTCGTATGGTTCGTCGACGTCACGGTCGAGCGCCATCCAGCGTCGGTGGCGACTTGGGGCGTACCCGAAGCCTCCGGTGATTTCTGCGGCCGCGGCGGCCGGTTCGGTACGCATTCCTCCAACGAAAACATGACACCGATCTACTACAAGCGATTGATGTTTTTCGCGCACTTCAACGCTGGAGTACGTGCCGTCGACATTCGCGACCCCTACCACCCCCAGGAAGTGGCCTACTATATCCCCGAGGTCACGCCCAAAACCGACAAGCGCTGCATCAAACTCGACAATGGCCAGGAGCGCTGCAAGACGGCCATCCAGACGAACAACGTGGAAGTGGACGACCGGGGCTACATCTACATTGTCGATCGCGCCAACACGGGCTTGCATATCCTGGAGCTGACCGGCGCGGCGCGCAACATCGCCGACCTGCCGCATTGATCAGCGATAGGCGCCGATATTGTTGACGTTGTCGAGCGGCGCGCCCGCCTTGCTCAGGGCCGCAAGAAGCTTGGCGGCGAGCAGATGTGGCTCCGCTTCGCGCAACTCTTCTGCCTGAGTGCGCGAGGGATCGACTAAAGTGTAGCTCGAGGTGTGATCAACGACGTAGTCTGAATCACCTTGCATGACCTTCCGAATGGATATCCCGAACACCTCGGCGGCTTTCTTGATCTCATCAGCGCTGCCCCCAAGTCCGACCATGCGGGGATCGAAGGCTTGCGGGAAACTCTTCAAGACCGCGCCGCTGTCCCGCTCGGGATCAACCGTGATGAATAGCGGCTGAATGTACTCGGCCGCCGGGCCGATCTGCTCAAGCGCATTGGCGAGCGCGCTGAGCCCAGTGGGGCACAGGTCAGCGCAATGTGCGTACCCGAAGTAAACGAGCAGCCATTTTCCGGCGAAATCCGTGCCCCGGACGATATTGCCGTCGGCATCGGTGAAGGTCAGCTGGCGGGCATCCAGCTTGCGACCTTTTTCGGCCGCCGGCGTCCCCGTCTGTGCCGACAACGCCAGCGCGGCCACCACGGCGAGTGCGAGCGACTTGACTGTCCGATTCATTGATTCACGTCATGCCCGATAGAACGGCTTGTCTCCGCAGACGGTCACCCGATGCCCGTAGCGCCTGGCCGGATAGTAGTCCCACAAGGCATGGTGCTGGACGCAGCGATTGTCCCAGAAAGCGATTGAACCTTTCTCCCACTTGAACCGGCAATGCAGCTCCGGCGTCTCGATATGGCGATAGAGCATCTCGAGAACTGCAGTGCTCTCATGCCGCTTCAGCTGCGCGATCCGGGTGGTGAACCCGCGATTCACAAACAGCAGCTTCCTGCCTGTGATCGGATGTGTGCGGATCACCGGATGTTCCGAACGGGGAAACACTTTGCCGGCATCCTTGACGCCGTAGCGTCCGCGGAAGACGTGCTCGCCATCATGAATGGCCGTCAACCCCTCAAGCAACTTGCGCACGGGCTCAGAAAGCGTGTCGTAGGCCAAATACATATTGGCGAACATGGTATCTCCGCCCCCGTCCGGCGGAACAGTGGTTAGGTGCAGGATGGACCCCATCGGCGGCTCTGGGTCGCACGACACGTCGGAATGCCATTCCTCACCGGCCACGCGCTTTGAGTTCTCATCCGCCTTGATGACGAGGATCTCAGGGTGCTGTTCCAACCCCTTGGGAGCCGCCGGATGAATGTGCAGCTTGCCAAACCGCCGACCGAAATCCTTCTGTTGATCCACATCGATCGCCTGATCGCGAAAGAAGATCACGAGGTTCTCCAACAGGGCGCGATGGATCTCATCGAACTGCTGATTGCTCAGTGCCTTCGCCAGATTGACCCCATGGATTTCTGCACCAATGTTGGGCGTCACCTTGCGCACCTCGATGGTGTCGTAGCTCACTGGTGTACTCCTTATCGGTTGCGTCCGCGCGCAAGGTCGCAAGGTGCTCATCCGCCGTAGAAGACCCGTCCATGGTTGCGTAGCCAAAGCCGGATCAGCGTGCGCCTGCGCTCGGGCTCCGGCCAATCTTCAAACCCGGTGCGCTTGTGACCCAGACGGCGATTGTCCAAGATCTGAATCTGGCCGGGCTCGAAGTAGAATTCCCTATAGAGCGCGGGGTCATCGATGATCGCCGTGAGCGCATCGAGCGCGGCCCGGCCCATGTCATCGAGACGTTCCCCCGCAAGATCATGACCCTGCTCGATGAGATAGCGCGAGAGCCTTGATTTGAGCCGATCCCCTTCGAGCGCAAATACCGGTCGGCTGATGGTCATCTCGGCACCGGCCGCGTGCTCACGCTGACGATCGAAACGGTATGGCTGGAAGAGCCGCTCCAGGAGCTCCGGATGGCGCTCCTGCATAAGGTTATGCGCGGTTTCGAAACTGACGACGCGGCTGACGCCGCCTGATTTCGCCGTCTGAAGGCAAAACAGGGCGACGTAGTCGGGCGGACAGACGTTATAAGAGTTGTCGTTATGGAAATTCTGCTCGGCGTTCGTGATATCTGGCCGGATGCCGTTGCCAGGCTTTTTTCCAGTGAGATCCGCAACGGTGTAGATCATCTCACCTGTCCATTTTTGTGCCACCGGCCGCGCGAGCATACGCGCCAACAGCCAATAAACCTTGATGGACGTCTCCTTCTGCAACGTCTGCAGCGGCAACCTGTCGAGGATGACGAACCCCGGGCCTGTCTCGAGCGCGGCCCGCGCGCGTACCATGAGGTCGCGGCACGCCGGGAGCCCGAAGTCGCAAGGATCAAGAGCGAGCGTCGGCAGCGGATTGTCGTCGAGCAGCCTGGCGAGGTCAGCAATTTCCTCCAGGCACTCGCGCCGCAAGCCAAGGATGCCAGCCTCAGCGGGAAGGATGCTGCCAATCCAGGCCGACGTCCCCGTGAAGCGAGGGCTCAAGACCCGCTGCACGTTGTGCATGATAACCTCCGTTTCGGCCCGTATCCCACTCGAGAGAAGGACCACTTCACTCTAGTGCGGCAGCGGCTGGCCCGCTAGCCGCTGGCTGCCGGTGCAATCGCCAAAGCCCCTGGAGGGACAGCGACCCGGGTTCCGCCGCGAGGCAGGGGGGATGCCGGCGCTTTCCGCTCAACCGGCATTGGCCGCAGTCGTCCGACCTCGTCGGCACGAGGCTTGGCCTCATCGCACGGGGGTCCCACCTCCACCGGCGAGGCGCGGCAGGAGGGCCCTGATGGCGCGCAAGAACGGGCTGCTCGCTCAAGGTCCCTCGCGCAGCTTCATGGCCATCACCGCGATGGTGCGTTGGTACACCTCGGCGCGGTTCCATTCGCGCAGCACGGCGTAATTGGCCGAACCCGGTTCCCAATTCTGACCCGCCTGCCAGCCGTTCCCTTTGAGAAAATTCGCGGTCGAGGCCAGCATGTCCGGCACGCTGCGCTCCAGGTCGCGGCGCCCATCGCCATCGAAATCGACGGCGTATTTAAAGTAACCCGATGGCAGGAACTGCGTGTGGCCGATCTCGCCGGCCCAGCCGCCGCGCAGCTGTGCGAGTGTCAGGTCGCCGCGATCCAAGATGCGCAAGGCATCGAGCAAATGCCCGGTGAAAAATTCCGAGCGCCGGCAATCATAGGCGAGCGTGGCAACCGAACGGATGATGGAGTATTTGCCGGAGGAGTCGGCGCCATAGTTGGTCTCGAGCCCCCAAATGGCGATCAGGATCGGGCCCGGCACGCCGAAGTGCTGCTCAATGCGGTCGAGCGTGGCCTGATGCTGGCGCATGAGCGCCTGCCCGCGTCGCATCAGACCCGATCCGACGCGGCGAGCGTAAAACTCCTCGAAGGAGAGCTTGAACGATTTCTGTGAACGGTCGAGCCGCACGACCGTCGCATCGTAAGTGACGCCAGCCAAGGCCGCCGAAACCGCGGCGGGAGAGATGCCCTGTGCAACCGCCCGTTGCCGGAACTGGGCAAGCCAGGCGTCGAAACCAGCGCCGTCATTGCCGCACATCGCATGGGCGACCGACGACAGGAGCAACAGCGCGATCGCCGGGGTGATCGCCGGGGTGATCGCCGCACAAGCACGCAGCCAGCGAAGCTTCCGCAGCGCTCGGCCCCGAGAGGCGTGCACTTCCTTGGGTGCCGGCACAGCAATGGGCCGGTTGCGACGCTGGCCGATACGTAGACGCGCTGATGTCATGCCATTTCCCTCGCTTGCGTGCGGCGCAAAGGCGGCTCGTCCTAGCATGGTGCAAGTGCCCGTGTCCGCGAGGAGTGGCATAGGCGGATACTATGTCGCTCGTGTGCCAAGGCCGTCGCTGCTAGCGCCCTTCCCGGGCGCGGCGGAGCGCGGCACCGAGCGCGCCTTCACGAGCTGCATCGGGCCGGCCAGAGGGCGGCGCGGCGGCCCCAGTTCGGGTCGAGGATGAGCCTGCTGCGCCCGACAGACCTGCAGTTGGGTCGATGGCGCCGGATCGCATGGTAAGCGCAATGCGCCTTTTCGCTACATCCACGTCCTTGACGCGCACCTTGACGATATCTCCCGCCTTGACCACCTCGCGCGGGTCCTTAACGAAGCGGTCTGACAGCTCGGAGATGTGCACAAGCCCGTCCTGGTGCACACCCACATCCACGAACGCACCGAACGCCGTGACATTGGTGACGACACCCTCAAGGCGCATCCCCGGTTTGAGATCCGCGATCTTCTCGATGCCCTCCTGGAAACTGGCCGTCCTGAATTCGGGGCGTGGATCGCGACCTGGCTTCTCGAGCTCGGCCAGGATGTCTGCGACCGTCGGAATACCGAACTGGACGTCAGCAAATCGAGCGGGCTGCAGCGATTTCAGGAATGTGCTGTCGCCGATCAGCGACTTGAGGGGCCTCTGCGTTGCTTGCGAGATCCGCTCCACTACCGGATAGGCCTCCGGGTGAACGGCGGAGCCGTCGAGCGGGTTCTTGCCACCCATGATGCGCAAAAAACCCGCTGCCTGTTCGAACGTCTTGGGGCCGAGCCGTGGCACCTTCTTGAGCGCGGCACGCGACTTGAAGGCGCCGTTCTCGTCGCGGAAGGCCACGATGTTGAAGGCGAGCGTCTGATTGAGGCCCGATACGCGCGCCAGCAGCGGCGCCGAGGCCGTGTTGACGTCGACCCCCACCAGGTTGACGCAATCCTCGACCGCCGCGTCGAGCGAACGGGCGAGCCCTGCCTGGTCCACATCATGCTGATACTGGCCCACACCGATCGCCTTGGGTTCGATCTTGACGAGTTCGGCCAGTGGGTCCTGGAGCCGGCGCGCGATTGACACGGCACCGCGCAAGCTGACATCCAGATGGGGGAATTCTTTCGCCGCCAGCTCTGAGGCCGAATAGACCGACGCTCCCGCCTCCGACACCATCACCTTGGTGAGTTTGGGGTTCGGCACCTTGGCAACGAGCTCGGCAATCAACCTTTCGGTTTCACGGCTTGCCGTGCCGTTGCCGATGCTGATCAGTTCGACCGCATGGTGCATGCACAGGGCCGCCAGGACCGCGAGCGAACCTTGCCAATCACGCCTGGGCTCGTGCGGATAGATTGTGGCCGTCTCCACCAACTTGCCCGTCCTGTCGACCACCGCAGCCTTCACCCCCGTGCGATAGCCCGGATCAAGCCCCAAGGTGGCGCGCTCGCCCGCAGGTGCGGTGAGAAGCAAATCCTTCAGATTCTTGGAAAACACCGAGATCGCCTCGGCATCCGCGCGCTCTTTCAGGCGCGCCAACAGATCGGCAGCGAGCGACGGCGCAAGCCGCGACTTCCAAGCCAAGCGTGCGCTCTCCGCAAGCCACGCATCGGCGGCGCGGCCGCGCTCGGCAATGCCGAAGGCAGCCCTCACCTTCAGCTCGCCGGGGTGTGGCTTGCCTTTCTCGTGCGCCACATCAAGGTCGAGGTCGAGCACACCCTCATTGCGGCCGCGCAGCATCGCAAGAGCCCGATGCGAGGGGATGTCCCTGATGCGCTGGCTGAAGTCAAAATAGTCAGAGAACTTGGCGCCGTCCTGCTCCTTGCCGCTCGCCACCTTTGCGGTGAGCTTGCCCTCGCCCCACACCCACGCGCGCAGGGACCCCACCAGAGCGGGTTCTTCACCCATGCGCTCGAGGAGGATGTGGCGAGCCCCCTCCAGCGCCGCCTTGACGTCCGCGACGCCTTTGTCGACGGCAACGAATTTGGCGCCTTCCACTTCCGGGTCCAGTGCGGAATTGGTCAGCAGTGCATCGGTGAGCCCTTCAAGACCCGCTTCACGAGCAACCTGCGCCTTGGTACGGCGCTTTGGCTTGAAGGGCGCGTAAAGGTCCTCCAACTCGACCTTGGTGGCTGCGGCGCTGATTGAGCGCATGAGGTCGGGGGTGAGCTTGCCCTGCTCCTCGATGCTTTTCAGCACCGTCGCGCGACGCTCCTCAAGCTCGCGCAGATAGCCGAGCCGCTCTTCGAGCCGGCGCAACTGCGTATCATCAAGGCCGCCGGTGCGCTCCTTGCGATAGCGCGCGATGAAGGGCACGCTCGCGCCTTCGCCGAGCAACTCCACGGCGGCGCTTACCTGCGGCAGGCTTACGCCAAGCTCTGAAGCGATCCGCTGATTGACTTTGTCCATGCTCTCTCCCGCTGCGCCGGCGCGAGAAGTCTATCAATGCATCGGCGGGCTCGCGAGGATCCCCTTGCCGATGCCCACCCCCTATATCGCATCGCCCTTGGGGCGTCTGGGTTCACGGCTTCTCTACCGTCGCGCTATTTGGCGCACGTGCGCAAGGACACTCCGCTGCTCGTGCAATGGAGCCGTCGAGGCCATGCGAGCAAATTTGTTGCCGCGAGCTGTCAAGCCCTCCGGGTGCGGCCCGACATTGGCGGAGGCGTCAACCCCAATCACGCTCTGCGCGGATGTGGGAGCGGCAGCATCCCCCGTTCGACCTGCCGCGGGGCGTTCCCTCGCGCCCGGGCCCGGCGCGCCGCTCCCATGGCGACGATCCGCCCACAACAAGGCAGAAGAGGGGCAACAGCGCGCGAACGCGCGCGCGGCGCTCAGGCCTCGGACCGCACCGGTCGCGCGCTCGGTCGCGATGCCGATGCTTCCCTTGAGCGCGATTGTCTCGAGAGCCGGCCGGGCCGCATCCGGTCCCCCGCGGGGATTTGGCTGGGGGCTCCCCGTTTTCGGCATCCAACCCACACGAGCGCCGGCGGGCATCGCGTGGGAGGAGACGGGCCTTCCCAAGCCCCCTCCTCGATTGCCGTCAATCAACTCGGGCGCCCCGCATTTGACGGGCGCGGCCCGCGACCTCATCGCAAGCAGGACCTGGCTCTTGCCGTCCATCGAAGCCCACTTGCCCGAGTTGCGTCTTGCTCAATTGGGGCCCCCCGGCTGCATTTGCGCCATCCGCAGCGCGTGACACCAACGTGTCATGCTTCTCAACAAAAAGTCATGCATTGTGAGTGGTTACGGCGACTTATTTAGCCCATATCTGAAAGCACGTGCCGAAGTGGACAGGGGATATTGCATGGCTTTGGATTTCCTTTCTCGCAAGCTTGTCCTTCTTGTCGAGGACGAACCCTTGATCGCCCTCGACATAGAAAACCACCTCCGCAAGTCCGGTGCGCGCGTCGTCGCGGCAGCGACTCTGGACGCGGCATGGTCCATCGCGCACCACCCCCATCTCTCTGCGGCGATCGTCGATCTTTGCCTCGGCGCTCAAAGCGCCATCCCTATTTGCAGGTACCTCGCCGATAGGAACGTTCCGTTCGTCGTTCATACCGGTTACGAGCCCGATACGATTGAGCGGGAGTGGCCGGCAACCCCGATCATGCGCAAACCGGTAAATCCGGTCGATGTCGTCCATGCCCTCGCCGGCGTCGTTCAGCAGGTGCACGTGCCAGCCAAGGTGCCTCCGGGTCCACCGCTCAGTAGGACGCCTTGAACTCGCGCACTCGCAGGCTGCGACAAATCACGGCCGATCTTGGTGCGTTGGCTTCCCTATCTGCAGTCGGTGTTGTAGAACTCGCAGCGTCCATGTTCTTCTCTCCTAACGGCATGGATGAGCCGCACGGCGCACCGTTATCTACCCCGAT
>Ga0075424_100007407_pt1 | contig 10649 bp, 3 predicted proteins | sample SoiMethybrSBSTD3_FD_75301 | JGI IMG/M metagenome (GOLD analysis project Ga0075424, IMG submission 75301) | Bulk soil microbial communities from a Populus tree surrounding site in Tennessee, USA - Soil MetaG P. TD hybrid SBSTD3 | ecosystem: Environmental > Terrestrial > Soil > Tree plantation...
GCTACCAGCACTTGATACCGGAAACCGCGCTCGACAGCCATCAACACGTGGGTCAGGTCGAACGGCTTAATGACGTAGTCGAATGCGCCCTGACGCATGGCTTCGATGGCATAGTTGATGTCCGTCATTCCCGACACCATTATCACCACCGTTTCGGGATAGGCTCGATGGATATACTGGCACAACTCGATGCCTGAGGTCCCTGGCATCGTTATGTCGGTCATCACCAGATTGAAAGATCTATCAGCCATCAACGCGGTAGCTTCGTCGGCGCTGGCCGCGGTGACGCACGTGTACTCGTCCGAGAGGTACAGCGACAGAAGCCTGCGAATAGGCTCCTCATCGTCAATGATCAGTATCGAAACGTCCTTGTTGGTTCCCATTTGCCTAACCTCCTAAAAACTCCAACTCGCAGACTATCCTCACCCAGGCTGCGCCTCTAGCAGCAAAGCGCATTCCCTGATTTCTTCGGCCGATCGCCAGCCCAAATGGACCTGGCACAGTCACTTACGGAAGGCCGGTTCAGAGTTGCGGCGGCACGACAGTGGACATTGGCGACACTTGTGGAGGAACACCGCAGACGAGTCTCGATACGGCGACGGGAAACCGCAACCAGTAGGCTGGTTCTTAGCAGGGTCGAACCTGCTCAACCTGTTTCCAACTGTGTCGAGTCAGAAAAAATGGCGGGGCCGATGAAGGCCCCGCCACTCTGGGAAGATAAAGCTGCGTTTAGAAGCTCACCCTGAAGCCGAGTTGAAGAATACGCGGCCCAAAGGCGAACGCGCGCACGTTCTTTAGCTCCTCGACCCTGCCAGCAGCGGCGTAATCAAAGTTCAGGCTTTGGAAGCCGGCCCCAAGACCGCCATACGAGCCGTGCCCTCGATAGTTGAAAAGATTGAAAGCATCGAGGTATGGCTCGATCACCAGATTGTGGACGATGTAGGCGTTCTCAATCTTGATCGGCCTTGCGATGCGCATAGTAAAGTCAAGGGGAAGAGACGGGAACGGGTCCGGGTTGTTCTCAGGTACCAGCGGTATCGTGGGCGACACAGCCTTGAGAGCTTTGAGCTGTGCCAGGGTGAAGATGCCCGCACTAATCAAGGCTTGTCCGGCCGGAGTCGCAGTGCCAGCAACGGTCTGGTTGTAAGCGGTGATGAGCTTATTTAGATCCTTGAAGCTCGAGACGCCGCGTCCCCAGTCATTTTGCCTCAGACCCGGCAGCACGTCTCCGCGCGGCGATCCACTGCCTGTGCCCCCGTCGCCGTTCAGGTCGGTCGTGAAGATTGCGTTGGCACCGGTAATTCCACCCAGTTGCGGCACGTTCAGATTCGCGGGGCCGCGGCTCGAAAACGACGCCCCCAGGCTTAAACTGACGCCACCCGGTACGTCCGCGAGCACGCCTGCACCGATGATGTTCTTCAGGCTGAATGCGTTGTGCCCGAAGTAGTTTTTGTTGCCGATCGTCCGGTTGTCACAGGTGTTGGTGATGAACTCAGCGCGGCCGGCGCTACAGGTCGCCAGACTGTGGCCAAGGGCCCAGGAAACCTGGTAGCTCATATTCTTAAAGACCCGAAGTTTGTCGGTTACGCGGCCCACCAGCTTGGCCTGCACGGCTGAGTAGAGCGAGAAGCCGCCACTCATGATTCTGGCCCGGAGCAGCTCCGGGGTGACTCCGGGGTAGATCGTATCGTTGGCTAAACCAAAAGACGAGATCGTCTTAGTAGGATTAGCCGCGATCCACTGGTCTACGGTCTTCCCTGCGAGCACACTCGCGACTTTTGTCCTTGCCGCCGCGGCATTCAGCGTCGACGCATCGCGCCGCTTCTCGTAATCAACCAGCAGGAACGGCAGTCCGACCGCGTGATTTCGTACATAGTCCACCGTGAGCACATTGTTGCGGAAGAGCTGTCGTTGGACTCCGATGTTGAACTGCATCGAGTATGGAATCCGGAAATCGCCCGGGAAGATGCCGCCGAAGGTGTTTCCTTTGGCAATCTCGAATGCAGTCGGCCCTTTCGACGGATCGAACTTGAAGTTCAGGTAGGCTTGATTCACCGCCGCGTGCACCTGACCGATGATGCCTATGACGTCCTTTATTGGCCTGCCAACGAGATCGCTATAGTCGCCATCAGGATGCTTGCCGTCGACGTTGATCGGAGTGCCATCAGGTCCGGTGACAGAACTTTGGTCAAAGCTGTCGGGACCAATACCTGGCGGGATCAGCGCAAACTCGTTGAAGATGGTGTTATTAGCGATGTTCATCTCGTATGCGCGGTAGAATCCGCCGCGAACCACGGTCTTGCCGTTATTGAACGGGTCCCACGCGACGCCCAAAGTCGGGCCGAAGGCATTCTTTGGGAACTTCGGCGCATTCAACGACGGCGGATGGACCTTGCCAAGGATGGCCGGACGCCGCACGCCGTCTTCCTTCTCCTTATTAAAATACGCGGTGTCGTACTCCCAACGTGTGCCGAAGTTAATGGTCAAGTTGGGAAGCAAGCGGAAGCTATCACCCGCATACCACGCAGTGCGGAGATTGTAATTTCCCCCATGCGGGAACCCGTGCGCTGCAGGAACGGTGAAGAAGCCGTTTGACGGACCGGTTGAGAAACTCTCGAGCGGATATTCCAGCGGGTTCTTGGGATCGCCGCCGCGCGCAATGACCTCGTCGCGCGTTCCGCCCTTGTCAGCCGTGAATGTACCACCTACCGACAGTGGCCCTGCGAAGTTTGCAAAGCCGCCGAGGACGATGCGATTAACCTCCAGCCCGTAGCGGAAAGTGTGCTTGCCACGGATGTAGCTGCCATCATACTTCGTTTGGAAGTTGTCCTGATAGGTCTGCTGTGGCGCGAGACCATTGGGACCCAATTGGAATTGACCCACACCCAAGAAGAAGGGAATCCCGTTCGGAGCTGTCAGGAACTTAAATGAGCCCAGCTCCTGGCTTATAATCTGGTTATTGAAATTCACATAACCGAACCGGACGGAATGGGTCAACTTCGACTGTGAGATGTCCGCACCAACGGCGTGGACGTTCGTCCAGTCAAGGTTCTGAAAGGGTGACTGGGCGCTTCCGCCAGTGGAGACGTCCCAACTATGGTTGAAGCGATAGAACATTCGAACCGAGCTGCCTGCGTTCCAATCGAGTCGGCCCGAAGCGTAACGAATGCCGGTCGGAAGGCTCTCGTCGCCTGCCATCTGGGGAAAGAACACCACAGACGCCGGATCTGTATGGAAGTTATCGGCCTGGTAAAACCGTTCCCAATTGACAAACCAAAACAGCTTCTCTTTGACGAACGGCCCGCCAGCCCGAAACCCGACCTGGTGCCGGTGAAACGGCGGATTGCCCTTGTCTTTGCCATTTTCATCAAGGTCCCGAGTCTTAGCCTGCGTAGCGGCAAAGTCCTGGTTACGGCCGAAATAGAAAACGCTCCCGTGATACTGGTTGCCGCCGCCCCTGGTGACCACGCTGATCGCTCCCGAGGTAGTGAGCGAAGTGGACAGATCGAACGATGAACGGCTGATCTGAAACTCAGAGATCGCGTCGTCGGAGATATTGGCGGTGGTGGTACCGACAGTCTCGTCGGTCACATCAATGCCATCAAACTGAACACGGGTGCCCGTCCCTCCGCGGCCCGAGATGCCGACCGTGCGGAAGGCATTGGTTTTGGTCGGGTCAATTTCGCCGCCATCTCTTACAATCACGCCAGGCTCCAGTTTGGCTAACTCGAGAAAGTTCCGGGCATTGAGGGGCATTTTATCGATTTGTTCTCCCTTTATGACGCCGTCCACTGTACTGCGAACGGTATCAACCTGGACCTCAGAGCTTGCCGAGACAGTGACTACCTCTTGAGCCCCACCAGGTTTCAAGGAGGCGCTCGCGTTGGCCACTTGACCAACGGCTACCGTCAGACTCTCCAATACTGCCGGGCCAAATCCGGATTGCTCGATTCTGACGGCATATTCGCCATGCGGCAACGCGCGGACTTGAAAGTGCCCTTCGCCGTCGGCAGTCACGGAGATCGACCGGCCGGTGGCCTTTTCTGTGATTGTTACTTTTGCTCCGGGTATGACAGCGCCATTTGCGTCTGTCACGGTTCCCTCAATGGAGCCCGTAGGCTGCTGAGCAGCAAGCAGCGGCGGTACCAGGCTCATCATTAATAGCGCTAGTGAGATCACACTCACCAGCATTCGCTTGCATTGGTCTCCCATGTGAACCTCCTGATTATGATTTAGGTCATCCAGATCCTGACACCGCTCCGAACCGAAGCTCGCAAGAGTGAGTGGCCAGATTCGCTAGATAGTCACGTCGAGCGCCTGAATGCCGCTTCAGTAGAGAGCGTTGCTGCATTGCGCTTGAAAAGATTGGCCGTGGATGGTTGCTTGAACTCGCCCGTCCCCGTCGCAATCCAGTCAAGTAAGTGCCGTCGCTGTCGCATCAGCGGCGGTCTTCAAGACGAAGCCAGACACTGCTCCCCTGGTCCGTTCCCCAAAAGGTGTTCAGCGACAGTGGTGAACGCCTCTGCGGACACACCCTTCTGGCTCGCCCAACGAAGCTAAGACTGCTGCGTGATAGTGAGAGCTTTAGCTCTGCAGCTTACGGATGATTGAGGAAGCGTGTTAAGCGCAAGCTACATTCCAGAACGCAGCGTACTGCCAACGGACCCCCAAGGGTCGATATGCTCGCATTTAGATTCAAAGTTGAAGCGGCATTATAGCCTAATCCGGCGTCGGGAGATATGAAATCTTGGATTTTCTTCCAAATTTTTGAATTCCGGCCTAAACGTCAAATTGCGCTTTTGTTCCTAAATTGGCATTCTCCTTCCCGTGTAAAGTCCGATCAATCCCGAGACGCGGTGGGTTTGGTACTTATCATCACTGGAGCGATGCCCGTTTAGCATAGCTATCTTTCAGGTATTTGTAACCCCGCCTTCTTGGTTTATAATTCCAGCAAATCGCGCGAAGGAGGTTTCAACGCACATGAGCAAGAGAAGCCTTTTAGCCCTAGTCGCACTCCTCCTGCTGTCAATCACCGGACTCTCCCAAAGCAGTATGATTCGCGGCAAGGTCCGCGCGAACGACGGAGTCTCTATCAACAACGCCATCGTCGAACTGCGAGAGGTGGCCGGCGCGGTGATCGGGCAGTACCTTACGCGGAGCGACGGGGATTTTACCTTTATGCAGCTGGGCGCCGGAGCGTACGAGGTTGTCGTCACAATGGCAGGCTATCGGCCGGCGAGGGAGATAGTTGAAATAAGGGGTAGCGTGAGGCCGAATTCTTCGCAAGTCGTCGGTGAAGTGGTCAATGTAGAGATAAACCTCCATCCAACCCGTGAACCGGCTCTCGCTCCGCCGGGCACCAGTTTTGTGCAGGATGTTCCGAAGCCGGCTCGTGCCGCTTACGAAAAGGGCATGGCGAAGATTCGTGACGGCAAGTTGGAGGAAGGCATAGTTTTTCTGCGTGAAGCAACCGCACAATACAACGACTACTTCGACGCGCATTTTGCTCTTGGCTCCGGATTTTACAGGCTCGGCAAAGACATCGAGGCGCTCGAAGCATTGGAGCGGGCCCGCCAGATCAACGACCGGGGAGCAGCGGTCTATTACACATTTGGCATGGTGATGATCAGGCAGCAGAAGTTCCGCACTGCGGAGTACGCCTTTGGCAAGGCGGCTGAGCTGGACCACAACCACGTCGGCGCTCACTTCAACCACGCGGTGTGTCTGATCGAACTGGCCCTGCGCAACAGCGACGCGGGCCAGGTCAAGGACACTCTGGCGCAAGCCGACCGGGAGTTGGATCGCTCCTGGGAACTGAGCGACAAACATCTGAATACCGTTTTTTTTCAAAGAGCTCGAATTTACCAGGCGCGGGGCGACAGAGAGGCCGCTGCTCGCGAGTTGGAAAACTATCTGAAGGCGGAGCCGAGTGCTAAGAACGCGGCAACGCTCAAAGAAGCCATCCGAAAGCTCCGGGAGAAAAAGTGAATTCGGTCAGCCGCGATCCCCAGGCAGCCATGACCCGCGCCGGCAGAAAGCCGCCCGAACTTCAGAAGAGGAACTTCAGCACAAACTGCACGTTGCGCGGCTCCCCATAGCCAATGCCCGGGGCGTCACCGCCGTGACGTGTCCCGAAGATCAGCCCATTGCTGCCGCTGGTAACGCTGCTAACAGGATTGCCAAGGTTCAGCCTGTTGAAGAGGTTGAAGATCTCCGTTCTAAACTGAACTTGATACCGCTCCTCGATCTTGAAGTTCTTGAAAATCGAGAAGTCGAACGAACCAAAGCCTGGTCCGTAGAGGCTGTTGCGCTTGACCGTTCCGTAGGTGCCCGGCGGAGGCAACTTAAAGGCGCTTGCGTTGAAGTAGCGGACGCCGTTTACGAAGCGGCCCTTCTCGGTTGGCGGTTGTGTGATGCCCTGAAATGGATCACTCACCTGGTCAGCCCGATCGGCGCCGTTCCGTGTGTTGCTGCGGTCCGTGCCCGCAAACACGCTGAAGGGTGAGCCCGAATCAGCAGTGATGTAGGCGTTGAGCTGCCAACCTTTGGTTAACCACGGCCATCTCTCTCCAAGCTGGGGTACGTCATAGAGCACGTATCCGGAAAAGAGGTGGCGGTAATCGAAGTCGGCGTTGCCTCGGTTGGACCTCCGATCATAGTTGTCGGTCGGGCGGTTATTGCGCGGGAAGGACTGCTCGTCCTCGGCGTGACCGAACGTGTAGGAGAACTGCGAGCTGAGGTTGTGCCAGTTGCTCGTGTGTACCGACACCTGGAGCGAGTTGTAGCTGGAATTGGCCCCGGTCTCGATCTGGGTGATGCCACGGAACTGCGGGAACTGGCTGAAGAAGGGCCGCCGTGAATTGGTCGCCGCAACCGTACTCGGCAAGATCTGATTGATGTTGTGAGTGTAGACCAGCTTCCGTCCCTGGTTGCCCACATAGGCGACTTGCAACAGGACTTTCCCGGTCATCTGATACTGCACATCGCCCCCGAAGTTCTGCACATATGGGGACCGTAGATTCTGGTTCACGGTGTAGGCGGCGAAGGGCGGCTGTGGCGTCGCACTCCCAAAGATAAATTGGCCTTGCTGCACGATCACCAGACTTGGATTGCTGACGCTGAAGACCGGGGCCGGGCCGCCCGGGTTGCGCGAAACACCGCGACCCGCATCCGAACCGGCGCGGTTATCAATGAACAGGTTGCCATTGACGATGTCGTAGTACACTCCGTAGTGCGCGCGGATCACGAGCTTTCCGCCCCGCTCGGGACTGAAGGCGAGGCCCACTCGCGGAGCCAAATTGTTGTGGTCAGCCGGATACAGCGCGTCAATGTCCTTGCCGACAACCGCGATGCCGCCCGGTGCGGTCGGCAGGAAGATCGAAATCGGCTTGCTCCCTCCCGCGTACATCCGGCCGTTAAACGTGTAGCGGACGCCGTAATTGATGTTCAGGCGCGGTGTGGCCTGCCAGTTATCCTGCGCCCACCACTCGAACGAGTTCACATAATAATCGCGCTGCGGGTCGCCAGTGGCAATCGAGGCAGTGCCGGCCTTGATGTATCCGGCAATGAAGTCCGCCAGCGATCTTTGCGTAGAGCTGAAGCTGGCATCGTTGGCCCACGGGCCGGCACTCCCGTCAAACGGGAAGCCGCCACGCACTTCGCGGAGGTAGAACACGTCGAGCCGCGCCCGCCGGAACTCGCCGCCGAACTTCAGCGCGTGGCTGCCGAAGTTGTAAGAGAGGTTATCGGTCAGGTGGCCGGTGGTGTCGATGCGTCCGAGGCGCGGCGTCTCGCCCACACCGCCGTTCTCGAAGCCGGCGATCTCGATATTGGGCGAGCCGAAGCTTGCGGTATTGGTAACCCCGGTGTTGAAACCCCACGAAGGCGGATTGGCGCTGTGAGAAGCGTCATCAAACGTTTGGCTGAAGTAATTGACACCCACCAGCAGTTGATTGACCAAGCGGGGCGTCAAGGTGCTGTTCAAAATCACACCGAAGTTATGCTGGCGGCTGGGCACTACCTGAAAGTACTCCTGGTAAACCGAGCCGGCGAACTGCGCCGCCTCGCCAGTCCCTAAAAACGCGCGCAACGAAAGCGTGTGCTTTGAGCCGAGATTGGTGTCAATCTTGATGACGCCGTTGTTACTCTCGCCAGTATTGTCATCACCGGAGGCAAAGTTCGGGCCGGTTGCTGGCGCTGATTTGATACGTGCCGGCCACAGATTCTGCAGGGTCGCTAGCATCACCGGGTTCACTGCGACGTTGTACTTCTGAAGTACTTGCCGCGCTGAGTTGACCCAGGCGTCCGAGGGTACTGTCGCCTGGAGCTGATTGGCGATCACGTACTTTTGTCTTTCATAGTTGATGAAAAAGAAAGTACGATTCTTGCGAATCGGCCCTCCGAAGGAAACCCCCTCGTGTTCGTTGCGCAGCTTGTCAGGCGAGCCGACCGGGACGAACGGTGATTGCTCTGCAAAAAACTCGTTGCGGTTGAAGTAGTAGATCGAGCCATGAAACTGGTTAGTGCCGGACTTCAGCGCAACGTTCACCATTGAACCCGGATTGCGTCCGAACTCGCCGCTACCAGCGGCCTGCTGGTTGAATTGGTCGATAGACTCGATAGGAAGGAGCACGCCAGCGATGCCGGAGATGCTCCCCTGGTTCACTGCCTCCGAGTTGTGCCAGAAGTCGTTGTTGTCGGTGCCGTCGATTTGCCAGTTATTTTGATTTGGACGGTTGCCGTTCATCGAGCCGCTTTGATTGAACCCGGGGGTCAGATAAAGCAGCGTACGGAAGTCGCGCCCGTTGAGCGGCATCTCTTGCACTGCTCGTTGATTCACCACCGCGTTTAGGGTGCTGGATGTTGTTTCCAGCGTGGTCGCCGCCGTTTGCACCTCGATTGTTTCGGACCGTTGAGCCACGCCGAGTTGGATCGCCAAGCTGGTGACTTTGCCAACCGCAACCTCGACCCTGTCGACCCTGTAGGTCTGGAAGCCTTGCTTACTAACGGTGATCGAGTAGAAGCCAACCGGCAGATCAGAGAAGATAAAATCTCCGGTGCTGGTGGTCTCCTGGTTGTGTGAGAGTCCGGTACCCAAATTGACAATTTGCACGCTCGCCCCAGTGATAACCGCGCCAGCCTGGTCGACTGCACTACCTGAGATCCCTCCACGGAAGGTCTGGGCCGCGGCTGCTGACACCAACATAACCACAATGATTGGACCTAGGATCATACATAAACGACTCCACATGGTTCTCACCTCCTTTTCTTTGGTGGTTCCCACAATTGATGCCGAGTGTTTTATCTCGGAAGCCGGTCATTATTTGGCCGCACGACGTTATTTCTGTTTTTCTCAGAGAACGAGAGGATACAGAATTAACACCTCGATATGGGTTCCTTCAGACTCTCCGCGGAACCCCGTACGGATTTAAGAAACCTTATGGTGGGAGCCACTTGTAGCACGAATCGGCGCTCCAAGCAAGCGCTCTTTGGTGGTGGCGCTCTTCGGTGGTGTTGTCGCCGGCAGATGACTATCTCCGCCATTGGCACACGATATGTCCGCTTTCAGCGGGTAAGGCAGGCGTTCAGCTACGGTGCCTGAATGAAGATTCAAAAACTTGAATCGGGTTTGGGAAGAGGCTCGCAGTAAACCGGGGGTTCCCGGCCATCCGGGTATGATCGCTAGCGCACCTACTTTATCAGCGTAAAGCGTGCTTCCCTGGTTTCTCTTTGCTTTGTAACTTCATCTACCAACTCGACTCTTACCGTGTACTCGCCTGGTTCGAGTTCCGTCAACTTGAATGGCGTGGCGATTGGAAAGCCCGAGTCCGACGTTGCGGACGATTGAGTGACACGGACAGTCGGTGTGCGATGCGCCAGCTTGCCATCCTTGAAGAACCCTGCTGCGACGATGAGCGATGGATGCGCCGCGCTTGCGGCCGGGGGATAAACTCTGAAGAAAAGCAAGAGAGTCTGCGCGGTAGTGAATCGATTGTCGGTGAGCATCACGATGCGGTTTTGCCCAAAAGCCAAAACGTCGCGGGCCAGTTGCGTCGCAGGGTAATCAGCCGCGAGCTGCTCGGTCTGCTGCGCTAGAAGGATTGAACTCAAGTGAGGTCCGTCGGTCAGAGCAGGCAGCGCGAGCCCTCTGCGAGCAACCGACGTGCGGCCGCTCGCGCGATCCCGGAGAGCTGTAGTGATAATGTAGGTGCCCGGTGCAAGCCGCACATTGTGCCGAATAGGAAGCGCGGTCACGCCGAGTTCTTTGGTCTGCTCCTCGCTCAACTCCAACGGATAGGCGCGCCCGAAGCTCGAAACAACTGCGCCAGATGCGTCCTTCACAGTCATCACAAAATCCAACTCGGAATAGTAACGATCGCCCTTTCTCTGGGTCGAAATGACCGCGCCCGGGGCTTTGATCGTCACCGGTACCAGATAAGCGGAGTGCCCGCGCGGGAAGTATGAGACCGCCATTTCGAGAGCGAATGCCGACTCTGCTCCGGCGAGGACATCCGACGCGAGCTTGCGCACCGGGGCTTCTTCGGTGATCGCCGCCTCCGACTTGACCGCGTAATACCCGCGTCGGGTGCGAACGCTTAAATCGGGGCTTGTGAGCTTGACCGTGACCTGGCGAAACCGGCCATCAAAAT
>Ga0075424_100007409_pt1 | contig 10647 bp, 9 predicted proteins | sample SoiMethybrSBSTD3_FD_75301 | JGI IMG/M metagenome (GOLD analysis project Ga0075424, IMG submission 75301) | Bulk soil microbial communities from a Populus tree surrounding site in Tennessee, USA - Soil MetaG P. TD hybrid SBSTD3 | ecosystem: Environmental > Terrestrial > Soil > Tree plantation...
TGAAATCTTATGCGCCCGCGTTTTCGATTTGCCAAAACGCCGCGCCAAACCGGTGCGAATGGCTCGCGCTCTCTCCGTTCGTCCCCGCGAAAGCGACGCGAAAGCGGGGACCCAGGGCCAAGCACGTCGGCCTCTCCAAGACTGGCTCCCCGCTTCCGCGGAGGCGAACGGAGAATGCTGCTTTATGCGCAGATCGCCACCGGGCGATTAAGTGCGAGTCGCTATGGCTCGTGTCATCGAGCAACGGAGACACTACGCCGTGAAGAACTTCACGAAATAGTCGTAGACCTGATCCGGCGCCTCCTCCTGCAGATAGTGGCCGGTCGGCAGTGGCTGCGCATCGACGAGGTTCTTCGCGAACTTGCGCCACACGGTCGGAAATTCCTGCGTCGGCGGCTGCCCGCGAGTTCCCCACAGGACGAGAAGCGGCGTCTCGATCTGGCGATCCTTGTCGGCCGTGTCCATCTCGAAATCGATCCGAGCGCCGGCCCGATAGTCGCGGCAGGAGCCGATGATCGTTTTCTTGGTGTAGCAGCGGATGTATTCGTCGGACACGACCTTGGGCGGATTTCGATTGCTACCGCGGGCCTTCAGGAACCACTCGGCCGGAACCGCGCTCATCAGCGTCTCCGGGAACGGCTCGGGCTGCGCCATGAACAGCCAGTGCCACGAGTTCATTGCCCAGTTTTTGTTGGCGCTGGTCCACACATGATAGTTCGGCAGCATGTCGAGCAGGCACATCTTGATGACCCGCTCTGGATGATCGAGGCACATGCGATGGCTCACGCGCGCGCCGCGATCGTGGCCGCCGAGAAAGAAGCGCTGATGGCCGAGATTGGCCATCACTTCGATCATGTCCTCCGCCATCACGCGGAAGCTGTAGTTGATCAGGTTCGGACCAGGGTCGGGCAGCGAGCTGTCGCCATAGCCGCGCAGATCGGGCAGCACGACGTGGTAGCGCTCCGAAAGCATAGCCGCGACCGCGTACCATAAGACATGATTGTTGGGGTTACCGTGGAGGAGCAGCAACGGCGGGCCGGAGCCGCCATGGCGCAGGCGAATGATCGCACCCTTGGTGCGCATGTCGATGTGCTTGAATCCCGGAAACAGCGCCGCGACCTCGGTACTGCCCCAGCGTGTCGGATCGCGGGTGTAGTCCGCACCGCTCGCTTCTGCCAGCACGGCTTGCGCGGCTGTCTGTTGCGCTGATGCCGGCGTCGCGATGCTCGCCGCCGCCGCACCTGCCGCCAAGGCCTGAACCAGGCCGCGGCGGCTCACATCTGTTTCCATCTGCTCGGATTGAGAATGTATGGTCATTTGAGCCTCACTTGTGTGCGTGGGCAAAGAACCAGATGCAGATGGTTGGATGTCACAGGCTGTGCGCGTGGGTTTGTGCTGATGCAAGCGTCACGGCCTGCCAGCAACACAAACCTCTGCCGCTGCGGTTGACAGCCGGCGTTTCCTCCCATCTGCTGCAAGTATTCCACCGCAAGCTGTGCGCGCGCAAGAGCAGCCTTCGCAGCCTGCAATGAGTGATCGATGGAATTACCACCTCTCCTGCGCCAAAACATCGACCGCGCGCTCGACGGCATTGCGCTGAGAGACCTCGCCGCCGCGGCGGCGACGCTTTCAGAGCGCTATCGCGAAGAGCGTCACGATGGCAGATTGCATGTCGCAAACCGGCGCGACGCGCTCGCCTATGTCGCGGTCCGCATGCCGGCAACCTACGCGGCGGTCCGCGCGAGCTTTGATGCCATCGCCGAGGCAAGGCCGGATTTTGCGCCCAAGACGATGCTCGACATCGGCGCAGGCCCCGCGACCGCCCTCTGGGCCGCCGCCGACTGCTGGCCCGATCTCGCCGATGCTTTGCTTGTCGAGGCAAGTCCGACTTTTCGGACGTGCGGAGAAGAGCTCGCGGCAGAGGCCGCCTTGCCGCACATGACCTGGCGCATAGCAGATGTTGCGAAGGCCATCGATTGTGTGCCGCGCGATCTGGTCACGTTGGCCTATGTGCTGAACGAGCTGACGCCGGATGTTCGCCAAGTGGCGCTGGAGCGGCTGTGGCGCCTGACCACCGACACGCTGGTCATCGTCGAGCCGGGAACGCCGGCTGGATGGCAGCGCATTCTCACCGCTCGCCGCCAGCTGATTGCGAGCGGTGCCCATGTCATCGCGCCCTGCCCCCACGCGCATGAGTGCCCGCTGCAGCCACCCGACTGGTGCCATTTTGCCAAGCGTGTTGCCCGCTCGCGCCTGCATCGGCAGGCCAAAGGCGCGGACGTTCCTTGGGAAGACGAGAAGTTCAGTTATGTGGCGCTGTCGCGAAAGCCGGCGGCAGCAGCCGGCGCCCGCGTCATTGCCCGACCCCGCAAGGCCAGCGGCCGTGTCACGCTGAAGCTGTGTCGTCCTGACGGATCGGCTGGGGATCAGCTGTTCTCGCGGCGCGACGGTGACCTGTTCAAGCAAGCATGGCGGAGTGACTGGGGCTCTTCCTTTGATACGAACCCGTAACGCTGCCGTAAACATGACAAAGCAGCGCCTAGGCACTCCCTGCAATCGGCGGGGCTTCCGGTCAATCGCAGAGGTCGCTACCATCGGGCCGCAATTCAGGGCAGGACGCGACTATGCGGGCGAGCGACGGACATCATCATCTGGCTTCCAACAACATCATTCCATTCGAAAAGCTTGCCTTGCTATTCCGCGGGACGCAGGAGCCGGGCTCAAACAGCGGCAGCGAGATTGTCGGGCAGCGCTATCACGATCTTCTGCAGGAGCTCACCTCCATCACCGAATATCAATGGCGCTCGAGCTCGCCGCGCGGCCTCGTCAAGGGCTTCATGCTGAGCGGGCCGCCCGGAACCGGCAAGACGACGCTCGCCAAAAGGCTCGCCTACGAGCTTGGCTGCCGCTTTCAGGCCGAGGACGAGCCTCCGATCGTGCTGGCCTTCGTGGACGGCGGCGAGATTTCACGCTCACGCTACGGCGAGAGCGAGGAGCGCATTCGAGACATCTTCCTGCACGCCCGCTCCGGCTTCACCGCCAAGGGCCAGCGCTCCGTGCTGCTGTTCGACGACGTCGAATCCATCTTCATGGCGAGAGGAAGCCAGCACGCCAAGGAATGGCACTTCTCGCAGGACAGCGTGTTCTTTCATTCCGTCGACGAGCTCGATACGTCGCGATCGACCGTCGTGTTGACCAGCAACCGGCCCGATCTCGTCGACGACGCCATTCGTGACAGATTTCTGAGCTACGTGATCGACTACCCTGATCTTGAGACGCTCATTCAGATGATCGAGCAGATCCCGGCGCTGGCGGAGATGTCCGGCACCCAGCGAACGGCCATCAAGAACGACCTGGTCAGCGCGGTGCACGATGGGTCGGTCCGCAGCATGCGCGATGCCCAGCGTTTCGCGATGCGACAGTTCATTTCCAAGCTCCTGAAAAAGGATTCATTGGCGCAGCGCTCCAATGATTGAAGCTCTTATGATCACCCACTGAGTGAGACATCATGGCAAAGACCTTCTACGACGAATGGCTCGAGACGCCCAACAAGATCCAGGACGAGCTCGAAGACTGTGAGCTTGTTGCGCGCGACAAGGATATCCCCTGGGTCTCGACGCCGCACGACGTGAAGGTGAAGCTCATGGTGGCGAACCAGCTCGGTTTCACCACGATGGGCAGCAACGTGCTGAAATCCGAGATCCCAGTCGGGTGGCATACCGGCAAGCATCGGCACGGTGAGGAGTCGATGCACATCCTCGAAGGCGAGGGTTTTAGCATCATCAACGGCCAGCGCTTCAACTGGCACAAGAGCAGCACGCTGCAGATCCCGTTCTGGGCCGAGCATCAGCATTTCAACACCGGCAATGAGCCGGTGCTGATCCTGCATGGCATGACGTTCGACCTCGAGCGCTTCGTGCGCATCGCACGCATCGAGCAGCTCGAGACCTGCGGACCCAACGATCCGGCCGTGCTGGCGGCCATGCCGGAGGAAACCTCGCAATATTATCCCAACGGCGCGCGCGCGATCATTCACCTCGAGCAGGCACCGACGAACAAGGAAAAGCTCCCGGACGGCGAAAGCTACAATCCGCAGGGCGCCATCGCGGCGACCAAGAACCAGCATGATTTTTCGAACTATCTGGTCGTGCCCAAGAACGGCTTTCGCGCCACCAGCGTTGCGATCACAAACCGGTGGATCGAGCCGCCCTTTCATGAAAGCGGAAAGCACAAACACCTGGAGGCGGTCGTCTATGCGATCGAGGGCGAGGGCTACACCGAAATGCAGGGCAAGCGCATTCCCTGGGAAGCCGGCGATGTCCTTTACGTTCCGCCGTGCATGTGGGAGCACCAACACAAGAACGACAACCCGAACCGTATCGTGCAAATCCGCATCGGCTTCGGGATCAGGCCCTGGTTCACGTCGATCTGGCCGGAAGGCTTCACCAGCACGCGCATCTACGACGACCAGGGCAATCCGATCGAGGCAGGCCGGATCGTGCGTACGCGCGAGCGAACACGATAAAAGCTACTCCGAGTTCCACCCACGCACAGTGCGTGAGATGCGAAGGCGCGCACCCCACGGTTCCCTCCCCCCTTGTGGAGGAGGGACAGGGAGAGGGGTGACGATAGAACACCGTGAGTGCAGTTAATCCGCCGCACAGACTCGAGGACGGCTGCTAGCTACATCTCTTCGGCATCGGATACCAAACAGACACAGTGTTTATTCGACCCCTCTCCCTGTCCCTCCCCCACAAGGGGGGAGGGAACGCTGTGGCACTGCTCGTCACATCTATAGGGCTGCATTCGCGTCCCGCCCGTAACATCGGTGCCTGGGGACGTTAGCCGAAAAACGATCTAATCCCGGATATCCTGCAGGAACCACTCGGTCGGAATCTCCCGCCCCTTCTTCTGCTTCACGGCCTGCTGGTACACCCAGCCGCCGACCGAGGAGAACTGCAGGCCCTGATTGCCGACGTTGCGATAGAACGTCACCTGATCGCGGCTGGTGCGCCCCTTGCACTTGCCGGTGACGAGATCCGTAAAGTCGGGCTTGTCGCCACCCTTGCCGCGATCCATGAACTCGGGGCTGTCGCCGCCGAAGCCGGGCTGCGGATTCTTCGCAGGAACGCGTTTCATCTCCTCGACCGTGCCGCCGATGAAAGCAGCCGGAGAAAGCCCGCGCTCGGCCTGGAAGCGCTCGCTCTCCCGCATCTGCAGGCCGGCCGTACCCTGCCGCACCACCAGATCGAACTTGTCGGCGCTCGCGTCGGGCATCTCGCGACGTCCGAGATTGGTCACGTGCATGCCCTTCTCGATCCAGTCGGCATCGTAGACCGGCGCCATGCTGTCGGTGCAGGTGGACAGGATGTCGGCGCCGCGCACTGCCTCGCGCGCACTGTCGACCGCACGCACCTCGATATTGAGGCGGCGCGACATCTCCTGCGCGAAGGCTTCGCGATTGGCCGCGGTCGGGCTGTAGACCTTGCACAGCCGGATATCGCGCACGCACTTGAAGGCGTCGAGAAATGTCCGCGCCATGCCGCCGGAGCCGAGCATGCCGACGACGTGCGAATCCTCGCGCGCTAGATATTTCACGCCAATGCCGGCGCCGCCGCCGACGCGAAAGTGCTGCAGCACGCCATCGTTGATGAAGGCGAGCGGCTCGCCGTTGCGGGTCGACACCAGGAAGATCAGGCCGCAATAGGTCCCGGGCTCGCGGCAGTATTTCTCCTCGGTCCAGTTGCCGTTTCCATCCGTCGGCCAAGTGATAATGTCGGACTTCATGCGGATGGCGAAGTAGCCGTCGTTCGCCCCTTCCATGGTGCCCCAACGGAAATAGCCATCCTCGCGCTCGCACGGAAAATACATGTCGATGCGCGGCCGATGGATGGAGCCGCCGGTGGCGAGCTTGCGGAACGCCTCCTCCTGAACCCTGATACAGTCATCCATGGTGAGCAGTTGCGAGACGAGTTCGTTATTGATGAGGAGCATAGGGAGGATCCAGTGAAGCTTGTGGGGTCTTTAGCCGCGCCGGCTGAATCACGCAACGTCCTGACGCGCGACTATGACTCTCTTGACCACTTTCCCTTGCCCCGATAGCTGCATGATTAACGGACCATACCATGAGCTGGAACATGACAGAACCTGGAGGAGTGACATGACCTGGAGCATGACCTCATGGGCGACCTGCGGCCGGCTATTTGCACTTCTGACGAGCGCCATCCTGGCCAGCGCGGAGAGCGCCGCAGCGCAGTCCGTCGAGCAGTTCTATCGCGGGCGGACTATTAACTTCCTGGTTGCAAGTGCACCCGGTGGCGTTAACGACCTCACCGCCCGGCTGATGTCGCGGCACCTCGGCAACCACATCCCAGGCCGGCCAACGCTCGTGGTCCAGAACTTGCAATCGGCCGGGCTGGTGCTGGCCAATCGCATCTATGCGGGCGCCGAGAAGGACGGCACCTCGATCGCAATCCTCGAGCGCGGCGTGCCGCAGCTTGCGATCCAGGGCGACCCGAATGCGCGCTTCGACCCGCTCAAGATGACCTGGCTCGGCAGCGTTTCATCCTACGGCCATGATGCCTATATCTTCTGGCTCAATGCGTCGTTCGCCGCCAAGACCGTCGCCGACCTCAAGCCGCCGAGCACGCTCACGGCACGTGTCGGCACCACCGGCGCGGGCGCGACCAATCTCGTCTTCACGGTGCTGGCCAAGGATGTGCTCGGGCTAAACGTCCAGAACGTGCGCGGCTATCGCGGCGCAGCGGATGCCTTCCTGGCGCAGCAGCGCGGCGAGATTGATGGCCAGGTGGTCGGGCTCTCATCGGTCAAGGTCGGGCAGCCGGCGCTCTACCAGGCCAATTTCCTGCGCCCGCTGATTGCATTTGCGCGCACCACGCGGTTTCCCGATTATCCCGACGTGCCGACCGGGCGCGAGCTTGCCTCCAACCCAAAGGCGCAGGCGATTTTGGAGTTTGCGGAGGCGCCGTTCTTCATGGCGCTGCCGATCGCGGCTCCGCCCGACCTGCCGCCCGAGCGCGCCCGCGCGTTGCAGGATGCCTTCATGGCGATGACGCGCGACCCCGCCTTCATCGAGGAGGCGAACCGGATGAACCTCGAGCAAAGCCCGATCGACGGCGACGCCGTGCGTCGGATCATCGCTCAGATGAGCACGACCCCGAAGGACGTGATCGCGCAGTTCAACGAGATGGTTGGGGTGAAGAACTGAAGAGCAAAGCGTGGTGTCGAGGGGCGGACTCAATTGACACGGTCCATAGGACCCGAACGCAAACGCCGCGCTCAATATGTGACGAGAGGTGCCACAACGTTCCCTCCCCCCTTGTGGGGGAGGGACAGGGAGAGGGGTACGAGGAGCACCGCAGCTGCGCCTACATCGGATAAGGCCGCAGCCATTGACATCCTAGTATTCTCTCGTCTCTAGGGGTTCCGAAGACTCGCTGTGCGCTCAGCGTTCCATTGCCACCCCTCTCCCTGTCCCTCCCCCACAAGGGGGGAGGGAACCGTGTGGCGCGCGCCTTAGTCACTCACGACCCGCATTGTGGCTCGAGCGTGCGCTGAAGGTCCGGCCAAAACTGGCCTACGACTGCGGCTTCAGGAACTCGCGGACCGCCTGGTTGAACTGATCGGGGTGCTCGATGAACGGATAGTGCCCGGCCTTGTCGATCAGCACCTTGCGCGAGCCCGCGATCGCGCCGTTGAGCTTGTCCGCATTGACGGGCGGAGAGAGCTTGTCGTTCGCGCCCCAGACCAGCAGCGTCGGCGTCTTGATGGCGCGCGCCTGCTCTTCGGTGATGCCGCCCAGCCCGCGCGCATTGGCGATCTGCACCGACTCCGCCGTATAGGCCGAGCGCAGCCGCAGGACCAGATTGTCCTCGACCTGCTGATCGGTGATCAGGCTGTGGTTGTAGTACATCTTCTCGAGATATTCGCGGCTCTCCGCCAGCGTGCCGGCATTCGAAATCTGCCGCGCATGCCAGTCGGGCGCGCCCGTGCGTGGCGCGTCACTGGCCGAACGGAAACCGCCGCCGTTCACCAGCACCATGCGGTCGACCAGTTGCGGATAGCTCACCGCCATCTGCAGCGCGACGCCTGCGCCCATCGATTGGCCGACCAGCGCGGCCTTCGGGATGCCGATCTCTTTCATGAAACGCGCCAAGAACTCCGCGAACACGCCGCTGTGATAGATCGTCATCGGCTTGTCGGAGGCGCCCCACCCGATCTGATCAGGCGCGATCACGCGGAACTCCGAGGCAAGCCCCTTGATCGTCGGCATCCAGCGCGCGCCCTCGCCGCCCGAGCCATGCAGCAGGATCACCGGCGCGCCGCGGCCAGCCTCAATGTAATGAATCCTGTAGCTGAAGACGGTCGCGTCTTTCTTGACGGGTTCGATCTGGGCCATGGCACTCGTGCTCGAGACAAGCAGGGCGGCCATCAAAGCGGATGCTCTCAGCATTGGTCAATCCTCCTTCTTTGTCGTGTTCGTCATCCTGTTCACCCAAGCTCGTTCCGTCATTGGCCCGAGCGTGAAAAGTATTTGAGGTCCGGCGGCCGCTGCCCCTTCTTGGTGGGCATCAGCAGCCCGTCACCACTGACCATGTAGTTTTCCTTGCCGATCTGCACGTGATTGTTGCCCTCGCCGCATACTTCCTCGACCCATATTGGCTGCAGATCGTTCTGCCGGCGATAGGTCTTGAGCACAGACCAGGGCTGCGTGAGCGCATGATCGATCACCGTGACCTCGAAGAGAAGCGAATTGGGATTGCTCTTGTCGAGATGGATACGCTCTTTGACGATGGTCTCGTTGTCATCGTGTAACGGAATGCCGCTGGCATCGAACGCGCGCGGCCCCTTGAAGGCGCGGGTCTCGACCTCGAGCAGATCGAATCTCCCATCGCCATCGGTATCGATCCATTGGCCGATGGAATAGCCGAGCAAGGACGGCTCGATGTGCTCAGGCCAAGGGCGCCCGTCAGTGAAGATGCGACGGGAGTCGCGGATGTTCTCGACCAGGATGTGCGTGGTGCCCGGCGTGACCACGAATTCGCTCTGGCCATACGCATTGGTGACGCGCGGCATGCCCGGCGACACGCAGGCGTAGGTCTCACCGATGCCCTGCCCACCCACCGCCTGATCCGCAAGGTTGGCTTCGAAGCGCGCCTGATATTCCGGCGTCAGCGGCGGCTGCTGCGCCGGGCCCCAGCCCTTGCTCGGGTCAAAGACATTGACCCGGCCGCGCGCCTCCACAGCCGCGCTCGTGTTCGGGCCGCGACGCCACAGGCCGTGCAGATCGGGATATTTCGTCTGGTCGAATGCAGACGCTCCGGTGAAAGTCGCAAGCAGCACCGACACAGCGATTGAGATTCGGTCAAGCATCACCGTCCTCCCGCGATCGATTATGAGCCGTGCAGCGCTCGGCTTGTGATCTGCTCGGCGACGCACCGACATTGCACAGGGGGCGCGCAGCCGGTTTCAAACCATTCACCGATCGTGTATCATACAATAGCAAATGCCCTCCCGGGAGGTGTTGCCGGATTTTTCACGTGCACAGGGGCAGAGCATGACGCACCGCAGCGCGTTCGGCGCCGCAGCCGCGATGGCGGCGCTGCTGATGACTTCGTTCGCAGCCTTGGCATTCGATGATGCGAAATATCCGGATCTCTCCGGCCAATGGGTCGCGGTGAGACTTGGCGTTCGCGGCCAGCCCGCATTCGATCCGACCAAACCATGGGGTCTCGGTCAGCAGGCGCCGTTGACGCCTGAATATCAAAAGATCCTTGAAGACAGCGTCGCCGACCAGGCCAAAGGCAACCAGGGTAACTGGCTCTCGGGTATCTCCTGCCTGCCGACCGGGATGCCCACCATGATGACACTCTATCGCCCGATGGAGATCATCGTGCTGCCGGACACGACCTACATCCGGATCGACCACACTCATCAGTCGCATCGCCGGATCTACACCGACGGGCGTGCGTGGCCGAAGGAGGTCCTGCCCAGCTTCCGCGGCTATTCCATCGGCCAATGGCTCGACACCGACGGTGACGGAAAATTCGATGTGCTCGAAATCGAGACGCGCTTCCTGAAAGGCCCGCGCGCGCTCGACCCAGCCGGCATGCCGACACATGAGGACAACCAATCGATCGTGAAGGAGCGCTTCTTTGTCGACAAGGCCGATCCCTCGCGCCTCTACAACGAGATCACCTTGATCGATCACGCCTACACACGGCCCTGGACGGTGCTGAAGACCTATCGCCGGCTGGCGGAGAAATATCCAGATTGGCCCGAGGACAGCTGCGACAGCGAAGGCATCCTCAAGATCGGCAACCAGACCTATTTCAAGAGCGCGGACGGCACGATCATGCCCACCGCGAAGGGTCAGCCGCCGCCAGATTTGAGATATTTCGAGACGTCTACCAAGTAGCCAGGCGTGGACGCTAGTACGAACCACAGCCGCCAACGGAGGAGACGCCAGATGAAACGCATTGCCGTCGCACTGCTTTTTGGGGCCGTCGCGTCGAGTTGCGCAACAGAATGGGCGCAAAGAGCTTGGGCGCAAGACGTCTGGCCGTCGAAAGCGGTAACGGTCGTCGTGCCATTCGCCGCCGGCGGCAATACTGACGTGCTGGCGCG
>Ga0075424_100007410_pt1 | contig 10647 bp, 8 predicted proteins | sample SoiMethybrSBSTD3_FD_75301 | JGI IMG/M metagenome (GOLD analysis project Ga0075424, IMG submission 75301) | Bulk soil microbial communities from a Populus tree surrounding site in Tennessee, USA - Soil MetaG P. TD hybrid SBSTD3 | ecosystem: Environmental > Terrestrial > Soil > Tree plantation...
AACACCTCGCGATTTCCTCGACCGGATTCGGGATCCCAGTACTTGACACGCAGGTCGCGGCCATCGGCCGTTCGACACAGGAACTTCGCAGAGCCGCCGCCGATATCCTTTCCAGGCTGCGTGAACGTACATCCAAGCCCTGTGTCGGTGGCCGCCTGTTCGAACGTGTACGGCAATCCTCGTTCGGACCCTTCGAGCACCTCCGCCGCTGACAGCGTCCCTGGATCGCGCCAGATGTTCGCGCGCGCGAGATATGTTGCGCGTGCCGCCCTGCTCGTGCGAATCGCGGAAACGGCCGCCGGTTGAGGAACGGCGACCGATGTCGCGCCGATGCCGAATATTGCCGCGGCGACGAGTGATTTGACACGGCTCGCGTGTGCACGCACAGGTACCTGAGGATAGCCGAGATGCTGATATGCATAATTAGGAATTTGGAATCTGGAATTTGGAATGCGTTCCAAATTCCGAATTCCTAATTCCAAATTCGAATGCCTTCCACTCCGATTTTGACATGGTAATCAGTTCCGCGATGTTTACCTCTTTTGGATGATGGTTGTATCGAAGAACTCTGCGTCACAGGGCCGTTGGATACGTCTCGGGCAGATCGGCTTCGTCGAGCGCCCACGGTTCGAGCGGTTCCAGCGCGTGCGTGTGATCGATATGGATCACCGCGTCGAACTGATCCGCGAGTCGAGCGCGGAAGTAGTGGCTGGCGCGCTCGGTGTCGGGACGGTAGATGACGCCGATCGCCCGCTCGAGCCGGGGTGACGTCAATGCTTCACGCACCTCGGCGTCCTGAAGGAGGAGAAAGAAGCGATCGATATCGGCGTCATGGAACAGGCGCTCGTAGGTGCCGGCGAGCGACGGCCGCACATGTTTGCGCTCAGCGGGATCATCCCAGTTGGATGCCGCGGTGACGGTCCCTGTATGCGTAGTGAACCCTACTGAACGAGCCTGCTGACCGAACCTCTCGCGCACCAGCTGTCCCAGGTTCAACTCGCCCTGCTCGCCCATCTGCGTGGCGCGCGCGTCTCCGAGGTGCGAGTTGTGCGCCCATACGACCGCGCGCGCGTGTCCCGACGTACGACGGACGTGATCGATCAGCGCCTCCAGCGTCTCCAGCATGTGCGTGTCGCGCAGATTCCACGATTCCGCGCGGCCGCCGAACATCGACCGGTAGTACTCTTCGGCATTCCGCACCAGACGCGCGTTCTGCTCGGCGAAGAAGTATTCGTCCGCCGCTATCAGCCCGTCGCGCGACGCATATTCCGCGGCGCGCCGGCGCAGCTCGACGAGCTCGGCGACAACGTCGTCTTCACACGAACGAGACAGGCCGATGGTCGCCGCGTATCCGTAGGCTTGGGTGTCTTCCGCGAAGTCTTCGAAGCACGCGTAGCGATACCGCGCGCGCTCGGCGGCGGCGGGATCGACCTTTCGCAGATACGCGAGCACGGCCTCGATCGACGTGTGCAGGCTGTACAAGTCCAGCCCGTAGAACCCGGCGCGCGACCTGGCGTCGAGCCGCTCGTTGCGATCGTGCAGCCAGTTCACGAATTCGACGACATCGAGATTGCGCCACATCCATCGCGGAAAGCGGACGAAGTCGCCGAGCGCATGCTCCGCGTCCGGATCGTTGCTGGCGTGCCGGACCCACCGGTTCACACGGTACGCGTCGGGAAAGTCCGCTTCGACGGCAATGATGTTGAAGCCGCTCTTCGCGACGAGCGCCTTCGTCATCTCGGCGCGGGTTCGATAGAACTCGTGCGTGCCATGCGATGCCTCGCCAATCAAGACGACGGTCGCATCTTTCAGCTCCTCGAACAGGCGTCCGAAGCCGTCGGGTGACGGCTCGAACCAGCGCGCCGCATGACGGACGACGCCGACTCTCTCGCGGTTGGTCATGACTGCATCCCTCCGGCGGTCGTGCGCTGCGCGTGGCGCTGCAACAGCTCGCGAACCTCTTCATCGCCGGTCTGCGAGAAGTCGCGGTACCACAGCCCGACGGCCGAAAACGGCTCCGGTGTGCGGGCACAGATCACCTCGTCTGCGATAGCCGCCAACTGTTCACACGACTCCGGCGCGCTGACCGGCACGGCGACGATGACTCGAGCGGGATTGTGTGCGCGCACGGCCTGGACCGCCGCGCGCATCGTCGATCCGGTCGCGAGGCCATCGTCCACCAGTATGACGACGCGTCCGCCGAGGTCCGTCAACGGACGGCCCTGCCGGTATTCGCGCTCGCGCCGTTCCAGTTCGGCCAGCTCTCTCCGGGTGATCGCGTCGATGACGCCGTCCGGGATGTTGTACCAACGCACGACGTCGTCGCTGAGCACGCGAACGCCACCCGATGCGATGGCGCCCATCGCAAACTCCGGATGCCCCGGCAGGCCGAGCTTGCGAACCACGAACACGTCGAGCGGCGCATCCAGCGCCTCGGCGACTTCAAAGGCGACCGGAACGCCGCCGCGCGGAAGCGCCAGCACGACGACGTCGTTGCGGCCGCGATAGGCGCGCAGACGCGACGCCAACTCGACGCCCGCCTCGTGGCGGTCAGCGAACGGGCGAGCCTCGCTGCGATATGCGATCGGGTGCCGGGAGTCCATCGACCTCCTCCACGCGAATCGGCGATCGAAACTCGATGCTCGTGGTCGAGCCGTCCTTCGCGTCGATGGCCAGCGCGCGTTCGGCGCGATCCGCTGTCAGCTCGAGGCGCAGGGCGATCGCGTCATGAACGTCGTGCGTGAGATGGTTGTCGGAGTCTCCGACGGTGACCGCGATATCGTTCGAGTCGGGCGACATCGGGCTGACGCCGACGAGGGGAACATCGTGGGCTTCGGCCGAGATGCTGCCGTCAGGCGCACGTCTTTTGATTGACACCAGCCACCCTTCGTGACGGCGGCTGAAGCCGTCCAGCTCGGCTGCCCACGAATCCTGTGCGATAGGCCGGATATCCATACCTGAGCACTCCTGTGACTCAACGACGGCGATCGCCGACAGACTGTGCGGATCCTGCAAACACCGTGCATGGCCGGACCTGAGCAGGTCTTTGAGCGCGTTGAAATCTGTCGACGAACGGCGCGGCAGCGTACCAGACGTTCCCAAGGGAGGCCGCTGAACGCCTCGCCCTACAGATTTTGCAACGCGCTCTTTAGTCTTTGGTCGTGATCACACCTGTTATTCAAGCAACGCGAATACGGCGTACGGCTGCCTGCGGACGCTCTTGCCGCAGTTGAATGTCGGCGATTCGTTGATGTGGCCACTGCACCTGCCTGTCGACGACCAGCCGTTCGATTGATTTGTCCGGCAGCAGTCTCGAGACCGCTGAGTGCGTGATGTCGGTGAGATAGATACGGTCTTGCGCGTCAATCGGTGATGTATGCCGCCTGCGAGCGCAGATCGAAACGGACGTCGTTCAAGTACGAATGTGCGCGGATCACATCGGCGGTGAACGGGATCACACGGACGACCGGATTCGGCGGCCAGCCCGCCGACGCGGCGACCGGGCGTCAGCGTCGAGCGTCATATCAAATGGCCGAGTCGCGCGGTCTCTTGCTTGCGCAGTCGGAACGATTCATGCAGGTGCCAATCACCGCGCGCGCGACTGCGGACATCACCAATTGGCACTGAGTCCGACGCGCCGAATTCGGACCGACAATCACGAGGCACCGTTATGGATAGTGACAACATCGTTTGGGGCACGATCGCCGGCTGGTTTACCTGGATTCTGGGCGGACGCGACTGAATCGCGCAATCCGCATCGATCTCGAAGTACAGACTCAATCGCCTTACCAACTACGTTTCCCGATTTCGGAACTCGCGCCCAGCCAGCACGGCCGGGCGACGAGATTCCGTTCATCGAGGCGCGGACGTTCCGCCTGGGCGCGGAGAATCCGGCGCATTCAAGGCCCAACCACGAAGACACGAAGACACGAAGACGCCACGAAGACGCACGAAGAAGAAAAGCAACCGCGGAGACCGCGGAGTGCGCGGGATCCGCATCTGAGTGCGTGTGTGTGACCGGCCCGCGAAGCGGGCCGACGAAACAAAAATGCCGGCACAAACGCAAAGGCGAGCGTATCGGGCCTTTGCGTTTGTGCCGCCATTTTTGTTTTGCGGACGGCCGGCTCCGCCGGCCTGGGTCACACGCCCGCGTCTCTGTGTCTCTGTGTCTCTCTGCGCCTCTGTGTCTCTGAGATCGTGAGCGAATCGCAATCGCTCACCGCGCAGGTCGAACAGGCGATTGGCTGTCGGCACCCGCAACAATTGCCCCGCGCATTCCGAACGCGCCGACTACGACATAATGAGGCCCATGTTCAACGCGTCTGTGGTCCTCATTCCTGGGCTCGGGCACGTGCCGCACATGGAAGCGCCGGAGAAGACTTACCCGCCGCTCATTGCGTTTCTGAAGGAGGGGCTTGCGGCGAAGCAGTAGTTCGCGGGGGGAGGGCATGCGCACGACGACCAGGTCGCGGCCGCGCTCGTGGTGGATTCCCTACCTTTATTACTTGCGCGTCCAGATCTGCACGGCGCTGCTCCTCCTCGTCGGCCCGCCGCTGGCGCTTCTCTCGCCGTTGTTCCGCGGCCTCTTCGACCTCGATTACGCGTCGCCGTGGCGCACGATATCCGGCGTCACGCTGGTCACGTTCGCCGCCTTCTCCGCAGCCTGGACGTTGCTGGCCACGACGTGGGCCGCGGCGTTCAACGCGCCCGACCGCTTCGGCGTAGCGCGCATCGAGTCCGTCACGTATCCGATCACGTGGCCCGAGCGCGAGTGCTTCGCGATTTTCGCGATTCCCACCATCGCCGTCAGTGTCGGGTACTCGGCGTGGGCGTCGAGAACTCCCGCGTGGCGATTGATCCTCGGCTTCGTGTTCGGCGCGGTCGCCGCGGTCGCGATCCTGGCCTCGGCACGATGGAGCGCCGATCAACTCCAGCGAACGGTCCGATACGCACCCGCGCGCAACGCCGGCACGAGAGCCGTCCGTCGTGCGATCGACAAGTTGAAGCAGGAACAGATTCGCGACGGCTACATCGATCCAAAAACGGGCGAACTCGCGCCAGGCCACCTCCTCGCTGTCATGGTCTTCGCTTCGTGTGTCGTGCTGTACGTGACAATTGGCGTAGGGAAGTGGCTGCGGCTCGGCTACGAAACCAATGTCTCGACGCTCGCGTGTGTACTGCTCCTCATCCTGATGATCTGCTGGCTCGCGGCCGGCATGACGTTCTTCCTGGATCGGTATCGCGTGTCGCTCGTCGCGATGGTCGGCGGATGCGCAATCGTCATTGGATTACTCGGGCTGCCTGGAAGCGATCACGTGTATCGCACGTACCCTCACCCGGAGGACATCAGTCCGTGGCCTCACCAGGTGTTGAACCTGGGCACACGGACACCGATTCTGATCGCAGCGACCGGCGGCGGTATTCAGGCGTCTGCGTGGACCGCCCGCGTGCTCACCGGAATCGACGACGCGCTGCCGGCCGATTTGCGCGACGCGTTCACACATTCGATCCGGCTGTTCAGCACCGTGTCCGGCGGAGGCGTCGGCGCGATGTACTTCTCGGAACGCTACAAACCGTCCGGGTTCGACCGGACGAAGCTGCACGAAGTGGTCGACAAGGCCGAAGCGTCGACGCTCGACGATGTCGCGTGGGGCGCGGCGTATCCCGACGCGCTCGCGACATTTTTTCCGCCGGTTCGCGCCGTGTTCGGCGATCGCGGACAAGCGCTCGAGACCGCGTGGACGCGCAGCGTGGAAGTCGGCCGCCTGCTCTCTGACTGGCGGACGCAGGTCTGGTCCGATCTGCGTCCCGCGAACATCTTCAATGCCACGCTGGTCGACACCGGAGAACGCGTGTTGCTCGGCACGTCCCGCCTCGGATGGCGCGAAGAGCGCGGCCTGCGCAATTTCGAAGAGGTCTACAAGAATCGGGACGTTCAGGTGGTCACCGCCGCGCGGCTCGCGGCAAGCTTCGCCTACATCTCGCCGGCCGCTCGACCTCACGACAGCGGCGACGCATATCACATCGTCGACGGCGGCTACTACGACGACTACGGCATGACGACGTTGTCCGAGTGGCTCGACGAAGCGCTCGAGGGCGTTGGCGACGTGCGGGAGTTCCCGCGCGTCCTGGTCATTCAGATTCGATCGGACGAGGGCAATCGACTCGCGCCGCCCACCTCGCGGCACTGGCCGCTCTACCAGATCTGGGCTCCGGTCGAGACGTTGCTGAACGTGCGATCCACCAGCCAGATCTCGCATAACGACAGCGACTTCGATCGGCTGCAGGATCTGTGGAAGGAGCGCCACGTCGAGATCGACAACGTGATCTTCAGGTTCTGCGGGGAGCATCCGCCGCTGTCGTGGCATCTCACCGGCAGGGAGAAGAAAGCCATCGAGACCGAATGGCAGGCGCACACGGCCGACCAACGGCCCGAGCTCAGAGCCGTGCAGGCATTCCTGCGAGGGCAGCCGCTGCCTGCGACGACGGGCGACAAACCGTATCAGGTGGCGCTCACCGCCTGTCCGCCAAAACCTTAGGCGGCCACGTTCGAGCTTACGACTACCGTTCGAGCAGTACTGCAACCACGAAATCACGAAAAAAACGAAAGACACGAAGAAGAATTTTCTGTAGAAGATTTTCTTCTGCGTGAATGCTTTTGTACCTTTCGTGGTTCCAGTACTGCCTCAACGCATGCTCAGGCCGGAATTGCAGAGATCTGTTTGATACGGATCAGCCGTGCGTCGAACCCATGACACATCCGGCTCATCCGGCGTCGATAAACGGCCAGAAACTCGACAAATGCCGACATCCACGTCGGCACGGACGTCGCATGTCGATTTGGCGGAGGCCCAAATGAAACTCGCATCGTCCTTCGGTCTTGCGTCGGCATTTGTCGCCATGTCTGTCTTGGGGCTTTCGGCGCAATCCGGTACGACCGAGCGGAAAGAGAAGACGAAGATCGAAGTCAAGGGCGGGAAAGACGTCACGGTCAACGGATGTCTCGAGCGCAGTTCGGGCAATACCGCGTACATGCTCACCGATGACAGCGGCCGCGTGAAATACGCCGTCGTCACCGACGACGATCTGTCGAAGTACGTGGATCATCGCGTCGAGGTGAAGGGCAAGGCGGCGGATCGCGGCGACGGGAAAGTCAAAGTCGATCACAAAGTAGAAGGAACCAGTGGAGAGACGGCTGAATCGAAGGTCGAAGCCAAAGGCGATTCGACGCTGCTGCCGTATCTCGGCTTGAAGTCGATCAAGACGATCGCGTCAAGTTGCCGGTAGGCCGCTCGCTCGTGACGTCGATGACACGGGCAGCGCGCGATCGACAACGATCGACGTTTCCAACCCGCCGCGAGGGGACTCTGCGCGCCGGACATTGCCGGCGTGGCGCACGGGGTCCTCTCGCACGGATTGATTGGTGACGCCATGCGCGTCGCGCTGATCGGTCCACCGTTCATTGAAATCCCGCCGCGCCGCTACGGCGGCACCGAGTTGTTCATCGCCAATCTCGCGCGCGAGCTCTACGCGCGGGGTCACGACGTGACCGTGTACGGGAACGGCGATTCACAGCTGCCGTGCGACGTCAAATGGATTTACGAGCACGCCGACTGGCCGCCGGACGATCCGGTCCGGATGCAGCTGAAAAATGCGGATCACACCGCGTGGGCCGTTCAGGACGCCGCGCTCTCGTCCGACGTCCTGCATTTGAACGACCTGGTGGGCCTGCCGATGACGCGGTTCGTCGACGTCCCGACCGTGCTGACGATTCATCATCCTCACGAGCCGCTGCTCTCCGAGCAGTACGCGCGCTATCCGGACGTCGATTACATCGCCATCGCGCGCTGGCTCGCGAAGCTCGAGCCGATGCCCCGCGTCTCGGTCGTCCATCACGGCATCTCGACGAGCGATTACACGTGTTCGCCGGAGAAAGAGGACTACGTCGCGTTTCTCGGGCGTATGGCGCCGTGCAAGGGCGCGCACGTGGCGATCGAGGTCGCTCGACGCGCGGACGTTCACCTGAAGCTTGCGGGGGAGATTCAACCGCTGTTCGGCGATTATTGGAACCAGCAGATCGTGCCGCATCTCGGCGATCCTCATGTGGAATATCTCGGATCGGCGGACTTCGCGTTGAAGAACGCGTTGCTGTCGAAAGCGCGCGCGCTCCTGTTTCCCATCGAATGGGAGGAGCCGTTTGGCCTCGTGATGATCGAGGCGATGGCGTGCGGCACGCCGGTGCTGGCGTTCGCCGGCGGAGCGGTGGAGGAGATCGTCCGCGACGGCGTCAACGGCTGGATCTGCCGTGACGTCGACGAGATGGTCGCGCGCATATCCGCGCTCGACATCCGGCCTGCCGTGTGCCGCGACTTCGTCGACACGCATTTTTCCGTCACGAAAATGGCCGACAGATATCTCGACGTGTATGCGCAGGCAGCCGCGCGCGCCCGCACGCCTCTCGAACGGGTGGGCTGAATGGACGACGTGATTCAGGTCCAGGATCAGTTCTACATCCTGGCCACGGCGTCCAAGTCGACGCACCGGATCGCGGTTCTCAAGCACGACGACACGTTTGCCGTGTTCGATTACACGGGCGATATCGCCGCATTCGGCGACGGCGAAGACGGCCTCTACCACGAAGGAACACGGTTTCTGTCGCGGTTCCGGATGCGTCTGAACGGTCAACGGCCGATGCTGCTGAGCGCGCGCGTCAAGGAGGACAACGAGCTGTTCGGCGCAGACCTCACCAATCCCGATCTTGCGATGTCGGACGGAGGCGTGCTGCTCGCGCGCGATCTCGTGCACCTGTTCCGCGCGCGTTTCCTGTGGAACGGCACGTTGCACGAGCGGATCCGGATGTGGAACTACAGCCGCGCGCCGGTGAACCTGACGCTCACGTTCGACATCGACGCCGACTTCGCCGACATCTTCGAGGTGCGCGGCACGAGACGCGAGCGCCGCGGAGCGCGGCTCGAGCCGGTCGTCGCCGGCAACGCGCTGCGACTGGGGTATCGCGGCCTCGACAACGAAGAGCGCTGGACGATCCTGGAATGGACCGAGACGCCGACGGCTGCCTCGCCCAGCATGGTTCGCTTCGACTATCACCTCGAGCCGCGGACGCCGACGATGCTCTCGGTCGGCATTCAATGTGCGCGCGAGCGGACGCCGGCGCGCCGCGTGACGTACGAGAAGGCGGAGTTGGACGCGAGGGCGGTGCTCCAGCACACGCGCGCCGAATACGCGATCGTCGAGTCGTCCAGCGAACGCTTCAACCAGTGGGTCCGCAGATCCGCAGCCGACCTCCGCATGCTGGTGTCGAAGACGCCGGACGGCGACTACCCATATGCAGGGGTGCCGTGGTTCAGCACGCCGTTCGGGCGCGACGGCATAATCACGGCGCTGCAGACGCTCTGGATCAATCCACGGATCGCTCGGGGAGTGCTCGAGTACCTCGCCGCAACCCAGGCGGATCGCGTCGACGAAGCGCAGGACGCCGAGCCCGGGAAGATCCTCCACGAAACGCGCAACAGCGAGATGGCGCGGCTCGGCGAAGTGCCCTTTGGAATGTATTACGGGAGCGTCGACGCCACGCCGCTCTTCGTGATTCTCGCCGGCGCGTATTACGACCGCACGCTCGATCGCGCGTTCCTGACACGCATGTGGCCGCACGTCGAGCGCGCGCTCGCGTGGGTCGATCGATATGGCGACCGCGACGGCGACGGCTTCGTCGAGTACGCCCGCCGATCGGCGTCGGGACTGGTCCATCAGGGGTGGAAGGATTCGCAGGACTCGATCTTCCACGCGGACGGCTCGCTTGCGGAGCCGCCGATCGCGCTGTGCGAGGTGCAGGCGTACGTCTACGATGCGCGCCGCCGCGCGGCGGCGCTCGCCGAGGCGCTTGGCGTTACGGATCGCGCGGCCGACCTGCGCGCCCAGGCGGAGCGGCTGCGCGTCGCGTTCGAGGATCGGTTCTGGCTCGAGGAGGAATCGTTCTACGCGCTTGCGCTCGACGGCCGCAAACGTCCGTGCCGCGTCCGCAACTCGAACGCCGGCCATTGTCTGTTCGGCGGAATCGCGGCGCACGATCGCGCGCGCCTCGTCGCCGAGCAGCTGGTCGGAGCGCACATGTTTTCCGGCTGGGGCGTCCGCACCATCTCATCGTCCGAGATCCGCTACAACCCGATGTCGTATCACAACGGCTCGGTGTGGCCGCATGACAACGGCCTCATCGCCGCCGGGTTTTCGCGGTATCACTTCGACGATCTGATCGCGGCGCCGTTCTGCGCCCTCTTCGACGCGAGCGGGTTCATGGACGCTCATCGCCTGCCGGAGCTGTTTTGCGGATTCCATCGGCGTGAAGGCGAGGGCCCGACGCTGTATCCCGTTGCCTGCACGCCGCAGGCGTGGTCCTCGGGCGTCGTCTTTCAGCTGCTGCAGGCGTCGCTTCGCTTCTCGATTGAGGCCGACGAAAGCCGGCTGTCCGTCGGCCGCGCGGTGCTGCCGCCATTTCTCGAATGGTTGCGCGTGCTGAACCTCGAGTTGCCGTTCGGCCGCGCCGATCTGCTGTTCGAACAGCACAAGCGTGACATCACCGTAACGGTTCTGCGTAAAGAAGGCGACTTCAAGACGTGCGCCTTGACGTAGGCC
>Ga0075424_100007411_pt1 | contig 10646 bp, 9 predicted proteins | sample SoiMethybrSBSTD3_FD_75301 | JGI IMG/M metagenome (GOLD analysis project Ga0075424, IMG submission 75301) | Bulk soil microbial communities from a Populus tree surrounding site in Tennessee, USA - Soil MetaG P. TD hybrid SBSTD3 | ecosystem: Environmental > Terrestrial > Soil > Tree plantation...
ATCGTCGATAATGCCGATCTGGTTTTTTTCATCGGCTGCCGGGCCGGTTCGGTAACCACTGAGCGCTGGCGCCACCCGATACCAGGCCACTCCAAAGTGATTCACCTCGATATCGATCCGGCTGTGCCGGGCGTTAATTACCGTACCGACGCTGCTTTGATCTGCGACGCAAAGCTCGGATTAAAGATGCTGCGCGAAGCTTTGACCGACCAGGGCCGAGCATTGAACGGATCGGAGTTGGAAGCTGCCAAAGAACGGAAGTTCGCCAGGTTTCAGCAACTTGCCGAATCGCTCGAGAAGCCCGTCAAACCGGAGCGCCTCGTTGCGGAGCTGAGCCGAGTTCTCGATCCCGATGCGATTGTCGTGGCAGATGCTGGCACGCCATGCCCCTACTTTTCAGCGTACTATCCTGTGCGTGCACGGGGCAGATTTTTTTCCAATCGCGCGCATGGAGCGCTGGGCTACTCTCTCCCCGCGGCTATCGGCGCGCACTTTGCTCGGCCATCGGTGAAGTGCGTTTCGGTGATGGGCGACGGCAGTTTTGGCTTTACCTGCGGTGAGCTCGAGACCGCCGTTCGCTATCGGCTCCCAATCACCTTTGTCGTAATTTCAAACGCGGGCTACGGCTGGATCAAAGCCGGACAAAAATCCGGCTACGGTCAGCGTTATTTCTCGGTAGATTTCGCGGTCACCGATCATGCGGCCGTTGCGGCCGCTTTCGGTGTCAAGAGCTGGCGCGTAACCGAACCGACTGAGCTCGGTAGAGCCTTGAAAGAAGCCGTGGCGTGTAGCGAGCCGACGTTGGTCGATGTGGTTTGCCAACCACTGCAGGAAGCCAAAGCACCGGTGAGCGAATGGATTGCATGAAGAATCTGGAGTGATGGAATGTTGGATTTTTGGAGTACTGGGTATCGTACATCGTCCCATTACTCCACCACTCCAGTACTCCAATGGGTCAATTTTCCAGCCTCACTTTGGTTCCGAGGCCGGCGCAATCTTCGTCGGTTTTTAGATCCGCCGCGCGAATCCCGTACGCGGCGAGTTCCTCATCACGCTCCTGAGTATCGCCGGTAACTCCGACCGCACCGAGCAGTTCGCCGCGATCGCCACGGATCAGCATGCCGCCGCCTTCCGGAAAGATCTGATCGCCCGAGGCACGAATGAGATACTGCATGAACAGCGGTCGTTCCTCAGTCCGCATCCGAACGAGAGAGGATGAACGGCCCAGCGCCAATGCCGAGTAAGCTTTCCCATAAGCCATTTCGAAACGCATCATTGCCGAATCGTCTTCCTTCTGAAACGCCTTCACCTTTGCGCCGGGCTCGACGATGATGACGCTGAGCGGCCGACATCCGAGCTCACGGCCGCGGGCAAAAATGGCCGTGATGATTCGGTTGGCTTGCTCCAAGCTGATCATGGTTCAACCCTCGGTCTTAGTAATAAGGAAATCAGCCGCACTACTCTCGTCCAATCATGTCAGTTTAGATTCTTCGTCGCGACGCTCCTCAGAATGACAGCATTTGGTCTTTGCGTAATTATGCTTTTTTATTGCTTCTCACAAACCACGCCAAGGTCCACGAAATTTTTTGCCTTTTGCGCCTAGTGTCCTGGCACTGAAGTTCGCAACATAATTCAAATGTCATTCCGGGCAAGCTGGCGATAGCTAGCGCGACCTGGAATCCACGAAATTCAAATACATCTGGATACCGGCCTTCACCGGTATGACGCAAAGGAGACCAAAGACTAATTCAACGAATTTTGGAGACACCACACTAGCGTCTTTACAGGATGAATCCGCTCTACCGAAAGAGCGCCGCCGCCAGCTCTGATCGATACTTGTCAGTCAACGGATGATCCGACCCCAGCACTTCGAAAATCTGCACCATGGCTTTGCGCGCGCCATCGTCCTGGAATTCGCGATCGGATTTCACTACCGCAAGAAACTCTTTCAGCGCCTCCTCGTATTTTTCGACACCCGCGAGTGCTTGCGCTAACTCGAACCGCGCCGCGATATTGTTCGGCTCCGCCTTGAGTTTTTCGCGTAGCGCCGATTCGCTCTCAGCCGCGCCACTCTGCAAGTTTAATCGGGCGACTAAACGATCAGCCTCTTTCCGCTCATCGGCGACGATCGGAACGCGATCGAGATATTCCAACGCTTTTTGATTATCGCCAGACTCCATCGCGAGTCGTCCGAGCCCGAGCAGCGCCTTGGCGTGATTGGGCTCCGAGTCGAGAATTTGTCGGTAGATCGCGACGGCTTCATCGGGTTTGTCCGATTCCAAGCTCTCGGCCTCTTGAGCCTGCTTGTCTGCCGCGCTTGGCAGGAATTTGGTCAAAAACTGGCGCACCATCGGCTCCGGTAATGCACCGGTAAATTCGGATGCGAGGTCGCCGTCCTTGAAGAGCTTTACCGCGGGGATTCCCTGAATGCCGAAGACGCTCGCCAACTCGGGATTTTCGTCAACGTTGACTTTAGCGAGAACGAATTCACCGCCGTATTCGCCGGCGAGCTTTTCGAGCACCGGTCCCAAGGCCTTGCAGGGGCCGCACCACTCGGCCCAGAAGTCCACGACAACGGGCACGGTGTTTGAGCGCTCCAAAACTTCGGCTTCGAAATTTTCTTCGCCTACGTTGATCGTCCATTGATTCATAGTCTACTCGGATTTGCGTCTTACAGAGAGCGGAGGAAAGAGATAAAAACTCAGCTCCGCTGACTCAGAGTCTCTTTCGTAAACCTAATCCTCAATACCCTTTTTGTAAGTCTCGGGATCAAAGTTTCCACCGTTAAGGTAATAGCTGCTCTTCACTTCCGTGGGTCTCCGGATCGTCTGAATCACGTAGCAACCCGCTTCTGCGTTGCGGACGACTTTGGCAAGTTTTTCGGGTGCTGCGGTAGAGTTGAGCTCGCACCGGGTTTCCACGCCGAGTCCCTCCGCCTGGACGGTCTCACGCAAAAGCGATCCTTCGTTTTTAAACCGCGCCGTCACATAAACTTTCGCTTTCTCGATGTGCGTCTTGAGCATTTCCCCGTACCGGGAAATCTGCGTCAGCAGTCAAAATCCCACCGAGAGAGCAAAATACGCGAGCGGCGGCGGCGCACTATTGTCACCGCCGATCCGCTCGCCTTCGTCGCAGTGGACCGTGAAGCCGCGCGCGTGCCCTTCCTTGCGCATGCGCGCCAATGTTTCGGCGTCGGCTTCTAGAACGATTTCTCGCTTAATGTTCAGCTCTTCGCTCATACCAAGAATATATTCGTAATCGTCGCCCATTGCCAAGTACCCCCTCATTGGGGCGCAGCGATTTATCAGGGCTAACCCGCATCAATCCTAGGCCTTTTTCAACTGCCTGTTTAGATTTGCACGCTGCTCCGGCGCAACGTTATAGTGGTCGCGAACCATCGTATGTCGAACAAGATACTGATCGTCGATGACGAACCATTTAACTTGGACCTTCTCGAACAGGAGCTGGGAGATCTCGGTTATGCTGTCGTCCGCGCCGAAACCGGTGCGGCGGCCTTGAGCCGGATCGAGAAGCTGGCGCCAGACTTGGTGCTGCTCGACTATCTCATGCCCGGAATGAACGGCATCGAAGTTTTACAGACGCTTCGGAAAACCGAGAATGATCTTCCGATCGTGATGATTACGGCCTACGGAACCATCGACCTTGCTGTAGAAGCGATCAAGGCCGGCGCCGACGATTTCATTACTAAACCATTTGACCCCGAACACCTCGCGTTGGTGGTGCGGAAAACTCTCGAGCGGGCGAAGCTCCGATCGGACGTGCAATTCTATGCTGAGGAACTTGGCGGGCGACATCGTCTCGTCGCGGGCAACAGTGAATCGATGCGGCAGGTTCTATCGGAAGCGCGCAAAGCCGCGGCGGCGCGGGCCACAGTTCTCCTGCTCGGCGAAAGCGGCACCGGCAAGGAACTCTTCGCCAGATCGATTCACAACTGGAGTGATCGGCGGCTCAAGCCTTTTGTCGCGATCAACTGCGCCGGGCTCGCCAAAGACTTGTTGGAAAGTGAGCTTTTCGGTCACGAGAAAGGCGCGTTTACCGGCGCGCACCAGCTCAAGAAAGGCAAACTGGAGTTGGCGCAAGGCGGCACGGTATTTCTCGATGAGATCGGTGATCTCGCCTTCGAGCTTCAAACAAAACTTCTGCGCTTTCTGCAGGAGCGCGAGTTCGAGCGCGTCGGTGGAACTGTGCCGATCGCCGTCGATCTGCGGATCATCGCTGCTACCAGCCGTGATTTGGAGGCTGCGATCAGGGCGGGAGTATTTCGCGAAGATCTCTATCATCGCCTGGATGTCATCACGTTGACACTGCCGACTCTGCGCGAAAGAAAGGAAGATATTCCGGCGCTCGCCGCATTTTTTCTCGAGCGATTCGCCAGCGAGACAAAAAAGGCCTTCTCCGGTATTACCGACGAAGCGCGCGAAAAGCTCACCGCCTATGCTTGGCCGGGAAATATCCGCGAGCTCGCCAACGTTATCGAGCGCGCGGTCGTTCTCGGCGAAGGACCGGAACTGACCGTTCATCACCTTCCCGCCAGAGTCGTCGGAGCACAACCGACAGCGCCTTCCGACGAAGTGTCCTATCACGACGCGGTGAATAGCTATCGGCGCGAATTGATCGTCCGGGCGCTGGCCAACGCCCAAGGCAATCGCGCCTCGGCAGCCAAAATGTTGGGGCTACATCGCACGCATCTGATGAAGCTGCTCAAAGCGCTACGGATCACCTGACGAACTAAGCCCCGCTCACCCGGGCAACGCTGGTGATCTCTGGCCTCGGCCTATCTGCCACCAGGTCGCACTGTTGATACCCTGGGTAGCAAATCAACTACTCCGGTCTTCTATGACTAAGTTTTTTTATTTTTTCTGCGCGAAATTACCATTACATATACGAGTTTTACATCGATTTTCGCTACTCAACTGTGGTATGCAGCTTGCGCTGGAGTTTTGCGCCTTCGTTCGCTCAGTGCTCGCCTGTGAGAGATATCGTCGGTCGAATCGAGCTGCTCGGCTTCCCGATGCAGTCATGCCGGAAGGCTACCCGAAATTATGATTTTCAAAACGTTCTCTACTCTCATCCTAACGGCTATTTGGTTGGGCCAGTCGATCGCTGCGCAACCGGCAAAACCCCATCGGATCGGCGTATTGTTCCCTGGCGGCGCCCAAAACGAGACGCTTAACGGAGTGCGCGAGGGATTGAAGGAGCTTGGCCTGGAGGAGGGCAAGCAGTTCGTCTTCATCATTAAGGATACGAAGGGGGAGACTGCAGCCGCGGAAGAAGGCGCAAAAGCCTTGGAGCAGGAAAACGTCAGCTTAATCTATGCACTGACGAGCCCGGTGATTACGACAGCTAAAACAGCAACTAACAAGGTGCCGATCGTTTTTACTATTGGCACCGACCCGGTGACATTAGGGCTTGTCGATAGCTTTCCCAAGCCAGGCGGCAGGCTGACAGGTGTTCATTACCTGATACGCGATATGACTGCAAAACGGCTGGAAATTTTGAAAGAAATTTTGCCCAAGGTCAGTCGAGTCCTGACCTATTACAATCCTGCCAACCGGGTCGCTGCTGAGGGCGCGATGATGGCGCAGAACGAAGGCAAGAGACTCGGCATCAGGCTGATTGAGTCCCGCGTGAGCTCCGTCAATGACCTCCAACGGGAACTGCAGAAGCTCAAACGCGAAGATGCCGACGCTTTTTTTTACACGCCCGATCCGATGGTCGGCAGCCAATCGCAGTTGATCATCGACACAGCCAACACGAAGAAGCTTCCCACTATGTTTCAGGAACAGAGTCTGGTGGCCAACGGCGCACTCGCCGCCTATGGGCAGAACTATCGCGAAATTGGCCGTCTCTCGGCCAAATACATCCAGCAAGTCCTCAATGGCGCGTCGCCGAAGGATTTAAAAATCGAGACCGTCGATAGCGTCGAGCTCGCGATCAATTTACAAACCGCCAAGCAGCTCGGCATCACCATCCCGCCGCTGCTCCTCGCCCGCGCAAAGATGGTGGTCAAGTGAAACCTCAATTGGCACGCAGCCGACAGTTTCATGCAACCTCATTGTTTCGCGCGATCTGCGCTTTACTTTTTGCGTTTTGCTCCTCTGCCTCAGCGCAACAGCAGAAGAAAGTTCCCCTGGTAGGGTTCTTAGGACCTGGCTCATCCGCCAACGCTCGCACTGAGGCGTTTCGGCAAGGGCTGCGTGATTTAGGTTATGTCGAGGGCAAAAATATTACGGTTGAATATCGATGGGCAGAAGATAAAGCAGAGCGCCTTTTTGAACTGGCAACAGAGTTAGCGAGCTTAAAGCCGGACGTGCTTTTCGTTCCATCGCCCCAAAGTGCTTTCGCCGCAAAAAAGGCAACCGCCACGATTCCGATCGTCTTTGTCGGGATCGGTGATCCTGTCGGAATAGGACTCATAAACAGTCTTGCCCGCCCGGGTGGAAATATTACTGGGTTCTCGAACCTCACTGGCGAGCTAAGCGGAAAGCGGCTTGAGCTGCTTAAAGAAAGTTTTTCGAACATCTCGGTTGTCACCGTGCTTTGGAATGGAACCAGTCCAGGTCATCCAGGCGTTTTAAAACAAGCGGAGAAGGCAGCCCGACCCTTGGGAATAACGCTTCAACCTCTGGAAGTACGAAGTGCCGACGACTTTGATGGCGCATTTCAAGCAGCGAGCAGCGGGCGCGCTCAGGCACTTCTACCGCTGGGTGATCCGCTTATGCATAGTCAGCTCGGACGCATACTGGAGTTCACCGTCAAAACCCGGCTCCCGGCGATGTACGCGCAAAACGAATACGTCGAAGCCGGCGGACTCATGTCGTACGGCACAGATATGTCAGCGCTATATCGACGTGGCACAGTTTACGTGGACAAGATCCTGAAAGGCGCCAAGCCTGCCGATCTTCGGGTGGCGCAACCGACGAAGTTCGAGCTGGTGATCAATCTCAAAACCGCCAGGCAGATCGGGTTAACAATTCCTCCTAATATTCTCGCAAGAGCCGATCGCGTTATCCGTTGATCTCACAATCCAAAACCTGTCCTGAGCCCAGTCGAAATATCGGCAATCGAAAATCCAAAATGGTTGCGATTCCGCCGAACGTGTAGGCGCGAGCGGATAGATGATCCAGTAATTTACATTCGTCACCGGTTTTATTATGGAAAACAAATGCATCAGACAAACATCGTAAGATCCTCCGATTGTCGGTCCAATAGTGAAAACCCCAAGACCTCTCCTCAGCGCTTCGACTCGACTCAGGATAAACTTTGTCGAAGAACGCTAAATCGAATTTTGCTGCGGATGATCGCTTTCGTTCTAGGAATTGCAATGTATGGGGCTATAGTGCACGCGCAAGCGCCACAAGTAACCCTCGTAGGCGGCGGCTCTGCTTCCGCTAACGCAGCGCGCGTCGGAGCATTCCGTCAAGGGCTTCGTGAGCTCGGTTATTCGGAAGGCAAAAACATCAGCTTCGAACAACGCTGGGCTAAAGGGGAAGTGGATCGCCTGGCGGCGTTTGCAACCGAACTGGTGCGGCTCAAAGTCGATATCCTTGTGTCGGCGGGTCCCACGGTGACACGCGCACTTAGTGAAGCCACTTCGACCATTCCCATTGTTATGGGTTTTGATGATGATCCGGTGGGTTCAGGCTTTGTCGCCAGCCTTTCTCGGCCCGGCCGCAACATCACCGGGTTATCCACTCTTTCTCCGGAGCTGAGCGGAAAACAACTGGAGCTCCTTAAGGAGATTCTTCCTAAACTTTCTCGTGTGGCTGTCCTTGGAAGTACCGTTCATCCAGGCACAACTCAAACGCTGAAAGAGATGCAATCCATCTCAGCCGCGTTTGGAGTGCAGATCCAGTATATTGAACTAAAAACCCCGAAGGATATCGATCCCGCATTTAGTACTGCGCACAAGTCGGCGGCCGATGCGGTCGTCGTGCTGACGAGCGTAGTCACGAATACAAACAAAAATACGATTGTTGAGCTTGCGGCGCGAAACCGGCTGCCGGCAATATATTACACCGATGAATGGGTTCAGACCGGCGGACTTCTTAGCTATGGCGCAAACTTTAATGATTTATTTCGGCGCGCGGCAACCTATGTCGACAAAATTCTGAAGGGTGCAAAGGCCGCCGATCTCCCGGTCGAGCAGGCGCGCAAATTCGAGCTAACCGTGAATCTTAAGGCTGCCAAAGAAATCGGCCTGTCAATTCCCGTGAACGTGCTCGCAAGAGCAGATCGAGTCATTCGGTAAATCACATTTTCGATTGTCGATCGTCGACTTGCGGAGGCGTAATAGCACCGCCCCGTCTACCTTGTCAGAATTCTGAAAAAAAAGTGATCCGATTTTGCCCGTGAGTAACCGACAAACTTCCACACGGTAATATTTGAAAACTGCAAAGCAGATTAGTTTGGACATACCCACATAACGTGTTGGCGCGCGCGGCGCGAGTAGTTCGATAGCAGTTGTCAGCCGCCCCTTGTCGAGCAGAACTAGGTGAACCGTAACAGCAATTTAGCGTTCGCCGTTCATACTTCGGGAGCCTCAGTACGAACGGCTTTTGCCTTGACCGCTCGCCCTGAGCTCGTCGAAGGGTTCTTCGAATTCAGACGCAAATCAAAGGTTACAGTCACTAGGGAGTAGAAACGTTGCGTGCAAAAATCTTCGCCTGTTTAGTGGCGACAGCCCTTCTCGCCACTGTCGCTCGAGCGCAGCAGACGAAGAAAGCCTCGCGGATCGGTTTTTTTTCGTATGGTTCAGTTGAAATCGAGCAAAGCTCGCTAGCTGCTTTTCGGCAAAAGTTGCGAGAGTTGGGGTATTTGGAAGGTCAAAACATCGTCATCGAGCAGCGATATGCGATAGGACGGTCTGAAAAACTCCCCGAACTGTTAGCTGAGCTAATGGCTCTCAAGGTTGATCTCCTGGTCGTAGCAGGTGACCCTGCAGTTCACGCTGCTAAGAAGGCTACCAACACAATCCCCATCGTTATGGTCGCCAGCCCCGATCCTGTCGGGACTGGCCTAATCGCCAGCCTTGCGCATCCCGGTGGAAACGTCACCGGACTGTCGGACTTTCACGGTGGCGTCATCACCAAACGGCTTGAACTTCTCAAGGAAGTCGTCCCTTCGGCATCTCGTTTCGCCGTTCTCCTGAATCCAGTCAACCCCTCCAACCCACTCCAATTGAAAGACATTCAGGCCGCAGCCCCGGCATTTCGCGTTACGCTTCTTCCGTTGGAGATCAAAGGGCCGGACGATATGGACCATACCTTCACCACGATCGAGAAGGAGCGACCCGGGGCTCTTCTCGTCATTGGCGACCGGCTGTTCGCCACTCACCAAAAACGGATTTTCGAGTTCGTCATGAAGAGCCGGCTGCCGGCGATATACTCACAGAGCGTATATGTGGATGGTGGCGGTTTGATGTCCTACGGTACGAGTTTCGCCGACCAATATCGGCGCGCAGCCACATATGTGGACAAGATCCTAAAAGGCGCCAAGCCTACCGATTTGCCTGTGGAGCAACCAACCAAGTTTGAGTTCGCCATCAATCTAAAGACCGCCAAGCAGATCGGCCTAACCATTCCGAGAAGCGTCCTGGCGCGGGCCGATCGAGTCATTAAATAGTCACCAGACGTGAGGGAGCGAACAACATTCAGCAATAGCAAACGTCAATTAATTGCCGTTGCCTTGTGCACTGTTCTCATTGGCTATTGCCTCCCCCTTCACGCGCAGCAGACTGGCAAAAGTTATCGCATCGGATTTCTGTTTGCGGGTAACGCAACCGCTGCCGCAGCACGACTTCAGGCTTTTCGCGAAGGGCTCCAGGACCGCGGATACGAGGAAGGCAAAAACATTGTCTTGGACGCACGATATGGCGACGGGAAATTAGATCGCGTCCCGGCTCTCGCTTTGGAACTTGTCAATCTCAAAGTCGCCGTACTCGTCACCGGCGGACCAACCGATACGCGCGCGGCCAAGGAAGCAACATCCACGCTGCCGATCGTAATGGCTCAGGATAGTGAGCCCGTTGGCTCGGGATTCGTTGCCAGTTTAGCTCGTCCCGGTGGGAATATTACTGGTTTGTCGACTCTGTCTCCGGAGGTCAGTGGAAAACAGCTCGAGCTTTTGAAGGAGATTGTCCCTAAATTTTCGCGTGTCTCGGTTTTCGGGAACTCCGCTGAGCCCGGTAACGCTCAAACTTTGAAAGAGACCCGACTCGCGGCAATAGCTTTCGGCGCAGAACTTCACTATGTCGACCTCCAACAAGCGGAGAATCTTGTTCGTGCACTTGCGGAGATTAAAAACTGGCGGCCTAATGCCGTCATTGCATTAAGAAACCCCATTGCGAGCGCACAGCGCACACGAATTATCCAGTTTATGGCGCAGAACCGTCTGCCTGCCATTTACGTTTCGCCAGAATGGGTGGAGAGCGGAGGTCTTCTGAGCTATGCCCTGGACGTGCGCGATAACTACCGCCGGGCTGCGTTTTATGTCGATCGAATCCTCAAAGGCGCCAAGCCGGCCGAACTTCCGGTCGAGCAACCTACAAAGTTTGAACTCATCATCAATCTCAAAACGGCAAAGCAGATCGGATTGACCATTCCACCTAACGTTTTAGCTAGAGC
>Ga0075424_100007413_pt1 | contig 10645 bp, 9 predicted proteins | sample SoiMethybrSBSTD3_FD_75301 | JGI IMG/M metagenome (GOLD analysis project Ga0075424, IMG submission 75301) | Bulk soil microbial communities from a Populus tree surrounding site in Tennessee, USA - Soil MetaG P. TD hybrid SBSTD3 | ecosystem: Environmental > Terrestrial > Soil > Tree plantation...
TTCGAGCCGGCCGAGCGCGCGCTGGAGTTCATCCGGCACAGCCAGCGCCATGACGGGCCCTGGCACGGCCGCTGGGGCGTCAACTATATCTATGGCACGTGGTCGGTCCTGCGCGGCATCGGGGCCATGGGCGTGGACCCGCGGCACGAGTACGTGCAGCGCGCCGTGCGCTGGCTGATCCGCCGCCAGAACGCCGACGGCGGCTGGGGCGAGAGCTGCGAGAGCTACAGCAAGCCCGAGCTGGCCGGGCGGGGGGCCTCCATCCCGAGCCAGACCGCCTGGGCGCTGCTGGGCCTCTTCGCGGTCGGCACCACCTCGGGCCCGGCCGTCGACGCGGGCATCGAGTACCTGCTGCGCACACAGCGCGCGGACGGCGGGTGGGACGATCCGTTCTGGAACGGCACCGGCTTCCCGCGCGTGTTCTTCCTCAAGTACCACCTCTACGCCAAGTACTTCCCGCTGTGGGCCCTCGGCGTCTACCGCAAGCACCGGATGCATGGCTGAGCCGCCGCTGGCGCCCGCGCTGCGGCCGGTCGAAGGCCTCGGGCGCTTCGTCCTTCACATCGTCAGCTCCGCGGGCCGGTTCGGCACCTTCCTCGGGCAGGCGCTGGCGGCGATGGTCACGCCGCCCTTCAAGCTGTGGCCGCTGCTCGGCCGCATCAACTACATCGGCTTCCGCTCGCTGCTGATCATCCTGCTCACCGGAGCCTTCACGGGCATGGTGCTCGGGCTGCAGATCTTCTTCACGCTCTCGCGCTTCGGCTCGGAGGCGTTCCTGGGCCCGGCGGTCGCGCTGTCGCTCATCCGCGAGCTGGGGCCGGTGCTGGCCGCGCTCATGGTGACCGGCCGCGCGGGCTCGGCACTCACCGCCGAGCTCGGCATCATGCGCATCACCGAGCAGATCGACGCGCTCACGGTGATGGCGCTCTCGCCGATGCGCTTCCTGGTGGCGCCGTCGATCGTGGCCGGCCTCATCACCTTCCCGATGATGACCGCGCTCTTCGACGTCGTCGGCATCTTCGGCGGCTATCTCGTCGGCGTGCAGCTGCTCGGACTCAGCGAGGGCACGTACTTCGGCGAGATGCAGACGTTCGTGGACATGGCCGACATCATGACGGGCTTCTGGAAGTCCGTCTGCTTCGGCGTCATCGTGACGTGGGTCTGCACCTACAAGGGCTTCCACGTCTCCCGCGGCGCCGAGGGCGTGGCCGCGGCGACCACGCAGGCGGTGGTGCTCTCCTCCGTGCTCATTCTCGTCTGGGACTACTTCCTCGGTACCGTCCTGCCGTAGATGATTGTGGCCCTGCCAGGCACAGCCGAAGGCGCGCCGAGGTGATCAAGGTCGAACGGCTGTGGAAGTCGTTCCGCGGCACGCCGGTGCTGCGCGGGATCGACCTGGAGGTGCCGGACGGCACCATCACGGTCATCATCGGCCGCAGCGGCGGCGGCAAGTCGGTCTTTCTCAAGCACCTGATCGGGCTGCTGCGCCCGGACAGCGGGCGGGTCCTGGTCGACGGCGTCGACGTCGGCGCCCTCCGCGGCCGTGCGCTCGACGAGGTGCGCAAGCGGTACGGCGTGGTGTTCCAGGGCGGGGCGCTGTTCGACTCCATGACCTGCCGCGAGAACGTGGCGTTCCCGCTGCGCGAGAAGACGCGCCTGTCGCGCACCGACATCGCCAAGCAGGTGGACACGGCGCTCGAGCGCGTGGGGCTGGCCGGCATCGGCGACAAGTACCCGGAGGAGGTCTCGGGCGGCATGCGCAAGCGGGTGGCGTTCGCCCGGGCGCTGGTCACCCAGCCCGAGATCGTCTTCTTCGACGAGCCGACGACCGGCCTGGACCCGGTGCTGGTCAACACCATCCACCGGCTCATCCGGGACCTGCACCAGACCTCGCGCTTCACTGCCATCATGGTCAGCCACGAGATTCCCGAGGTCTTCGAGATCGCCGACCGGGTCGGCATGCTGCACGAGGGGCGCATCGTGGAGATCGGCTCGCCGGCCGAGATCCAGCGCTCGTCGAACCCGATCGTCCAGCAATTTATCCGGGGTGAACCGGGCACCGAGCCGTAGGGTTAATAAGGAGCGACCATGGAGCGACGGGTCAATCTCGCGGTAGGCGTCTTCGTGATCCTCGGCATCTTGGCATTGGGGTACCTTTCCGTTAAACTCGGACGCGTTTCGTTCCTCGGCGCCTCCGGCTACCTCGTCACGGCCGATTTCACGTCGACCGGCGGCCTGAAGTCCGGGGCCGCGGTGGAGATTGCCGGCGTGGAGGTCGGCCGGGTGGAGTCGATCCAGCTCGGGTCCGAGTACCAGGCGCGCGTGGTGCTGCGGGTTCGTCGTGACGTGAAGCTGCAGGATGACTCGATCGCGTCCATCAAGACCAAGGGGTTGATCGGCGAGAAGTTCGTGCGGATCAGCCCGGGCGGCTCCGACAAGCTGATCCCGCCGAACGGGCGCATCCGGGAAGTGGAAGCGCCCGTGGACCTCGAAGAGCTGATCTCGAAGTATATCTTCGGGAAAGTGTAGGAGGCCGTCCATGAAGTCCCTCCGCCGTCACGTCGCGCTCGTCCTCGCCCTGGCCGTCGCCGGTCTCGCACTGGCGGCCTCGCCGGCGCGCGCGGGGACGCCGCTCGACCAGCTGCGGTTGCAGGTCGACCGCGTGCTGAAGGTGCTGGACGACCCCGAGCTGAAGAAGCCCGACAAGGCGAAGGACCGCCGGCTCGCCGTGCGCAAGATCGCCAATGACATCTTCGACTTCAGCGAGACGGCCAAGCGCTCGCTGGGACGCCACTGGCAGGCCCGGACGCCGGCCGAGCAGTCGGAGTTCGTGCTGCTGTTCAGCGACCTGCTGGAGCGCTCGTACCTGTCGAAGATCGAGCTCTACGGCGGGGAGAAGATCCAGTACCTGAGCGACGCGGTCGAGAACGGCGACCAGGCCAAGGTGCTGACGAAGATCGTCGCCAGGCAGGGCTCGGAGATCCCCATCGAGTACCGCATGCACAAGAAGGGCGAGCGCTGGCTGGTCTACGACGTCATGATCGAGGGCGTCAGCCTGGTCTCGAACTACCGCACCCAGTTCAACAAGATCATCCAGACCTCCTCCTTCCAGGAGCTGGTGAAGAAGATGAAGAGCAAGCAGGAAGAGTTCGCGAGCGGAACGACGTCGTGAACTCCGTCATCCTCGTGGCCGGCGTCGCGCGGCGCATGGCGCCGCTGACCGACACGACCCACAAGGCGCTGCTGCCGCTCGGCGGGCGCCCGGTCCTGCGCCGGATGCTGGAGGCGCTCGACGCCGCCGGTGTCCGCCAGGCCACGCTGGTGGTCGGCCACTGCGCCGACCAGGTGCGGCAGGTCGCGGGCGAGCGCGTGGGGCGCCTGGCCGTCCGCTATGTCCACAACCCCGAGTACACGCGGGGCTCCGTCATCTCGCTCTACACCGCCCGCCAGTGCCTGCGCGAGCCGGCACTGATCATGGACGCCGACGTCCTCTTCCCGCGCGAGTTCCTCACCCGGCTGCTGGCGGTGCCCGCCCCGAGCGCGCTGCTCGTGGACCGCGGCTTCACGGACACCGGCGAGGAAGTGAAGATCTACACGCGCGGCGATCGCGTCATCGCGCTCGGCAAGAAGGTCGTGCCGGAGGCGTGGGACGCCGTGGGCGAGGGCATCGGGTTCTTCAAGTGCGGCGCCGAGGCCGCCCCCGAGCTGGTGCGCGGTCTGGCCAAGGTCATCGAGGAGAGTCACGGCCTCGGCGAATGGGAAGACGCCATTCACCTGCTGGCGCCGCAGCGTCACGTGGGCTGGGTGGATGTGACCGGCATGCCCTGGACCGAGATCGACTTCGTCGAAGACCTCCGCCGCGCCGAGACGGACGTGCTGCCCCGCGTCGTCCGGCACGACGGCGCGTGATTCGCCAGGCCGCTCTCTATCTTCTGTCCGCCGATGACGTCCGGACCGCCCGGCTGGCGGTCGCGGGCCGTCCGGTCGTCTTCCGCGCCATCGTGGCCGCCGTCCGCGCCGGCATCGGGCGCGTGCTGGTCCCGGTGGCGCTGCGCTCACCCGACCTCGAGGTCGCGCTGGAATCCTCCCCACGCGCTCGCGCCGCCGTCGCCTGGATCGATGGACCGGCGGCGCTCGCCGACGAGCCCACGCTCATCGTGCCGGCCATCGGCCTGACGCCGCCCGATGCGCTGCGCCGGCTGTCGGGCGCGCCGGTGGCCGCCCTGCTCGCCGAGTCGCTCACCGCCGACGCCCCGCTGTTCGTGGCCGACCGCCCCTTGCTCGCGGCCCTGCGTGCGCTGCTGGTGGCCGGCGCGCCGCTCGGCGAGGCCCTCGATCGCGCGCGCAAGCTGCGTGACCTGCCGGTGGTGATGGCGGGACGCTGGTACGTGCGCGTCGCCGACGAGGCGGCGGCGGGCGAGGCGGAGCGGCACCTCTATGCCGGGCTCGGCTCGCCGATCGACACGCGGCTGGATACCGCGCTGCACCGCCGCCTGTCGCGGCCGGTGAGCCGGCTGGCGGTCGCGGTCGGCATCACGCCCAACGCGGTGACCCTGGCCAGCGGCGTGGTGGGCCTGGCCTCGGTCGCGGCCTTCACCCGCGGCGACGTCGCCGCCGTGGTGGCCGGCTTCCTGCTGTACGTGGCGGCCGTGGTGCTGGACCACGCCGACGGCGAGGTGGCGCGTCTCACGCTGAGCGAGTCCTCGCTGGGCGAGTGGCTCGACATCATCGTCGACACGATCATCCACGGCACCATGCTGCTGGCGCTCGGCATCGCCTGCTTCCGCGTGACGGGCGGCGGCCTGGCGGCGGGCGTCGTCGGCGCCGTCGCGGTGATCATGAGCGGGATGCTCGGCAAGATCTGGCCGCCGGTGCCGCCGTCGACGTCGGAGCGCGGCCTCCTCGATCGACTCAGCTCACGCGACGGCTTCTACGGAATGCTGATGTCGTTCGTCGTGGTGCGGATCGCGGCGCCGGCGCTGCTGCCGGCCCTGCTGATGGTCATCGCGGCCGGCTCGCACGCCTACTGGGTGGCGCGCGTCGCTTTCCTGCTGTCGAGGAAGACCCGCCGGAACCCGAAGTAGGCGATCGCGTCCTTCATGTTGGACACGAAGCGCTTGAGCGGGCTCATGGACGGATCCGTCACGTACTCCAGCGTGAGGCTCACGCGCTCCTCGTCGGCGCCGAGCGGCGTGATCGAGTGCCAGAGCTTGTCGCCGTTGAAGAAGATGAAGGTGCCGGGGTGCGTCGTCAGCGCGCGCTCCTCGACCGCCCGGCCCGGGACGTTCTTGTAGAGCTGGCACACCAGCCGGCTCGACGAGCGCTCGATCAGCCCGACCAGGACCGTGTAGCGCGAGCCCTTGTAGTACGACGTGTCGAAGTGAAAGCCGATGTGATCGCCCGGCTCGGTGTAGAAATACAGCGCGCACGAGTGCGGATCGCCGGGCGGGCACGCCTGCAAGGGGCGGCCGGTCAGCGCCGTCAGGAACGCGATGAAGGCCGGCGCCCGGTAGAGCGCCACGATCGTCGGCGCCTGCTCGAGCAGCGTGTAGAAGCTCACGCTGCCGCCCTTCTTGTGCCGGGGGATGAAATTGCGGTTGATGGCGGGCCGCACGCGCTCCACCTCGGCGACCATGTCGGCGATCAGCGGCGCGGGCAGCCACCGCTCGAGCGAGATGAATTCGTTCTGCTCCCAGTACGTGCGCCGGATCGCCGTCGTGTCGACACCTGCGAGGGCACGCGCCACCGTCTCGGCCACCGACGTCAGCGTTTCACTCACCGGATTAGCCTCCCACACGGCCCGGGTTGACCAGGAATCTAGCATGCCTGTGCTAGACTGACCTCACCGTTGTGACCGCCGCACGGCCGCTCGCCGCGCGGACTTTCGTCTGCAGCCCAGGAGGCCGGCCGTGGGATCCGTTCGAGTGGCCATCGTCGGTGTCGGCAACTGCGCTTCGTCACTCGTCCAGGGCGTTCACTTCTACAAGCACGCGCCGGAGGATGCGTTCATCCCCGGGTTGATGCACCCGCGCGTGGGCGGCTACCACGTCGGGGACATCGAGTTCTCCGCCGCCTTCGACATCGACGCGCGCAAGGTCGGCAAGGACCTCAGCGAGGCCATCCTGCAGCCCCCGAACAACACGGTGAAGTTCGCCGACGTGCCGCACCTCGGCGTGACCGTGCAGCGCGGCATGACGCACGACGGCCTCGGGCTGTATCTGTCCCAGATGATCCAGAAGGCGCCCGGCTCCACGGCCGACATCACGGGCATCCTCAAGGAGACCGGCACCCAGGTCGTCGTCAACTTCTTGCCGGTGGGCAGCGAGATGGCGACCAAGTGGTACGTCGAGCAGGTGCTGGAGGCCGGCTGCGCCTTCGTGAACTGCATCCCGGTCTTCATCGCACGCGAGGCGTACTGGCGCCGGCGCTTCGAGGAGCGCGGGCTGCCCATCGTGGGCGACGACGTGAAGTCGCAGGTGGGCGCCACCATCATCCACCGCATCCTCACGCACCTGTTCATGGCGCGCGGCGTACGGCTCGAGCACACCAGCCAGCTCAACTTCGGCGGCAACACCGACTTCTACAACATGCTCGAGCGCGACCGCCTGCAGTCCAAGAAGATCTCCAAGACGGACTCGGTGCGCTCGCAGCTCTCCCACGAGCTGGCGGCCGACGACATCCACATCGGGCCGAGCGACTACGTGCCGTGGCTGCAGGACCGCAAGTGGGCCCACATCCGCCTGGAGGGCAAGGGCTTCGGTGAGCAGCCCATCAACGTGGAGCTGAAGCTGGAAGTCTGGGACTCGCCCAACTCGGCCGGCGTCGTCATCGACGCCATCCGGTGCTGCAAGCTCGCGCTGGATCGGGGGCTCAAGGGAGGCCTCTTCGCGCCGTCGGCCTACCTCATGAAATCGCCGCCCGAGCAGTGGACGGACGACGTGGCCCGTCACCGCCTGGAGCGGTTCATCGCCGGCGAAGAGTAGACTTGCCGTCGACGTCCAAGACCGGCCGGCTCCTGCGCCGGCTGGTCCGACTATCGTGCAGGCGGCCCCGGGTCACGCTCCTGGCGGCGATCATCCTGACCGCCGTCTCCATGGTGTACTCGCTCACCACGCTGACCTTCGCCACCTCCACACGCGCGCTCATGCCGCGCACCTCCTACATCGAGCGCTACGGCGAGTACGACAAGGAGTTCGGCGACCTCGACGACCTGGCCATCGTGGTGGAGGCCCCGTCGCTGCCCGAGGCCACCGTGTACGCCAACCGGCTCGTGCGCGAGATCAAGGCCGCGCGCGTGCCGCTCACCCGCATCAACTACCGCATCGATCCCAAGCAGTTCGAGGGGCGCGCGCTCCTCTACCTGTCCAAGGACAAGCTGCAGGAGATCCGCAACCGGATCTTCGACTACCAGGACTTCATGGAGGCCTTCGCGGCCCGCCCGACGCTCGACCAGCTCGTGGAGGGCGTGGCCACCCAGATCGCCCAGGCCTTCGTGGGCGGCTTCCTCGACCTCGGGCTCTCCGACAGCAAGGGCTCCCTCGACCTGAAGTTCGTGCACGACCTCGTCGCGCAGATCTCCACGCGGCTCGACCGCCCTGCGCCCTACCGCTCGCCGTGGGGCGCGCTGTTCTCCGTGGGTGGCGACTCCACCGGGGCGGGCTACTACCTCTCCGACGACCAGCGGCTGCTCTTCATCCTGGCGGCGCCGGTGGAGACGAGCAGCGGGACCTTCACCAACAACCAGGGCGCCATCGAGGGCGTCCGCGGCGTGGTGGCGCAGCTCAAGAAGGAGTTCCCCGAGGTCAACGTGGGCGTGACCGGCAAGCCCGCCCTCGCCAACGACGAGATGACTGCCGCCTTCCGCGACAGCGAGTACGCCAGCGTGGTGTCCTTCGTCCTCACGCTGGGATTGCTGCTGGCGGGGTTCATGCGGATCGGCAAGCCGATTGCCATGACGATCGTGCTCTCGATGAGCCTGGCCTGGTCGGTCGGCCTCGCCACGATCTTCCCCGGCCACCTGTCGCTGTTCTCCGTCATGTTCATCTCGATCGTGGTCGGCATCGGCATCGACTACGGCATCTACTTCCTGTTCCGGTACGAGGAGGAGCTCTTCCTCGGCCGCAACCTGAAGGAGGCGCTGGAAATCACGGCCGCGCGCAGCGGTCCCGGCATCCTGCTGGGCGCGGTCACGGCCGCAGCGACGTTCTACGTGCTGATGCTCACCGACTTCCGCGGGCTCCAGGAGCTCGGCTTCATCTCCGGCTCGGCCATCCTCATCGCATTCGTGGCCATGTTCACGGTGTTTCCCGCCACGCTGATGCTGATGGACCGGCGCCACGCCGCGCGTCCCCGCGGCACCGTGCCGCGGGCGATGGCGCTGGAATCGATCCACGTGCCCTTGGTCGACCGCATCACGGGCTACCCCAAGACGGTGCTCGTCGTCGCGGCCGTGCTCACGGTCCTGTCCGTGCTGGCGTTCCGCTCGGTGCACTTCGACTACAACCTGCTGAACCTCCAGGCGCAGGGTACGGAGTCAGTGGTGTGGGAGATGAAGATCCTGGCGACCTCGGGGCGCTCGGGCTTCGCCGCCATGTCCACCGCCAACACGCTCGACGAGCTGCGCGCCAAGCTCCAGGCGTTCCGCAAGCTGAAGACGGTCTCCGAGGTGGACTCGGCGCTGCTCCTCATCCCCGACGACCAGCCGGACAAGCAGAAGATCATCGCCGACTTCGCGCCCATCGTCGGCCCCGTGCGGGTGAACCGCCCGCTGGCCGTGGACCCGGAGCGGCTGGTCACGTCGCTGGAGAAGCTCAAGCGCCGCTTCGACATCGCCGCCGGCGAGGCGCCGCCCGGCGACACGCAGCGCGAGCTGACGCGCGTCGCCGAGGACATCGGCCGCCTGGTGCTCAAGCTGCGCCAGACCGACAGCGGCAACGTCGAGGCCTCGCTGGCGCTGCTGCAGCGGCAGGTCTACCGCGATTTCGTCACGAGCTTCCAGCGGCTTCAGAACAACCTGAATCCGCGGATGATCGGGTTGGCCGACGTGCCGCCGGAGATCAAGCGCAAGTTCATCAGCGACCGCGGCCGCTTCCTGCTGCAGATCCACCCGGCCGTCAACATCTGGGACCGCGACGGGGCCGCCCGCTTCGTCACCGACCTGCGCACCGTCGATCCCGACGTCACGGGGACGCCGATCATCACCTACGAGGCGATCCGCCTGATGGAGCGCGCGGCCAAGCAGGGCACCGTGTACGCCATCATCCTCGTGAGCGGCCTCACGGCGCTGATGCTGCGCCGTGCGCGCGAGACGCTGCTGGCTCTCTCGCCGCTGGCGCTCGGGCTCATCTGGACGGCCGGCTTCATGTGGGTCTTCGACCTGAAGTTCAACCTGGGCAATATCTTCGGCCTGCCGCTGATCCTCGGCGCCGGCGCCGAGTACGGGCTGAGCATCGTCACGCGCTTCATGGAAGACCGCGACCACGGCGGCCCGCTGATCGCGCGCTCCACGGTCATGGGCGTGCTCATCGCAGCGCTGACGACGCTCGTCGGCTTCGCGAGCCTCATGCTGGCCGATCACCGCGGGATCTACGGTCTCGGGCTGCTGCTGACCATCGGCACCATCACCAGCATGATCGCGGCGCTGATCGTGCTGCCCGTCCTGCTGCGCCTCTGCTACCGGCCGGCCCGCCCGGTGCTGGTGGCGCCCCCGGAGCCTTCGGAGACCTTTCAGGCGCGCTGACGCCGTCGCGTTCGTGAACGCATCCGTGAGGTTGTTACAGGCCCCCATCCGCGTTGCGTGCACGCACCGTATCGAAGCTGGGACCCGCGTCGGCGGCTCGCGTGCTTAGGCCCGCGTGACCTCGACGAGGTTGGAGTGAAACGCCGGCCCGCCGCCCATGTCCGTCACCCGGTCGTCCGTGAGGTAATTGACCCCGCGGCCGCTCGGGTGGAAGCGGTGCCACCAGATGCCCTCGATGACCACCACGCCCGGGCGCGTGGCGTCGGTCACGTGTGCGGTGAACGCGGCGTCCCCACGGGGACTTTCCACGCGCACGTGGTCGCCGTCAGCGATCCTCCGCTCGGCGGCGTCGGCCGGTGAGAGCATCACGGTCGGCGTGCCCTGACGCCGGCGCAGCAGCTCCGACTGGCTGAACGAGGAGTTCAGGAAGAAGCGGTTCGGCGGCACGATGCACTGCAGCGGATAGCGTGCGGCCAGCACGCGGTGCGCCGGACCCTCGAGCAGCGGCGTCCACGTGGGCAGCGCCGGCAGGCCGCGCGCCGCCAGCCTCGCCGAGAAGAGCTCGACCTTCCCCGAGGGGGTCGGTGCGCCGTCGGCAAACGGCAGGTACGGCCGAGGGAGATCGAGCCGCACCGAGCCCTCGGCGACCAGCCGCTCGTAGGTGATGTCGCGCACGCTCGCGTCGCCCTTGGCCAGCACCTCGCGGATCAGCGCCTCGGGCGTCCTCGCGTAGTGCTCCTCGGCCACGCCGAGGGCCCGCGCCAGCAAGCCGCAGACGTCCCAGTTGGAGCGCGCCTGCCCGATCGGCGGCAGCACCGGTCGCGCCAGCTGCACGTAGAACTGGCCGTAGGAGCGATAGACGTCCTCGTGCTCCATCGACGTGGTGGCCGGCAGCACGAGATCCGC
>Ga0075424_100007414_pt1 | contig 10645 bp, 6 predicted proteins | sample SoiMethybrSBSTD3_FD_75301 | JGI IMG/M metagenome (GOLD analysis project Ga0075424, IMG submission 75301) | Bulk soil microbial communities from a Populus tree surrounding site in Tennessee, USA - Soil MetaG P. TD hybrid SBSTD3 | ecosystem: Environmental > Terrestrial > Soil > Tree plantation...
GTTCGCCGCCGCGCGTGCCGACCTGTTCGTGGATTCGACTTTCGTGCTGCTACCGGTCGTCGGGACGGTGCCCGACATCGTCACGCGGCTGGTGCGCGACCTCGGAGCGCGGCCGCTCGAAGTGGCGCCCGATCGTCACGACGATGCGCTCGCCCGCACCAGTCATCTCCCCTACCTGCTGGCCTGCGCCCTGCGCGGGCTGGGCGGGGCCGCGGCCGACCAGGGCCTGAGCGGACCGGGATTCCGGGACATGACCCGCCTGGCATCGAGCGAGCCGCGGGTCGCGCGGGCCTACTGCCGAGCCAATGCGCGCGCCGTCGGCGAGGCGTGGCGCGCGTTACGGGAATCGGTGGATGGTCTGGTGGCGGGCCTGGACTCGGCATCCTAGGCTCGCTACGTTGCTTGGCTCGCGACCTCGACCGACTCGAGCCACTCGACGTACTCGGGTGGCAACCGGTGGTACCGCGCCCCTCGGATCAGCGTGTCCATATAGCGACGCGACGGCGGTGTCGGGTTGAGGGTTCGCGCGAAATACGTGGTGGCGCGCACGCGTCGAGGCACGGATCCGTCGTCGGCGCGCGTCAACTCGACGGTGACCATGTCGCGGTCGTAGAGGTTGTGGTGGTCCCCCGGCCCCTTCCAGCCCTCGTAGCGATCCAACGAGCCCAGGTCCGTTTCGCTCAGCTCGTAGAGGACACCCCACACCAGGCCGCCGTGCGCATGCTCGAGTCCGGCGGCGCCTCCGCCCCAGGGCTCCGAATGGAGTGGAAACGTGAGCCGGTGGTCACGCAGCAACGCCAGGCCGACGATTCGGCTCTCGGGACAGCGCTCGCGCATCTGGTCGGGATCCAGGTTGGATCCGTAGGCGAAATAGAGCATCGTCGGCCGTCCACGGGCGGGGGAGCTTCGGCACCGGGAAGGATACCCCAACCCGCGGCCGCCGTCGCCCGGCGGAAGGACTCGCGGGCGCCCACGGCCGTGTGAATTGTCACCCCCGGGGGGCCGCCGCTATGATGCCCGCTGCCCGGTGACGTGGGGGCATGGCACCCTACGGCCGCCACCAGGGCTCCCCGAACCTGGAGCACCGATTGTCCGTAGACATTCTCGTCTTCGGCCCTCACCCCGACGACGCCGAGATCGGTGCCGGCGGCCTGCTGCTCAAGATGAAGGCCCTCGGACACCGCACGGGCGTGGTGGACATGACCGCCGGCGACATGGGGTGGGGCACGCCCGAGATCCGCGCGGAGGAGAGCGCCGAGGCCGGGCGCATCCTGGGACTCGAGGTCCGCGAAAACCTGGACCTGGGCGACTGCCGCGTCGAGGACACGTTCGAGAACCGATGCCTGGTCGCGGCCGCGATCCGCCGGCATCGTCCGCAGATCGTTCTGGCTCCTTACTACAACCTGCCGATCGGACGCGGGTTGGGGCACAACGATCACTACAAGACCGGACAGATCGTGGCCAACGCCTACAACCTCTCACACCTGCGCAAAGCTCCGATCGAAGGCGAGCCGTATCAGGCCAAGGCCCTGTATTTCTATTTCATCCCTCCGGGCACCGTGCCCACGTTCATCGTCGACGTCACCGATCACTTCGAGCGCATGATCGCCGCGATCGATTGCCACAAGAGCCAGTTCTTCAATCCGGAGCGACCCCGACCCGCGCATCTGCCGACCGTGCGGGAGGTCTTCGAGGCCTCGGCGCGCTATTGGGGATGGCAGATCGGAGCGAAGTACGCTCAGCCCTATCTCTCGCTCGCTCCCCTCAAGGTCGCCGACCCCTTGATGCTCGTGCGGGACGTGGTCCCGAGACCGTAGTCCGTGTCCGCGCGAAGGCGGAGGGTGATCTCGGCCTCGCGCCGCGCCCTGGCCATGGCGGCCCTGTCGCTCACCCTGGCCGCGCCGCCTTCGTCGTCCGCCGTCAGCGCGGACGATCGCCTCCGCTCGCTGGGCGATGAGTTCGTCGCCCGTGGGCTGGATCGCGCCCCGCACCAGGCCACGCGGCTCGGGGTGCATGACAGCGATCGCGAGTTGGTCCCGGTGACCCAGGTCACGCTGGCCGAGGACCGAGCCTGGCTGCACGATTTCCGGGCCCGGCTCGCCGCCCTGGAGCGGGACGACCTGACGTCCGAGCCGGCGATCGAGTACGACCTGCTCACGGCGCTGGCTGAGCGCGAGCGCCTGGAGCTCGACGTGCTTCGTCCGTTCGAACGTGACCCGGGCGCCTACGTGCCGATGGTCGCCGGATCGATCGCCTCAGTAATGCGCGCCGGCACGGCCCCGTGCGAGCGCGCGCGGCTGGCGGCGCGTCGACTGGCGCAGGTGCCCGAGGTGCTGCGCGCAGCGCGCATCAACCTGCGGGCTCCTCCGCGAATCCTGACCGAGATCGCGATCGACGAGTTCGCGTCGACCTTGCGATTCTACCGAGAGACGGTGCCGGCCCTGGCGGCCGGCTGTCGCGAGGCGCGCATCCAGGCCGATCTCGCTCAGGCAGACACGACGGCGGTGCGAGCGGTCGAGGAGTTCCTGCTGTACTTGCGAGAGGACCTGCTGCCCGCCTCCACCGGAGCGCTGGCGATCGGTCCCGAGGCCTGCCGGCGACTGCTCTGGACCGGGCTGCTGAGCGATGTGGCACCGGTCGAGACGCTGCTGGTGCACGAGGAGCACGCCCTCGATCAACGGCGAGCCGAGCTCCGAGCCCTTCCCACGGAAGCGGGAGAAACCGGCGAGGATCGCGACTCGATCGCCGCCGCGGGCTCCGAGGTGGTGCGCGTGGCGCCCCTCCTCGAACGGGAGCTCGATCGCGTGGGGGAGTTCGTGCGCCAGCACGACCTCGTCACCATGCCGCCGCGCGGGACGCTGGGCTTTCGCAGAGCCCCGCTGCTCCTTCGCGGTCCTGAAGCGGTGGCCCTGGAGGCCCCCGGCCCCTGGGAGACGCGAACCCTCGACGCTTGGCTCGAGTTCGCCCCGCCCGACTCGTCGGCCGACCCGGAGGTCGCGCGGACCCTACGGAGGCGCTTTGGTTCCTGGGACACCCAGCTCGCGTTGATGCACGAGGTGGTTCCGGGTCGCTACCTGCGTGGGCTCGTGCTCCGCTCCACCCCCTCGCGGCTGCGCCGGGCCCTTCAGGACGCCTGGCCGGCCCACGACTGGGGGCAGTACTGCGAGCAGATGGTGATGGACGAGGGCTATGGGGATCGCGACCCGCGCTGCCGCCGGGCGGCGGCCTCCCGCGCCCTCCGGAACGCGGGCCTCTCGTGGGCGTCGCTGGCGCTGCATGCCGGCGTCATGTCCATCGACCAGGTACGCCGGATTCTCGAGGAGCGGTGCCTGCTCGACCCCGAGGAAGCGGCCCGAGGCGCGCGATGGATCGCCGCGAATCCTGGTTCCATGGTCTACACTTTAGGGGCGCGGCAACTGCTCGAGCTTCGTGACGAGGCCCGGCGAGCGCTGGGTCCGCGCTTCCAGATCAAGGCCTTCAACGACGCCGTGCTCCGCCTGGGTGCTTCCCCGGCCGGCCTGGTGCGCGAGGGCGTGCGGATGGAGCTGGGCATCGCGAGCCGCGATACGGCCGTGGGAACAGGTCCATGAGCGAGCGGCTGGCCGGTCGATACGTTCTTCTCAAGCCCCTGGGAGCGGGTGGCATGGGCGAGGTCTTCCTTGCCCGCGACCTCACGACCGGGACCGAGTGCGCCCTCAAGCGCCTGAAGCCGGGCAGCGAGATGCCGGCCTCCGAGCTCAGCCGCCGGGAGTTCGACGCCCTCACCCGGCTGCGGCATCCCGCCGTGATGGCCGTGTACGAGCTGGGCTTCGCTCCCGACGGCACTCCCTACTACACGATGGAGTACGTGCCCGGCGTGCGCGCCGATCGCGCGATCGCGCGCGGCAACTGGGCCGCGCTGTTTTTCGTCGCCACCCAGGTCGCTCAGGGGCTCGAGGCGTTGCACGCGGTGGGTGTGATCCACGGGGACCTCAAGCCCACGAACCTGCTGGTGCTTCCGGGGCCGGCGCCGGGCGACCGGCCGGTCGGCGTGCGCCTGCTCGACTTCGGCCTGGCGGCCGTGCTGGGCCGCGACGAGAAGGGGCATCGCGGGACTCCCGGCTATGCTGCCCCGGAGGTGGTGCGCGGCGGACGGGTGTCGCCCGCCGCCGATCTCTACGGGTTCGGCGCCACGTTGTACGCGCTGGTGGCCGGCACCCCGGCCTTCGAGGCCGATGGACCCTCGGCCCTGCTGCGCCGCCAGCAGGCGGGTCCTCCGCCGGCGCAACCCCTCGAGGACGCCGGTGCGCCGGCGGCGCTGGTTCAGTTGGTGCTGCGCATGCTGGCTCCCGACCCGGCGCAGCGGCCGCACGACGCGCGCGAGGTGCGCCGCGAGCTCGAGCGCATGCACCCGGCCGCGCGCCGCCCGCTGTCCGAGCGGCTTCGCTCGGTGGTGATCGTCGGGCGCGAGCGAGAGCTGGCGCGGGTCGAGCGGTGGGCGAGGTCCGACAGTCGCTCGCGACTGATGGTGATCACGGGTGAGGCCGGGGCGGGCAAGTCGGCCCTGCTCGACGCGCTGGCCGCCCGGGCCGGACTGGATGGCCGGCGCGTGGCCCACCTGGCCTGCGGATCGTTCGCCGGCGGTGGCGCCGCCGGACTGGCACTGTTGCGGCGCTGGGTGGCAGAAGCCGAGATCGACCCCGCAACGCTCTCGGTGTCCGCCGCGACCCAATCGGCGCTGACCGGTGCGCCCGGGACGCTGGCCGAAGCGGAGCTGGGAGTCCTGGCCGACGCGGCGGTGGAGTGGACGCGGGCCGCCACCCAGGGGTCGACGCGACTGGTGCTCCTGGACGACAGCGAGCGCCTCGATCCCCTCACCCGCGCCCTGGTCCGCAGGCTCGTGCTCCATCCGGGGGCCGCCTCGCTGCGCTGGGTCATGGCCCGCCGCATGGCGGCGCCGGGCGGGGGGCTCCCCGAGGACGAGCAGGTGCTGCGCGAGGCCGGGGTCGCGGAGGGCCTGGCGCTAGGCCCACTCGAGCCGGCTGCCGTCGCCCGCCTGGCGGCGGTGCGCCTCAACCAGCCGGTTCCCGAGGTGCTGCACGCGTTCCTGTGGTCGCGGGCTGGGGGACATGCGGGCCTCAGCGTGGAGCTGCTGCGTGCGGCGGCCGAATCCGGAGCGCTGCGCGAGCGCGACGCCGGGCTGGTCGTGGACGCGGCGGAGCTGGAGTCGGTGGGGACCCCGGCGAGCTTCGAGGCATCGCTGATGGCGAACCACGGCTCGCTGCCGAGTCCCGCCCGGGCGGCGGCCGCGACGCTCGCAGTCTGGGGTCATGCGGTCGAGCCGGCGCAGGTGATGGCGCTCGATCCGCGCGCCACCGGGGAGGCCTTGGAGATCCTGGTCATGGCCGGGCTGGCGCGTCGTGACGACGAGGGCCGGGTCGGCTTGTCCCCGCCGGCGCTGGGCGAGCGGGTGCTGGACTCGCTCGAGGACCACGAGCGCCGGTCCTTGCATCGGGCGGCGTCGGCCTGGCCGGGACTGTCCGCGACGGCCCGCTTCCGTCACCTGGTGGGTGCGGGCGACCCGCGCGGGGCCTTGGCCGCCGCCGGTCAGGCGCTGGACGAGAACCACGACGATCGGCTGGCGGCGGCGGCCGCCACGCTCGCCGAGGCGGAGGTGCCCGAGCAAGCCGGCGAGTGGCAGGAACGCGCAGGACGCGAGCTCATGGCCCGGGGCCGCTACGCGCGAGCAATCCCTCACGTCGAGCGCGCGCTGGCGTTGGCCGCCCCTGGACCGACCACCTTCGAGCGCTGGCACCGGCTCTCGACGTGCTACCTGCGGGTGGGGCGGCTCGCGGATCTGGAGCGAGTCGTTCGCGAGGCCCTGGAGGCGTCCCCCGGGACGGCCGTGACGGCGCGGCTGCTCAGCGACGAATCGGCGCGGCGCATGGCCGTGGGGGACCGCGTTGGAGCGCGGACCGCGGCCGAAGAGGCATTGAGGGCGGCCGAGGCGGCGAACGACGACCAGGCGGTGGGGATCGCCGCCAACACGCTGGCCCGCGCGCTCATCACGCTGGGGGAGTACGACCTGGCGGAATCGCTCGCCCGGCGCGCCGCCCAGGCCTACCACCAGGCCGGACATGGGCTCGGCGAGGTGCGGGCGTTCGGGACGCGGGCCGCGGTGACCCAGGCACGCCAGCTGCCGGACGAGACCGAGCGACTCTACCGGGAGGCCCTCGACATCGCGCGCAAGCACGGAAACCGGCTGGTGCTGGAGGAGCTGCTGCTGGGCTACAGCCAGGTGCTCACCGAGACCGGTCGCTGGGACGAGATGCGCTCGGTGAGCGCGGAGGCCGCCCGCATCGCCCTCGAGGACGAGCGTCCGAGCGGAGCGGCGAGCGCCGTCACGAACCTCGCCCTGATGGACGGGCTCACCGGCCGCGCGGGTGCGGCGGTTCATCAGGCACGCGCCGCGGTGCGGCTCACCCGTCGCCACCTGCCTCACGCCGAGCCCTACGCCTGGCGTTCCCTGGCGCTGGCGCACCGAATCGCCGGCCGGCTGGCGCGCGCCGAGCGGTGCGCCCGCCGAGCGCTGGCTCTGGCGATGCGAAACGCGGACGGGTTCGAGCTCGATTGGTGCCGGATCGAGCTGGGACGCACCTGGATCGACGCGGGCCGCTGGCAGGAGGCCGGCGAGCTGTGGGAGCGAGCCCTCTCGTCCTCCGGGTCGGGGGAATCGGTGGGCCGGAACGTGCTCACCACGTTGTCCGGCCGGGCCGCGATCCGCCTGCGCCGGCTCGAGCTGGCGGAGGCCCGCATGGCCGACTCGGGGACGTGGCTGAAGGGACGGGCGGCTCCCTATGCGGCGGCGCTCGCGGAGCAACTGCGCGTGGAGCTGTCATTGATGCAGGGCCGGATCAAAGACGGCCTCGATCGGGCCCCCCGGGTGCTCGCGGCACTGGCGGCGTTCCCCGCCGGTGCCGATCTGGCCCGGGCGCAGCTGGAATTCGCGCGGCTCGCCCTGGCTCGCGGGAGCGACGGACGCATCCCGGTTGGCGAGTGGCTGGACGCCGCTGCAGCGACGTTCGAGCGGTTGGGGGATCGGCGAAGCCGCGAGCGGGCTCTGGTGCTCACGGTGGAATGGCTGCGGCGCACCGGTGGCCGCGGTACCGTGGGAGCGCGCGACCGCAACCTCATCGAGTCCGTGAGCCGGCTGCTCAACTCCCTCCCCGACCCCCGTGAGCTCACGCAACGCGCCATGGAGATGGCGGTCGAGCAGTTCGATGCTGAGCGCGGCGTCTTGCTGCTCGCCGACCCCGAGAGCGGAAACCTGGTCGCGATGGCGGAGCACGGCGCCGTCGACGCCATGACCCGACGCGATGCGATGAGCTACAGCCGCCGGGTCGTCGAGCGTGTGGCGAAGACCGGCGGGAGCCTGCTCATCACTGATGCTCCATCCGACCCCCGAGCGGCCTCCGAGAGCGTGCTCGACCTGCGACTTCGCTCCATCGTCTGCGTGCCGATGTACGTCGGGGGACGCGTGGTGGGGGCCGTCTACATGGACGACTCGAGGCGGCCCGACGCCTTCAGCGACGCCGACCGGGGCCTGCTCGAGGGCTTCGCGCACCTGATGGGCGTCGCGATCGAAAACAGCCGCGGGCACGAGGAGGTGCGGCGCGCCAACGAGCTCCTGGTGGGCGAGAACCTGTCTTTGCGACAGGCGATCGGCGCTCGATTCCAGGCCCAGAACCTGATCGGATCCAGCTCGGCGATGCACCAGGTGCTGTCGGTCATCGAGCGTGCTGCGCGCACCAACACGACCGTGCTGATCACCGGCGAGAACGGCACCGGCAAGGAGCTGATCGCACGCATCCTCCACCACGGGGGGAAGCGAAAGCTGCGGCCCTTCGTGGCGGTGAACTGCGGCGCCATCCCGGAAACACTGCTCGAGAGCGAGCTGTTCGGGATCCTGCCGCAGACCGCCACCGACGTGCGGGGACGAGACGGCAAGTTCGTGCTGGCCGACGGCGGGACGCTCTTCCTCGACGAGATCGGCGAGATGCCGCTCAAGCAGCAGGTGGCCTTGCTGTCCGCGATCGCCAACCGAGAGATCACGCCGGTGGGCGGCAGCAAGCCCATTCCGGTGGACGTACGGATCATCACGGCGACCAACAGCAACCTCAAACGGCTGGTGGAAGAGGGACGATTCCGTGCCGACCTGTACTACCGCTTGAACGTCATTCCGATCGAGGTGCCGCCCCTGCGCGAGCGCAAGGCGGACATCCCCGCCCTCGCCCACCATTTCGTCGCCCACTTCGCGGAGCAGCAGGAGCGGGACGTTCCGGAGCTCTCGCCCGAGTTCCTGGCCGCGCTCATGCAGAGCGACTGGCCGGGCAATGTGCGCGAGTTGCAGAACTACATCGAGCGCGTGCTGGCCATGAACCCGGGTCGGATCCTGCGCCCGAATCCGCCGCCGCGCGACCTGGAGGAACGCGGCACGACGCTGCGGCTCGGACGGACCCACAGGCTGGACGAGCTGGTCGGCGAGCTGGAGCGGCGCATGTTGACCGAGGCGCTGCAAAAGGCGCGCGGCAATCAGAGTGTGGCCGCCCGTACCTTGGGAATGACCGAGCAAACACTCCGCTATCGCATGAGGAAGTACGGGCTCCCGGGCCCTCGCCAAATCCTGCGAACTCGCAGGAATCTGCGATAACCTCTCAATCGCTTGCTGAAAGAACGTTTGCGCCACAAATAGCACGCCAGTTCGCAAAAACCGGCGAACTCGAGAACCGTGCGCGGCTTCACCCAGGGGGCATGGATATCGTCTAAGACAATGGTAGTTATAATGATATGAACCAATAACGGCACTTGGCCTCGGTGGCACGCTCTTCGCGTTCGTGGGTTCTCGTCTGCCCCAGCGAAAGAACCCATTCCCCACGGAGGTTCTTGTGAAGTCCGGTGCCAAAAGGGTCGCGTTGGTACTCATTCTGGTCACTGCCACCCTGGCCATCGGGGCCACGTCGCTGTTCGCCCAGTCAGGCGTGCCGCAACCCTCCGGAGGCACGTGCCTTCGCCGCACGGTCGAGGAAGGGAGCGGCCCGATCGCTCTCAACCTCAACGGCACACCTTCCCGCAACGTGTCCAGCGACCTGGGAATACAGAACTGGCTCGTCAGCTTCACCGCCTACCGGCCCGTCGTCACCACGTCATCGCGGCCGGTCCTCGGGTCCCGGCGGACTGCGGTCCCGCGGCGGATCTGGATTCCCTGAAGTCCCATGGAGCGCGGTCCGAACGCCGCCAAGAGGTCGGGAGGGGAAATCCCCGTCCCGCCGGCGCGTCTCATCCGGCTTCACCGGCACAGCCTGACCAACGTGCTGGTGATCGGAGGGACGGCTGCGTTGCGCGACCAGGTGGCGCGCGCGTTTCACCGAGAGAGTCCGCTTCGTAACGGGGCCTTCGTGCCGCTCGATTGCCCTGGGGACGAAGACCGGTTGCGGGCGTCGCTGCTGGTTTGGACGGCGGCGGAGCACGCGTCCGATCCGAACCCGCTGCAAGCCGCTGAAGAAGGCACGTTGTACCTGGATTCCATCGAGAAGCTCTCCCTCGACTCCCAGCGCCTCCTGCTCGCGCTCGCCCGCCGACTCCACGGCGAGCCCGTGGGCGGGGTCGAGGGGCCGTGCGCCGCGCGGCTGGTGGTGGGCAATCCGCGGGGATTGGGAGAGATGGTGGCGGAGGGAGCCTTTCTGCCCGCGCTCCTCGACGCGGTCGACAAGGTGCGCGTCGAGCTGGATCCGACCGGGCCGGAAGCCTCGGCGTGAGGTGGTCGTAGAGAGGGTCCTAAATTAGGGAGCGCCCGGCCGGAGGCTCGCGAGCCTCCTTCGCTCGGAGCCGTGCCGGCGTGGCCACCCGATCCGTGTCGCACGCTACCCGGACCGGGCGCTCCCACCGGGTCGATACCGCCTCGACCGCAGCGTCTGCCCGCTTCCGCACCGTTGACGGCGGTAGGCGCCGCGTCCTAAAGTCTTAGCGAGTCCATGGTCGATACTAGGGATGGTTCGACCCTCGCCCACCCGTTGTCCAGGAGGTCGCATTCATGTCGCTATGCGCCCGGCGACTTTACGGAGCAGTCCTGCTCGTCGCCCTAACGGTGTGCCCGGCCACGATGGCCCCGGCCGCCACCCCCAGTTCCCGGTCCTCAAAGGCTTCCATCCAGACGGCCTCGACACGAGCCCGTCACGCCCCACGTCACCGCGTCCGCCGGCGGGCCCGGCGAGGGCCTCCGGGGGGAGTGGTCTGGGCCCGGAATGCGTTCGTCCTCGACCCTGCGTCGGGGGCGGTCCTCTACGAGAAGAATGCCGGCGCCCCGGCCCCATGCGCGAGCCTCACCAAGCTGATGACGGCGCTCGTGTTCCTCGAGCAGAAACCCGATTTCGATCGCATGGTCGAGGTGACTCCGGCCGAGCTCGAGGGCGGCGGCCACACGCAGCTCCGCCGCGGCGAGCAAGCGCGCCTGGGCGACCTTCTCCACATGAGCCTCATGTGCTCGGACAACGTGGCGACGCGCGTGCTGGTGCGCGAGTCCGGCTTGCCGCCCGAGGACTTCTTGGCCCGCATGAACCGCAAGGCGGTCGAGCTGGGCTTGGCGCGCACTCGGTTCGTCGAGTTCACG
>Ga0075424_100007416_pt1 | contig 10642 bp, 7 predicted proteins | sample SoiMethybrSBSTD3_FD_75301 | JGI IMG/M metagenome (GOLD analysis project Ga0075424, IMG submission 75301) | Bulk soil microbial communities from a Populus tree surrounding site in Tennessee, USA - Soil MetaG P. TD hybrid SBSTD3 | ecosystem: Environmental > Terrestrial > Soil > Tree plantation...
GATGGATGGCTGGATGTTTTCCTGGTCAACGGTTGGGGACTTGGTGAGTTCCCCAAAGGCGAGGAACCAACGAATTACCTTTACCGAAACAATCGTGATGGCACCTTCACGGATGTGACAGAACGGGCGGGGCTGGTGCGTCATGGCTGGGGGCAGGGCGTCTGCGTTGGCGACTACAACAATGACGGGAATCTCGACTTGTTTGTGACGTACTTTGGAAAGAACGTGCTCTACCACAATAGCGGGAACGGCACCTTTACCGATGTCACCAACCGGTCCGGCTTGCTTCAATCAGAAGAGCATTGGAACACCGGTGCCGCCTTTCTTGACTACGATCGCGACGGCCACCTCGATCTGTTTGTGAGCAATTACGTGGGACATCGCTACGGAATGACGCTTTATGAAAGCAATCCTTTGCTGGCCGGGGAGCAATCTCCTGTTCTCTACGGAGTTGCAGGGCTGGAGGGAACACGTAACCTTCTTTATCACAATAACGGCGATGGCACGTTCAGCGATGTCTCCAGGAGCGCCGGCATCGCCAAGCCAGAGCCCACCTACGGATTCACGCCCTTAGTGGCCGACTTCGACAATGATGGTTGGCCGGATATTTATGTGGCCAACGATTCCACTCCCAGCCTCCTTTTTCTGAACAATCATGACGGCACCTTCAAAGAAACGGGGCTCATGTCTGGAGTGGCGTTTGACGCGAACGGTCGTTCTCAAGGGGGCATGGGAGCGGACACCGGAGACTACGATGGAGACGGGCTCCTGGATATTCTCAAGACTAATTTTTCAGACGAGACTCCCTCGCTTTACCACAACGATGGCCGTGCCTTCTTCACGGACTCTACCGTGCAGGGTGGCCTTGCGGATCAGGCTGCGTTCGTAAAATGGGGGACGGCATTCCTTGACTTTGACAATGATGGTCGCCCCGATCTCCTTATCGTGACAGGTCCCATCTATCCCCCCGGGACCAACGCCCGTAATTCGAAGCTGAGCCAGGGCAGCCCTCTGATACTTTGCCGAAACCTCGGAAACGGCCGATTTCAGGATATCTCTGCACGCTCCGGGCCCGATCTCTTACGATTTCGCTGCGGTCGCGGAGCAGCCTGCGGAGACCTCTTCCATACGGGGCAAATTGATGTCGTGGTCAACAACATCAACGATCGTCCTACCTTGCTTCGCAATCAATCTCCTTCTTCAAACGCCTGGCTGTCAGTGAAGCTGGTCGGCACGAAGACCAACCGGGCTGCGATTGGATCGCGGGTTATCGTCGAAGCCGGGGCGAACAGACAGATTCAAGAGGTAAGGAGCGGAGGGAGTTTTTGTTCGCAGAGCGACCTGCGCTTGCATTTCGGCCTGGGGCGTGCGTCGCAAGCGGAAAGAATAGAAGTGCAGTGGCTCGGAGGTTCCAAAGAGGTTTTGCAGGCAGTCCGGGCGAATCGGTTCATAACTGTTGAGGAAGGTAAAGGCATTATTGCTCAGGAGACCTTCTGAAAACTCCTTAAAGCTTGTAGCGCAGACCCTGCATTCCGGGTCTGCGGCTTTCCTGCTGTGCTGAATCCGATGCAATGACGGTTTGCGAGGTTCAAAGCCGCGGAGTCACAAGCCGACGCCGCGTTACGGGATTCGGGTCTGCTTTTTTTAACCATGGTAAAGCGATCTTTATCCGGCCTTAGCGTTCTTCTTTTCCTCTTCATCATCATCGAGCCAGTGAATGCTCAGCAGAGTCCGAAAGGCGTCGAATCACATCCATCTGCGAATCCTTCATCAGGCTACGACAGAGCTTTCCAACTCCTGCAGGAAGGGAAGAGCACAGAAGCCCTAGCTGCCATTGATACCGCTTTGCTTCAGGCCCCCGCAAATGCGGCACTCCACAACCTTCGCGGGGTAGCAATGCGCCAGTTGGGTCGCGCGCAGGAAGCCGAGGCCAGTTTTCGAAAGGTAATCGAGCTTTCCCCGCGTGGTGCACAGGGCTACAACAATTTGGGGTCGCTGTACTCGGAACATGGACGCCAGGTGGAAGCCCAGGAACTGTTTCGGCAGGCTCTGAATCGTGAACCTCAAAACCTCACAGCCCTCTTGGGGCTTGGAACGACTCTGGCCGCAAATCAGCTGTACTCGGTGGCTGTCACCTACCTTGAGCGCGCTTGGCGTATCCAACCCGATTTTCAGACCGGATATGAACTTGCCCGTGTTTTGCGTGAGCTGAAGCGACCCGGTGAAGCGCGTAAAATCCTTGCCAGGCTCACTCCTCCCCAGGATCCCGCGCTCGCGGGCAAATTTTTTGTCCTGTCCGCTGTGCTGGCTGAGGATCAGAAGGACAAGTCGACCGCGGCCTCTCTTTATCACCGAGCCTACGAACTGGCCCCAGATTCTTTTGAGATTTTCCTTTCACTGGCTCGAGTTTGGCTTGAAATCGAAGGGCCGACGTCTGGAAAGCCGCTGCCGCAAGCACCGCGCTCGCTTTCTCCCGAACAGAATTTCACCCTCGGCCTTCTTTTTGCGTCACGAGGCGCCTATGCTCAGGCCGTCCCGCATTTCGAGAGAACTCTGCAGAGTGAACCCGACAGCCAAGCGACCGCGTATAATCTCGCTTTGGCTTACAAGAACTCCGGCAATCCGCAAGCAGCCATCAATCTGCTTGACGGTACCCTGGAAAGGAAGCCCAATGCAGAGTTCCATAACCTTCTTGGTTCGCTGCAAGAGAGCGGCGGAAACTACCTGGAAGCGGTCCGTCACTTCCAAAAAGCCGTGGAACTGGAACCCACCAGCGAACAATACTATTTTGACCTCGGTCTCGAATACCTGGCTCACTTTACCTTTGCTCCGGCCCTGGAAGCGTTCAGTGTTGGGACTCGTAAATTCCCCTCGTCGGCCAGGCAGCACGAGGGCAAGGGACTCGTACACTATGCCCTGCGGCAATACCCAGAGGCAGCTGATTCCTTCCTGACAGCGTTGGAAATCAATCCTTCTTCACCCGCCGCTTCTGCGGCTTGGAACGCCCTCCATACTTTGCTCTCGCCAGCAGAACTCGAAAACCTGTTACCAAGACTTCAAAGACTTTCTGAACTTCACCTGCAAATCGCGGAGGCGCAGTTTTGGTATGGTTTGGTCCTTTTAAACCAAGCGCTTGCCGCCAACCATCCTGAAAGACTCGACGCAGCCCAGTTGTTTCTTACACGGGCAATTCACCTTAAGCCCACATTGGCTGAAGCCTATCTAGCCTTGGGCAACCTTTACGTTGCTCGAAAAGAAAATCAAAGAGCAGTGGAGGCCTTTCTTGAAACGGTGCGCTTGGATCCTCACTCTGAAATGGGCTTCTATCGCCTGGGTCAAACGTACCGCAATTTAAACCAGTTGGAGCTGGCTCAGCAGAAACTGTCGCGCTACGCTGAGCTGGTTCGCAATCGTCGGGAGCAAATGACGAGGAGCCGAAGCGCTATCAAACAATTCGTCCTGACCCAGTCTCCAGTTGGGTCGCACCAGAAGTAGCGAGTATCTCAGACTGCTTGGGGAAAGGACTTGGAGCGAAGGGCGGCTCACCCATGTCTCGACAAGTGGCCCGGCGGGTGATTGCCCTGTTTCAACAGATTCGCCCACCAGGGCACGAAGACTATCAGCTGAAGCCTGATGAGACCCGCCTTTTGAAAGTTCAGGTAGAAGGTCACACCTACAAAACGGCTGCTGCGGAATTCAACGTTAGCCTCAACACCATCCGTTTCCACATGAAGCAGATCTACGAAAAACTGCCTCCCACTCCAAATCCGAAGTGGTCAAACCCCTGATGGAGAGGCTCATCTAGCAAGAATATGGGAGGCCAAATGTGGGAGCCGCTGTCCTCAGCGGCGACTTGGGGCGTTCAAAGATGGAATCTGGTGGATGAAGGACTCCGGGTGGGGCATGGACAGCAATCAGTCGCCGTTCTGAGAACGGCTCCCACATTCAAGGCTCCCACGCTGGAATTCGCCACCCATCCCTATACCGAATCTTTCTCGAACCTCCAGGGCCAGGGACGAGTCAGACAACCTTGAAAGCTGGAGTGGGCAGACGACCACTTCCAATCCGATGGACTCTTGAGCAGCCCTGTCCGCACCGGGTTTTCCTCAATATAGCCACAGACGAACTGGAACTGCCTGGCAGAGCGGATTCGAGTTTCATAAAAACCGGTCTGCCAAATGCAGCCTTGACGGAACAGCTTTTCTTGCGTCTGCCGATTAATCCATCTGCCCAAGATTTTCATCCAGTCAGAAATAGCTTTCCCATCACAATTGGCCAACAGGACGTGATAGTGATCTGGCATCACCACAAACGCAGCCAAATAAATTCGCCTTTCTTTCACATAAAAACACAATGCCGAGCAGATTACGGAAGCGATGTCTTCGTTAACCAGCTTTAGCCGCGGTTCCAGGCATTTGCTAACAAAAAAGGTTCCTGGGCCTTCCATTTGCCGATGCTGGCGGAGGTTGCGTGAATGGGGATCCGCGTCAGATTTCAGCATGGAAGCTAGGTCTCCAGTATTGATACCGGGGTTTTGAGCGGAGCTGTCAAGGAAACAAACGGGGAAGTGGTGGCCCAACTTGGGAGCCGGTGATTGCAATGTGGGAACAATTTAACGTGGGAGCCGCTGTCCTCAGCGGCGACTTGGGGCGTTCAAAGATAGAATCTGGTCGATGAAGGACTCCAGGTGGGGCATGGACAGCAACCAGTCGCCGTTCTGAGAACGGCTCCCACATTCAAGGCTCCCACGCTGGAATTCGCCACCCATCCCCTGAGTTTCAAAGCCAGGAACCGTGACGCTAGAATTGTGTTACGGCTCGAGCGGGCGAGGTTCCGGGAGGGGCTTTCGTGGTAGCATCTCCGCTCGCGTTGCCGCAGTGTAAACAACAGTTGCCATCACTGCCGCCGCCTGCATGAGGTCCCCCGGCTGGGCATGATCGTAGACGTCCATGTTCGAATGATGTGTGCGTGTGCCGTATTCGAGGGCATCCTGGATGAATTGAAAGCCAGGTATTCCGACCGCGTCGAAAGATAGGTGATCTGTGCCGCCGGTGTCGCGGATGCTGATCGTCGTCACGCCTTGATCACGAAACGGCGCAAGCCAAGCTTCGAAGAGAGGACGAGCGGCATCGTTACCCTGAAGATAGACACCCCGTATTTTCCCGCTTCCATTGTCTAGGTTGAAATAGCCGCTAATCTTGGCATGATCAGGTTTGATCTGCATGGTGACAGGGTCTCCGAAATGTACTTTGACGTAGGCCTTCGAGCCCAGCAGACCCTGTTCCTCACCGCTCCAAAGAGCCAGGCGCACCGTACGTGGCAACTTGAAGTCCAGTGCTTTCAGGATGCGCATGACCTCCAGCACGACCGCCGAACCCACGCCGTTGTCCGTCGCGCCTGTACCCCCAATCCAAGAGTCGAAGTGGGCTCCCAGCATGACGATCTCGTCGCTGCGCGTGGAGCCTGGAATCTCGGCCACAATATTGGCCGCTTCCACATCTTCAGCCGATGACTTTACTTCCAAATCTAACTGCAAGGAAACGGGAGCTTTCTTTTCTATCAGGCGGGCGATGCGGCCGTAGTGTTCAGGTGTCAGCCGAACGTTAGGAAGGGCCAGCGGATATTTGGCATTCCATCCGCCTATGTACTCACCAAAGACGGTTCCTCCGTCACCGCGCGCGTCCATGCTGAGAATCGCCACCGCACCCTCCTGATGCAGGAAGGCATAGAGTTGCTCCATGACTGCCCTTTGCTTTTCGGAATAAATCTCCCAGAACTGAGGCGGTGCTTGCGCAAAGAACTGCTCCTGTTCTTGGGGATCTTCCGGGATAACCAGTTTGGCGTAGTCAAATTGACGCGGCACTCGCGCCTCAGGCGCCAGATACACGGCACCCAGATCAGCGTCTGAAAGCCTCGTGCTCGGAGGTTTCGCCTGCAGCCCCAGATTCTTGGGTTTCTCCAGTAGAACCATTTTGCCTTTGAGCTGGCCCTTGTATTTGAGCTTGTACTGTTCAATCTCGGTGGCTAGCTTTTCCAGGTCCACAGGGCGCGGGATTTTCAGTGGGGTCAGGACCGGTTCGGCCTTTACCTGTCCGTTGGTGCCAGCCGACCAGGCCAAGGGGAATCCAATGAGCGGTGCATAATGAGGTGCAGCAATCTCGATATGGAACCGGCCATAGGACCAACGCCTTCCAAATGGTCCCCACTTTTCAAGACGAGCGGTCTGAATGCCATAGTCCTTCAACTGTTGAACAGCCCAGGCGGCTGCCTCGTCGTAGTTGGGTGAGGCAGTCAGTCGAGGACCGTGCACATCGGTGATTTGGAACAAATGGTCCATCACTTTGGAGTGCTCGAAGGCTTCTTTCTTGATTCGATGCACGATAGAAAGATCCACTGGCTCTTCGGCCGAGGAAATGGTGCAGAAAAGGAATAGAGCTAGTAGATGCCTACTTGGCCAGATCGTGTACTTGGTCATCCATTTCATGCTTATCTCCAGGTAGTGGAATCATCGCGCCATTAGGGTCGCGACTCAAAGGAACGGCTTTTGGGCAGTATTCAGCCTGCGTCTTGGTGGCCCCGTTTCATTATTGAGAATTGCAGAATATAGTGACGAAACCCCTCATCCCCTAGCCCCTCTCCCATTGAGGGAGGGCTTGACCCATAAATCTGCTGGACACAGAGGGTGAAATGTGGCGACACGCGAGTTCGTCGCCGCACCCCACTCCCCGTCCTCTCCCCGCCGTCTGGAGGCCGTCTTGCCCGATCGTTGTGGAACTGCGGGGAGAGGGCCACCTCTTATGGCGATCTACACCCGGGGCGGCGGTCGCTTCGCTTCCTTGCCCCGGGCTACAATCTATAGCCCTTTCAGGGCAGAAAACCGGCTCACGGTAGGGTTTCAGGCACCCACTGTGTCCAGGAAAAAAGATATGAGACATACTCACCCCATTTGGGAGAGGGGTGCCGAAAGCGGGGTGAGGGGGAACGTAATGTTCTTAGGACTTCTGTAACCTATTGAACGCAACTTAGTACTAATCGCTCTGCGGTAGCAGATTTCAGCCGCAATGGGATGATGGCGCCACCATACATGAACTGTGCGAAGTCGGTCGATTTGGTTTTAGAACGACCACTTCAGACCGAACTGAATCTCCCGTTCGTTATCCAGCAGGGTACTGGTGATGGCCGCGCCTCCAGGCTCGTCTACCGTACCACCAGGAAGAGCAAACTGGGGATGGTTGAAGAGGTTAAAGAACTCCGCACGAAATTGGAGGCGATTGCGTTCAGTAATCCTAAAGTTTTTCAGCAAGGCAAAATCGAAGTTGACCTGATCCGGGCCGCGCAGATTGCCGTGACCGGCATTTCCAAACACACGTGCAAAGGTCTGGCCGGGTGCCAGAGGCGGAAGGACAAAAACTGCTTGGTTGAAAAAGCAGTCCAGGGTTTGGTGGCCGGGATTACTGCAGCCCAGGCTTTGCTGGACATCCGTGCCAAAGGAGAAATCGGTGGGATCATGGATGCGGTCCGCGTAGCCCGCGCCTGTATTTGTCGGATCAAAAGAGAGGCCAGCGTTGTAAGCTTCTCCACTCCGAATCGAAGTAATACCCGAAAACTGCCAGCCACCGAACAGCAAATCGACGGCCCGGCCTGCGTCGTTTAAGAAGTGTTTCCCCCGACCGAACGGGAGTTCGTAGAGGTAACTGACGACGAATCGGTGTCGGAAGTCCGGCTGGACCGGACCTTTTTCTGAAGCCGCAGTGTAGATGTTCTGAAAATTACCGCCTACGTTTCCATCAGCACTCCCTAGGTTCTTGGCAAAGGTATACGACGCTAGGAGGTTCAAACCGTACGAAAAACGTTTGTTGAGCGAAGTTTGCAAAGCGTGGTAAGCCATGCTGAACATCGGGAAATCGAGAGGCGCGATACAGCACAGGTCAGGTAAGCGGCTGAAGTAAGGCTTTCCAAAGTTGCCTGTATCATCTGAAAAGTTGGAATCCAGCGGCAATGGCGGCTGGTTCAAATCACCTAATTCATGGTTCCACAGTCGAAGTCCACGCGTCCCCACGTAGGCGACCTGTGCCACCCAGTCGTTGGCCAGCTCATGCTGCACGGTGAAGTTCCACTCCATGATGTAAGGCATGACCCGCTTTGGACCGTTCGATCGCACAAAGCCCACGGGCGGGTTAGGATCTGCAAAGAAGAAGTCAGGTGGAAATCCAGCTGAAATCAACTGGCTGGGTTGGGGAATATTACTGGAATTGTAAGTCCGTGAGTTGACTGAGAGCGCAGGAGGATTGAGACCCAGGTCATCGAAGATATTCCCCTCCGAGGAATAAAAAACCCCAAAGGCACTTCGTATGACAGTTCGCTTATTGCCGAAGGGCGAGTAAGCAACTCCAACCCGCGGTCCCCAATTGTTCTTATCGAACTCGACGCCGGCATGAGAGACTCCATTGGCCCCATAAGAGGTGACGATAACAGCGCGATCTAGATCAAAATTGGCGACACGGCCGTTGGCAGGCGACGCGATCTCGTAACGAAGGCCAAGGTTAAGAGTGAGATTAGGTGTCACTCTGAAGTCATCCTGGACAAATCCTGCCAGGTCCCAGTAACGCGTCGGATACGTGCCTTGCAGCTTGTCCTGATCGAAGTCCTTTGGAATTCCCAGCAGTAAGTCCGCCAGACCATTGCCACCCGATTGGGTAATCAGGTCAGCCGAATAACCTCCGTCAAATTCAAAGCGACCCCGCGGAGCCGTTTCCTGAAAGAAATTCCGCTGCTGCCGGCGGAAATCAATTCCAAATTTCAGAGAATGCTTTCCGTGGGTCCAACTCAGTGTGTCGGCGATTTGATATATGTTTTCGACGGCCAGTTCGGGAGTCCAGAGAGAGTCACCCAGAGAAGTGAAGCCGGCGATATTGAAGTAAGTCAAACCTGAACTATTGGGATCTTCTCGGTTAGCATTGGGGATTCCCAGTTGCTCGGAAAGGTTCTTGCCGTAGTTGATTGGCAACCCATGAACCACGTAGCGAAAAAAACCGCCGTGAAAATCGTTCAGCGTGGTGGGGCTAAACGTGTGAGTCCAGCCTAAGCCCAGGTGGTGATTCCGATTCTTGGAGTCACTTGGACAGCAGTCGGTTCCCCCCAAGTCACCCAGGGTGCCAGGCCGATGAGAATCAACGTTTCCAAAGCTGTAAGAACCGAAGATTTGGTCACTGTCAGCCAGGCGATGATCCACCCGGATATCAAAAGAGTCTTGGGTATTCCTCCTCTTTGCGCTGAAGGCCAAGTTATTGGTAATTCCTGGCAAATTAGGAAGAGGAAATAGGTTCACCACATTTTGCCCGACCGGATCGATGCGGTCCGCCGGAATCACAAAGGGATTACTCGGATTGATTAGTTGGCGACTAGAGGTATTCGGGTCGGTGCTGTACGGATCATAGATCATGTCACCCCGTTCCGAAAAATCGCCGTGGCGCATGGCGGCCGTGGGAACGGTATTAATGGTCGTGACACCCTGGCGGACGCGAGTACCTGTGTAGTCACCAAAAATAAAAGTTCGGTTCTTTATGATGGGACCTCCCAGATAAACCCCGAACTGGTTGCGTCGGAAGGGTTCCTTGTCAGGACTGAAGAAATTCCGCGCATCCAATACGTCGTTGCGGATGAACTCGTAAGCGCCGCCGTGAATCCCGTTTGTCCCTGATTTAACGACCACATTAACCGCGGCCCCTCCGCGGCCAAACTCGGCGCTCATTGAGTTTTCTTCAGTACGAAATTCCTGAATGGCATCCGGAGGAGGGAGTGCAATGATGCCTCCCAGGCCGAATTCGTTGTTGTCCACGCCATTGAGCAAGTAGTTATTGTTAGACACACGTAGCCCGTTCACCGAGAGCGCTTCATTGGCGCGAACGTTTTCGAAAGCACCCGATTCTCCGCTGGCGTTGGAACCAGCCTGGCCTGAGTTAGCGCCGGGAGCCAAATAGGCCAGCCCGATGAAATTGCGCTGGTTCAGCGGCAAATCCACAATGCGTCGTTCCGTTTCGATAGTCCCCAACGAAGAAGTCTCTGTCTGGAGGAGAGGGGGCGCTCCCGTGATTTCGATGGTCTGTCTCACTTCTCCGACCTGAAGAACCAGGTCTACTCGAACAACCTGATTGACACCCACATCGACGTTAGACTGCACCGTTCTTTGAAAACCCTCCTTCTCGGCCTCCACCGTGTAGTTGCCGATGCGCAGTAGATTAGCGGTGTAGCTCCCAGAAACATCCGTGGTGTACTTGGTCGATTGGTTGGTGGCGGTGTTGGTGATGGTCACGGTCACACCCGGCACCACAGCGCCACTCGAATCGTTCACCGCACCTACAATGCCGCCGCGGTCCACTTGGGCCAGAAGCGCAGCCGGTAGCAACAACAGAAGGAGGCTCGCCAAAATCACGGCTTGCGAGGGGTGAAACTTCTTTAGCCTCTCTGAAGATATGCCTTTCCAATCCATGGGTGTCACTCTCACGAATCTCATTGCCTCTCTCCTTAACGAATCAAGATAAGAGTAGCGATAGTCCAAGTGATTGCTCTACGGGTCGATGACCGATTTCTCCACGCCTATCCAGGAAACTTTTCATCAATTCTAGCACATGCGGGGACAACC
>Ga0075424_100007417_pt1 | contig 10642 bp, 10 predicted proteins | sample SoiMethybrSBSTD3_FD_75301 | JGI IMG/M metagenome (GOLD analysis project Ga0075424, IMG submission 75301) | Bulk soil microbial communities from a Populus tree surrounding site in Tennessee, USA - Soil MetaG P. TD hybrid SBSTD3 | ecosystem: Environmental > Terrestrial > Soil > Tree plantation...
TCGGCGAACGCTCGGATCTTCTGCCCGACACGCTCGGCGTTGGCGAAAAAGATCCGCCCCTCAGGCCGCAGGAGCAGCAGTCCCGGGAACGTCTCGTCCTCGGGATGCTCCTTCGAGCGGGGTCGAAACACGTTCGTGCCGGGCTTGCGCCCGAGGACATAGACCGGCGGATCCGCGACCTGGTACGCGAGGGCGACGAGCGAGAGGATGATGGCGATCACGATGCCCTTGAGGGTCCCCAGGGCGATGACGCCCGCGCAGGCCGCGAGTGCCCAGTAGAACTCGGTGCTGCGGACCCGCAGGATCGAGCGGAACTCGATCGGCTTGATCAACCCCACCGAGTAGACGACGACCACGGCGGCGAGCGTCGCCTGCGGCATCCGGCCGATCAGCGGCGCGAGGAACAGCATCGTCGCGAGCGTGGCGCCCGCGGTCACGACCTCCGCGAGCTGGCTGCGCGCTCCCGCCTGCCGGTTGACCGCGGTCTGCGACGTACCGCCGCCCGAGGGCATTGCCCCCAAGAAGGCCCCGGTTGCGTTTCCAAGGCCGGTCGCCACCAGCTCCCGGTTGGCGCGAGGCGGCGGCTCGTCGCTCCGGGCGAAGGCCCGCCCGGCCGCCACCGTCTCGGTGAAGCTCATCAGTGCGATGCCGACGGCCCCCGACCAGAGACCCGCGGCCAGAGATAGGTCCGGCATCGTCAGAGAAGGCAGGCCCGTCGGGATGTGCCCGACCAGCTCGACTCCCCGCTCGCTCAACCCGAAGAGGGATGCGCCCGCGATGCCGGCCGCGACCGCGACCAGCGGCGCCGGTACCCGGGGCACGTAGTGCTCGAGCCCGACCAGAGTCGCGATCATGGCGACCGTGACGGCGAGAGTGGGCAGAGACGTCTCCGGCAAATGTCGGACGGTCGCGGCGAGATTCTGAAAGAAGTTGCCCCGAGTTATGTGGAACCCGAGGAGCTTCGGGATCTGGTCGAGGATGATGACCACACCGATCCCGGCCTTGAAGCCCACGAGCACCGGCTCGGAGATGAAGTTGGCCACGAAGCCCAGGCGAAGGATCCCGGCCAGGATCAGGATCGCACCCACGAGGAGCGTGAGCGTCGCCAGCGCCCGAAGGTGCGCCGCCGGGTCGGCTCCCGCACCCGCCTCGGCGAGATCGGCGCCGGTCAAGATCGCGATGGTCGTCGTCGTGCTGACGGAGAGGACGTTCGAGGTGCCGAGCACGGCGTAGAGAAGCATTGGGACGAACGCCGTGTACAGGCCGACCTCGACTGGGACACCCGCGATCGTGGCGTAGGCCATCGCTTTGGGAATGACGACTGCCGCGGCCGTCAGGCCTGCGACGACGTCGGGCTTCGACCAGTCCTTACGATAGCCGAGCAGCCAGCCCGGCAGAACGCTCACGCGTCTACTTCTCCGAGAGGAGCGCCTTGCGCACCCGCGCCAGCTCCGCGCGCTTCTCCTTGTCGACCTTCGGATACTTGAGGTTCAGCGACGCCAGCGCTTCGATGACGGCCGCCGCGACCACGATCCTCGTGAACCACTTGTTGTCGGCGGGGACGACGTACCACGGCGATCGCTTCGAGGAGGTGTTGCGGATCATGTCCTCGTACGCGCGCATGTAGTCCTTCCAGAATCCCCGCTCCTGCGCGTCCGCCGCCGAGAACTTCCAGTTCTTGGCGGGGTTCTCGATCCGCTCGAGGAAACGCCGTTTCTGCTCCTTGCGCGAGACGTGCAGGAAGAACTTCCGGACCACGACGCCGTTGTTCTCGAGGTACCTCTCCCACCCGCGGATGTCGCGAAAGCGCTCAGACCAGATGTCCTTCGTGACGAGCTCGGCCGGAAGCTTCTGCTTCGCGAGCAGCTCCGGGTGCACGCGCACGACGAGCGCCTCTTCGTAGTAGGAGCGGTTGAAGATGCCGATCCGGCCACGCTCAGGCAGCAGCTTCGCGCACCGCCACAGGAAGTCGTGGTCGAGGTCTTCGGACGACGGCGCCTTGAACGACACGACCTGGCAGCCCTGCGGATTGATGCCGGACATGACGTGTTTGATCGCGCCGTCCTTTCCGGCCGCGTCCATCGCCTGGAAGATCAGGAGCAGGGCCCAGCGGTCCTGGGCGTAGAGCATGTCCTGCAGCTTGGCGAGGACCTCGATGCCGTGCCGGAGCGCCTCCTTGGCGGCGGGCTTGTCTTCGGCCTTGAGCCACGCCGTGTCTCCCGGGTCCACGTCGTCGAGGCGGAATTTCTCGCCGTCCTTGATCCGGTAGAGGCGCGCCAGCTTTTGCGCCCGGTCGACGAGCTCTCCGAGCGTCAGCTCGGGAAAAACCTCTTTCCGATCCTCCGGGCCGTCTTTCGCCACGTCGTCCTCCTGCTGTTCTCCTGCGGCCACCGTCTCGTGATTCACTCGGTGGACGCGCCGCCAATGCTAGTGCAGGACACCGGAGGCCCGGGCGGATTTGCCGAAACCGGGCACTTGGGCTATGTCTGTGCCGAGGAAACCTTGAGTTCCGTCCGCAAAGATCTACTCCGCAACCCCCTGAACTGGCTCCTCGTCTTCGTGCCCGTCGTGCTGATCGCCGAACACCTCCGGCCCGAATCCCACACACTGCTCTTCGTCCTCTCGGTCGTGGCCATCGTGCCGCTGGCGGGGTTGCTCAGCCATGCGACGGAGAGCATCGCGGCCAAGACGGGCGACGCCGTGGGCGGGCTCCTGAACGCGACGCTCGGCAATCTGACCGAGCTCGTGATCGCGATCACGGCTCTGAAAGCGGGGATGCTCGATCTCGTCAAAGCATCCGTGACGGGCGCGGTCGTCACCAACAGCCTCTTCATGCTGGGAGGCTCGTTCCTTCTCGGCGGCCTCAAGCACCGCGTCCAGGAGTTCAACCCGCGGAACGCGCGCGTCCAGGCCAGCATGCTTCTGCTGGCGACGATCGCGCTGGTGATTCCGTCGGCCGTGGCCCGCGTCGACCGCCTGAACGTTCCTTCCTTCATGCTACCGCTCTCGCTCAGTCTCAGCTTCATCCTGCTGGTGACGTACGGGCTGAGCCTCTTCTTTTCGCTCAAGACGCACCGGGACTTCTTCGCGAGCGCGGAGGGCGGGGAGCACGAGGAGCCATGGCCGCTTCCGGCCGCGCTCGTGACGCTGATCGTCGCCACGGTCTGCATCGCCCTCGTCAGCGAGATCTTCGTCGGTGCGGTTCAGGAGGCCTCGCTCGCCTTCGGGATGTCGAGAGCTTTCGTGGGCTTCATCGTGGTGTCTCTCGTCGGCGCCGCCGCCGAGATCATGGCCGCGTTCTCCGGAGCGCTCAAGAACCGACTGGACCTCTCGGTGGGAATCGCGATGGGCAGCTCCGTGCAGATCGCTCTCTTCGTGGCGCCCGTCCTGCTCTTGCTGAGCTACGCGGTCTCACCTACGCCGATGGACCTGAATTTCGGCGGCGGGCAGGTGCTCATGGTCCTGTTGACCACTTTGACGGTCACCGGTGTCGTCTCGGGTGGACAATCCGCGTGGTATTCGGGCGTGCAGCTGCTCGCGGTGTACGCGGTTTTTGCGGTGACGCTCTACCTCATTCCCAACTGACGGCGATAGTCTTCGCTCAGCGAATCGTCCCGGAGGTGGAGATGCTTTCTCTGTGCGCCTTCCGAGCCCGACTCTCGGGATTTCTTGGGTGCGCGCTCGTGGCAACGCTGTGCGCATTCATGGTCGCGCCCTCCGTCACCGCGCAGCAGCCGCCTCAGGCGCCGACGACGCCGTCCGCATCCGCTCCGGAGCAGGCGTCCAAACTCACGGGCGATCAGCTCGAGTCCCTGGTCGCGCCGATCGCTTTGTATCCGGACCCGTTGCTCGCCCAGGTCCTCGTGGCTTCGACGTATCCGCTCGACGTCGTCCAGGCCCAGCAGTGGCTGGCGAAGAACTCGAGCCTCAAGGGCGACGCGCTGGTGAAGGCCGCCGAGCAGCAATCCTGGGATCCGAGCGTCCAGGCGCTCGTGTCGATTCCCGAAGCACTCAAGGTCCTCAACGAAAACATCAAGTGGACCGTGGACCTGGGAGACGCGTTCCTCGCGCAGCAGAGCGAGGTCATGGACGCGGTGCAGCGGCTGCGCGCGAAGGCCAAGGACTCCGGCAAGCTGGCGTCCAACGAACAGCAGACCGTCGAGACGAAGGTGGTCGAGCAGAAGACCGTCGTCGTGATCGAGCCTGCGAGCACCGAGGTGGTGTACGTCCCGAGCTACAGCCCGACCGTGATCTGGGGACCGCTCTACTACCCCTATCCGCCGCTCTACTATCCGCCCTATTACGGAGGCGCGTGGATCGGATTCGGCGTCGGAATCGCCGTCGGCATCGGGATCGCCGGCGGATGGGGATGGGGCTGCGGCTGGGGCGGCAACAACACCATCAACATCAACAACAACAACAACTACGTCAATCACCGCAACAACCAGAACGGCACCAACCGGACCGGCAACAGCAACTGGCAGCACAACGCGAAGCAGCGAGGCGGCGCACCGTACAAGGACCGGGCCACGGCCAGCAAGTATGGCGGCGGAACTCGCAGCGACCGGCAGGCCCAGACGCGGCAGGCTCAAAATCGCGCCGGCGCGGGCGCTTCGAATCGTGCTTCCGGCGGCTTCGATCGGGGAGGCGCCAGCGGCAACCGCGGAGGAGCCGGCAGCTTCGACCGCGGCGGTTCGAGCGGGAGCCGCGGCGGCGGCGGCAACTTCGGTTCGAGCTCTCGGGCCGGCTCCAGCGCGTTCGGAGGCTCCTCGAGCGGCAGCCGCGCCCGTTCTTCGAGCTCTCGCGGATCCTCGAGCATGGGCGGCATGTCCCGCGGAGGCGGAGGGATGTCGCGCGGCGGCGGCGGCGGACGGCGGCGGTAAGGGGGAGAGCATGACGACCCACGTGATCGGCAGAAAGTCTTCACTCGTGTTCGCTTGGGCGATGATGACGATCGCCCTCGGCACGCGTGCCGCCGAACCCGTACCGGGGCCGCGGACGTTCGACACGGCGCGGCAGGCGGCCGATGCCCTCGTCCAGGCCGCCGCGGCTAACGACGTCGCGGCCATCGTCGCGATGTTCGGTCCGAATGGAAAAGACATCGTCCCGTCGGGGGACCCGGTCGAAGACAAGAACGACCTGGCGCGGTTCGTCGAAAGGGCCACGGAGAACATGGACGTCTCGCTCAAGCCCGGCCGGCCCGTCGAGGCCGTTCTGACCGTCGGCAACGACGACTGGCCCATGCCTGTGCCGCTGGTCCGTAACGCAAACGGGAAGTGGTACTTCGACGCGAAGCAGGGCCGCCAGGAGATCCTCTCCCGCCGCATCGGCGGAAACGAGCTTGATGCGATCGCACTCCTGCGCGACTACGTCGACGCGCAGGAGGAGTACGCCTCCGAGGACCGCGATGGGAGCGGCATCAACCAGTACGCGCAGAAGGCGATCAGCACGCCCGGCAAACACGACGGCTTGTCCTGGTGGAACGCGGACAAGACCCCCGGCGGTCCCCTCGGAGAAGAAGTGGCCAAGGCGCTCGCGGCCGGTTACACCAGCAAGACGGAGCCCTACAACGGCTACTACTTCCGGATGCTGGCCGCGCAGGGACCCGCTGCGCGGTTAGGCGCCCGCGACTACGTCGTCAAAGGAATGATGATCGGAGGCTTCGCGGCCATCGCCTGGCCGGCGAACTATGGTGTGACCGGCATCCAGACGTTTGTGGTCAACAACGACGGCGACGTGTACCAGAAGGACCTGGGGCCCGAGACCGCGAAGATCGCGCCGAGCATCAAGGCATTCAATCCGGACAAGACCTGGATCATCACGGAAGACGCCGAGTAACGTGACGTCCGCTGCGAGCCCGGCCCCGGAACCGACGCGGGCCGGAATCCGCGTGCTCGATCCGGGCGAGCGGCTCTCGGAGATCCTGTTCGGCCTGATCATGGTCCTGACCTTCACCGGCGCTTTGTCGGCGGCGGAAAGCGGTCGCGCCGAAGTGCGCACGATGTTGATCGGCGCGGTCGGCTGCAACCTCGCCTGGGGGATCATCGACGCGATCTTCTACCTGATGGGGGCGTTCGGCCATCGCGGCCACGGCGCCCTGGCGCTGCGTGGGCTCCGCGGAGAGGTCGACGCGAAGACGGGCAGCGCGATGGTCGCCGAGGCTCTGCCGCCGCTGATCGCTTCGGTCCTGCGCCCCGAAGAGCTGGACTCGATCCGACAGCGCCTGGCCTCGTTGCCCGAGGCCGCCCGACGACGTTCCCTCGGGCGTGAAGACTATTTGGGAGCGCTCGGGGTTTTCTTGTTGGTCTTCCTCTCGACGTTCCCGGTCGTCGTCCCGTTTCTGCTGATTCCCGACGCCCACCGCGCTCTGCGCGTCTCCAACACGGTCGCGATCGCCCTCCTCTTTCTGTGTGGCTACCGCCTCGGCCGATACGCGGGCTATTCGCCCTGGCTGACCGGTTTCGCCATGGTCGCCATCGGCCTCGCTCTCGTCGCGATCACGATCGCGCTCGGCGGATGAGTTTCGCCGGCCGGCTCGCGCTGGCGGCCCTGCTCCTTCTTCCCGGCGCCGCACGAGCGCAAGAGGAGCCGACCGCCGAGGCGCCCGCCGAAGAGAAGACGGCCTGGGAATTCAACGCCAGCGTCTACGGCTACTTCATTCCCGAGGACACCGACTACGGACAGCCGACCGTGACAGCGGACCACGGCGCACTGCATCTGGAGGCCCGCTACAACTACGAGGGCATCGACACCGGCTCCGTCTGGGTCGGCTGGAACTTCGGCTTCGGCGAGAAGCTGCGGCTGGACGCGACGCTGATGGCGGGAGGAGTCTTCGGCGACACGAGCGGCGTCGCACCCGGGTATCACCTCACGGTCTCGTACGGCGACTTCGAGCTCTACAGCGAGGGCGAGTACGTCATCGACGTCGAGGATTCGTCGAACAACTTCCTCTACAACTGGGCGCAGCTCGGTTACTCGCCCTTCGAATGGCTGACGGTCGGTTTTGCCGCCCAGCGCACGCGGACCTACGAGACGGGGCTCGACGTTCAGCGAGGACCCTACGTCGGCTTCACCTACAAGAACGTGTCGCTGGCGGTCTACGTCTTCAACGCCGACGCGCAGTCGCCCACAGTCGTCACTTCGCTCGCCGTCTCTTTCTAGCGCCGCGCCCGGAGGAGCCGATTGACCGGCCCTCGAAGAACGACGTACGGCACGAAGGCGAGCAGCGCCGCCACGATCAGGGCATCGACGGGATGGAAGGCGTGGAGCACCGCCGCCTGGTACACGAGATCGATGGCCACGGCGGCCACGAGGACCCGGCCGACGTCGCGCCAGCCCTCTCTCAGGAGGTCCGGCCGGCGTTGACCGTGGGCGAAGACGGACCAGAGGTAGGGGGTTCGTCCGTCTCGCACATCGCGCAAGCCCGCGCGGACCGCGAAGAACGCAGCCACGGCCGGCTGGAGGACGAGCCGGAACTTCATCGGGCCGCTGACCCTGCCGATCAGGTCCTGCCAGAATCGGGCGAGGTATTCGTCGATCGGGACCTCCGGATCGAAACGGATCCTCTCACGTCCGCGGCTCGTCACTACAATCACGGCCGTGCCGCACATCCTCGCACTCGACCAAGGGACGAGCAGCTCGCGCGCCATCGTCTTCGATGCGATGGGCCGGCCTCTCGGAATTGCGCAGAGAGCTCTTCCTCCCCTCTTTCCGCAGCCGGGCCATGTCGAGCACGACGCCGAGGCGATCTGGACGACGACGCGGGACGCCGCACACGAGGCGCTGACGCAGGCGGGCATCGCGGCAGCAGCGCTCGCCGCTGTCGGCATTGCGAACCAGCGCGAGACGATCGTCCTCTGGGACCGCGCGACCGGGCGTCCCGTCCACAACGCGATCGTGTGGCAGGACCGGCGTACGGCGGACGCTCTCGCGAAGATGCGACAGCGGGGCGTCGAGAAAATCGTCCGCCGCAGGACCGGTTTGCTCCTGGATCCGTACTTCTCCGCGTCGAAGCTCGCGTGGCTGCTCGACCACGTGCCGGGCGCCCGGGCCAGAGCGCGCCGGGGCGAGCTCGCCGCCGGGACCGTGGACTCCTGGCTGGTGTACCGACTGACCGGCGGCCGCCTCCACATCACCGACGTCAGCAACGCGTCGCGCACGATGCTCATGAACCTGCGCTCGGGTAAGTGGGACCCGGATCTCCTCCACCTCTTCCGGATCCCCGCTTCGGTCCTCCCCGAGATCCGCGCAACGAGCGAGCGCGTGGGAGACAGCGACGCCGGAGCTCTCGGGTCGCCGGTTCCCATCGCCGCCATGGTCGGCGACCAGCAGGCCGCGCTCTTCGGCCATCTCTGCACGCGGCCCGGCCTGGTCAAGTGCACGTATGGGACCGGCTGCTTCCTGCTGATGTTCACGGGGAGGAAAGCGGTCGCCAGCCGGAACCGCCTGCTCTCGACGGTCGCCTGGAAGCTCAAAGACGGGCCTCTGACCTATGCCCTCGAGGGAAGTGTCTTCGTCGGAGGCGCCGCGGTCCAGTGGCTCCGCGATGGTCTCGAGATCATCCGCACGGCGCCCGACGTCAATGCCCTGGCCGAAAAAGTTCCGGACTCGGGCGGCGTCGTGGTGGTGCCCGCCTTCACTGGGCTCGGAGCGCCGCACTGGGATTCCGAGGCGCGCGGAGCCATCCTGGGGTTGACGCGCGGCTCCACCGGCGCGCACCTGGCCCGCGCCACGCTCGAGGGGATCGCATTCCAGGTCGCGGATCTCGCCGCGGCCATGGAGCGGGACACGCGCACGAGACTCTCGGAGCTGCGCGTGGACGGAGGCGCCGCGGCGAGCGCCCTGCTGATGCAGTTTCAAGCGGACCTGCTCGGCGTTCGGGTCACGCGGCCCGCCAATCTCGAGACGACCGCGCTCGGTGCCGCACTGCTGGCGGGCCTGGCCGTGGGTGTGTGGAGGCGCGAATCGGAGCTCGCCGCCATGCGCACGGCCGAGCACACTTTCACACCGCGGATGGGGCGCGCCGAACGGGATCGCCGGAGGCGCCTCTGGCACCGCGCCGTCGCGCGGGCGCGCGCCTGGGAGAGCGCCTGAGCGAGGCGCACCGGCCTCGAAGCTGAAGATTTCCTGAAGAACCGCCGCGCCGCGATCCAGCAGCGCCGCTCCGGTGTAACCCCTCCTGAAGCCGGCCTGTTACCGGCCTCGAGGAGGTCCCTTGAAGCCCCTGGATCGCCGCCGTTTCTTCAAGATATCCGCCGTCGGCCTGGGCGCCGGCGCGCTCTACCGCTTTGCGGCGCCGGCATTGGGCCAAGCCGGCGAGGCCGCGCGCCTGCTCGGAAGAAAGAACGGAGAGCCGCCGACGACGTTCTCGTTCGTCCAGTTCTCCGACACTCACGTCGGATTCAACGGTCCGCCCAACCCCGAGGGCACGCGGGCCTTCGAGCGCGCGGTGGAGATGGTGAACGAGGTACGCCCGAGGCCCGACCTCGTCCTCTTCACGGGCGACCTGACCCACGACAGCGAGAAGCCCGGCGAGCACGCCGACCGGATGCGGCTCTTCAAAAAGATCGCCTCGGGCCTCCAGGTTCCGAAGGTCCATTACGTGCCGGGCGAGCACGATGCGGCCCTCGACGGAGGCGTGCTCTTCCGCGACGCCTTCGGTGAGACTCACTATTCCTTCGACCATCGAGGCGTCCATTTCATCGGCCTCGACAACGTCTCGCTCGGCAAACCCGCGGTGGGCCGAGAGCAGCTGGCCTGGCTCCGCAACGACCTCGCCCGCTTCCCGACGACGGCCCCCATCATCGTCTTCACGCACCGCCCGCTCTTCGACCTGCGCCCCGACTGGGAGTGGTTCACGAGCGACGGCGACCAGGTCATGCAGGCGCTCGCGCCCTACGAGAACGTGACCGTCCTCTATGGCCACATCCACCGGGAACACGCGCATCGGGAAGGAAGCACGGCGCACTATGCCGCCCGCTCGCTCATCTTCGCCTTCCCGGATCCCGAGACCGGCGTTCCAAAGAAGCCTCTTCCCTTCGACGCCGGAAAGCCGTTTCAGAACCTCGGGATCCGGCGCGTCACGGCCGGCGGAGACACTTCGCGGCCCGTGACCTTGGACGAGGTCGAGCTGACGCTGAAGGAGCACGCCGGAACCGTCGGAATGCAGCAACTGAGAAGAGAAGGAGTAGCCCTGTGAACCGATCCCGACTGACTCTCGCCATCCTCGCCGCGGCGGCTCTCGCCGCCCCGGCCTCGCCCCAGGACGCGGACGCCGGGGCGCCGGCCACGACCGTCGCCATCGCGGCCAAGCGCTTCGAGTTCCAGCCTGCCGAGATTCATCTCAAGGCGGGCGAGCCCGCGACGCTCGCCGTCACGAGCCAGGACGTGACGCACGGATTCTTCTCGCGGCAGCTCGGCTTCGACGAAGACCTCTCTCCGGGAAAGACCGTCGACGTGCACATCAAGCCCGAGAAGCCCGGCCGTTATACGGTGATCTGCGACCACTACTGCGGCAGCGGGCACGGCGGTATGAAGCTGACCGTCGTGGTCGAGTAGCGCGGAGCGGCATACGATGCGCCTGCGAGCACTGCCCGGCGGCGGCGCCCCCGGCTCGACGGAGATGGACAGGTCAGACGAGGAG
>Ga0075424_100007419_pt1 | contig 10640 bp, 9 predicted proteins | sample SoiMethybrSBSTD3_FD_75301 | JGI IMG/M metagenome (GOLD analysis project Ga0075424, IMG submission 75301) | Bulk soil microbial communities from a Populus tree surrounding site in Tennessee, USA - Soil MetaG P. TD hybrid SBSTD3 | ecosystem: Environmental > Terrestrial > Soil > Tree plantation...
CGCGCGGGGTCACTTCCACCCGCGCCACGAAGGCCCCGCGATCGTTGAAGACGCGCGCCTCGCAGCCGGAGTCGAGCCGCCGGGGCGCCGCGTCGTCGGGGTGGATGCGGATAGTCGCCACCGCCGAGCGTCGCGTCTGCGCGGGAACGTTGGCGAACACGGAGTTGAGAAAGTAGTGATCCGCGCCGGCAATGAGGGCCAGCGGGTAGCGGGCGGCCAGCGGCGTGCCGCGCTGGGCCGCCTCGTAGGGCGGCGTGTAGCCGGCGAGCGGGTCGAGCCCTGCGTCGCTCATGCGAGCGGTGTAGAACTCGAGCTTGCCTGACGGCGTGGGGAAGCCCTCGGCGAACGGGACGAACGGCTCCGGGACGGCGAGCCGCATCCACCCCTGCTTCCGCAGGGCGTCGAAGGTGATGCCGCGGAGCGAGGGGTGATCCGAGTCGAGGAGCTGGCGCGCCATCTCCTCGTCGCTGTCATACAGGCAGGGCACGTCCAGCCCGAGCCGCCGCGCGAGGCGGCGGAAGATCTCGGTGGTGGGCAGGCACTCGCCGGGCGGCGCCACCGCGGGCTCGTTCCACGAGATGTACAGGTGCCCGTACGAGATCTGGATGTCCGCGTGCTCGAGCTGCATGGTGGTGGGCAGCACGATGTCCGCGTACTCCACGGTGTCCGTGCGGAAGTGCTCGACCACCACCGTGAAGAGGTCGGGCTGCGAGAGCCCGCGGCGGATCTTCGTCTGGTGCGGCACGCTCGCGATGGGGTTGCTCGCGTAGACGAACAAGGCCTTGACGGGCGGGTCCGTGACGTCGAGGAGGCCCTCGCCGAGGCGGGTCATGCTCAGGGTACGCGTGGTGGTCTTCTGCAGATCGTCCCGATGCAGGGCCGGCCAGTTCACGCCGAAGAAGCCACGGGTGTCGTAGCCCACGCCGCCCCCCGCATGTCGCCAGTCGCCCGTCACGCCCGGGATGCAGCTGATGGTCCGCACCGCCATGCCACCACCGCCGTGTCGCTGGAGCCCCATGGTCACCCGGATCCCCGTGGGACGCGTGTGGGCGATCCGCTTTCCCAGCTCTACGATGGCGTCGACGGGGAGGCCGCAGATCTCGGCGACGCGCGCCGGCGGGTAGTCGAGGATGCGACGGTGGAACGCCTCCCAGCCGAGGGTGTGGCGGTCGATGAAGTCCTGATCCGCCGCGCCTTCGCTCAGCACGACGTGGAGGAGCCCGAGCGCGAGGGCGGCGTCGGTTCCCGGGATGGGCGCCAGGTGGCTGTCCGCGGCATCGGCGGTGCGCGTGCGGGTCGGATCGATCACCACCAGGTGAGCGCCGTTCCGGCGGGCGGTGGTGATGGAACGCCACAGGTGATGGTTGGTGGTGAGCGTGTTGCTGCCCCAGAGGAGGATGAGCTTCGAGAAGCGCAGGTTCTCCGGATCCATGCCCACGCGGTTGTCGCCGAGGGTGTAGCCGGTGCCCACCCCGCCCGCGATCGTGCAGATCGTCATGAGATGCCGCGAGGCGCCGAGCGTGTTCCAGAAGCGCCGCCCCGCGCTGTAGACGCCCTGGAGCAGCCCCATGCTGCCCGAGCCGAGGTACGGCCAGATGGCTTCCGCGCCGAACTCGCGGCTGATGCGGCTCAGGCGCTCCGCGATCTCGTCGAGCGCTTCGTCCCACGAGATGCGTTGGAAGTCGCCGGCCCCCTTCGGGCCGACGCGCCGCATCGGGTACAGCAGGCGCTCGGGAGATTGCGTGTACGCGATGTAGTCGTCGAGCTTGTTGCAGAGGACGCCGCGCGTGAAGGGATGCGCGGGATCGCCCTGGAGCTTCACCGCGCGCCCGTCCTTGACGGTGACGACCCAGCTGCACGTGTCCGGACAGTCCATCGGGCACGCTCCGAGGATCCGAGATTCCCCGTCCATGCTCATGCGTCTCCTATCTCGCTCCCGCGGCGCGGGCCCAGTCCCGGAAGATGCGGGCGGTGGCATCGCCCATGGGGAAGAAGCACTCCACGCGAATCTCCTGCAAGGTCACGTCGTGCGGTGTCCCCAGGGTGGCGATGGTCGTGAACAGGCGCAGCGAGGTCTCCCCGCTCCGGAAGTGGATGATGAGGACCGGCCCCCGGGGCTCTCCCGGCGGCGGATTCCGGGAGAGCGCGGGAAGATCGGGAAAGGCGAGGAGCCGCGTGAGGAGCTCGGCCGTCTCCCGCGTGCCATCCGCAATGGCGTCGGCCTGCACGCCTCGGAGAAAGTACAGGGCGACCTCTTCCCAGTTCACGATGAACGGACGCAACCCCTCGGGGGACACCAGCGCGACGGCGAGGTTCACCGGCTCCGCGGAGGGGGTGGCGGGGGCGGGGCCTGTGAGGAACTCGACGAATCGCCCCGCGCCGGCGTTGGCCCGCAGGAGATTCCAGCGCCGGTCCACCACGAACGCCGGGTACGGCTCCTGCTGGGCCAGCATGTAGTCGAGGGCGCCCTTCACCTGCGCGAGCTCCGGCGCGGAGAGATCGCTCTCGCGCCATGCCGGCGCGAACCCCGCCGCGAGCAGCAGCGCGTTCTGCTGGCGCAGCGGGATGTCCAGCACGGAGGCGAGACGGAGGATCATCTCCGGGCTCGGGCTGGCGCGTCCCGACTCGAGAAAGCTCAGGTGCCGCTGGGTCGTCTCGGCGGCGCCGGCCAGGTCGAGCTGCGAGAAGCCGCGGCGCTCACGCCACCAGCGCAAGCCGGACCCGAAGCTGGCCGTCGCCTCCTCCATGGCCGTGGTGCTGGGTCTGGGCTTGGTCCTCATCGATCGCTCGCCAGGGAGTCTAGCCGATGGAGGCGACGGGCACCATGTTCTCCGGCCGCTCGCCGCGGGCGGTGCGATGGATGTTCTCCGCGATGAGCGTGGCCCGCGCTTCCAGCATCCCATCGGTCCAGCCGGATACGTGCGGGGTCATGAGGACGTTCGGCAGCTCGTGAAACGCGCGGCGCGCGGGAAGGAGCGGACCGGGCTCCACGGGATAGCGATACCAGACGTCGAGGGCGGCGCCCGCGATCCTCCGCTCGGCGAGGGCTGCGTGGAGGGCGTCCTCGTCGACGATCTGGGCGCGCGCGACGTTCACGAGGATCGCCGTCGGCTTCATGAGCCGGAGCTCTGCGTCGCCGATCAGCCCTCGCGTCTCCGGGGTGAGAGGCAGGGTGATCGCGAAGTAGTCGGTACGCCGCAGCACCTCGGGCAGCTTCTCCATGTCACCCAGCAAGGCCAGGTCGTCGCCGGAGGAGCGGACGACGTCCCGACGGATCGCGCAGATGCGCATGTCGAACGCCCGGGCGCGCCGGGCCACCGCCTGGCCGATGCCGCCGTAGCCGAGGATGCCGAGTGTGCGTCCGGCGAGCTCGGGCCAGACGGGCGGGGGCGGCACGCCCGGCGCCCACTGACTGTCCCAGCGGCCTGCACGAAGGCTGGCGTCCACTCGAAGGAAATCGCGGCTGAGCACGATCATGGCGCCGAGCACGTACTCGGCGATCCCCGCCTCGTGGCCGTGCACCATAGCGAGCGAGGAGCCGGGCGGCATGGCCGCGCGGTCGATCCGGTCCAGACCCGCGCCCGGCACCTGGACGAGGCGGAGCCGTCTGGCTGCTGCGCCCATCTCCCTCGTGAACACGAGCGTCACGACGACGTCGACGTCGGGGAGCACGACCGCCGCCTGCTTCTCGTCGGAATGAATGAGCTCGCAGGGTACGGTGAGGTGTGCCTGCACCCGATCAGCGAAGCTCGACGCCAGAGCGCCTACGAATGCGACTCGCAGCATGGAGGTCTCCTCACCGGCATACTGCCGGAGACCCCCGAGGGCCGGCAATTCCTTGCAAGGGAATAGTCGAGATGTCCCGCCCAGATCCCGGAAGGGAGGGGATCTGGCGGGAAGGGCGCGATCACTTCGGCGTGAACGTCACCTGCTGCCCGCCGATGGCTGCTTCCACCATCGCTCCCCCGATGGGCCTCACGAAGACGGCGAACCCATTGATGAAGCGCGCGTTCGCGGCGGCCCCCGTCTTGAGGATGACGGCCGAGGCATCGGCCGCGAACTCGATCCTCCCCTGCTTCAAGACGTCCAGAGCCTCCTTGTTCTCGAAGACGATGACCTCGCTGTAGGTCTGCCCGCCCATCTGGAGACCGAAGGACGCCTGGCTCAGGTCGGCGTAGCCGATGATCTGAGCCTGCTCGTACACGACGCCGCGTCCATATCCCCCACCAAAGACGAGGCCGCCCTTGGCGATCTCCGGAAACACGGCAAAGCCGTAGGCTTTCCTGGTCAGCTCATCCAGCCCAGGGTCTTCTCTGTTCATGTCGCTCATCGTGGTGTTGGCCTGTTGAACCAGCAGGTCCCGGCCCGTCGGAGTCGGCGGCGCCGTGCTGCATCTAACCAGCACGCCCGCCACGAGAGTCAGGAATAGGACTGCACGAATCGTTGCGCGCATCCACGTCCTCCACGAGATGTTGTGGGCCCAGAGCAGAGCAACCGCTCTTCTCGTCCATTCTAAGCGGAAGGTCAAACGCACGCAGCGCAGCGAGCCTATCGCCTTCAGCGCTGCGATGCCAGCCCGACTTCTTGGCAGGGTGGCTCAGCGTGGCGTCGCGGTCTTGCCCAACCCGTTCACGCTCAGCGCCCGATCGTCTTCCGGATGCTGCCGAAATGCGAGTCGATGTGGGCGAGGAGGACGCGCTTGACCAGCTCCTCGGCGCTCACGGGCGGCGCCCCCGCGAACACGATGCCGGTCTTTACGAGCTCATCATCGGAGAGACCACGCACGACGGCGGCGGCCACCGCGGCTCCTCTCTTGTGGAGGGCGATCGTCTCCGCCCTCGAGCAGCCGGCGAATTCGTCGGCGTGCCGGGCGTTCATCTCGTCGAGGATCTCGCGGGTGAAGTGGGGCAGCGCCTGGCCGGTGGCGATCGTCTTGATGATCCGGCTGGCGGACTCGTAGCTGCTCGCGATGTGGTGCGCGGTCACCCCGACGGTCCACTGCTCGGCGGCGGTGGTCTTCTTCCAGTCGGCCTCGCTCAGGCCCTCGAGAAGAATCGTGGCCTCCGCTACCTTGGCCTCGAACTGCCGGGCCAACGCCTCGCCTTTGGCGCCCATGGTCTTCCTCCTTGGCGGTCCTCTACCGACAGAGACGAACGGCGCCCTCGGAGATCGACACTCCGGCCCCGCCTTCAGGGCCGGGATGCGAACCGCTCGTCACGTGATCAGCTTGTCGGCGCGCAGCAGTAATTCCTGGGGCATCCAGTCCGGCGGTCGGCTCGGCGCGGTAGACATGAGGATAGGTGGATTTGCCAGCGGACGATGGCTAGTCGGCGACCTCCTTGCTCTTGCTGTAGATGTAGCCCGCGCCCATGCCCGCGGCGCGGCCAACCGACATGCCGAGAGCCGCATTCCCTCCGATCGCACCGATCGCCACGCCTCCCACGCTGCCCACCATGCCGCCCTTCATCATGGTCTGCTGGGTCTCCGTGCAGCCGCCCAGGGCGAGACCGATACTCAGGATGAATGCCGCCATCATCGTCAGCGCTTGCATGGCCATGTCTCCATGAGGTACCTGAACTCGGTTTCGACGGGCGCCTCGTTCATGTACTGCGGATGCGTCCTGGCCCAGGCGATGAACCCGCTGATGACGGCATCGCGCGAGGGCGGGGGGTCGGGCGGACAGACGAGAGGCTTGGCGTTCGGGCCCGCGAGGGTCGCTAGATAGTAGTGGTAGGCGCCCACCAGGTAGCCGTGACAGAAGTGGAGAGCCTCCTTGTAGCGCGGATCGTCGGGAGCGACTGTGCACAGATCGCGGAGATTCTGGGCCGTCTTGACCTCGAAGTCTCCATCGGTCACCGCCGCGGCCACGGCGGCCACGGCGCTGGTCATCGCGATGAGCAACGAGGCCAGGACCTGCTTCATGCTGATCCAGCGTCGGAGCCGTGGCCAGTCAGGCTGATGCATCGTCGCGTCGTCCCTCGCTCCGCTCAGGCTTCCGCCTCGAGCCGTCTGAGCACTCTCAGCTTCCCCACATGTTTTGCGCACTTCTTCGGCGAGCCATCCGATCATATCCTTGATGCCTCCACGTGCCTCGCGAGAACGTCGCAGAGGCGTCGGTGCAGGCCGGACGCTTCTCACAGGCCTCCCCCCCAGCGGTACTGCCAGGCGATCCCGATGGCCCAGAAGCCGTTGTCGGTGCGGTTGTAGACCCCGGTGCTGCCGTACAGCTTGATCGACTGATACCTGGTCATGGAAAGTGCGGCGGTCATCCCCACCCGCACGTTCTCCAGCTCGGGCCCCTCCTCGCCATTCACGGTGGTCCGCCCGCCGGTGTAGTAGGTGGTATTGAGCGCCGCCCAGAACGCGGGGCTGAACTCGTAGATGAGATGTCCCTGCAGGGAGTAGATGGGATCCTGCTCGAGGGTCTTGCCGCCGAAGAAGTCATGATTGGTGGTGAAGAAGGTGATGCCGGGGATCAGCTCAAGAGTTAGCGCTCCCCACGCCTTCGACATCCCGAGCTCCGGCTTGATGGACCAGCGGTTGGTTCCGACGTTCAGCAGCTTGCTCGAGTTGTACTGTCCGAGGGGAACCGTCACCTGCAGGGAGGCCCCCAGGATGAGATCCTGGTGGTAGCTCGGGAAATCTGCGATCGAGAGCGCGGGGGCGCCGAAGAAGTTGACGGACATCCGGAGCAGCGGATCGGCGAGCCCGAACACGTTGCGCTCGAACTCCTGTCCCGCGACCGTCGCCCTCCCCGACGTCTCGGCAAAGGGCACCACGGCGAGGAACTTTCCCGACAGCCCCCACAGGTCCAGCGACCGCGCATAGGCGGCCACGCCGGCATCGACACGAACCTTGGCGTCCTTGATGGGAGACGATTCGTCGAAGCCGACATCACCGTCGGTATGCCCATAGCCGAGGAGCACGAAATTGATGCCGACGGGCGTGTTCGCGTAGGAGCGCGGCTCGAGGGCCTGCCCGAGTGCCCTGCCCTCGGGCGCCACGATCGTCGCCGCGAGGATGACCGCCCATGCCCACCTCATCCGGCCGTGCGAGGTGACGCCAGGACGACGGCGCCGGCGGGTCGCCCGCGCGCGCACTATACGTGAGATCCGGCATGGCCACGAGCAGCGGCGGCTATCCGGCCGGTGCCTCAGGTTGCCCTCGTCTTCCCTCAGGATCCATCTCCCGGCCGCTCGCGTCGGCGTCGTTTCCGCGATCATCACGAGGCCCATCGGCCGAGGAGGCACGCTAGCACAGAACCGTGCCAGGAACACGCCAGCTCATGCTCCGCGCCGGACGGACGGCACCGTCGAGCATTCGCGGTGAGAGCTCCCGCCCGTCGGTGTAGTCGCGGCTCCGTTTCCGATGACGCGTCGGGGAAGTCGGCGATAATGGCGTCCTCACGCGGAGTGGACACCCCCTTACCAGGAGAGAGATCTCTCCGCCTCGATCTTCGTCAGTCGCTCTTCCCGGTGGGCGAGCTCCCGACGGCCTGGAGGTATCTCCAGGAAGCCGAAGGGCTGGCCAGAACGCTCGACGATCCGCGACGACTCGGGTGGGTGTCGGCCTACATGAGCGGCCATCACGTGCACACGGGCGGTCAGATCGCCGAGGTACGCAGGCTGGCGCAGACCGTTCAGACAATCGCCGAGCGTCTCGACGATGTTCCGCTCCGGATCGCCGCTCAGTTCTACCTGACCGCCACCTCCTTCGCCTCAGGCGACTATCGCGACACCGAACGTTCCTGCCGCGAGCTGATGCAGTCGCTATCCGGCCAACCCACGCGAGAGCGGTTCGGCCTCGTGACGTCTCCCGCCGTCTGGTCACGTGCCCATCTGGCGCGCGCCCTCGCCGAACGCGGCCTCTTTGACGAGGGAGAGGCACACGGTCAAGAGGCGATCCGGATCGCGGACGCGCTCGATCACCCGTTCAGCGTCGTCGTGGGATGTGTCCATCTCGCGCATCTCAAGAGCATCAGAGGTGAGCTGAGCGAGGCCGTCCGTCTACTCGAGCACGCGGTCGCTCAATGCCGCGAGTGGGACATCACGAGTCACACTCCGATCGCCCAGGCTGCGCTCGGGCACGTGTATGCATGGTCGGGACACCTTGACGAGGGCCTTTCCTGTCTGCAGGAGGCCCTCACTGCCTATGAATCCGCCGGGACAGGGTATCAGCACTCGTTGAGCGTCGCTCAGCTCGGCGAGGCGTACCTCCTCGCCGATCAGGTGGACAACGCGCGCGCCTGCGCCGACCGCGCGTTGATCCTCGCCCGCCGCCGTGGTGAGCGCGGCATTGAGGCATGGGTCCTGCGCCTCCTGGGCGAAGTCGCCTTGCATGGTGCCCGCGCCGACGCGGAGACGACAGCGGCGCACTATGGTGCTGCGATGACCTTGGCGGGCGAGCTCGAGATGCGCCCGCTCGTGGCCCACTGTCACCTCGGCTTCGGCACGCTCTACTGGCGGACGGGCAACCCCGAGCAGGCCCAAGAGCACCTGACGACCGCGAGAGTGATGTACGGCGAGATGGGCATGACCCACTGGCGGGAGAAGCTCGAGACGGGCGGACCCTTCCCCACCTGAGGCATCAGTTGAAGGGACACCGAGCATGAGAAAAAGTCCCCTCGTCACCCTGAGCAACGGCACCAGGAGGCCCGCACCGTGCGAGCCGCCACCATCAAGCCGGTGCTGCGCTAGACGGGCGATCAGCCTGGCAGGGGACTAGAGGCGTCCCTGCCCGGCGCCTGCGGATCCACGGCCGGCGACCCGATCCACCGTTCTTTGGGCACGATCACCGGAGCGGGGGGATCGAGCACGTAATGAGGCGACATGATCTGCACGCCGTTCTCGTTGAAGGTGTCCAGGATGTTGGCGTAGAGGGCGCTCAGCACGGCGGGGCGGCGGAGCTGGTTGCGCAGCCTCACGCGGAGAGAGTACCGGATGTAGAAGTCCGAGAGTGAGGTCTGCAGAACTTCGGGCGGCGGCTCCCGTTCCAGGTCCGGAGTGCGGGCGGCCGCTTCCCGCAGCAAGGCTTGGACCTGGCGCCAGGGAGTGCCATAGCCGATGGTCACGGAGGTCTCGAGGATCGCCGCCGGCGCGCCCGCAGGGCGCGAGAAGTTCCTGGTGATGGTCGCGAGAACCACCGTGTTGGGAATGCTGACCTCCTCGTCCGTGTAGGTGCGGATCTTGGTGGAGAAGACGCCCACGTTCACCACCGCACCCTCGACCTCGCCGACCCGGACCCACTCGCCGCTTCGCAGCGTGCGCGAGTACGTCAGGATGAAGCTGCCGGCGGCCTGGCCCACGATGCCGGACGCGCCCAGCGACAGCATCACGCCCACGAGCACGCTCAGACCCTTGAAGGCCTCGCTGCTGGCGCCGGGCAAGTAGGGATACGCCATGGCCAGCGCGAAGAGCCAGATGGCCGCGGTGACGAGGCGGCGGGTGGGCTGCACCACCTCCGCGTCGATCCCGAACAGCCGATAGCGGCCCACCTCGATGCCTCGCACGACGGTTCGCACGAACCGCGTGACGAGGTGGGCGAGGGCGGCGATGACCGTGACCATCACGAGTCCCGGCACCGCGTCGATGCAGGCGGCCCAGACCTGCGCGACGATGCCTGCCACGTAACCGGTGAGGTTGTCCGACCACGGGCGCGTATAAGGGAAGAGCGAGAACACGAAGCGCAGCCACTCCTCGACGAGAACGGCCACGAGGAGCCCGAAGATGATCTGGCCGATGGCCCGAATCGTGCGCAGGATCCCCACCCGTTCCTGCCGCCCGAGATGCAGGCGCCGAGTCAGGTGGGCGTCGATCCGTCGCCTGATCCAGAGCCGCACCAAGGCCAGGACCCACACCGCGAGACCGAGCACCACCGTGGCCGCTGCGGCGATGCCAAGCTCTCGCACGAGCGCCCGGCTCGGTCCGCCTTGGCGGGCCGCCGCGATGGCTTCCCCGAGGCGCTCGGCGACCACGACCTGGGCCTGATCGAAGGTCTGGCCGTCGTTGGCGTCGAGGTCACCCTCGAGGATCCTGAAGGTGAAGATCCCGTCGACGAGGACCTCGAGGCCCTGGCTCGTCCGTGCGATCTTGACGGCGCCCGGTCCGCCCTTGGCGAGGGCCTCGCGAATGCGCTCGCTCCCCGCCGCCGCGCGCCCCGCCGGCGAGTAGCCCACGTACGGGACCCTGAAGGTGACGATGTCCCGATTGAAGAAGCGGAGCGTGGCGGGCTGCGCTGCCGTCTCGACGGGATTGGCCGCTACGCGGGGGACGGGAGGCGAGGCCCCGCCTTCGGCCGCAAAGGTCACCATGGGAGACACGACGGTCAGGAGGACAAGGAAGCTCAATGCATGCCACATCTCTCTGCATCCCCTCTCTTTCGTACCCGCCCCCAGCCGCCACTCCAGCGTGGCGGCCAATATCGCCGAAAGACACCAACGGTGAGGAGCGATGGTGCCAGAGCCGTGCCGGTGAGGTCAAACGGCAGCAATGTGCCAAGGTCCGACGCCGCGCCGGTGCGACGTCAGGTCGCATCTCGTGGCAGGATGGGGCTCGCCGGGATGGCGTGCCCCCCAGGAGTCCGGGCGCTCCGTCGGCAATGATCGGGACCATCAATCCCGCGGAGGTCGTGATGGCGCAGGC
>Ga0075424_100007422_pt1 | contig 10639 bp, 8 predicted proteins | sample SoiMethybrSBSTD3_FD_75301 | JGI IMG/M metagenome (GOLD analysis project Ga0075424, IMG submission 75301) | Bulk soil microbial communities from a Populus tree surrounding site in Tennessee, USA - Soil MetaG P. TD hybrid SBSTD3 | ecosystem: Environmental > Terrestrial > Soil > Tree plantation...
GAGCGGGCCGGGACCGGCAAACGAGTGCTCATCACGGGCGCGAGCGGCTTCATCGGCTGCCGCCTCAGCGAGCGGCTGCACTACGGATCGGATTGGACTCCGCGGGCCTTGATCCGCACGCCGGGCCGCGCCGTGCGGCTCGCGCGGATGCCGATCGAATTCGCGATTGGCGATCTCGCGTCGTCTGACGATCTGGCGCGCGCGTTGGAAGGATGTGACGCGGTCGTGCACGCCGGCATCGGCACCTCGTGGCGCGAATCCGAGCGAGTCGCGGTCAACGTCAAGGGGACCAGAAACCTCGTGGACGCCGCGCTCCGCGCCGGTGTGAAGCGGTTCGTCCACATCAGCACCATCGCACTCTACGGCGAGCAAGCGAACGGAACGATAACCGAGGAGACGCCGCTTCGTCCCAGAAAAGGCTGGGACTATGCGGAGAGCAAGTACGCGGCAGAGCAGATCGTGCTCGAAGCGGCGGCTCGGGGTCTGCCGGCGATCGTCCTGCGGCCATCGGTTGTCTATGGTCCGCATAACATGACGATCGTGGCGCGCCCGCTCGCGCACCTGCTGCAGAATCGCCTTGAACTCGTCGACTGTCGGGACGTGCCGTCCAACACGATTTACGTCGACAATCTGTGCTTCGGCATTCAACAGGCCCTCGAGTCCGCTCCGCACGTGAGCGGCCAGGTGTTCCTGATGAACGACGACGACGGGTTCACGTGGGGCGAGTACTTCGGCTACTTTGCGGACCGGATGGGCGTGCAGATTCAGTTCGTCTCGAAGTCGGGCAGCGCCGCGGACAACATCGCACCGCCCGTCGGGCTCCTCAAACGATGGACCAGAGGCACGCGTGACTTGTTGCTGTCCTCGGAGACCAAGGGTCTGGCCAAGCGAATCTACCTCTCGGATCCGTGGGGCACGCCGGCGCGATGGGCCGTCGACACCTTTCCGTCGGCGGTTGCCAGGCTGAAGGAACGGTTCCGACCGGAAGAGGGGATGGTGTATCGGCCGAATCCCCCCGTTGAGCCCCTTCCCCTCTTCACCGTCGATCCGATAACGGCGCGCGTCAGTTCCGAGAAGGCGCGCCGGATGCTCGGGTTCGAACCGGTGGTGTCACGCACAGAAGCCATGCAGCTCACCCTCTCGTGGGCCCGATACGCCCGAATCGTGCCACAGTCGGTGCGCGACCAGGTCGCTGCATTGAGTTGATGATGGCCAGGCACGTTCTGTTCGTGGCATGGGCGCCGTTTTTCAGCGGCGCGGAGCGCGCGTTGCTCATGACCCTGCGCTCGCTCGACAGCTCGCGCTACGTGCCACACGTCCTCGCCGGCACCGACGGCGAATTCGTCTCGCAGGTGCGCGCGCTCGGTATACCCTGCACCGTTGCCCGGTTGTCGCCGCTCGAGCGCCGAAAGCCGCTCGCCGGCATCCGTTCAATCGGTTCGGTTCTCGCTGCCGCGCGGCGCTGTCGCGCGTCGCTCATTCATGCGAATGAGGCACCGAGCTTCCAGCCGGCGGGCTACGCCGCCAGGCTGCTGGGCGTACCGGCCGTCTCCCACATCCGATTCCCCGATAGTGCTGCTGGCTATGGCTGGTTTCTCCGCCCGGGTTTCTCGCGCGCGCTGTTCGTCTCGCGCGCCCTGTTGGATCAGGCCCTCGCCGAACCCGGTGAAGTCTTCGGCTCACGTGCGGACGTTCTTCATGACGGCGTCGAGCAGCAGCCGCAATGGTCTTCCGATGATGTCGCGAACGAACGGCGGTTGTTGGGTCTTCCCGCCGGCCGGCCGATCGTGGCGATGACCGGACAAATTGCCGAAGTAAAGGGCATCTGGGACTTCGTGGAGGCGGCAGCACTGCTCGTGAAACGCGGAGCTGAACCATTCTTCGCCGTGCTCGGTGACGATCTCAAGAATGGAGGCGCGACACGACGGGCGATGGAAGCACGCGTGGCCACCATGGGCCTCGGCGACCGCTTCCAGTTCCTCGGTTTTCGCCACGACGCGCCTCGGCTCGTCCAAGCGTTCGACGTCATTGCCGTTCCATCGCATGTCGAGCCGCTCGGAAACGCGACGCTCGAGGCAATGGCCGCAGGCCGTCCCGTCGTCGGCACCCGAGTCGGCGGTATTCCTGAGATGATCGTGAACGGCGAGACCGGGTTACTGGTGCCCGCCTCCGATCCACCGGCCCTCGCCGACGCCATATCCCGCATCGTCCACGACACGCGTCTTCGGAGCCAGATGGCGCATGCGGCCCGGGTGAGAGCCCGTGACGCGTTCGGTATCGATGTGCACGGCCGGCGCCTCCAGAGCTGCTACGATCAGCTCTTGTCGCCGACGGTTGCGAACGAAGCGGAGCTGGCTCGGGCATGAAGGGCCTCATTCTCGTCTACCTGATCGCAGTGTTTGGCTCGGTTGGCGCGCTGCGCTCTCCAGTGATCGGCCTGTACATCTACGTCGGGTTTGCCGTTCTGCGCCCGCAGTTCATCTGGGGCTGGGCCGGAGACTTCGGCGGCATCAGCCAGTATGTCGGAATTGCCACGCTGATTGGCTGGTTGCTGAACGGCTTCGGATCGCTGAAGGTCGGCCCTGGCCGCAACATCGTCAGAGCGTTGGTGTTCTTCGCCTGTTGGATGGCGTTGTCATCCACGCAGGCGATCGACAAGGACGTGGCCTATGCGACGCTCGAGCCTTTGATGAAGTTCGTCATGCCGTTCCTGATTGGCGTCACGATCCTCGATACCGAGCGGCGCTCGTTTACCATGCTCTGGATCATCGTGCTCGCCATGGGGTACGTCAGTTTCGAAATGAACCTGGAGTACTGGAGGGGATACAACATCGCCGGCGAAGGCTTCGGCGGTATGGACAACAACTGTTTCGGTGTGGCGCTCGTAGCCACCATCGGCCCGGCGATCGCTCTGGGCCTCGGCGCGAAGAACTGGTACGAGCGAATGGGGGCCGCGGTCTGCGCTGTGCTGATTCTTCACACGACACTGCTGACGTTTTCGCGCGGCGCGATGGTCGGGCTGTTGGTCGTCGGCGCGACGGCCTTCATCATGATGCCCAAGCGCCCCAAATACCTCGCGGTCCTGGCACTCGTTGGGCTTCTCGCCATTCGGCTCACCGGTCCTCAGTTGATGGCGCGCTATGCCACGACGGTGGCCGAAAGCGAGGAACGCGATGGATCGTCCGAAAGCCGCATCGACCTGTGGCGCGACTGTATCAAGTTGTTGATCGAGAATCCGGTCTTCGGCATCGGTCCCGGCAATTTCCCGGTCGTGGCGAAGAGCCTTGGATACACCGCGGGCAAGCAGGCTCATAGCGTGTGGATGCAGCAGGCGGCGGAAACCGGCGCCCCGGGCGTGCTGGCTCTGTTCTGCGTGTTCGCGATCAGCATCGTCAAACTCTGGCCGCTCGCGCGTCAGCGTCTGACCGACCAGAACCGATCGGAAGTCGCCGTCGCGTCGGGCCTGATCATGTCGATGGTCGGATTTGCCGTTGCTGGGCAGTTCGTGTCGCTCGGAGGGCTGGAAATCCCGTACTACGCGGCGATGATTGGCGTCGTCCTGCTCAAGCAGCACACGGCGATCCAGGCTGCGCCGGTGATTGTCCGCCCGGTCGTCCAGACGGCGCGTCCACAACCGCCCAGAGGGTTCCAACCGACGGTCGTCATGCGTCCGGGCCGGAACTAGTTCGCCAGAATGCGCGCATATTCATCCCACAACTGGCGGGACAGCTGGCGGATGTCGAAGTACGCCTCCGCGGTGTTGCGCGCGCCGATGCGTCGCGCGCGCAATGTGTTCGGGTCCGCCAGCCAGCGCGCGAGCACCTTGGTGAGATCGTGAACGTTGTCCTGCTCCACCACTTCCCCACCGTGGGGAAGGATCTGACCGTCAACCGATTTGCTGGGATAGGCGACGACCGGGCATCCGCAGGCCAGCGATTCCGACACGCTGATGCTGCACGCCTCTTCCTGGCTGGTGTTCACGAAGACATCGAGCGAATTGTAAAAGCCGCGCAATTCGTCGAGATGGCCGAGCGCCACGACGCGATCGCCGAGACGCTTGCGGGCCGACCGCAGGAGCTCCTCGGCGTACGCCTCGTCGCCCTTGACCGCGGCGCCGGCGACGATGACGCGCAGGCCCGGGACCTGGAGACGCGAGGCCGCTTCGAAGAGGTGTTCGAGCTGCTTCCTCGGTCGGAGCGCACACGCCACGCCGATCAGAGGGCCGCCGCCGAGCCGATGCTCTTCTCGAAACCGCCGGCCTCGTTCCGGGTCGGAGACGAAGTGATCGAGATCGAGCCCATTCGGCAGGACGCGCCATTTCGCTTCGGGCACCACGCCTTCGATACCGGGGCGGCAGGCGTCGCGGCTGCCGGCGCTGACGAAGAAGATCGTCTGCGGGTTCCGCGATCCAGCGAACGCCCACTCGCAGAACCCGCGATCCATCGTGAAATGCACGCTGACGACGACCGGGAGCGAGCACAGCTTTCCGAGGTACTGCGCGACCGGATACAGGTCCTGTTCGTTCGAGTGGATGATCTGGACGCCGAAACGCTTGACCAGGCGCCGCAGCTTCCACAGCGGCGCGATCAGCCGGGTCTTCGAAAACTCGCTCGGCACCGGCATCTCGACGTGAAATGCGGGAATGCCCTGCGCCGCGGTCCATTCGTGAAACGATCCGAGCTCCTTCGACGCGAGCACCGGCTCGAGCCCTTTCGAGCGGAGCTCGCGGAACCATCCTTCGGTCGGCACCGTCGTGCTCGCACGATTGGGGTTCATCGTCAGATACAGGACGCGCATCACGGCACTATACATTCTCTTCGACGGCACGCGCGCGGATTGGGCTCCCATGCGCGCTGACCCGAACGCGCGGCCGGCGGTCACGGTGGTTCTGCCCACCTACAACCGCGCCGCCTTCCTTCCCGGCGCGTTCGACGCATTGGCGCGCCAGACGTTCACGGACTGGGAACTGGTCATCGTCGACGACGGGAGCAGCGATCGGACGCGCGAGATCGTCGCCGAGTACATGCAATCGCATCCCTCGACGCGATACGTGTATCAGGACAACCGAGGGGCGTACGGCGCACGGAACCGGGGCGTCGACGAAGCGGTCGGGAAGTACATTGCATTTTACGACAGCGACGATCTGTGGCTGCCCCACCACCTCCAGCGATGCGTGGATGCGCTCGATGCCCATCCGAAGATCGATTGGGTGTTCGGCGCGTGCCGGCAGATCGACCAGGCGACCGGGAGGGAGCTGGACCCGAACACCTCGTACCTAAGCGGACGGCCTCGTCCATTCGTCAGCCTGCAAGCGGAGGTGATCGACAAGCTGCACATCATCACCGACCCTGGCGTGCTCGAGTGCCAGATCCTCCACGGGTTGTACTGCGGCCTGCAGAACTCCGTGATGAAGCGCGAGGTGTTCGACGGGCGTCGCTTCAACGAGCGGTTTCGCGTGGTCGAGGACGAGCTGTTCGTGATTCGCCTGCTCGCGGCCGGCGCCTGCTTCGCGTACTTTCTCGAGCCGCATGTCGTCTACCAGGTGCACAGCGAGAATTCGTCGGCATCAGCTACGGCGGCGCCGTCTCTGGACAGGCACGTCGGGATTTACAGCGAGCTCACGGTGGGCATCGAACAGCTGCTATCCGAGCTTTCGCTGAGCCCACGCGCCCGTCGCGGACTCCTGAAACGCCTCGGGCGGGAATACTTCTGGCACCTCGGCTACGTCGGTTTCTGGCAGGCCGGACGCCGGCGCGACGCGTTGGACATGTACCGCCGCGGTCTCAAAGCGTGGCCCTGGCATGCGGCGGCGTGGAAAACGTATCTGCTGGCCAGATTGAGAGTCGCGTTCCCGGGCGGGAGCCGCTAGTTGATCGGTTCCCAGGCTGTGGACATCCTGCTCGTCTCCGACCTGTTCCCGCCTCGAACCGGCGGCAGTGGCCGCTGGTTGTGGGAGCTCTATCGAAGGCTCGAGGGTGTGCGCATCCAGATCGCGGCCGGTGAAGCACCGGACTCGGAGCCTTTTGATCGGGGTTCACCGGTGCCGATCGTGCGGATGCCGCTGTCGTTCCGGAACTGGGGGATCTCGAGTCCACGCGCCGCGCTTCAGTACGGCCGTGCCACGCGTCAGATCTCCAGGCTCATCCGCGACATCAGACCTGGTGCCATGCATTGCGGGAAATGCCTGCCGGAGGGGTTCATCGCGTCGTTGATGAAACGGCGCTACGGAATCTCGTTCGCGTGTTTCGTTCACGGCGAAGAGTTGACGCTCGCGGCCACCAGCCGCGAGCTGTCCTGGCTGACACGCCGCGTGCTCCACGATGCGGCCCATGTCATCGCGAACAGCGCCCATTCAAAGACGCTCTTGCGGAAATGGGGGCTGGCCGACGACAAAGTGACCGTGATGCATCCCGGCGTCGATACTACGCGGTTCGTGCCGTCGTCTGCCGACACCGGTGCGCGCCAACGTCTTGGCTGGCTGGATCGCACGGTCATTCTGACCGTCGGCGCGCTTCAGAAGCGCAAGGGCCAAGACATGATGATTCGAGCCTTGCCCGCGCTCCGCCCGCGCGTCCCCGATGTGCTCTATTCGATCGTCGGGGAAGGGTGGGAAAGAGCCTACCTGGAACGTCTCGCGGACGAACTGGGCGTGCGCGACCGCGTCCAGTTCCGGGGCGTGCCCACGGACGCGGAGCTCGTCACGTGCTATCAGCAGTGCGACCTGTTTGCGCTGCCCAATCGGCAGGTCGGATGGGACATCGAGGGGTTCGGCATCGTGCTGCTCGAGGCCCAGTCGTGCGGGAAGCCGGTCATCACCGGCTTGTCAGGAGGCACATCCGAAGCCATCGGACCAGACGAGACGGGCGTGGTGGTACCGTGCGAGACCGTTGAACCGCTCGTCAACGCCGTCTGCGACATGCTCGAACACCCGGATCGAGCGGTGCAGATGGGAGCGCGCGGCCGCGATCGCGCGGTCACCCAGTTTGACTGGCGAGTGCTGAGTCGTCAGGCGCAAGCGCTCTTCGGACACCCGAGCGCCGTCGCTGCCAGGTGATCAACGACATGCTGCAGGTCTGTTATGTGATCGTCAGCAGCGGGTGGGATCGCCACTCGCAGATGGCGTGGGTGTCGGCGAGCTCCGTTCGCCGCCAGGAGCCGAATGCGCGTATCGTCGTCGTCGTCGAGGGCATCGCGCCCGGCGCCGAGGACGAGATGGCCCGCCGCTTTCGCAATGTGGCCGACATCGTGCTGCCGAAATCCGCAGACGCGCCGACGCCGGTGGCGAAGAGCCGCCTCCACAAAATCCTGCTTCGCCAATACCTGACCGGGGATTTTCTGTACCTCGATTCCGACACCCTCGCCGTGGCGCCGCTCGGTGACGTGACGGAGTGTCGCGGGGACGTCGGCGCGGTGTCGGATTTCAACTTCGACATCGCCAACGGCTGGTTTCCGCCGGAGATGGACAAGCCGTTCCGCGCGCTCGGCTGGGACTACCCACTGCCCTATCAGATGAACGCGGGGGTGATCTTCATGCGGGACACGCCGGCGGTGCATGCGATGGCCCACGAGTGGATGGCGCGATTCCAGATGCCCACGACCTTTCCGCACGTGTGGGACCAGGCGACGTTCAACAGCGCCGTCTTCGCGACGAAGGTGCCTCATGTCGTGCTGCCGCATGGCTACAACGCCATGGTCGTCAAACGCAACTATCGCTTTCGAACCGCGCGAGTGCTGCATTTCTTCGGATCGGTCGAGGAGCAGCGTGGCACGCTGATGGAACATCTGATGGACCGTCTGGACACAACCGGCACCTTCGACGAAGCGGCGTACGACCGGTCGATTCGCCAGGGCCATCACTGGGGGCCCAACCCGGAAGCCTGGCAGCTGATCCACAGTCGTAACTACGTTCGCGCCGCGATGGCAAAGGTCCGGCGCCTGTGACCTACGATTCCCGCTTCTTCGCGAACCAGAGTGGCGCGGTCAAGTCCGCTCGGCGGATCCTTCCGCTGGTCCTCGAGACGACCCGCGCCCATTCATTGGTCGATGTCGGCAGCGGCATCGGTGCCTGGGCGAAGGTTGCGAAGGAGCTCGGTTGCACCGTCGCGGCACTCGACGGCGACTGGGTGCCGCGGGACCAGTTGCTGGTCGATCCAGCCGAATTCGTCTGCATCGACCTCGCGAATCCACCGCAGGATCTGGGCCGGCGTTTCGATGTGGCGCTGTCGCTCGAAGTCGCCGAACACATTACACCCACCAGTGCCGACCGGTTCGTAGGTTTTCTCACCAGCCTCGCCCCAGTCGTGATCTTTTCAGCGGCGGTCCCGTGGCAGATGGGTACGCATCACGTCAACGAACAGTATCCCGGATACTGGGTGCAGCGGTTCGAGGCGTGTGGCTTCGTAGCCTTCGATGCGATCCGGCCGCGCGTGTGGTACGACCAGGAGATCGAGTTCTACTATCGTCAGAACGCGATCGTGTACGTCAGCCGGGAGCGTGCGGCAGATTTCGAAACGATGGCAGGTCTGTCGACCCTGCCACACCCGCTCGACGTCGTCCACCCCGACGCGGTGCCCATTCTTGCGCAAGGGTGGGTGGAAGCTGGTGGAACCATGCGATGCCTGGAACTCCTGCGCAAGACCGCCGCGCGCGCGCTCAAAAAGCGGTTCGGAGTCGCATGATTCGTTCGTTGCTCAGATGTCAATGCCGTGGCGTTGAGTTAGAATTGATTGGCCTCGACGGACACGTCGCGGTCGCCTTCTCGGATCCTCGTCCGACAACACGTAGAACACATGAAACAGCTCATCGCTGACTGTCGCGAGATGTTTGTCGAGCAGGCCCAATACCGTGAGCTGCTGTACGAGATGACGCGTCGCGATCTCCTCATCCGCTACAAACAGACGATCATGGGGTTCGGCTGGGCTGTGTTCATGCCGCTCGTCAACACAGCGGTGTTCTCGGTGATTTTCACCCGGGTAGCGCCGATCGAGACCCAGGTGCCGTATCCGCTGTTCGCGTTCTGCGGCCTTCTCGCCTGGAATTTTTCCGCGTCCACGTTCCGGGCGTCGGTGGGCTCTCTCACCAGCAACGCAGCCCTCGTGACGAAGGTGTTCTTCCCGCGCGAGCTCTTTCCGTTCTCTGCGATGCTCGTCGCACTCGTCGATTTGGCTGTCGGAAGCACCGTGCTGATCGCCCTCATGGCGTGGTTCCGGGTCCCGCCCTCGCCGTACATCGTGCTGCTGCCCGTCGTGGTCGTGATCCACGTCGTGTTCACGATGGCGGTCTCGCTGTTCGTCGCGATGGCCAACCTCTTCTACCGGGACGTCAAGTACATCTTCGAGGTGGTCGTGACGCTGTGGATGTTTGCGACATCGGTGCTCTATCCAGTCACGTCGCTCGGCGGACGGCTCGGAACGCTCCTGCGGCTCAACCCGATGACACCGATCATTGATGGCTACCGTGACGTGCTGTTCGGCGGGAAGCCGCCCGACTGGCTCAGTCTCGGCGCGGCGGCGCTGTTGTCCTTCGCCGTGCTGTTCGCGGCATGGCTCCAATTCCACCGGTCCGAGTTCGAGTTCGCGGAGCGAATCTGAATGCCTGAGTCCGTGATTGCGTTCGACGGCGTGTGGAAGAAGTTCCGCCGGGGCGAACACCACGACAGCCTCCGCGACCTGATTCCTGCGCTGGTCCGGCAGTTCGCAAAGCGGCGCGAACCAACACTGGAGGCGGACGAGTTCTGGGTGCTGCGCAACGTCTCGTTCGAGGTCCGGCCCGGTCAGACACTCGGCATCATCGGGCCGAACGGCGCCGGCAAGTCGACCGCCCTGAAACTGCTGACGCGCATCATGAAGCCGACGCGTGGAACCGCGAGAGTGCAGGGCCGCGTCGGCGCGCTGATCGAGCTGGCCGCCGGCTTTCACCCAGATCTGACGGGCCGGGAGAACATCTTCCTTCAGGGCGCGATCATGGGGATGAAGCGGGATGCCATCCGACGACGATTCGACGAAATCGTCGAGTTCGCGGGAATCCCTGACTTTATCGACACGCCCGTGAAACGCTACTCCAGCGGAATGAACGCTCGACTGGGATTCGCGATCGCCGCGCATGTGGATCCGGACGTGCTCCTCATCGACGAGGTGCTGGCGGTCGGCGACTTCAGCTTTCAGCAGAAATGTTACGAACGTCTGGAGAGCTTTCGCCGCGATGGCATCCCGATCGCTTTCGTCTCGCACAACATGCAGGCGATCGCAAGCTTGTGCGAGCAGGTGCTGCTGCTCAGGCCCGGGCAAGAACCTGTCCTTGGCGGTGTCAACGCCGTTCTCGCGGAGTACGTTTCATCGAAGGGGTCACTAGCCGATGCCAGGGTGACCGTGCTCGAAGCAACACTTCGTCACCGTGACACGGGTGCGGCGCTTGCGGGGCCCATTCCGCCTTGCGCAGAGTTGCAACTCGATCTTGAGCTGAGAGCGGAGGCCAACCTTCCTAGATGCGGCGTCATGCTCAACATCATGCGAGCGGACGGTCTTGTGATCTTCACAGGAATGTCGACACTGGACGGCCTCTCCGAGAGTCATTTACAGACAGGCGATCATCTCACAGCGAGAATTGTCTTTTCGGCAAACCTGCTCAGGGGAACCTACAC
>Ga0075424_100007423_pt1 | contig 10639 bp, 4 predicted proteins | sample SoiMethybrSBSTD3_FD_75301 | JGI IMG/M metagenome (GOLD analysis project Ga0075424, IMG submission 75301) | Bulk soil microbial communities from a Populus tree surrounding site in Tennessee, USA - Soil MetaG P. TD hybrid SBSTD3 | ecosystem: Environmental > Terrestrial > Soil > Tree plantation...
AACTGAGCGGCGATGAATCTCATCTTGGATGAAAGCTGCATGCCCTGCATGCGCTTGAACTCGAAATCGTCGGCGAGCGCCGGTTTGAAAAAGACGACCGCTTCACCAGCCACCAACCCGTTCTTCGTTCCGCCGAACGAAAGCGCATCGATTCCTGCCGCACTGGTGATCGCTTTCAGCGGAACCTCCAGATAAGCGGCGGCGTTGAAGAGTCTCGCGCCGTCCACGTGCAGCAGCAGTGAGTGGCTGTGCGCGAAATCGGCAATCGCACGAATCTCCTGGGGCGTGTAGACCGTGCCGTACTCCGTCGCTTGCGTTATGGTGATCGCGCGCGGCTGGACGTGATGCTCGTTGCCGATGTCGTGCAGATGCTCGCGAATTCCGGAGACCGTGATCTTGCCATTGGGCGACGGCACGGGCAGTAGCTTGCAACCGATGTGCTTCTCCGCCGCGCCGCACTCGTGGACGTGCACGTGCGCCGTCTCGGCGCAGATGACCGCTTGATGCGCCTGCACCATGCTGCCAAGACAGAGAACGTTGGCAGCCGTTCCGCTAAAGACCAGAAAAACCTCGGCGTCTTCGCCGAGCTCGCGGCGAATGCGGCTTACTGCCTCGTGGGTGTACACATCGTCACCATACGACGGCACGTGCCCGACGTTCGCCGCCGCCATCGCCGCCAGGACTTCGGGGTGAACACCGGCCCAGTTGTCGCTGGCGAACGCGCGTCCGGGGGGTTGGCGGTCTCGCATCTGCCAAGGATAAGGCGGGATACGGTTACCGGGAAGCGGGAAGCGGTAGCTTGAGGACCGAGGACCGAGGACCAACGGCATTGCTGATTGCTGACTAATTGCGGACCGAGGACAAATCCGGCAAGCAGGACCGAGGACGCGAAGTCGTCACTTGTCAGCAATCCTGCGGTTTGCCCTTTGTTCTAAATCTTCACTCAGTCCGCAATCAGCAATGCACTTGGTCCTGGGGCCTCGGTCAGAGGCGTCTCCGCTAATGAAAGTCTCTACTGGCGTGAACGAGCTCCCTCACCTTGAGCTCGCTGAATTTCCTGCCGATCACGTTCCGCACACCATCGTCCCGCTCGAACTTCCCTTCCACCAGGACGAAGGTCGAGAATCTCACAATTTCCGCGTATTCATCGACCATTTTCTTGGAGACGATGACGTTGATGAAGCCGAACTCATCTTCCATTAGTAGAAACACAGTTCCTTTCGCGCTCTGCGGCTGCTGACGGATGGTGACGAGTCCCGCCGTCTTGATCCACTCCCCGCCCTTCAGTTTCTCCAGCTGCTTCGAGTCGAGCACGTTCTCACTGCGCAATTGCTCGCGCAGATGCTCCATTGGATGGCCGTCGACGCTGATGCCGACCGAGAAGTAGTCGAGGAATATCAACTCGTCGCGAGACAACGGGCGCGGTTCGTACGGAACGTGGCGTGCGGGCGCCAGCGGCAGACAATCGCCAACGGCTCGCATCGCCACCCACGCCGCGCGACGACGATCCGGTTCCCAACAGGCAAAGGCTCCCGCCCGCGCCAGCTGCAGCGCGTCGGTCCGCTGCAATTTCGCTCGGTGCACGACATCGTCGATCGACGAGAAGCGATCCCAGCCTCGCGCTGCCTTGAGCGCCTCGAGAGACTTCTCGCCGAGCCCACGGATGTGCCGCCAACCGATTCTCAGCGCAGGACGGTCGGGATTGTCCGTCGGCTCATTGGTGCACTCCCAATCGCCTTCGCGCATGCATGGCGGCAAAACTTTTAAACCATGGCGGCGAGCATCGTGTATCAATGTTGATGGCGGATAGAATCCCATCGGGTATGAGTTCAGCAATCCGGCGTAAAATTCCGCTGTGTAATGCGCCTTGAGATAGCCAGTGGCGTAGGCAATCAGTGCAAAGCTCCACGCGTGCGATTCGGGGAATCCATAGTTCGCAAAGCTCTTTAGATCCTCAGCGATCTTCGTCGCGACATCTTCGGTCACCCCGCGCTCCATCATTCGCTGCCGCAACTGCTCCAGCACTCGATGCAGCTTTTCCACTTTACGTATATGTCCCATAGTTCGCCGTAATTCATCCGCCTGCGCCGCGGAGTAGCCGCCGAGCTTCATCGCGATCGCCATTGCCTGTTCCTGGAAGATCGGAATTCCCTGAGTGCGTTTGAGAATCGGCTCGAGATCGGGATGCGGGTAAGTCACCGGCTCCAGTCCGCGACGCCGCGCAGTATATGGATGGACGAAGTTCGCCTGGATGGGACCAGGCCGAATCAATGCCACCTGCACCACGATGTCGTACAACCGATCCGGTTTCGTGTGCAGCACCGACGCGATTTGCGCGCGACTCTCGATCTGGAACGTTCCGATCGTCTCACCCGTCGCGATCAGGTTGTAAGTCGCCTCATCGTCCGGCGGCAGCTTGTACATCTCGGGACGAGTGCCGGTGCGCACCTCGATCATGTCGAAGGCGCGGCGCACCAGCGACAGCGCACCGAGCCCGAGGAAATCGAATTTTGGAACGCCAACGGCGTCGAGATCATCCTTGTCGAACTGAATGATCGTCCGGCCCATCGTGGTGTGCTCGACGGGCATGTAATCGCCAAGTCTTGCCGATGAGAGCACGAAACCGCCGACGTGGGTCGAGCGCAGACGTGGTACTCCCTCGAATGCCGCCATCGCCGCCAGCGTCGCTCGGCCGCGTGGATTGTCGAAATCGATGCCGAGCTTGGGTGCCAGCTCCTGCTCTACGTACTTTGCGCCTTCGGCGGGATCGCTCCAGTGAATGCGCTTGGAGATCTTGTCCGCCATCTCCACCGGATAGCCGAATGCGCGCATTGAATCGCGAATCGCGTTTGGCCCGCGGTACATCTGAACGATGCAGGTGATCGCCGCCTGTGCGCGATTGTATTTGCCGTAGACGTAATCGAGGACTTCCTCGCGCCGATCGTGCTCGATGTCGACATCGATGTCAGGCGCTTCGGTTTGGCCATCTACTCGGATCTCCGACAGAAATCGCTCGAACAACAAACCGTGACGCACCGGATCGACCGCAGTGATCGCCAGGCAATACGCGACCGCTGAATTCGCGGCGCTGCCCCGACCTTGGCAAAGAATTCCCTTGCTCTTGGCAAAGTGCACCGCGTCCCACATCACGAGAAAAAATCCGCCGAAGCCGAGATTCTTGATGACGCGCAACTCGTGCTCGATCTGCGCCGTTTGCTTGTCGTCGATGTCACCCCATCTATCCCGCGCGCCCTCGTAAACTTTCTCGCGCAGGAACGTATCGTCGTTGTAGCCGGCAGGAACCGGGAATTCCGGTAGTGGCGGACGAACCCACGACAGATTGAAATCACACTCGGCGGCAATGCGCTCGCTCTCCTCGAGACCCTGCTCGCGACCTTTCCACCGCTCCGCCATTTCATCGGGTGAAGCGAGTCGCCACTCGCCATTTGGATGCAGCACTCCGCGCGCGACAGCATCGTCGATTGTCGTGTCGTAGCGCAGGGATGTCAGCACGTCATGAACGAGTCGCGTGCCGTTGTCGATGTAACGCGGCTCGTGACTGATCACCCACGGCACGTTGTGTCGCTCGGCGAGCTCGATCAGTGCTGCAGCGAGCGCGGCTTCAGTGCCGCTGGTGTGATGTAGTTGCACTTCAACCGCCACTCTTTCGCCAAACACGGATCGCCAGCGACAGAGCGTGCGTTCCGCTTCGCGGTAGTCGCCTTTTCGGAGGTGAGATGCGACTGGTCCCGTAAACGGACCAGTCAGCACCTGCACTCCCTCGCTCCGCTCCGCTACCTGTTGCCACGAAAGTCGCGGCCGTCCGCGCGTTTTCTTCCCGTCCCCCTTCTGCCAGGTCGATAGCTCACCGACGCGTGATTTCGTCACGAGCGATGCGACGTTGTTGAATCCGGTTTTGTCGCGCGCCAGAAACGCGACGGGACAGCCGTCGACGTTGAGCTCAGCGCCGACAATTGCTTTCAAGTCGAGTCTTCGTGCTTCCAGACCGAATCGGATGACGCCGCCCAGGTCGGCCGTGTCCGTTATGCCAAGCGCCGAGTAGCCCAGCGATGCGGCACGGACAGCAAGCGCTTCCGGCGAAGTGCCGCCGTCGCCAAACGAGAAAGCGGTATGTGCCCTGAGCTCAACAAATCCCATAGCTCAGGTATACCCGAATATATCCCGAAAGTCAACTCGGCTGTAGTGTAAAATCCGGCGTCAGATCGCAGTGGTCAGGCGCGACTGAGGCCACTCGGCGCGGCGTCTGCGAAACGTCGAGAGAATGCAGGGTTATGGGAGAGTCTGCGCGCTATTGGTCGGCATCGCAGCGATCGCGAGCTGCAGCCGGAATAGCGGCAACGAGGCAAATGCGGGCGACACCGCTGCACTTTCACCCGACGTCTTCTCGCACAGCGATCCGGCGACGATCGTCGATCAGCCCTGCCTGGGAAGTACGGGAGTGCTCATCACTGCCAACGCTATTGGCCCGGTCCGCGTCGGTACTTCGTTATCGAGGCTCCGTCAGCGTTGCCAGATCGCCCTCGTCAAAGTCCCTTCGTCGGTAGCGATCCACGGACCAGTGTTCGGAGTATCAGTAACCGGCGGCCTTATCATCTTCACTGTCGCCGGTAAGGACAGCGTCATCGAGACTATCGGCACTTCGAGCCCTGCGTTTCGCACGTCGAACGGCATTGGGGTTGGTTCGCCGTCTCGAGGTCTTTCGTTCAACAAAGGCCGGGTGTGTTTCCAGCACGATTCAATACAGGTCACCAGAGTCTTGATCTCGCGGGGAGAGTTGTCTTGTTGAATGCAAGGACCGAGGCCTCGGTCCTTCCACATTCAACTCTCAATGCTCCCACATATATCTATCCGACTAACTAAAATTCACTCTGAACTAACGCCGACTTCCCACAACTAAATGGCAACGCAAGTCTCTTCACAGCGCGTCAACACCACCTACGCGGCGACTCCAAAAAAAGCGGCGACATCGACGGCGAACGGTTATCGGCCGTCCTACATTCCCGCCGCGATTGCTGCGCTGCTCGTTTTCCTCCTCTACCTGATCACACTGGCGCCGTCGGTGGCGATGTGGGATACCGGCGAGTATATGGCGGCGGTCAAAGTGCTCGGCATCCCGCATCCGCCCGGCAATCCATTTTTCGTATTGCTCGGGCATGCGTTCGCGTCGTTGCCGATCCCCGTTTCGTACGCCGAGAGAATCAACATCATGGCCGCGCTCGCGAGCGCCATCTCGGCCGGGCTCTGGTTCCTGATCACCGAAAGAATCGTCGCGCGCTGGGTGACCGAGCGCTGGCAACGACTGGTGATCGCAAGCTTGGCAACACTGATCGGCGCGACGGCGTTCACCGTCTGGAATCAATCGGTCGTGAACGAAAAGGTCTACACGATCTCGCTGTTGTTCTTTACGATCGTGTCGTGGCTGGTGATCGAGTGGATCGAAGCGCCCGACTCGCCGCGCGCGGATCGCTACATCGTCCTCGTCTGCTTCCTGCTTGGACTCGGCTACGCAAATCACCCCGCCGGTTTCCTTCCGCTACCGGCGGCGGGCCTCGCACTCCTCACAACTCGCTGGCGCACTCTACTCCGCTGGCGCCTCGTACTCGCCTCGGTCGGCGCGCTCGCACTCGGCCTGACTGCGTTTGCGTATGAGCCGATCCGCGCTGCGTACTTCCCTGCCATCAACGAAGGCGCCCCGACGGCTTGCGAAACGAAGATTGCGGCAAGCTGCACTTTCACCAAGCTCACCGAGAAGCGGTTGATGGACAACATCAATCGCGTTCAGTACGGGGAGAAAGTGGAGCGCGGCGCGCCCTACACCGCGCAAGTCGGAATGTGGTGGCTCTACTTCAAGTGGCAGTGGCTTCGCGACTCACACCAGGTGATGCAGGGCCTGCAGTTCATCATGGCGTTCCTGTTCCTTGGTTTGGGGCTGTTGGGTGGCTGGGTGCACTGGGACAGAGATCGAAAAACGTTCTGGTATTTCGGTCCGTTGATGTTCACGATGACGCTGGCGCTCATCTACTATCTGAACTTCAAGTACGGATGGTCTCAGGATCCTGACCTGCAGAACACTGTAGCACGAGAGGTTCGCGACCGTGACTACTTCTACATCTGGAGCTTCTCGGCGTGGGGTGTGTGGGCGGCAATCGGCTTGAGCTTCCTCTGGGAACAGCTCGCCCACATCCTCGATCGCGAGCCGGCGACGGCCGATTCGGCGAAGGGCAAAGTCACGACTTTCGGCTGGCCGTCGCCGAGAGCGTTCAAGCTCGCCGCTCCGATCCTGGCGATCGCCCTTGTTCCGCTGTTCGCGAATTGGAAGTACGCATCACGCGCTGATCACTATTTCACGCGTGATTGGGCGAGAGACTATCTCAATTCGCTCGAGCCGTATGCGATCGTCATCACCAACGGCGACAACGACACATTCCCTCTGTGGTACGCCCAGGAAGTCGAGGGAGTGCGCCGCGATGTGACCGTCGCCGTCACGACATACCTGGACACTGACTGGTTCGTGCGGCAGATGATTCGCCGACCCGTCGAGACTTACGACGCCGCAAAGGGTCCGGCAATCTTCCGCGGAAAGCAATGGAAGAAGCCCGACGGTCCGCCACTCAAAATGTCGTTCGCCGAAGCGGACGCGATTCCCGAGTACATCCAGATCACGCAGCCGCAGATTTTCCGCAAGGGCAATCTCACACTGGAGATTCCACCGGGTTATCTCGTGCGCGACGAGCTGGTGTTCTTGCGTCTGATCAAGGACGCGTTCCCGGAGCGGCCGATCTACGTATCCACGGGGGGCGGAGGCCAAACCCTCGGCCAGTTATTGCAGCCGTACTTGCTGACACAGGGTTTCGTGCAGAAGCTGACCGATTCGCCGGTCGTCAACACTCCGCAAATCCCTCAGGTGGCTTCCGGTCTCAATCTCGATGTGCAGCGCACGAAGGAGCTGTGGGACACGGTATACACGGCGCCCCAAGCGTTGATCAAGGAAGGGGACTGGATCGATCGGGCATCGTTCGGCATTCCCTACACCTACGCCTTCACCGGCGCAATTCTGTCAGAGGCTCTGCGCAATCAGGGTGATACGAAGAGTGCCGATGCGATCATGGATCGGGTCCGCGCAATCGCGAAAGCGGCGCGAATCGACTTCCCCGGAGTTACGTAACGCTACTTTGACGGTCCGAATCGATCCCAGATGTCGGACATCCGCGCGCGAGCGACGGCGGAATCTGCTGGCAGCATAAAACGGCGGGCGATCAACGACGAGATTGCGGCATCGACTCTGGTCATGAACCGGGATTTGTCGCCGTAGAGTGACTCGATACTCGGCCGGGAATCGTCCGTGGCGCGTCGGTCAGCTTCGGTTTTCGGAAGCGGAACGAACGTCCCGCGAAAACTCACAAGGCGATCTTTTCCCGCCGGCATCTCGCTACGCAGCAGCCACGGATAGTATGTCGCCAACGGAGCGGCGATCTCCACGCTTCGAATTCCACCAAGATCGTTGCCGAGCGAGTCGACGCGCGACACGAGGATCGGATATGGCGCGCCGACTTTGGGCGGCTCGCGATCGATGATTCCCTGCTTCCAGCGCGGACCGAAGTCGAGGTGATAGACCTGATGCGGGTTTCTCGCTACCGGAAGATTTGGAATTCTCGGAAATCTCTCATCTCGTGGCTTGACCAGAGTTCCTGAGGCCAGCGTGGGATATACCGATGCAGGCGGCTCGATCTCGAGCGAGACCCAATCAACCAGTGCCAGCATCAGAGCGCGCAGCGCAAGCCGTTGATCGAGTGGATCGCCGCGATACGCATTGGTCCCCGGGATACGCGCAGAGTCGGGCAATGGCCAGCCGGCGGGACTGGAATGCTGCGCTGACGAAATCACGTAACGTCGCTCGTTGGGAAGGAATCCGACGTCGCGCGTACCGTCAGGTGTGGTGTGCGTCAGTGACGCGCCTCGACCCCAATACTCGTAACCACCGTCGACATAAAAGACTTTGGTGTCAGCGGATCCGCGGAGATTGTCACGCAGTCCCGCTCGTTGGCCGGTTGCCGGATCGCGTGTCGGTGGACTCGTGAACGGGAAGACATCGGTCGGATAGAAGAACGTCGAATAGGGTTGCGCATCGCGCGACGGCTGCGCGAATCGATGATTGAAGCTGCCGCGGCCGGCGCCGGCGGTGTGCGCAAAGAATCCGTCGAAGGCAACCCGTCCCTTTTCATCGAGATTGAAGCCCTGATATAGAAAGTGTCGGATGAATCGTCCCGTCTGGGAAACGCCGTAGCCGATGCCGTACTTCACGTGCGCGAGAGCGTTGGGATCGTACTTGAGATAGGAGATCATGTCCCGCACTGCGGCCAGGCCGGCCCCGACTACCACGGGATCGCCGCCGCGATAGATCACTTCGTAGATCTTTCCCGCCTCGAATCCTTTCGCCATGTAGACTGAGCGCTGATCGTCGACGACGTTTCCGTCGACAACTCGCGCAAAGCGCCATTCGCCGCGCGGGATGGTCGAGCGCGCGCCGGTCGGACTATCCCGCACGGTCAGGGTGTTCGCGTGATCATTGGGATCAGCGACTGGATAGCCGAGCGCGCCGCCAGCGAGACTGTGGCCGAGCGGAATCCATGATCTCGACGAATCGACGGTGATGTCGCTGCGCACCAGTCCGGTGACTGGATGCGCAGACGATCCGACGGGCGGCGCCTGAAAGTGGAGTGCTGATCCGCCGGGCAGCACATCCCATTGCCAGGCGACTGCGACGATGGTGACGCCGCGGTTCATGAGCAGGGCATCGCCGTAGAATTCTTGCGATTCCGGCGACGCACGACCATTTCGTCCGAGGTTGAACACGAAGTGAGTGATGCCGCCGCGATTGACGATGTCGATCACCCCAACTTCGTTGGCCGGCTGCATCAGATTCGTCGGCCGCAGCATTACGAATTCACTGACCGCTTCGACCTCGCCCATCGCGTTGCGCGGAGCGAGATCGAGATCGACGATTTTCTTGTTTTCTGGATTCCGCGGGTCGAACGCGAAGTAGACGCGGCCGGTTATCCGCTCATAGGTATGACCCGCAAAATCACCGGAGATTGGAGAGCGAGAAAGAATCTCGACGCGGACAACGCGAGCACCAGCGACGCTCGGAAGAAATAGGAGTAGGAATGCGGCGAGACGCTTCACTGGCGAGAGGACTGAGGTTTCCGGACCAACGGCATTGCTGACTGCTGACTGATTGAGGACTCTGACTCAACGGCGGAGCGTTTCGAAGGCGTGTTCTCGATCCGAAACCATCAATTAGCCAGCAGTTCGGACTGCTATGTTAGTCCCTAAACCTCAATCCGCAACTAATCCCACCAACCGTGTAAGTACCACCCATCATCCTTTGCGTCGCGGAAGAGCCAGACCATCATTCCATCATCGGTAACGCACCTGAAATACTCGCGCGCGTAGGGCTCGGTCCATTGTCCGCCTGACACACGGTCGGGGCCGGCGGCGGAAACGAGAGTCGTCCACTCCTTGTCACGGTACTGAATCGGCATCTCGTGATCGCGGCGACGGCGCGTCGTCACGGCCACCCGTCGCGGCTCGGGCAATAATTGCAGCGTGAGACGTGGTGCCGCTGTCGCTTTCACCACTCGCTCGCGCAACTGGATGCGCGCCGATGCCTGGGCTGGCTCCTGACTTACCCACTCGGTGCGGCGATCGATCAGCGGATGCTGGGTGTTGCGTGGAGTCACTACGACCGCGCCCTGATCATCGAGGAGCTGCGCGATCGTCTCTTCAGCTGCGCGCGCAGTGGCAAATCCGCGGTCGAAGATGTCTCCCTGCCTCTCAACCTCGCCGGTGACGGCTTCAACGCGAATGGTGATGCCGACGACTCCGTCTGGAAGAGAGATTCTCTCCAGATGCGATCGCATCAATCGCATCCACGCCTTGTGGCTCGCCGTCGAGCGAGCCGGCCGCACCAGATGCTCGAGCGTCTCGCGATTTGCCAGCGAGAAAATCATCATCATCTCACGCGCGCATTGTCCTCGCGACTTGAGATCGGTGGTGATGTTGCCAACCAGCGCGTTGATGATGAAGACAAGTCGCTCTGCATCCTTCAGCGTGTAGTCGAGCCAGTCGAGCGAGGCAGTCGGCAACGCCCGCGGAACGGTTGTGAAGATGCGCCGCGCATCGTCGGCTCTCGACAATCGCCACAGGCGCGCGCCCTCGAGACCAAGCCGTACTTCGACCGACTCGAGATCGAGCCGCGCCAGATCAGCGCATTTCTCGACTCCGATCCCATCGAGCATCACCGACAGAGACGGCGATGGATCCAGCACTCCGATCGGGAACGGCGCCAGAAATACCCGCTCGCTGCCAACGGAGATCGTGATCAAGCCGCCGTTGCCGTGGAGCGCCGCGACTTCGGCGGCGATCGGCACCAGCGAAATCGCCGCTCTCACTTTCGTCACATCACGTCGATGAAAAACAGCGAGCAAATCCCTGGCGAGCAGTTCCGCGTTCAATCCACGCGCATCAGCCCATACGACTCCCTTGGCACCGATCGTTACCCTCGGTGCCACGTTCAGCAGTTGGGGGACTAATTCTTTGAGGAGCTCGCTTTCCTGAT
>Ga0075424_100007424_pt1 | contig 10637 bp, 13 predicted proteins | sample SoiMethybrSBSTD3_FD_75301 | JGI IMG/M metagenome (GOLD analysis project Ga0075424, IMG submission 75301) | Bulk soil microbial communities from a Populus tree surrounding site in Tennessee, USA - Soil MetaG P. TD hybrid SBSTD3 | ecosystem: Environmental > Terrestrial > Soil > Tree plantation...
CGCGCTCGGCGCGCGGCATGGGATCGAGTTGCCGATCGCGTCGCAGATGCAGATGGTGTTGGAGGGGCGGACCTCTCCGGCCGAAGCGGTCGAGGCGTTGATGGGAAGGCGCCAGCGCGCGGAGGTGGATGGATAGAGCCGGGATGCGGGATCCGGGATGCGGGATCCGAACGGAATGGTGAATGGGATTCTTTGATCGAATAAAGCAATCGCTCACGCGGACGAAGGAACAGTTCGTCGAGCGTTTCGAAGAAGTCGTCAAGCGGGCTGACGAGCCTGCGAAGCGCAGCCAGCCGATCGACGTCGAGACCATTGAAGCGCTCGAGGAAGCGCTCATTTCCGCCGACGTTGGCGTCGCGGCCACCGATCAAATCGTCGAAGCGGTGCGCGCCAAGCGTGCGCGCGGAGATTCGCTTCGCACGCTCGTGAAAGAGGAGATCCGCGGAATCCTCAACGCGGCGAATCCACCCGCCGCCAACGAGCAGCGGCCGCACGTCGTGCTGGTCGTCGGCGTCAACGGGACGGGCAAGACGACGACCGTCGGCAAGCTCGCGCGTCTGATCAAGGACACCGGGAAGTCGCCGCTGATCTGCGCGGCGGACACTTTCCGGGCGGCCGCCGTCGAGCAGCTCGAGATCTGGGCGACGCGGGCGGGGGTCGACATGATTCGCGCGAAGACGGGTGCGGATCCCGCCGCCGTCGTATTCGACGCGCTCGCGGCGGGGAAGGCGCGGCAGCGCGACGTCGTGCTCGTTGACACGGCAGGCCGCCTCCACACGCGCGTGAACCTGATGACCGAGCTCGAGAAGATTCGCCGCGTGGCGGCGAGGGAAGTCGAAGGGGCGCCGCACGAAGTTCTGCTCGTACTCGACGCGACCGTCGGCCAGAACGGTCTCGCCCAGGCGCGCGAGTTCATGAACGTCGCCGGCGTGAACGGCATTGTTCTCACCAAGCTCGATGGGACGGCCAAGGGAGGAATTGCCGTCGCGATCGCGCACGACCTCAAGCTTCCAATCCGCTACGTCGGCGTCGGCGAAGCGATCGACGATCTGATTCCGTTCTCACCCGACGAGTACGTCGACGCGCTGTTCGAAGAGAAATGGTGATGTGCTGACCGACCGGGATTACATGGCGCGTGCGCTCACACTCGCGGAACGCGGCCGCGGACGCACGAGCCCCAACCCGATGGTCGGCGCCGTCATTGTCGACGACGAAGGCGTCGTGGTCGGACGCGGGTATCACGAGTTCGCGGGGGGACCACACGCAGAGATCCAGGCGCTGAACGACGCCGGGCCCCGTGCGCGTGGCGCGACGCTTTACTGCACACTCGAGCCCTGCTCTCACACGGGGCGCACAGGACCGTGCGCGCCGCGCGTTGCTGACGCCGGGGTGAGGCGTGCCGTGATCGCCACATGCGACCCGAATCCTCTCGTCAACGGCTCAGGCGCCGCCCTGCTGCGTGCCCGGGGAGTCCACGTCGTCTCCGGTCTGCTGGAACGCGAGGCCCAGGATCTGAACCGTCCCTTCTTCACGATCATCCAGCGCCTCCGACCGTTCATCACGATGAAGGTGGCATTGAGCGCCGATGGGCGTATCGCCGGCGCGCCGGGAACCCGCACGCCGCTGACGGGTGCCGCCGCGAACCGGTACATCCATCGCGAGCGCGCGGAATTCGATGCGATTGCCATTGGTTCCGGCACGCTGCTCGCCGACGATCCGCGGCTCACCGCCCGCGGCGCCTACCGGATCCGGCCGTTCACGCGGGTCGTTTTCGATTCGCGGCTGCGGACTCCACCCGAGGCCCGACTGTTCTCGACCCTCGACGCGGGCCCGGTCATAATTGTCAGTACAACCGCAGCCGTGGAATCCGAGCCGGATCGCCTTGCCGGACTCGTCGAGGCGGGCGCCGAAGTCCAGTGTCTCCATGAGCGGGCGCCGCTGGCCGCGGCCCTCGAGTGGCTGGCTCTCCGAGGCATTTCGTCGATCGTGGTCGAGGGAGGCGCGGTGCTGCATCGCGCCTTCTGGGACGCGAACCTCGTGGATCGCGTCCAGATATTCAGAACGCCAGTCACGCTCGGGCCCGGCGGTGTCGAGTGGCTTGCCGAGCCGCTCCAAATCCCCGGGATGACCGAGACGAGGCTGGGCGCCGATACTCTGATCGAGGGGTATGTTCACCGGACTGATCGAAGCGATCGGGGAGGTTGCGGAGATTGAGCCCACGGCGGCGGGATTCCGCCTGCGGCTCGCGACGCCGATGGCTCCGGACCTCACGCCGGGGGACAGCCTCGCCGTCAACGGCGTCTGCCTCACGGTCGTTACGGCTGACGACAAAGGCGTCCACGCCGATATTTCTCCGGAGACCGCGCGGGTCACCGCGCTGGGTGCGCTCGAGCGCGGCTCGAGCGTGAATCTGGAGCGGCCGCTGCGCGTCGACGCCCGTCTCGGCGGACATTTCGTGCAGGGACACGTCGATGCGACCGGCACCATCGAAGAGATTCGCCGCGACGGCGATTCCTTCTGGCTGACCGTGAAGTTCCCCGCCGACTGCGCGCCGTACATCGTGCGCAAAGGGTCGATTGCGGTGAACGGCATCAGCCTGACGGTCGCCAACGTCGACGATCGTCAGTTCGCCGTGCAGATCATTCCGTACACCTGGGAGCACACCAACCTGCACGCGGCGAAGCAGGGGGAGCTGGTGAACCTCGAGTGCGATATCCTCGGCAAGTACGTCGTCCGGGTCGCCGAGTTGTCGGGAATGGGAAAGAGGTAGGCCGGGGCTTCAACCCCGGGGCAGCCATATGGCAAAGACGCGCCGCAAGAAGAGCCCGTTCGCACCCATCGAGGACGCCATCCAGGCGATCCGCGAAGGGAAGATGATCATCGTCGTCGACGACGAGGACCGCGAGAACGAAGGGGACCTCACGATCGCCGCCGAGAAGATCACGCCGGATGCGATCAACTTCATGGCGAAGTATGGACGCGGGCTGATCTGCATGCCGTTGACCGAAGAGCGGCTCGCCGAGCTCGATCTTCCCCAGATGGTGGCGCGCAACACCGCGCGGCTCGACACGGCCTTCTGCGTGTCAATCGAGGCGAAGGGGGTGACGAGCACCGGCATCTCCGCGAGCGATCGTGCCGCAACGGTTCTCGCCGCCATCGATCCCCGCACGCGGCCCTCCGACCTCGCGCGTCCCGGCCACATGTTTCCTCTGAAGGCGAGAAACGGCGGTGTCCTGGTGCGCGCCGGCCAGACCGAGGCGGCCGTCGATCTCGCGCGCATCGCGGGGCTGTATCCAGCCGGCGTGATCTGCGAAATCATGAACGACGACGGGACGATGGCGCGCGTGCCGGAGCTGACGAAGTTCGCCAGGCGGCACAAGCTGCTGATGATCACCGTCGCGGACCTCATTCAATACCGGCTGCGCACCGAGGGCCTCGTGCAGCGCGTGGCGTCAGCCGCGCTCCCGACGGAGCACGGCGACTTCCTGGTCCACGCGTACGAAAGCAAGATCGACAGGGAAACGCACGTCGCGCTCGTCAAGGGGGACATCGGCGACGGACAAAATGTGCTCGTGCGGGTCCACTCGCGGTGCCTGACGGGTGACGTGTTCCACTCCGCGCGCTGCGACTGCGGGCCGCAGCTCGAGGCCGCGATGGATCGCATCGCCGCTGAAGGACGGGGTGTGCTCCTGTATCTGAACCAGGAAGGCCGCGGAATCGGACTTGCCAACAAGATTCGCGCGTACGAGCTTCAGGATCAGGGGCTCGACACCGTGGAAGCCAATGAGCGTCTCGGGTTCAAGGCCGACCAGCGGGACTATGGCATCGGCGTCCAGATCCTGAAGGATCTCGGGGTCAGGTCGATGCGGTTGCTCTCGAATAACCCTCGTAAACTCGTGGGGATAGAGGGATATCAGCTCTCCGTCGTCGACTGGATACCGCTCGAGATCCCGGCCGACGACAATACCCGCCGCTACCTCAAGGCGAAGAAGGAAAAGCTCGGGCACAAGCTCACGTCCGTTTGACAGTTTCCGCTCGCTCAGCTACGATAAATGTTTGCGCATGAGGCGCTTAGGCCCTTAGTCCGGCTCGTAGACCGCCCGTTCGACGTCCATGTTTGAATCGCTCAGCGACCGCCTGCAGGGAGTTTTCCGGTCCCTTCGCGGCGAAGCCCGGTTGACGGAAGCCACCGTGGAGGCGGCGCTCCGCGAGATCCGGATGGCGCTGCTCGAAGCGGACGTCAACTTCAAGGTCGTCAAGGCGTTCATCGACCGGGTCCGCGACCGTGCGGTGGACCAGGAGGTCCTCAAGAGCCTGACGCCGGACCAGCAGGTCGTCCGCATCGTCCGGGACGAAATGCTTGCGCTGTTCGGCGAGACAACCGGCGGGCTGCCCCCCTCGCAGGCGCATCCCCGGGTCATCCTGCTGCTTGGCCTGCAGGGTTCGGGCAAGACGACGACGGCCGGCAAACTGGGGCGGTGGTTGTCGAAACAGGGGCGCCACCCGATTCTGGTGTCGACCGACGTGAGGCGTCCCGCGGCAATCGAGCAGCTGAACGTCGTCGGAAAGCAGGCAGGCGTCCGGGTGCATGATCCGGCGGGGGATCTCAATCCTGTTCGCCGCGCGACGGGCGCGATGACCGAGGCGCGGAACGCGGGGTTCGACACGATCATCGTCGATACGGCGGGACGGCTGCACATCGACGACGAGCTGATGGTCGAGCTGCAGGCGATTCAGGAGGCCGTGCAGCCGACCGATCGCCTCTACGTTGCGGACGCGATGACGGGCCAGGACGCGATCAAGAGCGCGGGTGAGTTCAACCGGCGCATCGGAATCAGCGGCGTGGTGCTGTCGAAGATGGACGGCGACGCGCGCGGCGGCGCCGCGCTGTCGGTCGTCGGCGTCGTCGGCGTCCCGATCGCGTTCGTAGGAAGCGGCGAGCGGCTCCAGGATCTCGAGGCGTTCCATCCTGACCGCGTGGTATCGCGCGTGCTCGGCATGGGCGACGTGCTGTCGCTCATCGAGAAAGCGGAAGAAGCGGTTTCGCTCGAGGACGCGGCGAAGCTCGAGAAGAAGCTCCGGCTGGATGACTTCACGCTCGAGGACTTTCGCGATCAGCTCCGGACCATCAAGAAGATGGGGCCACTCGAGCAGATCATCGGGATGCTTCCCGGAATGGGAAGCATGAAGGAGCTCGCGGCCAATCGCGAGAAGATCGACGACAAGCAGCTGAACCGGATCGAGGCGATCATCAACTCGATGACGCCGCAGGAGCGCCGCAACCATCAGCTGATCAACGGCAGCCGCCGGAAGCGCATCGCGAAGGGGAGCGGCACATCGGTCGAAGAGATCAACCGGCTGTTGAAGCAGTTCGTGCAGATGAAGAAGATGCTCAAGTCGATCGGCGGCATGGCCGGCCTCGGCAAGCGCGGCGGCCTCGGGAAGATGAAATCGTTGATGAACAGGTAACGTAGTGTCCGCCTTCAGGCGGACCCTGGAGAGGCAATGTTAGTTATTCGTTTGCGGCGGACCGGATCCAAGAAGCGTCCTTTCTTCCGCGTGATCGTGACCGACTCGCGTGCGGCGCGCGACAGCAGCTTCGTCGAAGTGCTCGGGGCCTACAACCCGCGAACCAAGCCGGAGACGCTGAAGCTCGATCGCGAGCGGCTCGCCCACTGGATCAAGGCGGGGGCGGTGCCGTCCGACACGGTGCGGACGCTCGTGGACCGTATGCCCGCCGAGGCACCGGCGGACTTGTCCGCCGGAGGTTCAGCGAAGGCGGCACCCGCGTCGGCGTCGTGAGCCGCTGCCGCGACGTCGTCGAAGTCGTCGCGCGCGCACTGGCCGACAAGCCGGACTCGGTGCGCGTGACCGAGCGACAGCACCGCGGCCAGACGCTGGTCGAGCTGTTCATGGCGCCCGGGGACCTCGGTCGCGTCATCGGACGGCAGGGCCGGACCGCTGCGGCCATGCGGACACTGGTCAGCGCGACCGCGGAGCTCGAAGGCACGAAAGCCACGCTCGAATTCCGCGACGACGAGTAAGGCCCTGCGCAGCGATCTTCTGCTGGTCGGCCGCGTGGCCCGCGCGCACGGCATCAGGGGGCAGATCGTGATCAACCCTGAGACGGACTTCGCGGAAGACCGCTTCAGGCAGGGACAGACGCTGCTGGTAGGCCGCCAGGACGATGCGCGCGAGTACGAGATTCGCGACGTCAGGTTTCATCAGGGGCGGCCGATCGTCGGGTTGAAGGGCGTCGAGACGATGAACGACGCCGAGGCGCTGGCCGGCTCAGAGCTGTGGGTCCCGGAATCGCAGGTGGCGCCGCTGCCGGAGGGGACATATTACCGGCACGACCTCGTCGGATGCGAGGCGTTTGACAGCAGCGGTGGGCGGCTCGGTCGCGTCACCGGCGTCGAAGGATCGATCGATCGCAGTTACCTGGTCATCGACGAGCACGTGATGATTCCGCTCGTCGGGGGCATCGTGGTCGCGGTCGACATCGCGGGCAAGCGCGTGACGATCGATCCGCCGGAGGGGCTGATCGATGTAAATCCTCGGCCCAAATGAGCTCACGAGTGCGGCCGGAACAGAGCGAGAGCGAGTGGAGGCCGCCAAGCGGGGTGCAGGGGGTCCCCGCCGATGTCATGAAGACCCCGTCGATGGAATGAAGATCGACATCGTCAGCATCTTTCCGGAGATGGTGCGGGGCCCGCTCCGGGAAGGAATCGTCGGGCGGGCGATCGATCGCGGGCTGCTCGACGTCAGAGTTCACGACCTGCGCGATCACACGACGGATCGGCACAGGGTCGTGGACGACATGCCGTTCGGTGGCGGCCCCGGAATGGTGCTGAAGCCGGAGCCGCTGTTTGCCGCGGTCGAGCACATACGGGCGCGGCGCCGCCGCGAGGCGGAGGCGATAGACGCGCCGAGGCCCCGCCGGAGCCTTGGCGAAGGCGGGTCGACGGTGATTTTGACGTCGCCGGATGGCGAGCGCCTGACGCATGCTGTCGCGGCGAGGTTGAGCGGGCTCGAGCACATCGTCGTGCTCTGCGGCCGCTACGAAGGGGTCGACGAGCGGGTACGCGAGGCGCTCGCGACCGAGACGCTGTCGATCGGGGATTACGTGCTCTCGGGCGGCGAGCTGCCGGCGCTCGTCATCGTCGATGCGGTCGCGCGGTTCGTGCCCGGAGTGGTTGGCGACGGGGAGTCGGTGGCGCGCGACACGTTCGCACGCGGGCTGCTCGATTATCCGCAGTACACGCGCCCCGCGGACTTTCGCGGCCTGAGCGTGCCGCCGGTGCTCCTGTCGGGGCACCACGCGGAGATCGAGAAATGGCGCCGCCGCGAGGCGCTCAAGCGGACGCTGGAGCGGCGGCCAGAGCTGCTGGGCGATGCGTCGCTGGACGCCGACGATAGAAAGTTGTTGAAAGAAATCGATCCGGGGTTGGAACGCAAAAAGGGAGAGGGATTATGAATGCCGTAGAGACCGTCGAGCGCAACAACATGGTCGGGCGCCCGGCGATCAAGCCCGGGGACACCGTTCGCGTGCACGTGAAGGTGCGCGAGGGCGACAAGGAACGCATCCAGGTGTTCGAGGGCATGGTCATCGGCATGCACCGCGGCGGCGCGCGCGCCACGTTCACGGTGCGCAAGGTGTCGTTCGGCCAGGGCGTCGAGCGGATCTTTCCGCTGCACTCGCCGATCATCGACAAGATCGACGTCGTCCGCACGGCCCGCGTCCGGCGCGCGAAGCTGTACTTCCTGCGCGAGTTGAAGGGCAAGGCGGCGCGCATGCGCGACGCAGCCAAGAAGCAGACGGCCTGACGTCCGGGGCCACCACCCGTGGTCAAGGTCCGCGCGTTCAGGACGATCGAGAATACGATCCGGCGGCTGGGATTCAACCTGGTCGCCGGCGTCGACGAAGTGGGACGCGGCTGTCTTGCCGGCCCCGTCGTGGCGGGCGCCGTGATCCTCCATCCCGACCGCTACATCCCGCGCATCTGCGACTCGAAGACAGTCACCGCCCTCGAGCGCGCACGCCTCTACGACAAGATCACCCGCGCCGCGATTGCGTGGGGCGTGGCGGACGCCGACCCGCGCGAAATCGACACGATCAATATTCACCAAGCGTCGCTGCGCGCGATGCAGCGCGCCGTCATGAAGCTCGAACCGCTCCCCGATTTCGTCCTGGTGGACGCGTTCCGCGTGCCAGACCTCCTGATGGCGCAGCGAAAAGTCATCCATGGCGACGTGCGCTGCACGGCCATCGCGGCGGCGTCCATCGTCGCGAAAGTGACGCGCGACCGCATGATGCTCGAGCTGCACGCCCAGGATCCGCGCTACGGATTCGATCGCCACAAGGGCTATGCGACGCGCGATCATCTCGACGCGGTGTCGCGATTCGGCTACTCCGACATACATCGCCGATCGTTCCGGCCGCCAACGCTGTTTGATAGGATGGACGGATGAGCCGTCGTGCCTCTCGATCGTGAAGAGACGCTGAAAAAAGCGGAAAAGCTGCTTCGGCAGGGGCGTCTCGACGGCGCCATCGCGGAGTACGTGCGCGTCGTCGAGGAGCAGCCGCGCGACTGGAACACCGCGAACACGCTGGGCGATCTCTACGCGCGCGCAAACCAGGCGGACAAGGCGGTCGCGCAATACTCGCGCATCGCGGATCACTTCTACAAAGAGGGCTTCTATCCGAAGGCCGCTGCGCTCTACAAGAAGATCCTCAAGATCGTTCCCGATCACGAAGCCTCGCAGCTGATCCTCGGCGACATCTCCGCCAAGCAGGGGCTGCTCGCCGACGCGAAAGCGCAGCTCTCGTCGATTGCGGCACGACGCAAGGCGCGCGGCGATCGGCGGGGCGCCGACGACATCGTCGTGAAGCTCGGCGAGATCGATCCGTCCGACGTCGATGCGCGGCTCGCCGCGGCTCGGGTGCTCGCCGGGCGGGGGGAGACCCAGCTGGCGGCGACGCGGTTCCGCGCCCTCTACGAGGACCTGCAGGAGAAGGGGCGCGCCGCTGACGCGCTCGACGCGCTGCGTGAAGCGGTGCAGCTCGATCCCAAAGACGTCGCGTCGCGCGCCACGCTCGCGAAGGCCGCCGTCGAGTCTGGCGATCTGCCGACGGCGCGCACGTATCTCGATCGCGAGACCGCGGGCGACGATCCGACGCTGCTCGTCGCGCTCGCGGACCTCGAGCTGCGCAGCGGGCATCTCGATCAGGCGCGGGAGATTCTCCCGAAGCTGCTCGGACTGAATCGCGACGTCCGGCATACCATCGTCGAGCTCGCGTGGGCCCTGTCGCCCGCCAACATCGACGCGGCGTTCGTGTGCGTGGACGCGGCGGTCGACGCCGCGATTGCGGCCGACGAGTTCGACGAGGCGGCAGCTGCGCTGCAGGAGTTCGTCACGCGGCAGCCCGGCCACGTTCCGACGCTGCTGAAGCTCGTCGAAGTCTGCGTCGATGGCGGGCTCGAGGCGACGATGTACGAGGCGCAGGCCCAGCTCGCGGATGCGTATCTGGGCGCAGGCAAGGGGTCGGAGGCCCGCGTGATCTCGGAAGACCTCGTCGCACGCGAGCCGTGGGAGCGCGGCCACATCGAGCGGTTCCGCCGCGCGCTCGTCATGCTGCGGATTCCCGAGCCCGACACGGTGATCGCCGAGCGGCTGAGCGGACAGAGCCCGTTCGTCGCGACCGATCACTTTGCCGATCCCGCGGAGGTTGCCGCGGCGCAGGCCGCCGCTGCTGCGCACGCCGCCGCTGCGGCTGCGCAGGCCGCAGAACCGCCGATGGAGCCGGAAGCGCCCTCCGCACCGGAGCCTGCGAACGCCGAACCGCTCGACGAAGTATTCACGGCAATGCGGAAAGACTCCGCGCGCACGCAGGGTGATGACGAGGCGGAGCAGTACATCAAACTCGCCGACACCTATCTCGAGATGGGGATGACCGACGAAGCGGCCGGCTCGCTCGAGACCGCGGCGCGTTCGCCGCGCCACCGCTTCGCGGCGGCGTCGCGGCTCGCGCGCTTGTACAAGGACCAGGGGGACGTGGCGCACGCGCTCGAATGGTTCGAGCGGGCGGCAGAGGCGCCCGCGGCGACCGCCGACGAAGGACACGCGCTGCTCTACGATCTGGGCGTGACGCTCGAAGAGACGGGTGAGACCGCCCGCGCGCTCGCGATCTTCCTCGAATTGCTCGCCGACACGGGCGAGTATCGGGACGTCGCCGATCGCGCCGATCGGCTCGCGCGCGTTCAGACCGGAGGATGATTATCTCGTTCGTGTCCCGCGTTCTGTTCGCCGCGTATTTCCTCGAGGCTGGTCTCCTGCTGATCGTGGCGCCCTGGAAGACCGGCCTCTGGGAACGCAACTTCTTCGTGGAACGCCTGCCGCTTCTCGAGTCCATCGTGCAGAACGTGTTCGTCCGCGGCGCCGTGTCGGGCGTCGGCGCGATCACCGCGCTCGCCGGCCTGGCAGAGCTCGCAGGACTTGTCCGCAGGTGGAAATCGAAAGACCAATCATCTGCCTCGTGACCAACGGCCTGGCCGATGCCGCGGGGACCCTTCTACGGGTTCGCGAGGCGGCCGCGGCAGGGGTCGACCTCATCCAGATACGCGAGCCAGGGCTTC
>Ga0075424_100007426_pt1 | contig 10634 bp, 10 predicted proteins | sample SoiMethybrSBSTD3_FD_75301 | JGI IMG/M metagenome (GOLD analysis project Ga0075424, IMG submission 75301) | Bulk soil microbial communities from a Populus tree surrounding site in Tennessee, USA - Soil MetaG P. TD hybrid SBSTD3 | ecosystem: Environmental > Terrestrial > Soil > Tree plantation...
TACGTCAGTTGTCTGCCGTTGGATTGATTGGATTGCTTTTCTAAACTCTACTGCAGTGACTGGATCAATATAAAGCAGCGAATTCCGTCTTCCAAAATCAGTTGCAATATATCTGTTATTCCTTGATTTGATAAGCTCCTCTGACTCTAAATAACTTAACGCCGTATCAACTTTGAAATCTACTGTCGCTTTTCTATATTGTTGGGCAAATAATGTACTTTCAAATAACTCATAAATTTCGGATTTTTTCATTCCAGGAATAGTCGCGATAGTGCTAAGTAGATGAACTCTAATAGATTTATCGTTAGTCATTTGAGAGCGTAGAGGTTCAGGATTACCTAACACATAATGGTCGTAGATCTCTTGCGCATTGACTCCAGATTCAGCTATGATGATAGATTCGCCAAAAGTATCATACTTTGGTCTACCTGCCCGTCCACATAGCTGCTTGTACTCCAAAACACTTATGGGTATATTCCTGCCATAGTCAGGATCATATCTTAAAATACTGGCTAGAATAACACGTCTTGCGGGAAGGTTAACTCCTGCCGCAAGCGTTGGAGTAGCGGTCAATATTTTGATTATGCCACTCTTAAATGATTCCTCAACGATTTCTCTACTTGTTTGTCTTAACCCGGCATGATGAAAACCCACGCCTTTTGCTACGACTTGTGAGAGAGTCCTTGTGAGTTCGGTATCATCTCCGTTCTTAAGTATTTGGGACGATGCTTCAGCAGCATTTGATTTGGTAGCTTTATCAAGTCGTTTATAGACGCCTTCGACCGCCTTAACAGCAAGCGAAGATGCTCTTTTACGTGTTTCAGCAAAAATTATCGCCTGTCCACCGTTATCAAGAGAGTCAATCGCAATATCTATTGCAGAAGACGAAATAGCAGAGGTTTCAATTTTGAACTGACTTCCATCATTCATATTAACTGTGCCATCTTCATATACTCCTTCTACTAGCTTGGTTGGTCTCCAGTTACTTTGAATTAGTTCACATCCTAACCATTTTGCAATAATTTCCGAATTTGCGACAGTCGCACTTAATGCTAATATCTGTGATTGTGGATACATTTTACGTATCTTGGTTAGTATCATTTCAAGTGTAGGACCACGCTCTTTATCACCAAGTAAATGAACTTCATCGGTTACAAAAAGTCCAACATCGGCAATCCATTCGGCACCATGGCGTATAACAGAATCCATTTTTTCGTTTGTTAGGATTATAACATCTGCATTTGATACTTCCATTCCTGAGGAATCATAGTCGCCAGTAGCAATTCTGATTCGAATTCTTTTATCAATTATATCGATGTTTTGGAGAACTTGAAGATAGTGGTATTTTTCTGTAGCTATTGCCCTTAATGGAGTAAGGTAAACAACCTTCAGACCTTTTTCAATTGGCTTTATTGCGGCGATTACTGCAATCAGTGTCTTACCACTCGCTGTAGGCGTAGTAATAAGCAAGTTCCTGCTCTCTAAAAGGCCTTTGGAAAGAGCCAATTCTTGCGGTGGATAAAGTGATGAGTAACCTAGTGAATCAAGAATGATCTTTACCTTAGGATCTGTTGCCGTTACAGTCATGACTTGGAAAAGCTAAGATTTGTATACTTATTAACCTTCGGCAATACTAACACCACCAATACCAACATCCAGGACAGATAAAAAAGAACACTCATGAAGGTAATGTAGAAAGAGCTGATGTCAATGATGAGAGTTTGTATTCAATAACCTCAAAAAGTGGTATGGAACTATTAACAAAAACTGTAGCGTTGGAGCTAGCGGATGAAGGAATACATGTCAACGGAATTGCTCCAGGTGCAATTGCTACTGATATGAACAAAGAGGTTCTTGAAGATAAAGAGAAAAAGATACAGGAGGAAGACAAAATTCCGATGCACAGGTTAGGACGACCAGAAGAAATAGCCAGGGTAGCATTATTTTTAGTATCATCAGATGCTAGCTATATTACTGGAACAACAATCTATGTCGATGGAGGTCTTACACTTTCTTCATAAAATGCATCTTGATGTACAAGATTAAGCAAATGAAGGTCGTGGGATTCCAGAAACGTTGCACATAAAGCTCCTCGAAATAATAAAATTAAAAGAAATTTATGAAACCTTTGACCGCGCACTTGATCGCTGTGCTGATGTTGCTGACGTGGTAGAAGATGTTGCCTTAAAATATGGTAATGGATGGGTGGATTATTGATAACACTAAATGCACATTGCACTATAGAAGGGCAAATTAAAATAAAAGTAAAGTTAGTCCAGGGTTCCATCCTATAGGCGCTCCAGTCAACATAACTACTTTTATCAACACAAAGTTAAATGTAAATAACCATCGAAACCTTTCAAACTAAAAGTGGCAGTATACGGTATAGTGAAGTGAATGTGAAACCTCATCTATCTAGGGAAGATTTTAATCCTTTGAAGCCATTACATTATAAGAACAAAAATATGTCTTCAAGCGAACTTATAAGATGTGAAGAATGCGGGCAGGAATTTGATACGATTGATTCTCTTAGAGAGCATCAGAAGTCGGAAAGAGAGGACAAAGAGCTAAGAAATAGAGGTATCGACAGCTAGGTTGCTACTAAGCAAGTCCAAAAAAACTATTCAGTTAAATATTGTAATGCCTGTGAAAGAGCTTGATGGGAGACTAGTTTTGTTCCGATAAATACCGTAGGAATTATCTTAACAACGACCATAATAATTGCCAATAATTAGCTATACTTTGAGCCGCCTGATGTAGTAATGCATCTGGTTTATTAAAGCAGCATGGCTCTCTGTCTGGACATTGCCAGGTATAGCAATAGCAGAAATTATAGCATCCACACAACAGTTTGATATTAAGTGCTGATGGTCTAGATTCTATCGCAGACGCTCTAGTCTCATTTATTGTTTGGTTTGGTATAAGCATGTTACAAAGACCAAAAAAGCAAGCTATTTCACTTTGGTTATGCCAAGATAGAAAAATTTGTGCGTTTGTAGCCGCTATTGTAATAGTAGTCTCAGGGATATTATTTTATAGCAGGCATATCAGAAGATAAATACATCCCGGTAATAATGTTGACAAATCAAAAGCAATTGAGAGTTGACACGTCTAGAAGTATTGTGTCTTGATGTAACTGATGAAGCATTAAAGACCAAAACCAGATAAATCAAACAGCACAAATACTTTACAAATCTGGAATATTGAATTCATCTCAATAAGAATAACAATAAATTTATGAATATTCTTCTCTTTGTCCTATAATAATCCAGCTTTTTCCATAGCTTCCCATATGTCAACATACTTTACTTTCGTAAAGAAAATTCCATCACTTTTTAGATCAATAAGAGCAAGAAGTGGAGACTTACCATTCTCTTTATAGCATTTAGCTAGTTCTAATACATCTTCAATTCCTTGTGGATAGACGTTGGAATTTTCCGTGTTTTCAATATTAGTAAGGAATTGTTTTACTTCAACTTCATTGTACACAGAGGTTGCCTTTCTGGAATGTTCCGATATTTTCTTTATGATATTCAGCCTTTGTCCTTTTGTAGATTTTTTTTGATAATCTGCAAGCATCTCCTTTGAATTGGGATTAGACCAATTCAATAAGTAAAACAAATTGTCATCATCGCCATTAGCATTGATGTAAGAAGAAGCAACAGCAGAACTCTCGTTTAGTCCATTCGTCATTCCTGGTTTATAATCTGAATAGCTTAGCCTTATTACTAAACCGAAGTCAATTCTAAGCTCTTCTAGCATTGATTTGATGATGTCCTTAGTTTCAGTCTCAATAATGTGCTGTATCCATAGACTAGTGAATGGTTGAAAAGACAGGATAAATAGAATCTTTGAGTATAAAAGAATGATATTTTTTCCTTCTGGAGTTTGAAGTCGTAGCCTTTCAATGGCCTCAACAGGAAAATCCTTTTCCTTGAATGGACCACATTCTACCCTACCGGTGACTTGGGATTTCTTTTTTATTAATCCTTTTTCATAATCAGATTTTCTCTGTTGATACACATTAGGGTCATAGTGTCTTATATAATAGTAAATATGCAAATAGACTTTGCTGCCAACATTACTGTTGTAAGTATGGCTCATAATTTGTATTTTGTTCTCATCATATTCTCTTGCTAATTGAATGTATTTTTCCTTAAGGTCATTATCATTTTTTATTATTTCTTTTAATCTTATTATATAATTGTGAGAACCTGGATAAATCTTTTCGGCTTGTTTAATGAGTGCATCAAATTCTTTTATTTTTTCTCTGATATGCTCCGGTGAAAGGTACTCCTCTTTTCCATTTTTTAGTGCAGGAAACCTTCGTGAAGCAGCATTGTAACCATGAACTTTGGCGTATTCTATAATATGTGCCCATTCAGCCCAACTTCTGTCCCATCTGCCATCTATAATAGGTTTAATATATTTCAAAAGTACTTTAAGGCCGCCAAAAAATCCTTCTGACTTGGGAATTAGTTCTGGATATTTTTCAAGCACCGAAGGGAAAATTCTTAGATTTAGGAAGAAGCCCTTCATGAATTTTTCTATCTTTTCTGTGTACACATCTGGACGTTCTCCTTGTTTTGGTTCAGGTGGATTTATGATAGGTTTTCTATTTGGATCAATATCTCCAAACAAGGTGTTGTACTTGTATGCATGTAGATTTCTCTTAACTGGGATCATTTGCTCTACTCCTAAAAAATCCTTCTTTACTTTGTAAGTAGGGATCTTTTGAGTTTGACTTACCTTTTTTATCATTACAGATCCGCTTTCACGTCCACATCTAGGGCATTTGAAACCCAGGGGTCTTCTTTCTGCAGGCATTATGATATGGGGTAAAAAATACTGATCTTATAATTCTTGTAGGCAATATAACTAATGGATTTACCACAAGAAAATCTTACAACAATAGCGATCTCTAGAAAAAACCATCGCTTACTTTCAAAACTTGGTACTATGGGTCAATCTTTTGACGATGTTTTAACTGGAGTACTGAACAAGGCCACAGGAGTATACAGAAAAAAAGAATCTTCCACAATCAAACTTTAGAGTTGACCACTCAGAGACTTTGGCTGCCGAAGTAGCTAATACTCAAACCGCTTTCGGGGGGGAATGGTGATCATCGATTTTCAAGGAAAAGTTTTTACCTTCTAACGTTAAATCTAATCGAAGTTCAGGGACTATTGTTGCAACGGTTACAATTGCTTATCTTCCCATGATACCTGCACTGGTCGCTATACAGATTTTTCATATATGTATACAATCATGTGTGATTGTAGGTGTCATAAGGATGGAAAAGGCGATCGTTAGGAGGGTTGTTTGCAATGTACAAGCAAAAGAAGTCCATCAATGTAGTAATAAACTTGCCACAAGAGCTTAAAGATCTTGGTTTTGAAGAATTGGAGATAAGAGATGAAAATGGAATTATCAAGATTACAAATGGTTCTATGGTATTGTTTGGATTTTCTTTAAAAAGCTATGAATAGACGATCGATAAAATGCTTGAAAAGTTATTGTTATACAAAATGGATGAAAGAATTGTGAATACTTTTTGTGTAAGATAACAGACATTTTACTCAACTATGATTTTGAAAAACGGTAAATTAGCACATTCCAGAGAGCAAGAAAATCAGAATCTAGGAACGCGAGTTTTAGTAGATAAGTAAATGTTATGATTGAAAGTACAAGGACATCTCATATGAAATTTGGGAAATGAAAAGAAAGAAGAGAGAGACACTGCAGTTAGAAGTAATTTTCCTGATGCATGGGAATCCATGGAATTTGTAATGACCGTTAAGGGAATTTTGCATATTAAAGACATAACTTTGCCCTTTATTGGTATCATTTTAGGAAATCCCAGTACTTACAAGACGCTCGCAATAGGTATGTTAAGGCATTGGTTTAACACATACTACGTAGATAAAATATCTCCGAGGTCTTTTGTAAGTCACGCAAATGTGGAAACAGAACAGGAATTACAAGATATTGGCCTGGTGCAAAAAATCAAAGATACGTTGCTTTTGATTCGAGTTATCAGCTATCTTCATGACAAATGAAGGGAACTATTGTGGATTGCAGAATAAACGCATTTCCAAGCTTTACAAACTACAGTGGAATTAACAGACAATCACCGAATTTTGTTATGAGTGATTTGGATTTGATGAAGTTTAGAACTGAAAAACTGCTACTCAAAACCCTGTACAGAATAAATGAAAATATTGTTAAGGATATAAAAGGAATTCCAACAATTCTGTTTACAGGAAATGGATATCATGTTTATCAACGGATACAACTACCAATCCTAGAAAACGAATCTATCTTTGCTAAATTTCAAAACCCATCAACTGAATTTATACGATATGCAGCACAAAAATGGACTGATGGTAAGAATGATCCTTCAAACCATCCTTCAATAAACAGTTGTCTTTTACGTGCTCCAGGTTCAATTAACTCAAAAAACAAGAGTGGTGGAGGTTGTCCAGTTATGGGATAAGAATAGACCAGCTGCAAATTCAATGCTTTTTGATTTCTATATCAAATTAGCTGAAAAAGAATTTGCGTTCTTATCAGATCAAAAAGACCACTACTATTACCAAAGTAGATTTAGCAAAAAAGAACTACACGCATTTTGGATATACCAATACTAGTCCAGCTCAAGTAATTGATTGGATTGAAGATTTGCTAAAAAGAGGAATAGAAGATTGTAGACAACAAACTATAGATCTGGTGTTGGCACCATACTTAGTAAATATAAAGAAATATGAATATGAATCAGCGTACAATACTATTGTACAATGGCTTGATAAATGCACTCAAAGAAGTTCGTTGGAATTTAACGTAAGATATGAACTAAGATATGCATTAGACCTTGCTAAAAGAGAAGCCATGAGGCCTATGAAGCTAGATACAATGAGATCAAATTATCCTGATATGTACAAAGAAATAACGATAGTCGACATCGTTATGGGGGGTAAAAATACTGATCTTATAAAGATCATGAGCACTATATCCAATGGTCGTATCAGATCAATCAAATAAGAATAATAGTAATAATGATAATAAGACATCCAAAATTAAAATCAACGAAGAGTATGCCAAATTAGTATCAGAAATATCGCAGTCTGATTACGAATCACTTAAAACTTCAATAAAAGAAGATGGTCTTTTTGTTCCAATAATATTAAACCAACATGGAACGATTTTAGATGGTCATCATAGATATAGAGCATGTCACGAACTTGGAATCGAACCAAGAACAATGGAAAGACAGTTTGAAGACCCTCTGCTTGAAAAGCAGTTTATAATTGAAGTCAACTTAAAGAGAAGGCAGCTGAATGAGTTTCAGATTGCAGAGTTAGGGTACAAACTGGAAGAAGTTGAAGGAGAAAAAGCAAGGAAGAGACAGGTTGATCTGGCTGGAACTAGGAGAAATAATAAGGATAATGATTATGGTGATAATACTAATACCTTGTATTCATTTGAATACAAGGTTGCCAAAGAAGATAGAACTGGTAGAGTTCAAAAAATCATTTCTGATAAAATAGGCTTATCACCTACAACCTATTACAGAGCAAAAAAGATTATCGAAGAATCTCCTGAATCAGTTAAAGACAAAGTTAGATCTGGAAGTGTCACAATAAACAAAGCATACAAACATTTACAAAAGGAACAAAAAAGAAAACAATTTCTTCTTCAAAACTCTGAATCTAAGATATCATTTCCAGAAGGAGTCAAACTAATTCAAGGTGATTTTGTTGAGTTTTCAAAAGATCTACCCAGCAATTCTATTGACCTTATCTTTACAGACCCGCCATATGGCGAAGAGTACCTACACCTTTACAAAAGCTTGTTTGAAGTAGCACATAAAGTACTGAAAGATGATGGTGGGTCATTGCTTACGTATTGCGGACACATAGCATTGCCAAGAATACTAAGATATGCTGAGGAAGCAGGACTGGGATATTGGTGGACTCTATGTTTGAAGCATTCTGGTGCTTCAGCCAGAGTGTTTGGTAGATATATGATAGCCGATTGGAAGCCAATCCTTTTCTTAGTTAAAGGTTCTAAACCCAACCTAGTAGGTGATCTTATACATGATGTGATAGAATCAAAACCTCCTGGCAAAACACTAAATGACTGGGTCCAAACTACGGTAGAAGCAGAATACCTAATTTCAAAACTTACCGTAGAAAATCAAATTGTATTTGATCCTATGATGGGCACTGGTACAACAGGAATAGCCGCTCTTAAACTCAAAAGACAATTTTTGGGGATGGAAAAAGACGCGGAAACGTTTGGGGATGCAAAAAGAAACATTAGTAAAAAAATAATAGCAACCACCGAATGACGGCTAAGATATGAAAGGAAATTAGCATGTGATAACATCGCGTGTTAAAAATAAATTTATCTCAGCGGAATGTTGACTATTTTGTACGAGGGAAGGTCACATATTCGAAGTCATCCCATTACAGATTAATAGGTATCATCTTTCATAAGTAATTTAACAGATATAATAAATCCCTGCATAGTAAATACTAATAAAAACAATGAAGACATTGGTATTCTTGAATTTCTTAAAACACGATATATCGTATTTGCCAGTCTAACATACTTAGATTCCTTCAATATGTATAGTCTTGTATGCTTCTAGAAAGCTTTGACGGAATACAAATGCATGTTTTCTACAAAGCCTCAGTAACTTATATCTCCGTAGGTATAGAATGTTCAGGACCTATTCCTGTAGGTTATAGTATGTTAAGTTTAGGAGCATGTGTTGTGGGACACGAGGACAACCATGATTATACATTCTACATTGAGATTCAACCTCTTTCAGACAAATCTGTAAAAGAAGCTTTAGAGGTTGCAGGACTTTCAATGCAAGAGCTCAAGGTAAAAGGTACTGCACCAAAGGAAGCTTTAAAGAAATTCGCTGATTGGATTGCAAAAGTATGAGATATACAACCACTATAAAAATTGTTCAAGCGTTCTTCTGGCGTCAACGAGATTTTAATTAGATAGTTGATGGAAGATGACCTCTCTATCTCTACCTATACAAAATTTTAGTTGTTATTCTCTATCTTACAAATACCATCTTAAGTTCTGCGACAGAATAACTATACACATTGGCTTAAAGTCAATGGGGATATTAATTGCTCGTGATTAGCCTCTGGTTCAGCAGTAATAATAACTACATGTTTGTTAGATAGTGGAATAGTTATGCGTTTTATTTCATCGTACTTTTCAATTGCATATATGCCATTATCTATCTTTGCTTCAAGGCTCTTACGAAAATCCCATCCTCTTCCGGAAATTTGACGCATGATTGTTTTTTCCCTGTGTGTCAAAAGTGGCTTCGCGCTTTTTTTGTGAAAGCTTATTATAAATTCACCAGTATTCCTATCTGATAATCCCACAAAGCGAATTTCGTTTTTCAAGTTTAATAGGTCAAGACAAAAGTCTACCGCAACTTGATGCAAGTTAATGTCATTTTTAAAAATTTTATATGCTCAGTAATTATCGTGTTGGATATATTAAAACCGGATGGGTTAAAATTTCTGGCAAATGAGAGTATGGAGCGGAAGAAGTTGATTGCAAAACGCAAGATCAATACGTACTGGTAATGTCCTTACAAAACAAGCTAGTATAAGGCGATAAAGATGATGTCCTTAGCGCTTGGGTATGTGCAGACAATTTATACAGAAAAACATTTTTTCCTGATAGTTAGTATTTGTAATTCTGCGGCGTAGAGTGACATAAAATCCAACCGCAATCCTCCTGGTACCGCTTACACCCTCTCAACGAATGTCTAATAAATTAGAAAGATTGGGATGAGGAAGTAGTTCCTCATCATATCTATATCTATATATCCATTATTACAATTATATCGAAAGATCTCTTTTTTTGCTGCTACCAAATGAAATTTCCTTGTTACCATTGATACCGTCATTTTCCTTCATAACCGTCCTTATAGATTTTCTGACAATAATAAAATATAGAAAGAAGGATATAAATAATATCTTGTTAACTATAATGATTACGCTCTGGTTATCTTGCATTATTTTTCATTTAACCATTTTTTGATCGTTGAGATCGATATTAAGATTTAAGGAAATATTTCTTAACCTCAACAATTCAAAATGTCTTTCACAGTATCAATAACGCAGGTGGAAGGGTGCGCTCCAACAGCCACTTATTGAAACAAACTTCATTCGAGTAGGAACATTTGATTCCTCAAATACTCGACCAGTAACAATTATCCTGCCATTAAGAAATGTTGTTCCTGCTACCTAAACTAATAATCAATATATTCCAACCAGCTTGTCGGCCACTTATGAGTACTGAAAAAGAAGAAAAAATGATGATGAGGATGTTTCAGAAGCAGATGAAGAAGAAGAATTGGAAGAAGGAGTAGAATAGCTTAGCTATAAAATCATTCCCTGACTGCCACCAGGACCGCCGCCATTATCACCACCACTCGACTTCATTGTATCACAAGGAAGCAATTCTTTAGGAGGTGGGATGAGGATCTAGATCGTCATGGTTGTACATACAAACTATGAATCCAGTCTGTATTTTTGGTCATCAAATAAATAAAGAACAGCTTTCCTGCTGGTATATACAGATCCATTCTA
>Ga0075424_100007427_pt1 | contig 10631 bp, 8 predicted proteins | sample SoiMethybrSBSTD3_FD_75301 | JGI IMG/M metagenome (GOLD analysis project Ga0075424, IMG submission 75301) | Bulk soil microbial communities from a Populus tree surrounding site in Tennessee, USA - Soil MetaG P. TD hybrid SBSTD3 | ecosystem: Environmental > Terrestrial > Soil > Tree plantation...
TCCAGGTTCCACGTTCAAGCAACCTCGGAGAAAAAATGTTACGTATCGCTGTTCCGGATTTAGTCTCGAATTCTTATTTCCCGATTATTGCCGCCGTGGAGATGGGGTTTTTCAAAGAAGAAGGATACGATGCTTCGGTCGATTTGCTGTTTCCCATACCGAAGACGTTCGAGGCGTTGCGCGACGGCACTCTTGATTTCGTCGTTGGCTCCGCCCATGCAACGTTGCTCGCATTTCCGAATTGGCAAGGCGCTAAACTACTCGCGGCATGCGCGCAACACACCTACTGGTTTCTCGTGATTCGTAGCGACTTGCATCCGCGTCGCGGCGATTTGAGCATTGTGAAGGGGCTACGTATCGGCGCCGCTCCGGGCGTGGACCTGAGCTTGCGCCGCATGCTGATCAGCGCGGAGATTGATCCGGAACAAAACCAGGTGCAGATCATGCCGATACCCGGTGCTTCGGGTCCGAATGTTTCCTTCGGGCTTTCAGCTGCTAAAGCGCTCGAAGATGGCAAGCTCGACGGCTTTTGGGCCAATGGAATGGGTTGTGAAGTCGCATTGCGCCGCGGTGTCGGCGCATTGGTGCTCGATGTGCGACGCGGCGATGGACCGGCCGATGCGCGTCATTATACTTTTTCCGCTCTGGTGACAACCGATCAACGGCTCAAGGAAGAACCGCAATCGGCCATTGCTGCCATTCGCGCACTGATGAAAGCGCACAAGGCACTCAAGGAAGATCCGAGTCGAGCCACCGCTGTCGGTAAGAAACGTTTTCCGCCGTCGGAAGCCGAGCTCATCGCCGAGTTGGTCCGGCGCGATCTACCTTATTATGACGTCCAAATCCCGCCGGAAAAAGTCAGCGCGATGAATCGTTTCGCAGCGGAAATCGGCTTGCTCTCGAGTCCTGTCGCCTACGAACATGTGGTCGCGACAAAGTTCACCCCATTGTGGAACCAGCCTTTATAAGTTTTCCGCCGCGCCTCGTATGAAGCCGCGCATCCTGCTCATCAACCCGCCGATCTATGACTTTTCTGCCTATGATTTCTGGCTCAAGCCGTACGGGGTTCTACGAACCGCCGGTTTTTTGCGTGGGCGCGCCGAAATTGCCTTGTTCGACTTTCTCGATCGTTTGGATCCGCGGGTGCCGCCCGGCAATTATCGGAGCGATGAGTGGGGCCGCGGCGAGTTTTACTCGGAGATCCGTGACAAGCCGGCGATCTTCGCGCCCATTCGACGCCGTTTTCGACGCTTCGGTTTGCCGGTGTCGACGTTCCGCAATTTTTTCGCTCATCAAGCTCCTTTCGATGTTGCCCTGGTGCAAACCGGCATGACCTACTGGTACCCCGGCGTAGCAGAAGTCGTCCGCGAGCTTCGCGCGCTCGCACCGAGAATAAAGATCGCGCTCGGCGGCGTTTATGCGACCCTCTGCCCAGAGCATGCGCGAAGTCTCGGGGTCGATTTGGTGGTCGAGGGGACCGATCTTGCGCCCATGTGGCGTTTTCTCCGATTAGAGCCCGATGCCAGCGGCTTGCCGCTCTGGGACCTCTATCCAAGTTTGCATACCGGCGTGCTGAAGCTCGCCGACGGCTGTCCGTTTCGCTGCACTTATTGTTCGGTGCCGCAGGTTTATCCGCAATTTCGCGCGCGCCCGCTCACTGATTCTCTCGCAGAATTAGAATTTTTGGTCCACCTCGGTGTCGAGCATGTGGCTTTCTATGATGATGCCCTGCTTTATCGTCCCGAGCTGATTCTTAAACCGTTCCTGAAAGAAACGCTGCGTCGGAGCATACGGGTGCAGTTTCACACGCCGAATGCGCTCAATGCCCGTTTCATCGATCGCGAGATGGCGGAATTGCTCTTCCAGTCAAATTTCAAGAATATCTACTTGGGTTTTGAAAGCAGCGCCTATGCGTGGCAGAGAAAGACCGGCGGGAAGGTCTATTCCAGTGAGCTCGAGCGCGCGGTTGTTAACTTGATTGAAGCAGGCTGCGATCCCCGGGGTGTGCACGCCTACTTGATCGTTGGTCACCCGAACTCGGAGCAGCAAAATATCGAGGCCTCGATGCGTTTAGCCCATACGCTCGGGATTAGAATCATGCTTTCCGAGTTCTCACCCATTCCGGGCACGCCCGATGGAGAGCAGTGTCGTCGTTGGATCGACCTTGACGAGCCTCTCTGGCATAATAAGACTGCCTTTACAATTTTCAGGCTGGGCGGCGCGGACGTCGAACGGCTTAAAAGATTGACGGCGGCGTTGAACGCCCGACTTTTATATAGGGGCGACAATCGCAGCGGGGCTGAATATTTGGACGCCAAAAATGAGGCACTCGCGGCCTGTAAGCCGGCTTAATCGAACATTTTTCGCGGGCTTGGGAACCTTTCCCGAATGAATCGGTCTAATCTAACTAAAGAAATGGTGGCGGACGGCATCAGTGACGCGGAATGCGTCCGGCGGGTTCAGCGCGGAGAAGCGGACGCCTTTGAGATATTGGTTCGCCGTCACGAAAAAACCATCTTCAACTTGGTCTACCGGATGCTTGGTGATGCAGAGGAAGCCGCGGAAGTCTCCCAGGAAGTGTTCCTGTCGGCATTTCGCGCAGCGGGTCAGTTTCGTGGTGATGCCAATTTCTCAACCTGGCTGTACCGGATTGCCATCAATCATGCGAGCACGCGCCGGAAAACCCTGAACAGCCGCCAGCGTAAAGTCGTGCCCATTGAGAGCGCAGACTCGCTTCATGATCCTGAGCCCGGCCCTCTGGAAATACTCGAGAAACAGGAGATCCGCGAAAAAGTGCAGTTCGCATTGAATCAGTTAGAGCCTGATGACGCCGCGGTCATATTGCTCCGAGATCTGCAAGATGTTTCGTACAGCGAAGTTGCTCAGGTGCTCGAAATCCCCGTGGGCACGGTGAAATCTCGGCTACACCGAGCGCGGCAAGCTTTAAAATCCCGGCTCCAATCTTATTTCTCCGCGGAGAGAAAAGCTGTATGACGTGCGCGGAAGTCCAATTACTGCTGTCCGAATATATCGAAAAATCGCTCGATGCGATCCGCATGAAAGCGGTCGAAATCCATTTGCTCGCATGCCCTGACTGCCGCGCTGAAACTGAAGGCTTCATGGATTGCATTCGGCAGATTTCCGAACTGCCGCTGCTCGACCCGCCGATCGGCTTCACGCAAAGGGTCATGGCGCATGTGAGAGAGATTGAGAGCAGGCCCTCGGGGTGGCGAAGAATACTTGCGCCATTCCGAATCGGCGTGCCGATCCAGGCCACGGCACTCGTGTTGGTTGCCGTCGTCGCGGTTTTCCTCTATCAAAAAGAATCGCAGATCCGAGGTAACCCAGCGTCTCCGGCGATTCCGTCGATTTTGCCCTCGCAACCATTGTCCGATGACCGTTCCGATGATCATTTCGCCGGCAAACCGGAGCAATCGAGAGCAGCAGCGGAGCCGGCTCCCGCGAGCCCAAAGCAGTCGAGTCCTACAGCCAGTGCGATTCAATCAGCGGAAGTACGCAAAAAAACCGCCGCGGGCACAGAACAAGTGAAAACCAAAACGCCATCACCATCCAATGCCGAACCGAGCAGCGCTGGTGACGTCAAGAATCCTGTTTCTCGGCGCGGCCCGATTCCCGCTCAGGAAGTCGCCACCGGAATGGGAGGCTTACAGTCTAGCGGTGACAGCTTTAGAGTTGGTCCACCGATCGGCGGTTCCGCTCGGCCGGGCTTCTTTCTTCCTGAACGATTTCTCTCGCCAATTGCCGAGCCCAGCGCGGATGCTGAATTCATTGTGAGACGACGAGAAACGCAGAGGCACGATCAGGACGGAATTGCGAGAAGTGAGGCCGCGCGCCAGAGCGCCGAAAGTGATATCGCGCCGGCAATCGCAAAACAGAGCCCGGCAAGCCCATCTTCCTCAAGTTCGCCGGTCAATCTTCGCGAGATTCGTTGGTTCTCGGTCCCTGCTGATCAGTACGACCAGTTCAGGAAAGACCTCGCCTCGGAAGCGAGCATCGATTCCGAAAAAACCATCGCCCCGAGCGAAAGAGAGTTCGCGCAAAAATCGAACCGCGAGCTGCTGATCAAAGTTATCATCGTTTCCCCACCAGCGGAACGGTAATCAGTTCAGTATGTCCGCAGTCGTTGATCGCGACACTCGTTAAAAATCCCCAGGCAAATGGTGCCATTCTGAGCGGTCAGACTGTGTGAACACTCATCCGCCAAGTTGTCATCTCGAACGGAGAGTGAGAGATCTTGCATTTTCAACTAGATAACAAGAAAGATTTCTCGGCGGAGTTTATCCTGAGCCTCGTCGAAGGGGCTCGAAATGACAAATTTTCACACAGTCTGGCGGTTAGCGAAGAATCTCGTTCCTGAAACTTACAGATTAGCATGATTCCGCGATGACACTGCGCCTAGTGCTTTCTGTTCTACCCCTTCCACTCGTAATTTAGCGCGGCAAAATCGATCTCATAGCTGCCGCCCTGTTTCTTTCCCCGCATAAACGACGCCGCCTGAGAAAGCTTCGGGCAATACATCTCGAATAGATTTCCCGCGGGATCACGAAAATAGACAAGCCCCTTTACCCCATCGCGCGTCCACGGTTCGCTGGTGACGACGCCGTTCTGACGGAGCCAAGCCAGCATCGGTAGAAAATCTTCCGGTTCGACAAAAAACGCATAGTGAGGATATTCAGCACCACGCCCGGTCGTCGTCCCCGGACGAATCGTGATCCCGATGATCACGCCCGCCACTCGGACTTCGGCAAAGCCGTCCACATCATGGATCAACTCCCCATCCATCACCTTTGTGAAAAATTTTTTAGTGTGCGCGAGATCGCGGCAGTAAAGGCTTGCATGCGCGAACCCGCTGAGCTCCGGTTTTTCCGCTGAGCTTGACTCCCCCGCACTGCCATCTTGCTTCCAGCTATAATTGAGGCTGCGAAAATCGATCGGCGGCCCGCCCCGTCGTGGCGCCGGCGGCAAAGAGGCGATTTTTTCGTAGCCGCTATCACAATAAAGCTCGAACAGATTTCCGGACGGATCGCGAAAATAGACGAGCGCGATCGGGTCGCGTCGATAGGGATAATGCGGCACGCCGTGATGATCGAGGCAGCGAATCATACGCTGGAAATTGAGTCCATCGAGATAAAACGCATAATGCGGATATTCGTGATCCGGAGCAGTCCAACCCTGGCTTTGCTCGGAGAGGCCGAGGATCATATCCGCGATTCGATATTCGACAAAGCCTGCAATCTCATGCACCAGTTCGCCGCCGAGGACTTCGGAATAGAATCGCTTCGATTCGACGAGATCGCGGCATGCCAAGCTCACATGGCTCAGGCCAGAAAAGCGCGGTTGTCTTGAAACAGTCTCTTGACCTCTCGCGCTGGTCGCACCTGTCGTGTTCATGGATACTCTCCATCTCAATAAGATTTGATCGTCGTCGCACCGGTTGGGTCTGAGAGGCTTGCGATGATTTCCTGCGGCACCGCCTGTCCTTTAATGGCGCCGGGTCGCGCGGGATCTGCTCCCGCCCAGACTCGCTTTTCGAAACCCTCGACGGCAAGATCAGCCCTGTTGAAAATTCGATGGCGCACCGTGAAGCTGCTGCGCCCCCACTCGCTGACTTCGCTTTCCACGATGATGTCGTCGTCGAAATGGCAAGGCTTCAAAAAACGAACACCGACTTCGACGATAGGCATACCCACCAGGTTGTATCTTTGCCGCATCCCAGAAGGCGTCAAACCGGTTCGTTCAAACAGCCAGCCGGTGCTGCTGTCAAAGATAATCAAAAATTGCGGGTAAAAAACGATCCCCGCAGGATCGCACTGTCCCCATTCCACTCTAAGATTACGTCGGTTGGTCAACATCGGTAAAAAGGATCTCGCGGATCGGCCAGTTCACTTCGCCAGCGGATCGGGTCTCAATTGAAAGTGGACGGCGAGCGGGTGGGAGCCCTTGCCGTTCTCCATCAGCCACGGCGCGCGGTCGCCGCTAGAACTCCACAGCCCACGCCCCTTCCAGCCCGCTTTCGGATCATCGATGCGTCCGTCGAATCCTTTGGCATAAAAACCGAGCGGGTACGGAACCCGCAGCAGTATCATCTTGCCGTCTTTGAGCGCCACCAGACCATTGTGTAAATTGGCAGTGGACATCGGCACATCCTCGCCGAGGCCGAAGGTGTTGTGCTGATCGACCCAGGAATAGTAGCTCGACTCAGCGCTGTTCTCGCCAATGCCCTGAAAACCGGGACCGGGATACTGATAAAACGACCAGCCTTCTGGGCAGTGATCCCCGGTAGCCTTGGGGCCGTTCAAAGGTCCTTTGCATTTTCTCCGATCGAAACTGGCCAGATGTCCGCTCGCCAGCGATGCCCAGATCACGCCTTGCTTGTCGATGTCTGCGCCACGAATCCCGAAGCCGGGCAGAGGCACGTTGTAGATTTCCGCCAGCGCGGTTTCGGCAGGATTGGAACCCGGGTTGATCCGCACCACCGAGCCGGGAAACGTCCGCACGGCTCCCCAAACCGACCCATCAGCTGGATTGGGCATGATCGCGTAGAATCCCGCCACAATACGTTTATCTTTGGACGGCTCTATCGGCTGATTGGGCTCGACATAATCATCACGCTTGCCGTTGCCGTTGGTGTCGAGAATCAATGGCGTCCAACCTTGCGCTTTTGCCGCGTCGCCGGTCTCGTCGAAAATCTTCATATCGAGCCAGCCGATCACTGGGGCATTCGCGCCGCCGGTGCTCGCCCAGAGCCGGTCATTGGCATCGAATTGCAGATGATGCGTGTTAAAGCACGTGTCCACGAAGGTGTACTTCATGGTCGTCGGATCGAGCATCGAAAATTGGCGAGTGGAGCGTTCCACGGGGAATACTTTCGCTGACGGGTGATCCGAGCCCTTTTTGCAGAACGCGGGATTATTCGGCCCGCGCACCGCGGCGGCGAACCAGACGCGGCCTTTGCGGTCGAACATGCCGTTATGATTAGTAGCTTTGCTCGTCCATATCCGCTCGTTGCCCCAGTAGGGCGAGGGCTGCATCGGTCCTTCTTCCATCGCCATCGGCGTGTCGGCATCGCGCACTGGTTCGGGAAAGTTTTTGGCGGTGTGCGTCTTCGGATCGAGGATCGGAATGACATCGACGCTAAGTTCCGTCGAACCGTAAACGGGCCCGTACGCGTTGACCGTAGGAAAGCGCCGATCGGACGCAATCAGGTCGTGCAGGTAGTGCTTGTCGTCGAGCCAGTCCCAGGTCGTCACAACGATATTGCGCTCGACCCCCTGGGGTCGCGTCGGTTTAGTATGCGGCAACTCGCCCTTGGCAATGCGATCGGTCCAGTCGGCGAGAAAACGCAAATTTGCGCCGCCGAGTTGCTTCATCGCCGTGTCAAACATCGGATGGCCACCCTGGCCCGACTGAATGCGCCGAAACCAGGCTTCTTCAGAAGTTGCGAACTTGCCCAGGGGAAAAGGCACGTTGCTTGGAAAAGTGCGCATCGCGCGATTGCCGATGGAATGGCAATTCGCGCAGCCGTTGGACTTTACCAAGTTCAGATATTCATTCTGCGTCATCTTCGGCGGCATTTTTCCTTTGCCGCCGAATTCACTCTTGTCGGGAATCTTCATCATCGAGTACCAGCTAATCGCCGGATAGTACTGCGCTCCCTGTGTTTCGTCGGGCGCCACCACCGCCTGGAGATCGACCATTTTTCCCGGCGCCGCTTTTACCTTCGGCGAATCAACCAGCCCATAGCCGCGCACCCAAACATCGTAATTTGCCTTCGGCAGATCGGGGATCACATACCGGCCTCGATCGTCGGTTACGACCATTTTGGCATAGCGCGTCGGCAGGTCGCGGGTCTCTGCGATGACCCAAACGCCTGCTTCAGGTCCTTTGGCGCTTGTCACCACGCCACCGATGTCATCGTCGTCGATTTGCACTGAACCTGCGCCGCGGGATTGGTCACCTGTTTGCGTGGCGCACGCCGCAATAAACACGACCACCATCAGCACAGCGGTGCTCACGGACAGAAATGGTTTTCTCCTCATGTTTGCTCCTTTCGCACGAACTCATGAGAAATTTGGACGGGGTAGAAACGCGTCTTGTTTCAGCCCAGATATATACAACACAGGTCGCTAGCCGTTCAAAGGTTGGCATCATTGCGTGCGCGAGCGGGAGCAATTCAAATAGATGACACTGGCAAGGCGCGAGACCTTGACGGCTGAAATACGGTGGTGATAAGTGTCCCTTGGTTTTGTTCTCCGGATCGTCTGTGCGTCAGCATCATTTATAGGGAGGCTGATATGTGGAACATGAAATCGTTGGCCCTCGCTGTTGCAACGGTTATTTCGCTTTTGCTCATCGCCTCGACCGCAGCGCACGCCAATGGAATTGCTCTGACCGGCCAGGTCAGCTCGCAAAAAGAGAAGGTGATGGAAGGTGTCGTTGTCGGCGCCAAGAAGGACGGCTCGACGATGACCGTCAACGTCGTCAGCGATGCCAAGGGGCGGTTCAGTTTTCCGAGCGACAAACTCGCGCCCGGTCACTACGCCCTGAAAATCCGCGCCGCCGGTTACGATCTTGAAGGGCCGCAATCGGTCGATGTCACGGCCGGCAAAACCGCTACAGCCAATCTCAAGCTCAAGCCGGCTGAAAATCCCTCCGCCCAACTCACCGATGCGGAATGGTTGCTGAGCATCCCCGGTACCGAACAGCAGAAGAGTTTTCTATTGGGCTGCAATGGCTGCCACACTATCGACCGAATCGTGAAGGCCAACAAAACTGCCGAGGAATGGGTGCAGGTATTTCGCCGCATGTCGACCTATGCTCCGGGCAGCACCCCGCTTCGCCCCCAGGTCACCGTTGGTGGAGTACAGCGAGACCGCACCCGCGGAGTCGATCCGATGGAGGTCGGCACGTGGCTCGCGAACGTAAATGCGAGCTTCAACTCCAAGCAGAGTTTTCCGTTGAAGACTCTGCCGCGTCCAAAGGGCAAGGCGACACGTACCGTCATTACGGAATACGATCTACCGCGAAAGCTCGCCATGCCTCATGACGTGATCGTCGACGCCGACGGCATGGTCTGGTACTCGGATTTCGGCGATCAGTTCATCGGCCGTCTCGACCCGAAAACCGGCAAGGTCACCGATTTCCCCATTCCCGAGCTGAAGAAAGGTTTCCCACGGGGGACCCTCGATCTGCAGTCCGACAAAGATCAGAACCTTTGGGTGTCGCTGATGTATCAGGGCGGTATCGCGAAATTCGATCGCAAGTCGGAAAAATTTACGGTTTATCCGGTGCCAACGGACTGGCAAGGCAACCACACGCAGCAATCGATGGTGAGCCCGACGAATTCCCACGTGGATGGAAAAGTCTGGACCAATAATCAGGACACGCATTCGATCTATCGTGTCGATGTGGCAACAGGCGAGTACGAAAACCTTGGCGAGTTTAAAATTCCCGGTGAGAACCGCACGATCAATGCTTACGGCATTCCATCAGACAGTCAGAATAACCTTTATCTGCTGGAGTTCGGCGCCAACAACATCGGTCGCATCGACGCCAAGACGAAAGAATTCAAAATTTATTCGACGATCGCCCAAGGTACCCGTCCAAGGCGTGGAAGATTCGACGCGCAAGATCGGTTGTGGTTCGCCGAATACGGCGCCAATGGTGTCGGCATGCTCGACCCGAAAAGTGGACAAATTCAGGAGTGGCAGCTGCCGATTCCCTGGAGCGCCCCCTACCACGTCGTACCTGACAAGAACGGCGATGTCTGGATCGGTTCCATGTGGACCGATCGCGTCACACGGTTAGATCCCAAGAGCAGTCAATTCACCGATTATCTGCTGCCTCGCGAAACCAATATTCGCCGCGTGTTCGTGGATAACACGACGTCGCCCGTAACCTTCTGGGTCGGCAGCAACCACGGTGCATCGATCCTCAAACTGGAACCGCTTGACGCTTCGGGGTCCAATTAGCACGCTTGAGGATTAGTTAGTTGCCAAAAAAAGCCCAAGCTCGGAGCCTGGGCTTTTTTTTCCGCAAAGCATTTTACAAATCGTTTAATTGCCGTTAAGCCACGGCCAGCGACAAGGTCAATAAGACTCTTGGTTGAGAACCATTTCTACGTCGTCATCCGCGAATGATCTTATCGGGGGCCCAGTTCGGACCAACCTGGATTCCCGCTTAAAACATGCGGGAATGACGGACCGGAGTCCCTCATTTAGTGAATCTCCCGCGCCGGTTGCTTCTGCTCCAGATGCAGGGTCAAGTCGCCTTTTCGGATATAAACCTGGCTCACATCTTTGCGCTTGGTTAACTCGCCGATCAGTCGGATCAATGGCAAATCCGCGCTGACATATTCCTGTGGTGCTCCTGCCGCCAGCATTGCTCTGACCGCCGCCTCGCCGGCAATCACGCGGAGAACCAGTTCCTCATCCGAAACTCCTGGGCCGCCGAATTTTTGCCTTACCTCTTTCAGAGAAAGATCCGGCGGCGACCATTTGCGCCAATCGCTGGCGCGTGGTCGGTTGAGAATCTTATCTTTGATATTTGGGTCCATCACCGCCGGCGCTTCTTTGCCCCAATGGCCGAGCGCATACTGAATCGATTGATCG
>Ga0075424_100007428_pt1 | contig 10631 bp, 6 predicted proteins | sample SoiMethybrSBSTD3_FD_75301 | JGI IMG/M metagenome (GOLD analysis project Ga0075424, IMG submission 75301) | Bulk soil microbial communities from a Populus tree surrounding site in Tennessee, USA - Soil MetaG P. TD hybrid SBSTD3 | ecosystem: Environmental > Terrestrial > Soil > Tree plantation...
CAAGCGCAACTCGGAATCACCCGCGCCGATCAGTATCCCAATGTCGCGGCTGGTGCAAGCCTCGCCGATCAGCGAACCTCGCGATCCCCAGCGGCGCCTGCTTTTGAAGTGGGCGCAGGGCAGCTCAGCGTGTCGGCGGGCTGGGAGCTCGATTTCTGGGGGGAATTCCGCCGCGCCTCAGAAGCCGCACGCGCGAGCCTAGTCGCCAGCGAATGGGCGCGCCAGGAAGTTATCGTCACTCTCGTAGCCAATGTCTCGGCCGCGTATTTCCAACTTCGCGCACTGGATCTCGAACTCGAAATCTCGCAGCGTACCCTCGCTTCCCGCCAGGAATCCCTCCGCCTTACTCACATCCTTGCCGACGGTGGTTCCACTTCCATGCTCGACGTGCGCCAGGCGGAACAGTTGGTCTTTACTGCCGCGACGGAAATTCCCGCGCTCGAGCAACAAGTGGAGCAACAAGAAAACTTAATCAGCATCCTGCTCGGTAAGAACCCCGACACCATCGTGCGTGGACGGAAACTCACCGAACAGGCCCTCCCTCCCGAGGTGCCATCGGGTCTCACTTCTTCGTTGCTGGCGCGCCGCCCCGACATTCGTGCCGCGGAACAGCAACTTATCGCTGCGAACGCCGAAATCGGCGTCGCCAAAGCTGCTTATTTTCCACAGATCTCACTCACCGGAACAGCTGGATTCGAGAGCAATGCACTGACACGCTTATTCAGCGGCCCCGCGGGCACCTGGAGCTATGGCGCCTCCCTCACCCAACCCATCTTCACTGCCGGAAGAATTCGCTCCCACGTTCGTCTAGCCGAAGCTCAACAACAGACGTCCCTGCTGGTCTATCAGCAAACGATTCAGGGAGCGTTTCGGAACGTTTCGGATGCCCTGATCGCTCGCCGCAAATCCAGCGAATTTCGCGCGCAGCAAGAACTCCTCTTCCAGTCTGCCCAGGATGCCGCTCGCCTCTCGCATATGCGCTATACCGGCGGCGTTACCGGGTATTTGGAAGTGTTGACCAACGAAACTAACGCCTTCAACGCCGAACTCGGCCTTGTGCAAGCACAGCTGAACGAATACCTCGCCTCGATCCAGCTTTATCAGGCGTTGGGCGGAGGCTGGCAATAAAAGCTGCGGTAACCGATTCGTAGGAACGCAATCTATATATCAGCGGACGGACTTAACTTACCAAAGGCGATGGATGCCGCCTCCGATACTCCTACCGAGCTTGCTTGGTTTGATCAAAACTCGTTGAGTCCCTTTGACATTTCTCGGCTCTGGCGACTTGTGATGAACCTGTTTTCAAGTCTGTTAGCCGAAGGGGACGCCGAAATGAATCCAAAGTGGGCACTTCCAAAAGGTCAAGAGGGACTTGTCCAAACTTGTCTAACTGAGAGCGGCCCGAAAAACGGTAACTGACGCCAGGAGCTCTCACGCGGGCTTACCACCAGATTTTCTTGTCCTCTTAAATGCGCAAACTCGCCAGGACTTGTCAGTCTTTGATCCACAATCTCGTCGTGATAGACTGTTTTTGACCGATGTCCCATAAATATGGGAGTATAGAGTCTATGAAAACTACTCTGGAAATTCCAGACTTGATCTTCCGCCGCGCGAAGTCGAAGGCAGCGGCGCAGGGCGTACCCCTTCGGCAGTTTGTTACCGAGGCCGTTGAGGATAAGTTGAAGTCTTCGCGCCCATCTAGTCGGAAGCCCTGGATGAAACACCTAGGCAAACTTAAGGACCTGCACAAAGAAACGCAGCGAATCAATAGAGTGATCGAACAGACGTTTGAAGTAGTTGATTGCGAAATGTGGGCTTCGGAGACAAGCGATTGATCCTCGACACAAACGCACTCTCCGCTGCCGCGGAGGAGCATCAGGGCGTTGCACGCATATTGGCCCGGGCTCAGCAGTTAGCGCTTCCAGTCGTGGTAATTGGTGAATATCGCTTCGGGATCGCACAGTCGCGATATAGGGCTCGTTATCGGCGCTGGTTAGATGGTCTCGTTGCTGACTGCAGAGTGCTCGATGTTGACGAACAGACTACGCATCACTATGCAGCTATCGGCATGGAATTGAGACAAGTGGGAAAGCCGATTCCAACGAATGACCTTTGGATTGCCGCCCTGTGCCGCCAACACGGTCTTCCACTGCTGAGCCGGGATAGACACTTCGATGTGGTGTCTGGAGTGCAGCGGCTCGATTGGTGAGACCTGGTTGCTCGTCGGATGACTCTCCTGAGCGGTCGCTGTTGCCCAAATTTGGGTGCAACTTTGGGTGCAAGATCCGCAGGAGAAAAGAAGTAGCTCGGCCCGCAAGCGACACCGAATCAACGAGATGTGGATTTTGTACTACTGGTTCGGGACCAGGAGGTCGATGGTTCAAATCCATTCGCCCGACCACTTCTCAAAAGTACGATCCGAATACATCCTTTACAGAACGTTCCGTAGACATAGCTTACACCTTCGGGCCAAAAGGGTTTTAAGGGCTGCAGAGTCTTTTCCTCGAGATCGATGTAACCGAGATCGTAGTCCATAAAGCTCACCAACCAAATACCGTCGTCGACTTCTTTGATGCCCACGGCTTGACCTGCGAGAGAAGTGCCTTCTCAACGGTCACCCATGTGTCAGGCCGCACAAATACCAGATCATAATTCGTGAAGCTGACCGGAATTCGTTGCGGAATTCGTTGCGGACTTCAGCTGTCCCAGACGACTTGGCTTCTACAAACCATGCCGGAGTCTTATCAATGCTTCCGATTCCACCTGTTGCCAACTTTGCAGGTCGTTCATTGCCCCTAAAGCTTCAATTTAGAAACACTTTCCTTGACTCTTTGCCTCAATTGTCCTAAAACTGTTGCAATTTCTAGCTAGAGTACCAAGGGGTTCAACGCATTCCCGAGGGGGTCGGTATGCAGGGTATGTCCTTATTCCGTTGTTGTGTATTCGTATTGGTCCTCGTCGTTGTTTGTATAGCATCCACGTCCGCCCAAATTACCACCGGCGAAATTACAGGCACCGTGCTGGACCAGAGCGATGCTGCGCTGGCGGGCGCGACCGTCCTGGCCGTGTGCCCCGACACAAACCAGACACGCACGGTGACGTCCGGCAGCGCCGGTGAATATCGGCTGGCGGACATGGCCGCCTGTGTCTATAAAGTTTCGGTTTCGGCTCAAGGATTCAAAACTACCGTACGCAACGTTACGGTTAGTGTTGCCCAGCTCACCAAGGCTGATTTTCAACTTCAACTGGGTGAGCGTACCGAAACAGTTCTTGTCGAGGCCGCTAGTCCGCTGATAGATTACGCCCCCGGCGTGAATACCGAGGTCGATACCAAGGCCATCCTGGATCTGCCCACCGAAGGGCGCGACTTTAAGTCCATACTTGGCCTCGCACCCGGCGTGCAGCGCAGCCCGGGCGGCGGCTTTATGGACGTCAGCATCAACGGACAGCGGACGAGCACCAACAACTACATGATTGACGGCGTGCCCAATAACGACCGCTTTTACGGCAGCGAGCTGGTTGGCCAGCCCGGACTCTTAGGAGTTCCTTCTGCACTTCTCGGCAACGACTCGATTGCGGAATATACGATCCAACAATTGCCTACCGCTGAAAACGGGGTTAAGGGCGGGGCGGCCATCAACGTAACGCTGAAGAGTGGCACCAACCAGTTCCACGGAACGGCCTTTTACTTTGGTGACTACGACTGGCTCAATGCCAACAACTTTTTCTCATCCGGGAAGACACCTTACCACAATCACAATTATGGAGGCACGCTGGGCGGTCCCATCATCAAGGACCGAACTTTTTTCTTCGTCAACTTCGAGGCGCAACGAAACAAGTCGGTACTCCCTTACGAGGTAATCCTGCCGACACAGGGCGACCTGCAGGCGGTGACTAACTTTTTCAACTGCACTCCAGGGAATACGGCCTCATGCCCCATCGACGCCGGGACCGGAAGTCCGTTCATCACCAATACAAATAATCTGCCAATGAACGCTGCCGGCCTGGCCTTGCTGAAGTATTATCCGTGCTCGGATGGCGCAGGCGGCACTGTCCAGTGTAGTCTCGGGGCCGCCAGCGCTGCCGTGAGCCCCGGTGGGTTCACACAAACCGTGTTCGTTCCTAACACAAACACCCTTCCTGGCAGCTTCATTGTCAAGATCGACCATAAGTTGAACAACAAAATGACGGTTTCGGGCCGCTATCTTTATGCCGACAGCGTTCAGTCTGGTCCCGCGGCCGGCTACACGATTCCCCCGGCACCGGGCAGCGGTCTGGGCCCGGACGGATTTAACAGCATTGTGCCCACGCGCGTGCAATTTGGCGGCGGCGATTGGATCTACAACATTTCTGCCAATAAGATCCTCGATGTGCGCTTCAGTTGGTCGCGCTTCTCCCAGATCCTGGCGCCAAACAACCAGGTTAATCCTTTGGACCTGGGCATCGACACCGGTCCCCTCAGTCCCAAGGATTTTGGCGTTCCGCCTGTTTACGCCAGCAGTGTGACGTATGGAAACATCGGCGGCATCGTGGGCTATCCGCTCAGCACTCGCCCCACGCAGACGTACGATGTGAAGGGCCATCTTACCTGGATCAAAGGCACTCACACCTTTAAGTTCGGTGGTAACTACCAGCGCGCTTCAACCGGCAGCCTGCGGAACCGCTCGCGAACGGGCCTATACAGTTTCCAGTTTGACAGCGAATTTACGGCCGCGAATCCGGATAATAACATTCCGATCCCCGGTTACGACGTAGTCCTTACGCAGTTGCTCCTCGGACGGATGGACCGCGCTGCGCGCTCTTTCGGCGACACGACGCGCAACATCTACCAGCCCTCCGTGGGGCTTTTTTTCCAAGATGAGTGGAAGCTAACGCCGCGCGTGACCGTCAGCTACGGCTTGCGTTGGGATCTGAACGGAGCGCTTGGTGAATCTGGCAATCGTGGCTCCAATTTTTTCCCCAACAAAGGTCTAGTCCAGTTGGGCAATGGAATTTCTCGGCTTTATGACTTGGACCTGCATGATTTTGGCCCCCGCGCCGGACTGGCATGGGACATCTTCGGCAATGGTAAGACCTCTCTCCGGGTTGGCTACACTATGGCCTACGATGTGGCGAATTTTGCAGCCATCCTCGCTCCTTATCTTTACCAGGGTGCGCGCACTGGCGCCTTTAGCAATTCTGACCTTGGGGTCTTTTCGGTCACTGCCGATGGGAACGAGGATGTGGGCACGAACCTTTCGACTCTTTTCGAGGCATTTGGGCCGAATACGTGCTACGACCCTGCCGTCAACACCACGTCTCCCGACTGGGTTTGCATCGGTCCGCAACCGGGAAGCCCGAACCCGACCTCACCTTTCCAGACCTATGGCGCCAATCCTACGGCCACCCCGCCCTTTAACGCATTCGGGACCGTACCTCTCTTGCGCACACCACGGATCCAATACTACAACGCCACCATTCAGCACGAACTGTTCCCGAACAATGTCCTCACGATCAGCTACATAGGAGCTCATGGGACCAACATGCTCCTGAACCGCCAATTGAATCTACGTCCTATCGGGTGTTTTGATTCGGCGAATGGGGGCCAGCAAACTGGCCTGCCCGGCACGGCAACCAACTCGACTGCGCTTAATTGCGACCGTCCTCTTGACTCGGTCTTTCAGACTGGTGGTGTGCCTACTTTCAAGTATGTCAACCAGCTGACCAACGACGGATTTTCGCGCTACAACTCTATGCAGGTAAGCTACCGGCAGCGCAATTGGCACGGACTCAACACCATCATTAATTTCACCTGGTCGAACTGCATCGACACCAACTCTGTCAATCGCGGCGGTGCGTCCACACTTCCAATCGCTGAGAATCCCTACAATCCCAAGAGTAATCAGGGTCCCTGCGACACGGATATCCGGCGGAATTTCAATACCGGCGTCGGATACGACTTCCCGAAGTGGAATGCACTGGGCCGCTTGGGAGACGGCTGGCAGATTGGGAGCGTCGTCACCTACGCAGGCGGGCGTCCGTGGACAGCGCTGCTCTCGAGCGGCGCGGATAACTCCGGCCAGGACCGCACCTACCAGAGGCCAGACTGCATTGGAAAGCCCACCTACCAGTTCAGCGATCCCAACACTCCCACCATCACGAATGTGCCCGCAGTTTTTGCCATTCCAGCAGATGGTACTATTGGTACCTGCGGCCGCAACGCCTTCCGTGGTCCGCATTTTGTCCAGTGGGACTTCAACCTGAACAAGACCACAAAGATCTCGGAAAAGTTGGGCCTGCAGATCCGCTTTGAGGTCTTCAATCTCCTAAATCATCCTAATTTCAACACGTTACCGGCCGGGAACACGATTTCTCAGTCGAAGATAGACAACTTCCCAGACACCAGCTTTTCCACATATGCACAAACGCCGGACGTCTTCTCGGGCAATCCCTTCCTGTCTCAAGGCGGCCCGCGCGCGGCGCAGATCGGAGCGAAGATCATTTTCTGACCTTCGGCTCTAACTTTGGTTCTGCAAAGGGAGTTTGCTACACTGCGAACTCCCTTTCTTTTATGCGGCGCATTCTTGTTTTGACCTTCGGTTTTTTGGCATTTCTACCTTCGTTCTCGGCGGCAGAGGACAACCCTTCCGATAAGCCAAACATTATCCTGATTACCCTAGATACCGTCCGAGCCGACCGGATGGGCTTTCTTGGCTCAAAGCAAGGTTTGACGCCCCATCTGGATGCGCTGGCCAATCAAGGCGTAGTGTTTGAGCGCACCTATTCCCAAGCCCCTATTACCCCTGTTTCGCACGCGACCATCCTGACTGCGACCTTTCCGCAGTTTCACGGCATCCGCAACTTCGGCGATCGTCTGCCTCCGAGCGTTCCGTTTCTACCCGAAGTTCTCCATTCGCAGGGCTATCACACGGGGGCTTTCGTCAGCAGCATCATCCTGGATCCCAAAAACGGATTTGCTTCCGGATTCGAGCGCGGCTTTGACGTTTACAACGCAGGCTTTCACAGGCAGAAAACCGGAGAACGCCGCGAAGCCTCCATGCAACGGCGTGGAGAAGTCACTCTGGGACTCGCGTTGGAATGGCTAGGCCAACAGAAGGGCGCCCCATTTTTTCTGTGGTTCCACCTGTGGGACGCGCACGATCCCTACAATCCGCCTGAGCCCTTTCGCAGCCGATTTCCGAAAGCGCCTTACAACGGGGCAATCGCCTACGTGGACGATACGGTAGGCAAGCTGCTTGATTATTTGCGCAGCCACGGCTTGTATGACAACTGCCTGATTGCTATCGCCGCCGATCACGGCGAATCCTTGGGAGATCACGGCGAACTGACACACAGCATCTTTCTTTACGATTCGACCATCCACGTACCCTTGCTTTTCAAGCTTCCCGGCAATCGTCTCGCCGGTCAGCGCGTCAACGCCACGGCAAGTCTGGTGGATTTGGCGCCAACCATCCTCGAAGGCTTGGGGCAGTCGCCGCCCCCCACCATGCAAGGCCATTCACTCCTTCCTCTAATTGGGAACCCAAGTCCCGAAGACCGCCCTTCGTTGGCCACCGGCGACCACTCCGAGCGTTCCTTCGGGTGGAGCGCTCTTGTGTCCTTACGGGTCGGTAACAAGCTCTACGTTCATGCCCCGTCGCCTGAGCTCTACAATCTGGCCTCAGACCCCGGGGCGAAGACCAATCTTTATCCGCAGAGCCGCGCCACCGCGGCGCGCTTCGCGATCCAGTTGGATAATTTCGTAAAGCGGATCAGCACCGGCGCGCCTCAGGCCCTTCAGGACGGTCTTGACGAGAAAAGCAGAGAAAAGCTCTCTGCGCTCGGCTACATGCCTTCCGCAAAGAACAGCCCAGGCTCAAAGATTGATCCCAAGGACCGCATTGATATTGCCAACGATATGCATGATGCCAGCCTGGCCATTGAGGAAGGTAAAGAAGAGACCGTGATCCCGCTGCTGCTGCATGTAGTCGCCAAAGACCCGCAAATCCAGGCCGCGCAGTATTACCTCGGCATTGCGTATTCGCGCAGAGGCAACTTCGCTCAAGCAATTCCTCCCCTTAAAAAAGCCGTCGAACTTCGGCCCGATGCTCTGATGGCGCAGTATGAGCTTGCTATCTGCCTTTACGAAACCGGCGATCTGAATACCGCCGCCGCGCATTTCGAAATCCTGGTCGAAAACCGGCCGGATTGGATCGACGCTCGCTATTCATTGGCTTCCATTGATGCCCGCAATGGACGCCCCCAAGAAGCAGCCAAGAATCTGCTGGTAGTCTTGCAAAGTGAGCCGGACCATTACCGTGCAAACCTGCTCTTGGGACGCATGCTTTTCCTGAACGGCTCGCTCGGCGACGCTCTGCCTTACCTTGAAAAGGCCGTAAGCGTTCAAGCGGATTCCGCTGAGGCACATTCCTTCCTGGCGGATGAATATGAAAAGCTGGGCCGCGCCGCGGACGCCGCGCGTGAACAAGCTGAGGCGCAGCGGCTCAGGCGATCTGTTCCGCCGAAAAATTGAGAAGCTGCGCGACTCGCTGGACACACTGATTCCGCGCTCCTATAATCGACGTTATCCAGAGGAGTGCCTCATGTTCCATCGTGTTTTTTCTTCATTTTTGCTATCCGTCTTTCTGTTCGCTGGCCTCGCCGCTGCGCAGGACGCTAAGCCCGCCAAAGCCAAGCCTAAGGTGATCGTGGTCGGCGTGAACGGCATGGAACTCGACATCATCCGTCCCCTTCTGCTCAAGGGACAGATGCCGAACCTGGCCAGCGTGGTCAATCGAGGCGCGTACGGCAAGCTGCGCACCGTGTCATCGCCAAACTGTCCTCGCGTCTATTCCACTCTTTTTACCAGCACCGCACCCGAGGAAAACGGCGTCACAGGATTTCTCGTGGGCGGGATCACCGCCAATACCAACATGCTGAAGCAGGAGCCCATCTGGTCGCTCCTGTCAAGCAGCCAGGTCACGGTAGGCATGGCGAACGTGCCCGCGACGTTCCCGGTCATGCCGGTGAATGGCTACATGATCAGCGGCATGTTGACGCGCGGAAAGAATTGCGAGGACGGCGTTCTCTGCGCGCCCAAGCTGAGTGAAGTCACGGGCGGCGACGCCGTCTATCCCAAGACCATGCAAGCCGAACTGATGAAAAACGTCGGCGATTTTTACATTGATTGCGAGCGTATGCCCTCGGCCGCCGACCTGAGAGGGCACGAACTCCCCGTGATCGACCAGTGGCTCAGCAAGGTTCAGACCATCCGCGAACAGCAAAACAAACTCTTCGACTATCTTCTCAGTAAGCACCCCACCGATTTCACGTTTATGGTGCAGTCTTGCGAAGATCGCGTCGGCCACTGGCTATATCCGATCTCTCCTTTCAACGTCGGCTACAACGCGAGCGTCAACAACGCGCGGCCGGAAGCATTTCCGAACCAGTACATCGCGTTCGACAAAGTCCTCGGCACGATTCTCAAGCACGTCGACGACGAAACCTATCTGTTCATCGTCTCCGATCACGGAATCAAGCCGCTGCGCGAGTTTGAGGAAAAGGACCCGCACGCGCACATGGATCACGAGAAGAACACACCGGTAATTGCGAAACATGACTTTGCGGACGGCGATGATGTTCCCGGGTCATTTTTCGTGATGGGACCTGGAATCAAGCATGACTTCCGGGTGATGGGACTGGTGGCCAGCGTGTACGATATCGCGCCAACTATCCTGCACATTTACGGCATCGAGCAGCCGAAGCAGATGCACGGGCGTATGCTGAGCGAGATTTTCGAGAAGCGCGAGACGAAAGCCGCAGCGGGAAATTAGTTCGCGGAGTTTTTTCCTTTTTCGGTTCCGCGTATTGAGTAACGTGCCCACACCGGCTAATTTGTAGTTTTTCTTTGTCTCAGACTGCGCGCCCGTTCTTGCGCTTTTTGTGCATCCGCCGGTTTGCCCAGCGCGCGGTATGCCTGCTCCAGCAGATCAAACAGTTCCGCGTTTTGCGTTCCCGAGCCGGCACTCGTTTCCAGCAGCTCGACTGCGTCGGCAAATTTCTTCTGCCCAAGCAGGGCCCTCGCCAACCCGATCTGCGCTTCCTCATTTGCCGGTTTCGAAAGAAGCGCCGATACGAATTCATCCTCCGCCGTCTTGTACTGCTCCGACCTAAGGGCAATCTGGCCGAGCAACAGCCGCGCATCCAATTGGTTTGCATCGAGGCGCAGACTCTTTGCCAACGCGGCGCGCGCTCCCTGTGAGTCGCCGCTGCGGCTCAATGCCCGGCCATAGGCCAAGGCCGCGCCCGAATCGTTTGGCCGCAAATCGCAAAGTCGCCTCAGATACGGAACGGCCTCTTTGGAATTTCCGGAATCCATTTCAAGCTGCCCTAGCTGTCGGAGCGCGATCGGATATTTGTCATCGAGCGCCAGCACCTTCTGCAATGCCGCGCGCGCTTCCTTCGTACGTCCGTCCTCCGCGGCCATCATGGCCGTGTGCAGCAGGTTCTGCTCTTCGATCTTGTCCTTCGAGTCGGGCAAGAGCGATGGCTCCGGAACGTCGGTTGAAGAGCGCGCGTCCGAAGCATCGAGATAGCCGAGCGCGCGCAGCTCGCTGACCGTGCCGGCGGAAACGGCCCCAGGCGAGCCTTGC
>Ga0075424_100007429_pt1 | contig 10630 bp, 6 predicted proteins | sample SoiMethybrSBSTD3_FD_75301 | JGI IMG/M metagenome (GOLD analysis project Ga0075424, IMG submission 75301) | Bulk soil microbial communities from a Populus tree surrounding site in Tennessee, USA - Soil MetaG P. TD hybrid SBSTD3 | ecosystem: Environmental > Terrestrial > Soil > Tree plantation...
GCGCATCATCATCCCGGTCACACCAAGGGATCGACTAGCTTCACGTTGAACGCGCAGGAAAGCGGGAAGACCTATCGCGTGGTCATCGCCAATCTGGGTTCCATCAATCCCGGCGTCACCGTCAGCGGGATGGCGAAGTATCCCGGCATCGCCGATGACTACGCGCGGACGTTCAAGGCGCAGAAGGACATGGCGATCGACGTCTTTCTCGCCTCACATGCGTCGCAATTCAACCTCCATCAGAAATACAAACCCGGCGACGCGTTCAATCCCGACCGGTTCGTCGATCCGCAAGGCTTCAAGGCGGCGATCGAGGAGCTGGAGAAAACCTACCGCGATCAGCTCGCTCGAGAGCGCGCGCGCAAGTAGTCGACATCGGCGTAGAGCCCAGCTTCTAGCGGTGCCGATCGCACCCAAGCGTAGACTTCCTACACAAAGATGTGTAGAGTTCCTACACTATGACTGCGAAGATCCTGTCCCGAGTCGAGCTCCTGCGAGGCACGCTGGACCTCCTGATCCTGCGCACGTTGCTGCCGGGACCGAGCCACGGCCACGCCATCGCCAAGCACATCCAGCGCACCTCGGAAGACCTGCTGCAGGTCGAGACCGGCTCTCTGTACCCGGCGCTCTACCGGCTCGAGGAGAGGGGCTGGGTTGCTGCGTCCTGGGCCCAGTCGGAAAAAGGCAAGCGCGCGAGGTACTACCGCATCACCGCGCTCGGCCGCCGGCAATTGAGCAGCGAACAATCGAAATGGGACGCGTTCGCCCGCGCCATGGGATTGCTGCTGAAGGCCGGCCATGAGGTGGCGCGATGAGGGCGCTCTTTCGGAAGGTCACCTGGTGGCTGCACCGCCGCCGCAGGGAACACGAGCTCGACGAGGAGCTGCAATTTCATCTCGAGGCGGAACGAGATGAACAGCGGGCCAGCGGGCTGCCAGCGAGCCAGGCGGCATGGGCCGCGCGACGCGACCTCGGCAATGTGACGCTGCTGCGCGAAGACGCACGCGCGCTGTGGACGTGGACCCCGCTCGAACAGCTCGTGCAGGATTTCCGCTACGGCCTGCGGACGATGCTCAAGAACCGCGCGTTCACCGCCCTGGCCGCTCTGTCGCTCGCGCTGGGGATCGGCGCGAACACCGCGATCTACAGCTTCATGGACTCGATCCTGTTGCGGTCGCTGCCGGTGTGGGATCCCTCATCGCTGGTCGTGATGAAGTGGCACGCCAAACCATTTGCCTTCGGGCGCAGCGCCACGAACGGTTCTCAGTTCGTCCTCCGTTCCATCAGCGGAACCTTCTACGACGAACCAGACGGCAAGAGCGGCTTCATCTTCCCGTTCCCGGCCTTCGAACGCTTGCAGCAGGTTTCGGAGCCGGTGCTGTCCAGCATCTTCGGCTACTTCAGAGCCGGAAAAATGAATGTGATCGTCGAAGGCGCCGCCGAGCTGGCAACGGGTCAATACGTGACCGGCGATTTCTTTCGCGGGCTGGCCGTGGTGCCCGCCGCGGGCCGTCTGATGATCGCCGACGACGATCGCGCCGGTGCGCCGCCCGTCGTCGTGATCAGCAAAGGCTACAGCGAGCGACGTTTCGGCGGCGCCGCCAACGTCGCCGGCCGGTCGATTCTGATCAACAACCTGGCATTCACCGTGGTCGGCGTGGCGCCGTCCGAGTTCTTCGGCGTGGATCCCGCCGCGGCGCCCGACGTGTATCTCCCCTTGCACACCATGCTCCTCTTCGACACGGAGAGAGCCGGCATGTTCATCGGCCAGAACTACTACTGGCTCCAAATCATGGGCCGCCTGCGACCGGACATCAGCCTCGAGCAGGCCGAAGCCGCGCTCGCGCCGCAGTTCGCGCAGTGGGTCGCCCCGACAGCTAGCAACGACCAGGAGCGCGCCAATCTTCCGGTACTCCGCGTCGCGGAGGGAGCGGGTGGACTCGACACGCTCAGACGACAGTACTCGAAGCCGCTCTACGTGCTGCTGGCGATGGTCGGTCTTATCCTCGCGATCGCATGCGCAAATACGGCGAACCTTCTCCTCGCGCGGGCATCTGCTCGCCGACGCGAGATCGCCCTGCGGCTCAGCCTGGGCGCTGGCCGATTCCGCGTCATCCGTCAGCTCCTGACTGAGAGCGTTCTGCTCGCGTCGCTCAGCGGCGCGATTGGCATCTTCATCGCGGTAGCCGGGATGCGCCTGCTGACGGCGCTGCTGGCCAACGGTCAGGAGGGATTCACGCTCCGCGCGGAACTGAACTGGCACGTGCTCGCCGTCACGCTGGGGCTGTCGGTGCTGTGCGGCCTGCTGTTCGGCCTTGCTCCCGCGCTGGAATCGACCCGTCCGGCTTTGATGCCTTCGCTCAAGGACCGAATCGGCTGGACGCGTACGCACCACAGTGGCGCGTTCCCGCGTATGAGCCTGACGCAGACGCTCGTCGTGGCGCAGATCGCCATCTCACTGCTGATGCTGGTCGCCGCCGGCCTGTTCGTGCGGACGCTGTCGAATCTCCATTCGATTCCTCTGGGGTTCAATCGCGAGAACGTGTTGCTTTTCGAGCTGAACGCACCGCAGGCCGGGTACACGGAGTCCCGGGCTGCCGCCTTCTACGCCGATCTGCGGCGTCGCTTGAGTGCGATTCCCGGAGTTCGCCAGGCCACGTTGTCGAGTGAGCCGCTCATCCGGGCCGGTACGTCGTACGGCAACACGCTCACGATCGATGGCCGGCCGTCGCCGCCGAACTATCGGGTTCTGCTCACGGGTCCTGCCTTCTTCACGACGATGCAGATTCCGATGCTGCGCGGACGGGAGATTGACGAGAGCGATCGACCGGGAACGTTGCCGGTCGCCGTCGTCAGCGACCTCTTCGCGAGAGCGTGTTGCGGCGGCGAGGCCGCGATCGGACGGCACCTCAGGCTCGCTCGTCCGAACCAGCGCCCTGTTGACATGGAGATTGTCGGCGTCGCGGCCCCGGCTCGTTACGGTCCGCTGAAGTTCGACGTCCCACCGGTGATCTACCTGCCGTACGCGCCGGTCGCGGAGGCCATTCGCCTGCGGGCGATGACGTACGCGCTGCGCACCGACGGCGACCCGCTGCGCTACGTGAGCACCATTCGCCAGGTCGTGCACGACGCCGACGGGCGTATCCCGGTTACCAATTTCAAGACTCAGGCGGCCGACATCGATCAGACGATCAATCAGGAGATTGTCTTTGCAAGGCTCTGCACCGCGTTCGCGATCCTGGCGCTGGTGATCTCATGCGTCGGCCTCTACGCGACGATGGCCTACACCGTGGCACGCCGGACCAATGAAATCGGGATCCGCATGGCACTGGGCGCGCGTAGAGATGTCGTGATCTGGATGGTGTTGCGCGAGGTCGGCGTGCTGGCCGCCCTCGGGCTGGCGATCAGCGTGCCAATCGCCGTCGGCTCGTCGCGGCTCATCGAGTCGTTTCTATTCAACATGAAACCGAACGACCCGCGTGCGCTGGCGCTTGCGGTGGGCATACTCCTGAGCGCGGCGCTTCTGGCCGGCTACGGCCCGGCTCGAAGAGCATCGCGCGTCGATCCGATGATCGCCCTTCGCCACGAGTGAGCACGTCAAGTTCGCTCACACGCGGGCGCCGCGGCCGCCGGGTCGGACGGTGCCTGCTACTCGTGTCGCACGGCATCCATCGGATCGATTGACGCCGCGCGGCGGGCGGGAGCAAGACACGCCATGACGGCGACCGCCATCAGCAGAACGGTCACACCCCCAAGGATCATCGGATCGCGCGAGCTCTCGGTCACCCACTGCGAGGCGACCTTGTCGAAGACCAGGCACAGCAGAACGCCGGCGAGAAGTCCGGCGCCGACGTTCCACGACGTCGCCGACAGCACGATGCGCACGACGTCGCGCGCTCTCGCACCGAGGGCCATCCGGATCCCGAACTCGTTGGTCCGCGCGGCGACCCCATACGACACGACGCTGTAGAGCCCGACCGCGGACAACGCCAGCGCCAGCATCGAGAAGATGGCAAACAGGTTCGCGACCAGCCGCTGCTGCGCGTACTCGGGAAGATTCGTGATCCAGCCCTGAAGATCCCGGACGCGGCTGACCTGCTGTTCGCGATCGACGCGAACGAGCTCGGCGCGCACATCGCGCAAGATCGACAGCGGCGGCACGCGCGTGCGCACCAGGATCTGGGTGAACATGCGCATCTTCAGCGTATACGGCACATAGAACGCCGGCTTGATCGGGTTGCGCAGGCCGTCATTGCGGGCGTCGGCGACGACGCCGACGATCTGGAGCCATCCCTCGGCACCCGGCGCTGCCGGCGAGTATGGCGGTTCGTCCTTCAGGTTCGCGATCCGCAATTGATGGCCGATCGCGTCGCCGTTCGGCCAGTACTGCCGGGCCATCGTCTGGTTGATGACGGCAAGAGGCGCTCCCCGCACGATTTCGTCGCGATTCCAGATTCGCCCTTGCGCCACTGGAATCTGAAGTAGAGGGAAATACTCGGGGCTGATGAGATTCACTCGCGCGACCGGTTTCTCCAGCGCGGTGTTGCCGAGAATCTCGATCGGGCTGTCGCTGCCATTTGCGGGTGGCGTGGCGTTTGTCGAAATGCCCGCCGACACGACTTGCGGCATGGCGCCGATAACCGCGCGAAGCCGCTCGAAATACTCCGAGCGCTCTTTCCATGTCTGATAGGTCCCATCGTGGACGGGGATTGGCAGCGACATGGTGTTGCGCGGGTCGTATCCTAGATCGGCGTTCGCCAGCCGCAGGAACCCTTTCCCCGCCGCGCCCGCCGCTGTGAGCATCAGCAACGTCAGCGCGACCTGAACCGCGACCATCACGCGATAGATGCGGCGCCCCTGGGAACTGCCGATCACGCGTCGAGCACCCGCTTGCGCGACACGGCCGACGTCGGGACGTGAAAGCTGGATTGCCGGCCAGACGCCGAACACGATCGCGGTCACGATCGCCAGAGCGGTGCTGAACATCAGCACCGGCACGTTCATCGCAATGACCGATTCGGCGGCGAACGAGTTGGTGGGCACCCAGGCGACGATCAGCGCGAGGCCCTTCCACGCGATCGCCACACCCAGCGCCGCCCCGGCGATGGCAATGACCAGCGCCTCGGTCAGCAGTTGCTGCACGATGCGGGGACGCGCCGCACCGAGCGCCGCGCGCACGGCGAGCTCCTGCTGGCGATGCGCCCCGCGCACCAGCAGCAGGATCGACACGTTGGCGCAGCCCACGAGCAGGAGCGATGTGACGGCGCCGAGCAGGAGGAAGAGCCTGGGCCCCATCGGCCGCGCGTACAACTCGATGATGCTGCGAAGGGTTACTCGAAACGTGTCCGGATACCGTCCTGGCGTTTGCTTCGCGAAGGCCTGCAGAATCGGCTGCAGCTCGGCGTTGGCTTCTGCGGTCGACACGCCCGGCCGGATCCTCAGGCTGACGCCGAAGTAGATGTTGGGATCGAGCCTGACCTTGAGCGGTACGTAGATGTCAGCGTCACGCCAGCGAAACCGCGGCGGCATGACGCCGACGATTTGATAGTTCTTGCGAACGAGCTGAATCGTGCGGCCGACGATGGCCGGGTCGCCGGAGTAATAACGCTGCCAGAACTGATAGCCAAGTACGACGACACGCTGGGGCTCCTGACCCGGCGGCGCATCGGCGGGAACGAGCCATCGTCCCATGAGAGCCGGAACACCCCAGTGATTGGGTGCATTCGGGGAGATATACGACGCGCTGACGTCTTCGGGGATATCGCCATCGGTCGTGGTCAGGTTCCAGCCATCTTCCGCCACAACGCTCTCGAGCGTCCGTGCCTGTCGAAGCTGATCCAGCTGCGCGCCGGTCATGCCCGGGTATCGGAACCGGCCCGAGTTGTCCATGAGGCTGAGCTGCATCATTCGATCGGCGCCCACGTACGGGAAAGGGTTGATCAGGACGCCGTAGACCACGCTGAACACGGCGCTGGTGGCGCCGATGCCGAGGGCCAGCGAGAGGATCGCCGTGAGTGCAAAGCCTGGACGGCGGCGGAATTCCCGTGCCGCATACCGAAGATCGGCGAGGACCGAGCTCATGTCCCTCGCTTGGACGAGGATTCAGCCAAAAGGGTTGGCCGTCGCCTCACTTCGGCAGAATGTTGACGTTGTGCCGGAAGAAATTGTCCGGGTCGTATTTCCCCTTGATCTCCCCCAGGCGCGCCAGATTGGATCCGTAGACCACGGCTGCGGCATCGCCCGCATCGTCTTCGAGGTAGTTGACGTAGCGGGTCGGCGCGAGATAAGGCGTCAAGGACGCAAAGGCCTCGCGTGCCCATTTGATGCCTCGTTCCGTCTGCCTCGGATCCGTCCACTGCGACGCGATGACCACGTTGAAGCCCGTGACACGCATGGTGCATGCCGTAGCGGTTACGGGAACACGGCTCGCCGCGCCATGGAAGTGCTCGATGATGATGTGGCTCATCGGCGAAGGGCACTCCTGAAAGCGCTCGATCAGCGTGCGAATTAGATCGTCGGCCAGGTCGGTGACGAATTGCGCTTTCCAATAGCTGAGAGCGGCTTTCGGGAAGGCGGGATCGAGCATCACGTTCAGCGAGGAATACGACATTGGTCCGATCGCATCCAGCACGGGAGGACCGAACGCCTTGAGAGAACGGAAGGTGACGTCGCCCTGCTCGAGCGGACCGCAATGGCTGCCAACGATACCTACCAGTTTGGCGTTCGAGCCGTCCGGCGCGGTCTGGAGCGCGGCGACCAGCATCGCTTCGTCAGGCAGGGACGAGCAGGTATCCCGGAAGAAGCGCAGCACGTCGAGCGCGCGCGGCAACGGATGGGCCACCACGCCGCCTGTGATCATTGGTCCAACGCGGTGGAGCGTGTACTCGAGCGACGCCGCGATGCCGAAATTGCCGCCTCCGCCCCGAATCGCCCAGAACAGATCCGGATTCTCGTCGGCGCTCGCGCGAACCACGGTGCCGTCGGCCATCACCATTTCGGCGGCACGCAGGTTGTCGAGCGCCAGACCGTACTTCGGCATCAACCAGCCCAGTCCGCCGCCGAGCGTCAGGCCGGCAATCCCTGTGCTCCCGACGACGCCGCCTGTCGTCGCGAGTCCATGCAGCTGTGTCTCGCGGTTGAATTCTCTCCAGAGGACGCCGCCCTGAGCGCGCGCGGTACGCGCGGCAACGTCCACTTGAATGCCCTTCATCGGCGACAGATCGATCATGAGGCCACCGTCGATCGTCGCCCGACCGGCGACATTGTGTCCTCCGCCGCGCACCGAGACCGGGAGGCCGAGCGTACGGGCTAACAGCACGGCATCGACGACATCGGCGGCGCCGTGACACCGGGCGATGATCGCCGGGCGCTTGTCGATCAGTCCGTTGTGCACTCTGCGGACATCGTCGTACTCGTGGTCGGCCGGCCCCAGCAGCCGGCCCGTGAACGATGGAGCGGCAAACGCAATGGATTCAGCGATCGATGACATGAGTGACCCCTCTCAGCGAACGACGACCGTCCCTACCATTCCGGGATGAATCGCGCAGTGGTACGAAAACGTTCCAGCGTTCTGGAATACGAGTGAGAACTGACCGCCTGGCGCAACGATTCCCGAGTCCCAGCCAGCCGCATTTGACGTCGAGGTGTGCGACGTGGCATCGCTGTTCACCCATGTCACCGCCGTGCCTGCGGCGATATTCAAGTCCGCAGGGTTGAACGCTCGGTTACCCAGGAATTCGGCGCCCATGGGAATCGTGATCGACGACGACGGCGTGCCAGCCGGTGGCGTGGCGGACGGCGTCGGTGACGGTGACGGTGAAGTAGAGGAGGTCGAGGAGCCGCCGCACCCGACCGCAAAAAGCAAGACTGCCGATACAACAGCGAGACGCAAAGAGAACATCAGACCCTCCGATGTGCCTAATCTCGGGGCGTTCTCGAATATTCCGGATGAGTGGACCGGGGAGAATCCGCAGGAATGGTGTGTGAAGCGCGTCCGGCCTAGGTGCGTGCGCGGCTCGTCAAAACGTTGTCGATGTCCTTGATCGTCGTGTCGATGGAGGTCACACGCCCTGCCGCATACGCACGGCCCCATCGATCCGGCCCAAGGTGTGCGCGCACCTCCAGTTCCACTCGTGCGCGGAGGTCGTCCACTGATTTGTCGACGACGGTGGCGCCTGTCGATTCGCTGACGGCGTCGCGTGCGCCCAGAATCCGCGCCGCCCACGCGCTATCGCCAGTGCGTGCGGCTGCCGCGGCGAGAGGGACCATCACGTACACGAACGCGAACTTGTCGTGGAGCTGACGGATATATGTGAGGCTCTCTCGCACCAGCACGATCGCGTCATGGGCATTGCCCTGCTGCACTGCCAGGAAGGCGCGAAGATACAGCGTCCACGACAGGAACCATGGCGCCGCGTGTCGAAGCACCAAGGTGGCCTCGTCGAGGAGGCGCTCGGCGTGGGCGATGTCGCCAGTCGCGAGGACGACCGCCGCCATCCCCGTCAGCGAATTCCCGAGGCCATACGGGAGACCCAGCACCCGGAAACCTTCCACGCCGCGGGCGAAGTGGATGCGAGCTGCGTCGGTATTCCCGACGGAGTGTTCGATGTCTCCCAACAGATTCTCGGCCCGCGCGACCATCACGATGTCGCCGGTCTCGTGGGCGAGCGCGAGCGCGCGCATCACCGCGGTGCGTGCGTCGCCCAGCTCTCCTTGCGTGTACCGCATCGCGCCCGTGCCGAGTAGCGCCCTCGATTCGACAGCCGGCGGAAGGGAGGGCCATTTCAGGATCTCGTCATACCACCGGATCCCCTCGGCCGCATGCCCGCGGATGCCCCAGAAGAAGAACAGACTCCACGCGATGTGGGATGCTTTGGCCGGGCGGCCGCGATCGATGAGCCAGGTCAGCGCGCCGCGGTAGTTCTCGAGATCATCCCGCACGCGATCCAACCACTCGCCCTGCGCAGGGCCGACCAGTCCCTCCGCGGCTAGCGAGGCTTCCGCGGCGCAATAGCGCACCAGCCCCTCCATGGCGTCATCGCGCTCGCCCGCCGCGGTGAGCTCGAGCCCCGCGTACGCACGGACGGTTTCGAGTGTTTGGTACAGCGGACGACTCGCCACTGAGCTCTCGGCTCGCAGCAGGAGGCTTTTATCCATCAGGCCGGCCGCCGCGCGGAGCGCGTCGTCGGTATTGGCGGAGGAATCCTCACCACCGGCGACGACCTCCGCGACTGCCTCGATCGGGAACCGCCCCGGCAGCACGCCGAGACAGCGGAAGACGCGCTGCTCGGCGGGCGCCAGGAGTTGATAACTCCAAGCGACCGTCGAGTTGATCGTCCGCTGGCGTTCAGGGAGATCGCGCAGGCCGAAGGTCGAGAACAGGACATCGTCTCTGAGGCGGTCCAGCAGATCTTCGACCGTCAGCACTTTGATCCATGGCGCCGCAAGCTCGAGAGCGAGCGGCAGAGCATCGAGCCGTCGGCAGATCGCGGTCACAATGAGGCCATTCGCGGACGTCAGGCGAAAGTCAGGCCGCACGTCCCGTACCCGCTCCACGAACAGACGGACCGCGGGAGAGCGCGCGAAATCGGCCGGCGATGTGGCGACGTGTTCCACATCCAGCGCGAGAGGCCCTACGGCGTACTCCCGCTCTCCTCGAACACGGAGCGGGGCGCGGCTGGTGACCAACACCCGGAGCGCCGGGACCGATGCCAGCAGATCCGCGACGAGCGGCGCCGCGTCCAATACCTGCTCGAAATTGTCGAGGACCAGCAAGGTGGACTGACCGTCGCACGCGATCTGCGCGCGCTTTGGCAAGTCGAGCGCCGTCGCGTCCAACACTCCAAGAGCCTCGGCGATTGCGGACGCGACGAAGGCGGATTTCCGAACCGCCGCCAACCCAACGAACAGCACGCGGAACGCCGCCGCCGGGTTGGCGCGCGCGAGCTCGAGCGCCAGACGGGTCTTCCCGGTTCCTCCGGGTCCTGTGAGCGTGATGAGACGTGACGCGGGATCGGAGAGCCAGCTCCTTAACGTCTGCACGTCAGCATCGCGGCCGAGAAAAGCCGTGAGTGCTTGAGGCAATGAGACGTCACGCACTGGACCGGCGGCCGCTTTGGGCGCGCTTGCGCGGGCGCTCCCCACGAGCGACTCACGACTGTCGCCAGTCAAGTCGAGCGCCGCGGACAGCGCCCGAACGGTGTCGACGTGGGGCCTCCGCCGTTCCCCGCGCTCCAGCGCGCTCACGGCATGAACCGACAGGCCGGCGATCGTCGCGAGCTCTTCCTGCGTGAACCCCGCCGCCTCTCGAAGCGCCCTCAGTTGCGCCCCAAATGATCCCGGAGCGCCAAGCTTCATGCCCTGTCATTTTACTGCGACACCTCGCGGGCGTTGTCCGAGTTCTGTACATATCGACCGTCGTTTTAACTCCCTTATGAATCCTCGACGGCTCCGGTGGACGACGGACACCGCGACACCTTTTCTCCGTCACCGCGCGGCATGACCTTGAATGCACGTCTCTGGATCAACCGGTTCAGGCTCTGTTCCGGTCAGGAAGCCAAGGCGACCTCTCAACCGACCAACCTCGATGCACGAGAGCCGGAAGGGTGTGCGGTCTGGTCCGGCGAGCTCG
>Ga0075424_100007433_pt1 | contig 10629 bp, 10 predicted proteins | sample SoiMethybrSBSTD3_FD_75301 | JGI IMG/M metagenome (GOLD analysis project Ga0075424, IMG submission 75301) | Bulk soil microbial communities from a Populus tree surrounding site in Tennessee, USA - Soil MetaG P. TD hybrid SBSTD3 | ecosystem: Environmental > Terrestrial > Soil > Tree plantation...
CCGGAAATGACGGCAATGACGGCTCAATACTGCGCGACAGTCACTATGATGTTCAACACTCTCGCGGGCGCTTACTCGCAATCAAGCAAAATGAACTGGCTACCCCAACAGGGTTGGGCCTACTCGGGCGGTGACTGGACCGTCGCGGTCGGCGGCAATCGCGGTGTGTTTGTAGAAACAGCAAAAGCCGATTTCAACCGGTTGTTTCAGGCGCTCGTGGGCCGTTAGCGTTCAGGAGCTTTCGCTGAAACTTACTTGTGTTTTGAGTATGTCGGTCGCGATTCGAGAGCCAGCCTGCCGGAGGTGAGGGAACACTGTGCCGGTGGGCTTACCGACCGTAAGCGCGCAGGAAATTAAAAAGACTATTTCCGGGAGGTCGTATGGCGCTTGATGCCGAATTCATGCACGTCTCCAGTGGTCCCGACATCAAGCGCAACTTCATCCTCCAACAAGGACTGTGCGAACCCCACGGCCGGAACCTGTCTGCGTCTTTATTCTGCGCTTCTCTTCCAGCCTTGGCTAGTCGGTCCTTGGGTCATAGCTGCCATTTTTCAGGCGCCATACCTCTTCTTCGCTCTCGCAACGGTGCTCTGGTGGAACTCATTGGTCCCGCATTTGAATCCATTCGATGCGTTCTACAATCGGACCCTGGCGCGCTCGGGTGGTATTAGGCTTGGCTCGGCACCCCCGCCCCGCAGGTTCGCCCAGTTTCTGGCTGGCTCGTTCGCAATGGCGATTGGAATTTCACTTCTTCTAGGTTGGCGCATGGCTGCGCTTATTCTCGAAGGCTTCTTCATCGCAGCCATTGGCGCTTTGTTGTTTGGCGGCTTTTGTTTCGGCTCGTTTGTGTTTCATCTCATATGCGGACGCGCCTCCTTCGCCATGCGTACTTTGCCTTGGGCAAGCGGCGCTTGACATGTGAACGACGAAATTTGCGAGGAGCATTGCTGCCGCGTTTGATCTGTGATTTTTTTGAGGTCTAAAAAACGGTGGTAAGATTGTCGGCGGGTATCGCCGAATGCGTGGGTTCGATTGCGAAGACTGAGTTCGTCACGAAAGCTGAACCGGACATGATCATTCAATCACGTGATTCTCAAACAACCCGTCGTGCCTGATCTTCTTTACAGTTCTAATAAAACGCGTCCTGGGCAGAAGTTAGAGCGCAACTTTGATGGAGGAGGTTTCATGCACAGAGTGAAAGTGGTTGCAGTCGTGGCATTGCTCAGTGTTGGTTACGTTGTTGGGTTCGCGATCCCGGGATCCGGGCAGTCTGTTACAGTGTTCGAAGGCGCTCGGTTGATCGTGGGGGACGGCCGCGTGATCGAGAAGGCGACATTGGTCGTGGAAGGCACTAGAATCGCGCAGGTTGGCAGCGCTGCCGACATTCGCGTTCCGACGGGTGCGATGCGTGTGAGTCTCACAGGCAAGACCGTGATGCCAACGATAGTCGATACGCACACCCATCTAAACACGACTCGCGACGGGCTCATACGCGACTTAAAACAGCGGGCCTACTTCGGTGTGAGCGCTGCGCTGAGTCTTGGCTTGGGCGGTTTTGAACTCCTCGGTATGCGGAACGAGCTCATCCCTGGAACGGCGCGCTTTTTCAGCGCGGGAAAGGGCATTACCAGAACCGAACCAGGCCGGCCAACATTCCAGATCAACAGCGAAGCAGAAGCCCGCAAGGCGGTTCAGGAGAACGCCGCCCACAGGGCTGACATCATTAAAGTCTGGGTCGACGAGCGCGACGGCAAAGTCGAGAAGGTGACTGCCGAGCAATATGCCGCGATCATCGACGAGGCGCACAATCGAGGTTTACGGGTCACTGCGCATATTTTCCACATGGACGATGCGAAGGGGCTCATGCGCGCCGGGCTCGATGCGTTCGCGCATGGGGTTCGGGACAAGGACATCGACGAGGAGACGGTGTCAATGTTCAAGGCGCGACCGTACCTGACGCTGACGCCCAATCTGCCGGATCGCGGCGTGAAAAAGGATTTGAGTTGGGTCCGTCCGGGTCTTCCGCCGGCCGAATTCGCGAAAGTCGAGCAGGCCAACAAAGACGATCCGAAGGCGCAAGCGTTTTACGGGATTCAGGCCCGAAACCTGGCGAAGCTGAATGCGGCGGGCGTGCGCTTGACGCTTGGAACCGATGGCAATCGGCCCTGGGGTCCGCACGAGGAGATGGGGGACATGGTAGTCGCCGGGATGACGCCGATGCAGGTCATCGTGGCGGCGACGCGCAACTCGGCAGGTTTCGTGGGTATGAGTGATGCGGGAACACTCGAAATGGGCATGAGCGCGGACTTCATTGTGCTCGATGCAAATCCGCTGGACGACATCACCAACACGCGCCGGATCTCGTCGGTGATTCTCCGCGGCGCGGTGGTCGATCGCACGCAACCGGTCCGCTGAGCCCAATCGATATGAGGACGGCGGGTTCTTCGATCAGTTGTCGAAGCGGTGAGCAGGATTATTTTCGATTGCGATTAACTTTGTCTTCGTCAGTTCCGTGAGAACGGAATCAACGCTGTTTTCCAATTCCTCCCGCAGCCTCCGCCATAGCCTCGCGCAAGTTGTCTCAATCAGTTTTAACAGCTCAACAGCCCAAGTTCCTCGATCAGGTCCGGCAAACATTCGCGCGCGGTGGTATAGCGAACGACGGTGAGGTTGAGTCCTGTGTGTGAGCAGATGGACAGGGGGGTCAGAGAAAAATCCGAAAAAACCCACTCGGGATTTCCAATTGAAAGCAGCCAGCATTGCCGAGCTATACCGAGGGCTCAATCCAGATAACCCGCCGGCGGCGCGTTGTTTGTCCGCGGAAATATTTGACAATGGCCAGTTACTTGACCGATATTGCTGCTGATTTAGTTTTTGGCGATTTACGAGCAGCAGAATAACCCGCCGGAATTCTACGCGGTTCACTTAATAGTTAGTCGGACCGGAAAAGGAGACGTGATTGATGCGATACTGGTGGGTGTCAGCCAGCGAGAATTCAGAGGGTGGTTGGCACTGGGGTTACTTCTTTCAGAACCCGCGCAGTGGAAAGAGGTGGGGTGGACCGGAGTGGATTCGATCGACGCTTTCCCACAAGAATATTCGACGCATACGGCAGGGTGACTTAGTGACTGCCTATCAGGCCAAAGAAGGGATCGTTGGTCTTGCACGCTTCGCGTCAGACGGTTACCAGTCCACGAGCGGCGCTGATTACGACATGTTCGATTTAGATCGACAACCAGTTCTTGCTTTGAAGCAGCGGGTTCCTCTCGATACGATCCGCATGCTTCCGCACTCAAAAACGACGATTCAGTTTGTACGAGTGTTGCGTGGTACGGTTTTCGAGGTAAAGGCGCTCGGGTTCGAACGAATAGTCGGGCTGCTTCTCGCGTTCAACCCGGGTCAGGCCCGGCAGATTGCGGCGTTTCTTTCGAAGACGAGGGTGAAACCACCGTACCGTATCGCTTAAGATCCAACACGCCGACTAACATCCGGCTTGAGAAGGATCTTCGACCCCTCGCTGCGCTCGCCGGTCTCGCCCTCTCAGCCTGATTCGTTAGGCGGAAAGGAGAAATTTATGAGGCGACGTGTTTTGATGTTCACCTTCACGTTAGTGCTGGGACTCGCACTGGCACCGATGGTGACGCTAGCCGCGACCGATGTGGCGATCGCGCAGGGCGGCAACATCTACGAGGCGACGCTGGTAGAGCCCAACCAGAAAACGCCGCAGGTCAGCACGGAGGAACTTCGGCGCATCCTGGCCGACGGTAGCGCAATCGTCGTGGATAGCCGAAGCCACGCGCAATTCGTGGCCGGCCATATTCCGGGCGCGCGGAACCTTGACGCTCCGCGGTCGGGGTCTATCGCCGCGGTCGAACGTTTGGTGAGCGGGGACAAGAGTAAGCCGCTGGTGCTCTACTGTAACGGTCCGTTCTGCCAAGCTAGCAGAGACCTTAGTGAGCAGTTGGTCGGCGCCGGGTTCACCAACGTGCGGCGATACCAGCTCGGCATCCCGGTCTGGCGCGCGCTCGGCGGGGTAACCGAGATCGAGTTGGACGGGATCGTTCGCGTTTTCAACGTCGACCGTACGGCCGTGTTTCTCGATGGCCGGACGACCGAGGAGTTCTCGGCCGGAAGCCTCCCCGGGGCACTGAACATCCCGGTTGGCACCACCAAGTTCGATCGCCACCCCCTCCTGCGAAGCGAGGACTTTAATACGCGCATCGTGGTCTTCGGACGCGACTCCGGCCAAGCGCGCGCCCTGGCCGAGGCGATCGTGCGGGTCGCTCGTCACAACGTCTCCTACTTCCCTGGCACCTTCGACACGCTGAGGAAAGCGATCAAGTAAAGAGAGCTTTGTGAACTACGTTGCCCAAGAAGCGGCGTCCAGTCGTCACGCCTAACAATTGGGTTGAGAAGGACGCTGAGGAACGCGCCTCTCACCCGAAACGTTAGCCAAGACCGAATTGTTGCTCTATTCATGATCGCGGTTAGGTAGTTATGGCTGACAAAACTATCACCAAGCGGGAAGAAAGCCTGCGAGTATTCAATCAAGCAGCGTCTATGTATGATCGAATTGGGCCAGGGAAGTTTTCGTACTTCGGTCAACTGCTTGTTGATGCCGCCGAAATCCCGAACGGTGCTAATGTGCTCGACGTGGCGGCTGGCAGGGGCGCGCTGTTATTTCCTGCGGCAGCGCGGGTGGGGCCGACTGGACACGTCACCGGAATCGACTTTGCCCCAAAAATGGTGCGCGAGACAGCAAAGGAGATCGAGAACCGAAATCCGCGTAACGCTGAAATCGGTCAGATGGACGCCGAGCAAATGAACTTCGTTGGTTCGTCGTTCGATTACGTATTGTGCGGCTTTGCGCTTTGGATGTTCGGCGATTCCGAGCGCGTGCTGAAAGAATTTTACCGTGTGCTCAGGGCAGGTGGTCATGTTGCGCTTAGCACCTGGGCCGCTGACAATCCGTATCAGACTTGGTGTCATGATGTTCTTCAACCGTTTGTTGATTCTCCGTCGGCAAAGGATCTACCTGCAAAAATTGATGTTCGGTTTGACACGCCGCTGGACATAAAAACCGCCCTACAACGAGCCGGGTTTGAGAACATTCGAATCACCGTGGAGGAAAAAGATTTCGTCTACGCCGATGAAGATCAATATTGGTCTTCGCTATGGTCGGCGGGAATACGGCGCCGACTCGAGAAAATGACACCGGAATTGCTTCAACAGGCGAAGAAGGAAGTTTTTAGAAAACTGCAATCGCTCAAACAGCCAGATGGCTTTCACTCAGCTAGCCGGGCTTTATTCGCCTTCGGGAAAAAGCCAGTCTGGTAATGAACTCGGGTGGGCTAACTTTCTGCTTGACCAGATCGTCAGCTCGCTCGCTTTGCTCGCTGGCTTTGTCTGGTCAGCCAGACGTTCGGCCAACAGGTGCTTGGAGGTGGAGCATGAAGGCGATCTGTCTGCGCGCCCGCGGTGGCCCCGAGGCGTTTGCCTACGAGGAGGCGGCGGAGCCCCGTCCCGGGGAAGGCGAGTTGCTCGTGCGGGTCCACGCCGCCGGCGTCATCCACACGGAACTCTCCTGGGTTCCGACTTGGACCACACGGGCGGGCGAGCCGCGCCCGTTGCCGGTCATCCCCGGACACGAATTCTCCGGCGAGATCGCCGCCCTGGGGGCCGGGGTCAGTGACGTGGGCATGGGGGACCTGGTGTACGGGCTTAATGACTGGTACCGGGACGGCGCCTCGGCCGAATACTGCGTGGCGCGCGCCACCGATTTAGCCCACAAGCCGAGTAGCGTCGATCACGTTCACGCAGCCGCCACACCGATTTCCGCCCTGACGGCGTGGCAGGGGTTGGTCGAGCGTGCCGGTCTCGCTGCGGGCCAGCGGGTGCTGATCCACGGCGCGGCCGGGAGCGTCGGCACCTTTGCCGTGCAACTCGCCCGCTGGCGCGGCGCGCGGGTGACAGGCACTGCCTCGGCAGCCAACCTCGACTTCGTGCGCAGCCTCGGGGCGGACGAGGTGATCGACTACCGGGCCGAGCGGTTCGAGAACGTGGTCCGGGATGTGGACGTGATCTTCGACACGGTCGGCGGGGAGACGCTTGAGAGGTCCTGGGGCGTGCTCAAGCCCGGCGGAAGGCTGGTCACCGTCGCCGCTTCCGGAGAACAGACGACCGACGAGCGCATCCGTGCCGCGTACTTCATCGTGGAGCCGAGCCGGACGCAGTTGGCGGAGATCGCACGGCTGATCGATGGGGGTACGCTCCGCCCCGTCGTTGGCGCCGTGTTCCCGCTGGCCGAGGCGCGGCAGGCGTATCAGCACAAGCCTAGCCATGGCAAGGTTGTTCTACGCGTAGTTGACGGTGGGATGCGACGTAGTCCGGCGATGGTCGAGTAACGACGGACAGGCCGAATAAGCCGTTGCAGCAGACGGAGTCGGCATGACCACTATTCGAGGTATGGAGCCTTTGCAGCCGGCCCGCTGCTGAACTCGGTCGTTAGCCTTCAAGACCGCTGCGACTGTGGCAGAGAAATTCAGAAGTGACATACTCACGCCCATGAGCAAGCCTGCTTTATATCGATGATCTCAATCCTGAGGAACGGTTGCGAATGATCGAGGAGCTATGGGACAGTCTCAGCGAGCAACCAGGAAGTGTGCCACTCACCGGCGAGCAGCGTCAGGAATTGGACCGCCGATTGGACGATCTCGAGCGCTCAGGACCTAAAGGTATTCCCTGGGAAGATGTCTTGGAGCAGATTCGCAACCGCCCTAGGTGAAGCCACTTATCTTTCGTCCTGCGGCCGCTGCCGATGTTGAAGACGGCTACCGATAGTATGAAGCTCAACAAGCTGGTCTGGGCGAGGAGTTCCTTGCAGCCGTAAGGATAATCATAGGCTCCATAACGGCTAAGCCTGAAATATCTCCTGTCGTTCATCGTCAGACCCGTCGCGCGCTCCTACGTCGTTTTCCATACGGACTTTACTACCGCATTGTTGACGATCAGATTGTTGTCGTAGCATATATGCACGGTCGGCGAAATCCACGACGATGGCAGTCTCGGAACTGATGATAACCAAGCCTTCAGCCCGATCGCTAAGACCGCCAGCTGAGCTTAGCGTTACTCCCAAGCCCGTTCTGCGGCGGCGTTCTGTCCGGCAATTTTCCCTGCGACGAAACACTCCGTGATATTCCCCGCTTCTAAATAGAGATGGCCATAGATCGAGCTGACTTCGCCAGCGACGTAGAGTCGCGGAATCGGTCGCTTCATCGGGTCGAGCACGCGTTGCTGGACATCGTGCTCGGGACCGCCCTGGGTGTTATTGACGATCGGCCAGGCTTCGACGACATAAAACGGTGGATTTTTAATCGGCATCATCGTCTTGGGCGGCCGTTTGTGGTCCTCGTCCTGTCCTTTGGCGCAGAGCTCGTTCCAGCGTTCGACGGTGGCTTTGAGAACTTTAGGATTCACATCGATTTGCGCTGCAATATCCTCGAGACTATTGCCTTTTCTGATCCAGCCTTTATTGATCTCAGCGAGATTGTCTTCGCTCCAGGCGGCGTCGTAGCGCTCGTCATTGACGATTGGGATTCCGATCGGCCCGATCTTTCTCCCTTCCTCATCGAAGATTAAATGGCAGGGGATGCGTGGATAATCCTGAATATCGGCGTCGTAAAATTCCAGCGCACGGGTGCCGGTATCCTGCGGTGCCGGCGGGTACTCGTCCATGAAGCGCTTACCGAATTTGTCGACAGCGATCCAGATCATTTTGCGGTTTTCGTTTCGCGGTCCGGCCCAAACGTGGCGAATGGCGAAAGGCAGCTCGGGAAATTTAAACCCATAGCCCCCATGGAAATGCCACATATGCCACAACCCCGCGCCGGCTTTCTGCGCCATCTTAACGCCGTCGCCCGTGTTGCCGAGATAAACCGGATAGACCGGCTGTGCTTCGAAATAGTGAAGCTTCATGGCGTCGTCGTTTTCGTAACCGCCGCAAGCGAGGATCACGCCTTTGCGCGCTCTGACACGCAACGGCTTGCCTCCGTGTTCCGCGAAAAGGCCGATCACTTCACCGTTGCCATTCTTGATCAACTCTTTTGCTGGCGTCCCGAGCATGACCTCGATCTTGCGCGTGTTGACGTTGTCGTAAACGACTTTGAACAGGCGGGCGCCGCCACGTAAACCTTTGGCCCAGGGAAATTCCGAATACGCTGGAAAATCTTTGAGCTTGATCGAATCGATGTCATTGGTGCCCGGGAACGGATAAGTCCCGTGGCCTCGAGTTTCGGTTTTCGTCGGTTCGGTGCCGCTCACTTTCGCAAGCTCGGTGAGCCAGTCGATCATGCCGACCATTTCCTCGCCCATCTTGCGCAGGATGTCGTCCGGCGTCGTGCCATTGCAGCTCCGCTTCAAATATTGAAATGCTCCCTCCGCATTGTGCGCGAACGCGACGCCGCCGCCGGAGAGCATCGAAATGCCGCCCGGATGAGGCATCTTTTCTATCAATAGGACTTTCGCGCCGGCATCATGTGCCGTAATCGCCGAAATGCCTCCCGCCGCGCCATAGCCAACGACGATGACATCGGTTTCCTTGTCCCAGTGGGTTGTTTTCACCTCGGTTGCCATTCAAAAACTCCTTGCATTTATCGGAATGGATTTTTTCTAGTGAAAAGGTGTTACAAAATTGTCATTTCGAGCAAAGCGAGAAATCTTTCTTCGTATGTGACGCGTCAAGATCTCTCGCTGCCGCTCGAGATGACAAATTGGCGCGTTGCGACTAGTTGTTGTGAGGAAGGAACGCGTCTTGATTTTCGACTGGCACCCCCATCTTAATCTTCCCCCGTCGAGGGGGAAGAAATTGGATTTGAGAAAGGTGAATCGTTAAGCCGAAACCCATCACTCCATTATTCCAACACTCCAATATTCCACTCTTCGCTGTCACAGCCTCTCCTCGAGCCAATCGAGCATATATGGCACATTGTACACCCAATAGTCATGACTGCAGTGAATCCGCCCGGCGGCATCGGCCTCTCCATAGATTTTTAATGTCTTATCCCTGGCGCCGATTTCGTCGAATAGCCGTTTCGCCCCATCGACCGACATCAAAGTGTCTTTGTCGCCGTGCGTGATCAGCGTAGGGCAGGTGATATTTTTTGCGATCCCCTCCATTGTAAAGTCTTTCAATTGTCGCCTCGCTTCTTCGTGACTGACGCCGCCTAACAATCTTTGGCAGACCGGCTGTAGGTGAACGCAAAAATCGTAGAGGTCATCGAGCACGCTGTAACAGCCGCTCCAAGCGATCAAAGCCTTAATGCGCTTTTCGCATGCCGCAACGCGCGGCGCATAATAGCCCGCCATGCTGATGCCGAGCAGCGCGATGCGATTCGGATCGATCTCCGGTCGTGAAAGAAGATAATCGATGCACGCTTTTCCCGGAACCTCGTAATCCGGCCGGGTCTTGATGCCTTTCAGATAAATGGACGAGCCACGCCCCGGGGTGTCCACGAGCAACATCGCCCAGCCGCGATCGACCATCTGTTTGCCGCCGAAATAAATCTCTTCGGCGTAAGCGTCCGCGCCGCCGAGAAAAAGCACCGCCGGCCATTTGCCTTTTTGTGTTTTTGTTGGATGGCAAAAGTAACCGCCGTACTCTTCGTTTCCCGATCGTACCGTTATCACTTCGATCTGAGCATCGTTGAGCTTGGCGGCTTCGCGGAAGAGCTCCTGTGATTTGCGGAAGCGTTCCCGACGCTTGGGCTCTTCCGCAATCGTCAGCAACACGTCGGACATCCGGTAGTAGTTGCTCGCATGAAAGAAATATTGCCGCGCCGTGCGCGTGTGACCGGCGGCATGCGCCTGGTGAGCTCGTGCCTCGGTTTTCTCGGCCAAGTTCAGCCACGCGCTCTCCCAAGCCGCTTTATCACCGGCTTCGACAGTTTTCATGGCGCGCGCGATATCGAAAATATCACCGCCGCCCTGTTGCGCCTGCGCCACCAGCCGAAGTGTGTGTCCGCCAAATGGATGGTTGGGAAATAAGAAATCAAACATAAGCACACCTCGGGTGATTTCGTCTTTTTCCCGTTTTTTGCCCACGACACGGATTCAATCCTCTTGCGTATCCCAAAAAAAGCGGGGAGACAACCTTTCTCGGTGTGTTGCCTTGAAAGAGGCGTGCGCGAAAATCGGCAGCCACAGGAAATTAAAGTTGACAGCGATGACACGCATTGCTAGCGTCGGCATGGACAGCGGGACTCCTCAGCTTTGAATTGGCACCGTCGCCGGAGAGCTCAAAGCGAAAAGCACAGTGTCGCTATTTAGAGGGTCGCGATTGTATCAAGCCAGTTGCCCTTACCCGCCTGGGTGAGGAGAAGCTGGCTTTTTTATTTTTGCGGGGCGAGACGGAGGTTCAGCATGGCCACTTATATCGCGCTCGTGAATTTCACCGACCAGGGCGTTCGCCAGATACGTCACACCACGGAAAGAGCCAAAGCGCTGATCAACGCGGCATCGAACCTCGGCGTCAAAATTAAAGACATTTACTGGACGATGGGCGCGTTGGACGCTGTGTTGATCGCGGAAACGGCGGACGACAACAGCATGATGGCCTTCGCCACCAGCATCGGT
>Ga0075424_100007435_pt1 | contig 10628 bp, 9 predicted proteins | sample SoiMethybrSBSTD3_FD_75301 | JGI IMG/M metagenome (GOLD analysis project Ga0075424, IMG submission 75301) | Bulk soil microbial communities from a Populus tree surrounding site in Tennessee, USA - Soil MetaG P. TD hybrid SBSTD3 | ecosystem: Environmental > Terrestrial > Soil > Tree plantation...
TAAGGAGGCTCGACAATGGCTCGGATGAAATTTCTCTGCGACGCCGACCGTTGCATCGAGTGCAACGCTTGCGTCACCGCCTGCAAGAACGAGAACGAGGTGCCGTGGGGCATCAACCGCCGGCGCGTCGTCACCATCAACGACGGCAAGCCCGGCGAGCGCTCGGTCTCCATGGCCTGCATGCACTGCACCGACGCGCCCTGCGCGGCGGTGTGCCCGGTCAACTGCTTCTACACCACCGCCGACGCGGTCGTGTTGCACTCCAAGGATCTCTGTATCGGCTGCGGCTATTGCTTCTACGCCTGTCCGTTCGGCGCGCCGCAATATCCCAAGGTCGGCAACTTTGGCTCGCGCGGCAAGATGGACAAGTGCACCTATTGCGCCGGCGGCCCAGAGGCGGACGGCAGCGAAGCGGAATTTGTGAAATACGGCGCCAACCGACTGGCCGAGGGCAAGCTGCCGCTTTGTGCCGAGATGTGCTCGACCAAGTCGCTGCTCGCCGGCGACGGCGAGATCATCGCGCAGATCTACAAGGAGCGCGTCGCCAAGCGCGGCTACGGCTCCGGCGCCTGGGGCTGGCAGGTGGCATATCACGAGACCATCGCGACCTGAGAGAGATATCGCGTCAACGCGCGGACTTAGAGAAACGGAGAAGAAGCATGGCCAGGCTCGTGACGCGTCTCCGTTTTATCATCGGCGTATTGGCGGTCGCGTTCATCGTCGCGCTGGCAACGCCCATCAGTGCCCAGCAGCCGACGTCCGTCGATCCGGATGCAAGTGCAGTAACGGAACAGCAACTTCTACAGAACCAGTCCAAGATTCAAGGGCGCGGCACCATTCCCGATACCAAGTCCGATGTCATCGAACACCCGGCCGGACGGGATTGGCGGCACTTCCACCAAGTGACCCTGCATTGGATCGGCGGCATTGCGGTGCTTGGTATGGTGGCGCTGCTTGTCGGGTTTTATCTGATCCGGGGCATGGTCCGCATCGAATCCGGACGCTCAGGCCGCACAATTGTTCGGTTCAATGCATTCGAGCGATTTGTACACTGGATGACTGCAACCTGCTTCATCATTCTTGCGCTGACCGGCCTCAACATTACGTTCGGCAAGGACCTGCTGCTTCCTTTGATCGGCCCCGATGCATTTGCCACATGGTCGCAGTGGGCCAAGTATGCGCACAACTACTTGAGCTTCCCCTTCACACTCGGCGTTGTGATCATCTTTCTGATGTGGCTCGCCGGGAACATCCCCAATCGCGTGGATGTGGAATGGCTGAAGGAAGGCGGCGGCATCGTCGGTCACAAGCATCCCCCTGCCTATCGCTTCAACGCGGGCCAGAAGATGGTCTATTGGATCGTCGTGCTTGGTGGCACCGCCGTTGCCGCCAGCGGTTATATGCTCATGTTCCCGTTCTATCTCACCGACATTTCCGGCATGCAGGCTGCCCAGGTCGTCCACGGCGTTGTGGCGGTGTTGTTCGTGGCGGTCATGCTGGCCCACATCTACATCGGGACGATTGGCATGGAAGGCGCGTTCGAGGCGATGTGGGATGGTACGGTCGATCGGAACTGGGCGAAGGAGCACCACGAACTTTGGGTCGAACAGGAAGAACGACGAGGCGAAACACCAGGGCAACCTGTTCCTCGACCCGCACGAATCTAGCCTCGTCGATCTCGCGAGGAGGTGCCTGCCACCTCAGCTTCGCTGGAGAACCTCCCGATTGATCACATTGATCGGCATCCCGGCCGCGTAGGCACGAATCTGCTCGAAGATCTGTGTGAACTGGCGCTCGTACGCCTCCCGGCTGACATAGCCGATGTGCGGAGTAGCGACCACGGTGTCCATCTGCAGTAGCGGATGTACAGAATCGCGCACCGGCTCCTCATCGAACACATCGACCGCAGCCTTGCCCGGCCGCCCGGCCCGCAGAGCGGCGACCAGCGCACCCGGCTCCACGAGCGCCGCACGAGCCGTATTCACGAAAATGGCGTCAGGCTTCATCAGCGCGAGATGCGACGCTTTGACGATGTGTCTGGTCCCATCGACAAGCCGCATGTGCAGGCTGACCACATCGCATTGCGCATAGAGAGCCTCCTGCGACTCAGCCGTCCTCCACCCTTCCGCGCGCGCCCGCTCCAGCGTGGCCTCACGTGCAAAGATCACCACATCCATCCCGAACGCCCTGGCATATTGCGCAACCTCCCTGCCAATGCGGCCATAGCCGTGCACGCCGAGGACCTTGTCGCGCAGCGTCGTCCCGACGCCGCATTGCCAGCTGCCGGCCTTCAAGGAATTGACCTGGCGCGGGATGTCGCGCGCGGTCGCCAGCAGCAGCCCCCAGGTCAGTTCCGCAGCCGCGTAGCTGGGCGTGTCCGCGCTCTGGTTCGAAGACAGGATGACGCCGTTGCGCGTGCACGCGGCGACGTCGATATGGGGGTAGATGCTGCGCTGGCTGATCAGCCGAAGCTTCGTCAGCCGGTTCAGGAGCGGCGCCTCGATCTTCGTTCGCTCGCGGATGAGAACCAGAACCTCGGTGTCCATGAGCCGCCCGGCCAGACCATCGGTGTCCTGCAGATGGTCATTCCAGGCTACGACCTCATGTCCATCGAGCATCGCGAAGCAATCGAGCCCGCGGACCGTGTCGAAGTAGTCGTCCAGGATCGTGATTTTCATCGCGTCAGGTTCATTGCAGCCTGGAAGAACGCCTACTTCGGCGGCTCCATCGCCATTCTGGCGCGCTCCGCGATCTCGGGCGGCATGGAATAGAGGGTCTGAAGCAGCGCCTGGATCTGCTGCCCTGTCATGCCGTCAGCCAGCAGACCGCTCTTGGTGGTTGCTGCCAGATACTCTGGATCCTGAAGCGTCGCCTGGAAGGCCTTGCGGATCGCCTCGAGCCGATCCTGGGGAACGTCGGGTGGAGCCGCATAGGGATAGCCGATCGACTGACGCGCAAACACCATCTCGAGCACACGCCGGTCATCCGCCGATTGTGCGAAATCGAGAATAACCGGAACGCCGCCGAGCTCCGGGTTAGCCTTGAGCGCATGCTGTGCAAGAAGATTGATCTTCTTGTTCTTGATCCAGTCCGCCTGAGCCGTCTTGATGGCCGCGTATGACACGCTGGTTGCGCCATCCACCTCCTTGCGCTCGATCGCCAGCATCGACTCCGCGGAGCCTTGATAGCCCGTGACGGTCTTGATCTTGGTGCCGAGAATGGAGTTCAGCACGCGACCATAAATGCTGCCATCCGAGCCGGGACCCGACGTGGCGGATGTCATGCCGCGTGTCCGCAGGTCCTCGAATGTCTTGATCCCGCTCTCATGCCACGCAATGGCGAGGCTGACCTCGCTGCTCGGACTGCCGATCCAGTTGAACTTCAAGGTGTCGTATCGCACACCGGTGCTGTCGATGATCGGCAGCATGGTGATGCCGCGCGAGAAGGTGCCGATGATGGAGCCGTCGCGGCGGGCGACATTGTAGAGATGATTGGCCGCCGAAAGGCTCCCCGCCCCTGGCATGTTCTGCACCACGACGGTCGGCATGCCCGGCAGATAGTGCCCAAGGCGGCGCGCAATCAGCCGTGCATACATGTCGTAGGCTGCGCCGGGCGGATAACCGACCACGATGGTGAAGGGGCGCGACTTGAAGAACTCCTCGAGTGTCTGCGCGTGAGCACTACCGGCCATCTGTGCGGCGAGCAGAATGCCCGCCGCCGCGATCATCTTGAACAGTGTTGCCATGCGGGACTTGCCCTCGCCATTTTGTCGACGAGACCATACCCAAAGGCCACGAGCAAGTCGCCAGCGAAAGCGCGCATGACGGGGCGGTCCACCCCGCGACAAGCTGACCGGCAACCAGACGGCGCTCCCGATCCCTTGTTAGAACTTGTAGGTAGCGCTCGACAGAATGGTCCGCCGGGAGCCATAGAAGCAATCGCCACGCGCAAGACACGTCGTGACGTGGATCTTGTCGGCGAGGTTGGTGCTGTTGATCTGAAACCGCCACTTCTCGTTTTCATAGCTCAGCATGGCGTCGAACAGGGCATACGATGGCGTCTTGAAGTGGTCGGCCCCGTCCCATGACTCGCCGATGTAGCGGACGCCGGCGCCAGCGCTGAAACCCTGCATGCCGGCGATCGAAAACCTGTGCTTGGCCCAAAGCGAGGCCTGATAGAGCGGTACGGTTTCCACCCGCTTGCCGGCATTATCGCCTTCGAGGACCTTCGCGTCCGTGTAAGTGAAAGCAGCGATCACATCAAGTTCGCGGGTGAGGCTCGATATCACCTCGAGCTCGGCGCCACGGATGCGGACCTTGCCGGTCTGAATCGACAGAAATGGATCGGATGACGCCGCCAGCCGGTTCTTCTCCGTGGTGTCGTAGACAGCGCCGTTGACGACGGTGCTGTTGACCGGCTGATACTTGAAGCCAACCTCGTATTGCTCACCTTCTACCGGCTTACAGAACAGCGTTACACACGTGTTCGCGCCAAAGACCGGGTTGAACGACTTTGAATATGACACATAAGGCGTGAGGCCGAACGGCAGCCCATACATCAGCCCGTAGCGGCTGGAGGTAGCCTGATCGACCTGTGTGGGCGAGCCCACGCTATCGCTCTGCACCCGGTCGTGCCGCACGCCGACAACTGCAATCCACGACCCGAGTCGCATCTGGTTCTGAGCATAGACGCCGGCCTGCTGCTGCAGCAGGTCCGGCGAAGCGAACATCGTCGGCTCAGGGAGACTGGTGTAGACCGGCGCATAAAGATCGAAGGGGGTGTCGACATGATCGCCCCCGATCGCACTGCGTTCCTTGAAGCGCCGATAGTCGGCTCCGATGAGCACCTTGTGCGAGACTAGTCCGGTCGCGAATTTCAGCTCGGCGTTGCTGTCGGAAGTCAAATTGTCTCGCTTGGAATCCGACCCGAAAGTCCAGCGGGCCACCGTGCGGCGCGCGGGATCCAGGAACGGGTAGGGATCCGGCTGATTCGGCGTGTATTGGTCCGGATAGGCGCTGCGGTAGACGCCATCGACGTGCCAATAGCGCGTGCTCTGCCGGACCTTGAACGCATCGCTGAACGTGTGCTCGAACAGGCTCGAGACCGAACCTGTCTTGGTCTGATATTTCTCGAAGTTCGGATCGCTGGCGAAGCGATTGATCGGGATGCGCCCGTTCGGGCCTGGATAGAGCGTGCCTTCGATCGGCAGGAATGCGGTCGTGGAGCCGGTTGAATCGTTCTGATAGAGCCCGAGGATCGTCCAGCTCGTGTTCTTGCTCGGCCGCCAGGTGATCGACGGGGCGAGTGTAACGCGATTGTCCTTGACGAAATCGGTCTGCGTGTCGCTGTCGCGCGCGATCCCGACGAAGCGATAGAGCCACTCGCCGTCGGCGGTCAGCTTGCCAGTCATGTCGGTCTGGATCTGCTTGCGATTGAAGCTGCCATATTGGACGCCGATCTCGCGGTAGGCCTCCTCCTGCGGACGCTTGGAGACGAGGTTGACGATGCCTGCTGTGGTCGTATTGCCGTAGAGAACAGAACTCGGGCCACGCAACACCTCGATGCGCGACAACAAATAGGGATCAAGGCGCGTTTCGTTGAACTTGAACGAGTCGACGAGACGCGTGCCGTCCAGATAGATATCTGGATCGGATCCGCGCACGCGCGGATAGTCGCCACGCGAATCCGGGCCATAGGCATCGGCGAACACGCCCGGGACGTAGCGCAACGATTGTTGCACCGTCGCAACGCCCTGATCGGTAACGCGGTCCGCGGTGACGACGCTGATGGATTGCGGGATTTCCTTGAGCGGCGTGTCGGTCTTGATGCCGGTCGCGCTGCGCGAGGCGAGATAGCCCTGCACTGGGCCCGGTCGCGCTTTCGACCTTTGGCGACGGCGGCGCCTGGATCGGCGGTGCTCGCTTGGCGACTTGCTTTTTTCCCTTGGGCTGCTTCGCCCGCTTGCTGGTATCGACGTCGACCGGAGGCAGAGTGACTTGACCATTCTGGGCCGGTCGCGCTGCATCCTGGGCGCGCGTTGCCTGCTTGTGCAGCAAGACCGCCGAGACTGTTACGATTGCCAAAACCGAAAAACGTGCGCGACGCGATAAACGCGACCCATACATGACCGATGCCCCCAAAGCATGCCCCAAGCCGAGCGATTGAACTGCAAATGCTGGCTAGCGGGGTGCAGCACAGTTCATGCTGCGGAGGCTGGCTGGCTGCCCGGAATCACGCCGATCCCCCAGCGTTTGACTCCAGGCACAGCTCAAACGTTAGGTTCATTTGGACGGGTCGTCAATGAATGAACGACGGCGAGACACTTAATTGAATTCTTCCAATTCCAATTCTCTTTGTTAGTTACCACTTCCGGACCGCAGCAATTCCTTGATGATCAGGCGGCCCGCATCGCTCAGCTGCTGCGGCAGCTCGCGCAGGCGGAACGATGGCTCGCTGAAGCGGAGGCGATCGAGCTGCACCAGCTTGGCCTCGTCGATCTCGAGTGCAATGCGCGCCCAGAGCGCATCAAGGTTATAGGGCTTGAGCCCGGGAGGCACAGCGACCGGCACAATCGCGTCGACCGGCACGTCGAGCGTGCGCGCGACCGAATCCATGGCGGCCCGGATCGCCTGCGCCTTCGGGCGGATCGGCGTCGCGATGTCATAGGGCGGCGACCATTCGGCGGCTGGACGCAGCTGATCGACGTGCGTCAGCGCCAGCAGGATGGGCGCCGGCCGCCGTGCCAGCTGAGCCGCGCTCCTCGCACGCAGCGCATCAAGGGCGCTGCGATCATTGGCGCGCGCAGGCTGGGTCGCAGCCGCCACCCATAGCACCAGATCGGCTCGCTCGGCCTGCTGCATCAGCTCTTCGGTGACTGCGGCAGAGCCGTCGACACCCGGCATGTCGGTCAGCACCACCGATGGCCGGCCATCCTGATCCAGCAGGAATTCCGATGCGCTCGCTGTGGTCGGCACCGGCCCCACGGCGCCGCGCACCTCCTGCGCCAGCGCATTCAGGAGGCTCGACTTGCCGGCGCTGACCTGGCCGGCCAGCAGGATGCGCACCGGCATGACCGCGTCGGCGGTCGCGGCCGCCATGTCGCGCTGCTGCGCGCCACGAATTTCCTCCTCCGATAGCGTGAGGCGGCCCGAGTAGAGGTCGATGGCGGCGCGTCCAACTTCGAGCACCAGGAGACGTGTTGCATAGGATCGCACGCGCAGCGAGAGCACGCCGGTGGTCTGATCGAGCACCATGCCGCTCACCTCCTGCCCGACCGCCTGCAAGGGGTTGATCGCGGCACGCACCACGCGCCAGAGCCCGTAACCCAATTTCCAGCCCAGATGCGCCACCGGACCATAGCGCTCCGTCTGCGACTGCAGCCACAGCATGTGGCTGAGCCGCACGCTTCTGACGCCGGGAATCCGGCGCAACGCCTCGCGCCGGATATCGCGACACAGCCGCTCGCCCAGCAGCATGGCCTCCGGCAGACTGAAGCGCGCCCAGGCATCCTCGGCTTCCGGATGGAATCGGTGCGCCACTGCCGCGATCGTGTTTTGAGCAAGGGCGAGGACGGGATCGAGCTCGAGAAAAGTGAGCGGCGTGGTCTCATCCGCGATCGAAAGCACATGCGACCACGCGTCCCGCTCGACCGCATTCCAGCCGCGCGATGGCTCCGCCAGATCGCCGAGCGCGGTGCGCGCATCTTCCTGGGAGCGGCGCTTGACTGAATACCAGAGCGGCCAGGAGAGCAGACCGATCGAGCCGGCCGCTAACGCCCAGATCCAGACATATCCGCCGTGCCACAACCAAAGGATGCCGAGCACGAGCAGCGACAGCCATGGCAACGTGACGAGTACGACCAGCAGCACCTCGCGCCAATGGCGCACGATGCCATCACTGCGCGGCATGCGCGGCCTCCCGGGAGCGTGCCTGGCTCTTGGCCTGCCTCAGTCCTTCCGCCAATCCGGTCGCAAAGGCGCGGCGGACCTCATCGGTCGGCGCGGTCTCGCCACGCCGGCGATAGCTCAGCCACACGCAGGCCGCCTCACCCAGCCCGGTCGTCACCGCAAAAGCCGCAGCTGCATTGAGCGCTCCCGCTGCCGCGGTGCCGATGACAGGGATGAGCTTCACGAGCTCTCGTGCGCCATAGCGCAAGGCCCACCAGACCATGGCGCCGCCGCCGATCGCGCCTGAGAATTGCGCAAACGTGTTGCGCGTCCAGGTGACGCGGTAGCGTTCCGCGAGCGTGCGCAGCATCAAGGCCAGCACACTGGCGAGGCCACCGACGCCGACTAACGGAATCGGAACGGCGCCCGCACCAGCCGCTGCAACACCATAGCCATAGATCAGCGGGCGAACGCGCTGGCGTATCCGGTCGCTCTCAGCGTCGCTGCGAGCGCGATACAGCGCCTCATAGGCGGACAGGCCTTGCGCCTCGAGCACGCGCTGCAGCGCCTCAAGGCCAAAGTCCTGCGGCGTGAAACCATCGTCCGGCAACGTAAAATCGATCGGCACGAATTGCGGCTCGGCGCCGCGCAGGTCTGCCACCAGCTGACGCTGATGCGATAGTGCCTGTCTGAGCGCATGCGGCAGCGTTGGATTGGTCAGGTCCTCCGGTCCACCCGTGAACGGATAAGGATCAGGGTGGTGAGCACCAGCCGGATAGAGACGATGCAGGCCGGTCTGCGCAACCACCATCGGCCAGTCCGGATGGCGAGCACGCGCCGCGCGCACCACCCGCAGCACGCGCTCTTGTAAAGGATCGGCAACCTGCGTGACTACAAGAAGCAGATGCGACTGGTCCTCGCACCAGGCGATATCGTTGGCGGGATCGTAATCCGCCTCGTCGAGCCCGCGCGTATCCAGAAACCGGATGATCGGCACCTCTGGCGGCACATCGTAGAACAAGGCCGTGCGGGTGCAGGGCTCGAAGCCCGCGCCCACCACGGCGCGCGGATCACCCGTCAAGGTCGACACGATCGCGGTCTTGCCCGCGCCGGTCTTGCCAAGGAGCCAGACCACCGGAGCGGTCGCTTGCGCACGCTGGCGAGCGCCCTCCTCGCTGACGCCCGGAGGACCAGAATCGCCGAACAGACCTTCGCTGATAGCGCCCCACAATCGGTCAAGAATCTTCACGCGTCGGCACCTGCCCTCAATACCAACCCGGAAATGGCCCAACGGAAACGTAGTGGCGGAACATCCCGAGACAAGACGCCTAACGGCCGAATTCAACCCGCCACAATCCGGCCGCATGGACGTTGCGCCGATGGAACGCTACCTTGGAAGGCTACCTTTTGGGAACGACAATGGGCCTTTCGCTGTTCCAGCCCCTATGCTCCGGTTTCAGGTGTTCCACATGGATATGATCGCGCGTTTCGGCCAACTCCCCAGGTTGGCGCTGACAACTGCAATCCTGCTCGGCAGTGCTATCGCGGTGCCGGCGCAAGACCAGCCGCCTGTCCCGCTCTACGCAGCGGCGCAGGCCGAGCGTGGGCAGACAGCCTATCGCCAAAGCTGCCAGGACTGCCATGGCTCGTCGCTCGATAACGGTGAGTTCGGCGGGCCGCCGCTCAAGGGCGGCTATTTCCGCACCCGCTGGGGACAGGGCAGCGTCGCGGCGCTCTATGGCTATGTCAGCCTGGCCATGCCGCCTGATCGGCCCGGCCAGCTCAGCCCGCAAACCTACGCGGATCTTGTCGCCTTTCTCCTGAGCAACAACGGCTATCCGGCGGGCGACAAGGAATTGCCGGCCGACCAGAACGCGCAACAAGACATGAGCCTGAAACGATAGAGCATGATCCCGAAAAGCCTGCCCCGGACTTGATCCGGGCTGGAAACCGGTTTTCGGAAAAGATCATGCTCAAACGAAAAGTTAGACTTTGATCCGACAACCTGATCGGATCAAAGTCTAGGATCACGGCCGCGTTTCGCGGTTGCCGAATGGGCGGGGCTTAATTGGCCGATTTAACGCTGCAGCAAATCGTGCTGCGTTTCTTCGCCTTCGTGCTGATCGTTGGCGTGCATGGCGCCGTGGTGGCAGCTACGGCCTGCGCCCTGGGAGATCAAGGCCCTCGCTACGACGGGCGCCTGAAGCTGAGCCCGTTGGCGCATATCGATCTCCTCGGTTTGGCATCAGGCGTGCTGTTCGGGGTCGGCTGGATCAAGCCGGTCGCGATCGATGCAAAGGCATTGCGCATCGGGCGTATTGGGCTTGTCGTCATCGTCGCGACCGCCGCCATTGCAGTTCTAGGCTTTGCCGTCGTGCTGCAACTGCTGCGTCCGCTGCTACTGCCATTTCTCAGCGATACTCCGTCCACGCTGACGTTCGGACTGATCGAGACCATCGGTCAGCTCGGCATCTGGTTTGCACTGATCAATCTGTTTCCAGTGCCTCCGCTGACGGGGAGCCATCTGCTGGCGGCGTTCATCCCGGCAGCGGGCGAGCTCATGCGGCGATATCACATCTACTTCGCTCTGGCCCTCACCGCCCTTGCCGTCACCGGGCTCATCACGCGCATGCTCGAGCCTGCGTATCGCACGGTTGCCGAGATCATCTTGCGCGGCTAGCTCTTGTGACTGCCGGCCCGTTCGCCGCGATAGCGGGCCATGATCTTCGCCATCTCGCCGCT
>Ga0075424_100007437_pt1 | contig 10627 bp, 12 predicted proteins | sample SoiMethybrSBSTD3_FD_75301 | JGI IMG/M metagenome (GOLD analysis project Ga0075424, IMG submission 75301) | Bulk soil microbial communities from a Populus tree surrounding site in Tennessee, USA - Soil MetaG P. TD hybrid SBSTD3 | ecosystem: Environmental > Terrestrial > Soil > Tree plantation...
GGCATCCGGGTGTCGCAGCTGTTCACGATCGTCTTCTGCCTCGGGGCCTGGCTGGCCGGCTTCGCCGGCGTCATCGGGGGACCGATCCTCTCCGTCTATCCCGGCCTGGACGGCGAGATGCTGCCCCTCGCCCTCGTGGTGGTGATCCTCGGCGGGAGCGGGAGCCTGCTCGGCTCGTTCGTGGGTAGCTTCATCGTGGGGTTCCTCTACAACTTCGGGCAGGCGATGTTTCCCGAGCTCGCCTACGTGGTGCTGTTCCTCCCCATGCTCGTGGTGCTCGTCGTGCGCCCGCAGGGGCTCTTCGGGCGGGCCACCGTGTGAAGCGGGTCGCCCTCGCGGCCGCGCTCGTGGCGCTGGCGACGGTGCCGTGGTGGGTCCGCGGGACCTTCTACGTCAACATCGCGAGCCAGATCCTGCTGTACGCCATCTTCGCCCTCGGCGTGAACGTGCTCGCGGGCTACGCCGGGCTGGTGTCCCTCGGACACGCCGGGCTCTTCGGCATCGCCGCCTACACGGGAGCGAAGATCCTCGCCGGCGGCGCGGGCCACCTCGCCGTCGACGTGGCCGCCCTCGCCACCACCGTGCTCGCGGCCGGCGTCTTCGCAGTGCTGGCCCTGCGCGGCACCGGGCTCGGGTTCGTGATGATCACGGTGGCCCTCGGCCAGATCGTGTGGGGTGTCGCCTACCGCTGGATCAGCCTCACCAACGGCGACAACGGCATCTCGATCACCGGCCGACCCAGCCCCTTCGGACTCTCGCTGGCCTCCCCGCGGAGCTTCTACTGGGCGACGCTCGTGGTGTTCCTCGTCACCGTCCTCTCGATGGCGATGTTCGTGGACTCCCCGTTCGGCGCCAGCGTGCGGGGCACGCGCGACCAGCCGCGGCGCATGAACGCCCTCGGCTACCACGTGTGGATGATTCGCTTCCTCGCCTTCCTTTTCTCCGGGTTCTGGAGCGGCGTGGCCGGCCTCCTCTACCTCTACTACAACCAGTTCGTCAGTCCCCAGGCGGTCGCCCTCACCGCCTCCGCGGAGGCGCTGCTCATGGTGATCGCGGGCGGCACGGGCACGCTGCTCGGCCCCGTGGTGGGGGCCGCCCTGGTCGTGGTGATCAAGAACGTGGCGAGCGGCTATATCGAGCGCTGGAACTTCGTGCTCGGCGCGATCTTCGTGATGATCGTGGTCTTCATGCCGGAGGGGCTCGTCCCGGGACTCGGAACACTCGCGCGCCGCCTGCGCGTGGGCGTGCGTCCCCCGCCGCCGGTGGCGGTGACCGCCACGGGCGAGGAGGTCCCCCCGTGAGCGCGCTCGCCGTGCGCGGCCTCGAGAAGCGATTCGGCGGGCTTCGGGTGACGGCGTCGGTGGATCTGTCCGTCGAGCCCGGGGAGCGCCGACTGATCATCGGCCCCAATGGCGCCGGGAAGACGACGCTCTTCAACCTCATCACGGGCGAGCTCTCCCCCGACGCGGGCGCCATCACCCTGTTCGACACCGACATCACGCAGGTGCCGGGCCGCCGGCGCGCCCACCTCGGGATCGGCCGCACCTACCAGATCATCACGCTCTTTCCTCGGGACACCCTGCTGCGCAACGTGACCCTCTCGCTCCTGGCCCTCGCGCGGCTGCGCTGGAATCCGTTCGTGCGCCTGCAGGCGCAGACCGCGCTCACCGAGCGCGCCCGCGCCGTCCTCTCACGCGTCGGGCTCGATCGTCTCGCGGACCGGCCCCTCGCCGAGACGTCCTACGGCGAGCGACGCCGCGTGGAGATCGCCGTGGCCCTCGCCCAGAGCCCGCGGGTCCTGCTCCTCGACGAGCCGTTCGCGGGACTCTCCATCGAAGAGCGTCGCGACGTTCGGGCCCTCGTGGCCGGCATCCCACGCGACGTGACCATCGTGATGATCGAGCACGACATGGACACCGCCCTCGACTTCGCCGAACGCATCAGCGTGCTCCACCTCGGCGAGGTAGTGACGGAAGGCACGCGCGCGGAAGTGGTGGCCCATCCGCGGGCACGGGAGATCTACCTCGGTGAGTGACGCCCTCAGCCTCCGCGAGGTGGACGCCTTCTACGGCGACAGCCACGTGCTGCGGCGCGTGTCACTCCGGGTGAGGGAAGGCCGGCTGCTCGGCCTCCTCGGGCGCAACGGAGCCGGCAAGACGACCATGATGAGCGTGACCGTCGGCCTGCTGCCGGCACGGCACGGCGCCATCACCGTCTTTGGCCGCCCCGTGACCGGACGGCCGCCCGAGGCGATCGCCGCGGAGGGAGTGGCCCTCGTCCCCCAGGGCCGCCGCGTGTTCAGGAGCCTCACCGTGCGCGAGAATCTGCTGGTCGCCGCTCGGCGACCGCGGGGCGGCGGCCCGGCCCCCTGGACGCTGGGGACCGTTGCCGAGCTGTTCCCGCGTCTGCGCGAGCGCCAGCATCAGGTCGCCGGCTCGCTGTCCGGCGGAGAGCAACAGATGCTGGCGATCGCACGGGCGCTGATGTCCAACCCGCGTGTGCTGCTGATGGACGAGCCTTCGGAGGGCCTGGCGCCGCAGATCATCGCCGAGGTGATGGCGACCATCCGCCGGCTCAAGGCACAGGGGCTCTCCATTCTCCTCGTCGAGCAGAACCCGAAGCTGGTCTTCGACGTCGCCGACGAGGTGGTCATCTTGAACAGCGGCCGTGTCGTCATCGACGCCCCCGTGGCCGAGCTCCGAGCGCGCGAGGTGGACCTGCGCCAGCACCTCGGCATCTACTGATGCGGGCGGCTGAACGGCTCCACCTGCACGGGGTCGATCTCGAGATCCTGCGTCGCGGGTCCGGCCCACCCCTGGTCGTCCTCCACGGGCTCGCCCCCCTCGACCCCCAGGCGCCCGTGCTCGATCTCCTGGCCGCGCACGCCGAGGTCATCGCACCCACGCATCCGGGCTTCGGTCATGCGCCACGTCCGGATAACTTCGACACCGTGTACGACCTCGTGCGCCTCTACCTGGAGACGCTGGAGCGCCTGGCGTTCGAGAAGGTCACGCTCATGGGCTTGTCGTTCGGCGGCTGGCTCGCCGCCGAGATGGCCGTGAGCTGCTCCCACCGGCTCGAGAAGCTCATCCTCGTCGACGCCGTGGGCATCAAGGTCAGCGGCCGCGAGACACCCGACATCCTCGACGTGTTCAACACCGCCCCCGCGGAAGTGCGGCGCCGGAGCTGGCACGACCCCGGCCGGTGGGCGCCTGACTATGACGCCATGGAGGACGATGCCCTGGTCGCCCACGCGCGCAATCGCGACGCGCTCTGTCTCTACGCATGGGATCCTTACCTGCACAATCCCCAGCTCAAGCGCTGGCTGCCGCGCATCGCGGTCCCGACCCTCGTGCTGTGGGGCGCCAGTGACGGGATCGTGAAGCCGGTCTACGGCCGCGCCTACAGCGGTCTCATTCACGGCGCCCGCTTCGAGCTGATCGAGGCGGCCGGCCACCATCCCGAGATCGAGCAGTCCGCCACCTTCGCGGAGCGGGTCGTGGCATTCTTGCTGCAGTGAGGCCGCCCACCGGGGAGGAGCCGCCATGCAGGCCTGGTACCTGAACGAGAACCCCTACCCGTTCGTGTCTCCGCACGTTCTCGAGGCCGCGGAGTCCGTGCGGGGGAGCTTGCCCAACAAGTACTGCGACCCGAAGCGGGCGGCCGACCTCTTCGAGGAAGCGCTGGACGAGTACCTGCTCTGCGACGACCTCGGGATCAATGTGGTCTCCAACGAGCATCACGCCGGCATCAACTGCCTCTTCGGGGCCAGCCCGCTCATCCTCGGCGTCCTCGCGCGCCAGACGAAGAAGGTGCGGGTCCTGAGCCTCGGCACGCTCATCACCGTCCGCCGGGATCCCGTGCGGGTGGCCGAGGAATACGCCATGGCCGACGTGATGACGCGCGGGCGGCTCGAGATCGGCTTCGTGAAGTCTGGCGGCTCGGAGATGGCCTCGGGCAATGCGAACCCCATCGGCATCGTCGATCGCTTCTGGGAAGCCATCGACCTCATCCTGAAGACGCTCTCGCATCGCGAGGGGCCGTTCAGCTGGGAAGGCAAGTACTTCACGCACCGCCACGTGAACATCTGGCCCGGACCGTGGCAGCAGCCCCATCCGCCGCTGTGGGCGGCCACGGGTGACCCGGCCACCTCCGCGGAGCTCGGGCGGCGCGGCATCGTCAACGTGATGGTCTTTCGCAGCATCGAGGAGACGCAGCGCGCCTGGGCCGCCTATCGGCACGCGCGCGCGGAGGCGGGGCTGCCCCCGCCGGGGCCCGATCGGTTCGGTCACACCGCCTTCGTGTACACGGGGGACACCGACGAGGAAGGGGTCCGCGTCGGCAGCAAGCTGTTGTGGTTCCTGAACACGGGTCTTCGGTCGGCTCCCCAGTACGGCAAGTTTCTGCCCGGCGCGATTACGCCGGAGGCCGCGCCTGGACTCTATCGCACGAAGCCCCGCCCCGGCACGCCGGCCGTCGCGCGCCCCGCCGCGGCCCTGGTCGGCCTCACCGCCGAGCAGGCGATCGCGAAGGGCTTGATGTTCGCCGGCAACCCCGACACCGTGTACCGGCAGATCAGGGAGCACCAGGAAAAGGTCGGGCCGTACGAGCACCTCGTCCTCGCCAGCCGGTCGGGCTTCATGACCCATGAAGAGGCGACCAGGGGTCTCAAGCTGTTCTCGAAGGACGTGCTGCCGCGACTGCGCGCGCTCTGAATCCCGCCGAGCTCTCTGGCCCCATGGTATGGTGCAGTGAATGTCCCATCCCCTTGGAGGAGGACTCAATGGCTGTCAAGGTCACCATCCGTCCCAACGGCCCGTATCTGGTGGAAGGCGATCTCGAACTGGTGGACGTCAACGGCAACAAGGTCGACACGAGCGCGCGCGGGCCACGGTTCGCGCTGTGCCGGTGCGGCGGTTCGGTCACCAAACCCTTCTGTGACGGCACCCATAGCAAGATCGGGTTTCAGGCCGCCGAAGCCGCCGTCGCCCAAGAGAAGAAGTAGACCGCACCGACGTCGGGCGGAGGGCGGCCAACGTGCCGCTACCTGCGCATGGGCAGCGGTCGCCTCATGTTCCGGCCGCGTTGAAGCAACGACCTTAGCGCGGCCGATCCCGGACCGCGGTCGGATCGCCCACATATGCACAGGGCTCGGCACCCGTGTGCCTTCCAGCGGGAAGGCGCCACGCCGCGAAGGTCGTCGACGTGGCTCTGGTTCTTCGCCTCCCCCGGGTAGTGCATGCCGAAGAGAAAGTTGTCGGGATCGAGGAACGGCGTCTGGGGGCCGTAGGTCACCGCGCCCCGCGGGACGGTTGCTAGATACGACGTTCGGCGAGTCCGTGACCCGCGAAACCTTGCCCACGAGGGTAGGACGGCTATCACGGCCGCGTGAGGCCAGCTACCTCCGCCTCTTGATCCCCAGGCTCCCGTGGACTTGAGCTCGTCACTCTCATGGGCATCGCCAATCACGGCGTTCGGTGAGGATCGTAGTCCTGGTTGCCTCAGACGATTCCCTTGACGGCCAAGGAATGGATTTCCCGCTCCGTCCTTGACTCTCTCGGCCCCGCCCGACTAACATTCCCCTACCTGTCCCACCATTCCCGGCCAATCTCCCGGGAGGACTCGGGATGTTGCATCCAAGCCGTCACGTCCGGAATCGCGATCCCCGTCATCTCCTCGGGCCCGCCTTGTCGCCTCCCTCCACCTCTCCGTTACGTGGCCGCCTCGAGGAGGCTCATGGTGATCGTTCTGGTGGGGGGTATCGCATGGGTGAAGGCACCGTAGGCTCCAAAGGCATGTAGCCCGCTGTCACAACAGGAGGTTCGTCATGGCCGTCAAGCGACCAACCTTGGCCCAGCTCCACGCCGTTGCCAGTGACCTCGGCATGACCCTCAGCGATGACGACGCCAGATCGTTTCTCGGCCTCATGGAGGGCAGCTTCGCCGCCTACGACGCCGTCGATGCCATGCCCGACCACATCCCTTCGGTCAAGTATCCTCGTACGCCCGGCTACCGGCCCGAGGGGGACGAGAATCGCTATAACGCCTGGTACGTCAAGACGACCGTGAAGGGTGCGCCGTCTGGGAAGCTGGCCGGCAAGACCGTGGCTCTTAAGGACAACATCTGCCTGGCCGGCGTCCCGATGATGAACGGTGCCTCGACCTTGCGCGGATACGTGCCGGACATCGACGCCACCGTGGTCACGCGGATTCTCGACGCGGGCGGCACCATTGTCGGCAAGGCCCATTGCGAATACTTCTGCTTCTCGGGCGGCAGCCACACCGGCGCCGCTGGTCCCGTCCACAATCCGCACAGGATGGGCCACTCGGCAGGCGGATCGTCTTCAGGGTCCGGGGTCCTGGTGGCCGCCGGCGAGGTGGACATGGCCCTCGGTGGGGATCAGGGCGGGTCGATCCGGATTCCGTCCTCGTTCTGCGGCATCTACGGCATGAAGCCGACCCATGGTCTGGTCCCGTACACCGGCATCATGCCCATCGAGCTGACGCTCGACCACACGGGGCCGATGACGCGCTCCGTGGCCGACAACGCGCTGCTGCTCGAGGTCATCGCCGGCGATGACGGCCTCGACCCCCGGCAGTACTCGCCACGCGTCGCCGAGTACACCGCCGCCCTTCGGCAGGACGCCGCAGGGCTCAGCATCGGAGTGGTCACCGAGGGTTTCGGCCATCCGAACTCCGAGAGCGAGGTCGATGCGCAGGTTCGAAAGGGCGTCGATCGGTTCGTGAAGCTCGGTGCCCAGGTCAAGGAGATTTCGCTGCCCATGCATGCCGCGGGCGTCGCGATCTGGAGCCCCATCGCGCTCGAAGGGGCCACCGAGCTGATGATGAAGGGCAACGGCATGGGCACGAACTGGCGCGGACTGTTCGTCACCAGCCTGCTCGATGCGCATTCGACGTGGCGGCACCGCGCCAATGAGCTCTCCGACACCCTCAAGGTCTCCATGCTGCTGGGGCATTACTTCACGAAGCACTATCGCGGTCATTTCTACGCGAAAGCCCAGAATCTCAGCCGCAAACTGCGGGCGGCCTATGATGCCGCCCTCGCTGATCACGATCTGCTGCTGATGCCCACCTTGCCCATGAAGGCGACCCCGCTGCCGCCGGCCGATGCGCCGCGCGAGCTCTATGTGCAACGGGCCTTCGAGATGATCGCCAACACCGCGCCGTTCGACGCGACCGGGCATCCGGCGATGAGCCTGCCCTGCGGTCTGGTCGACGGATTGCCGGTCGGGCTGATGCTGATCGGCCGCCACTACGAGGAAACCACCATCTATCGCGCGGCCCATGCCTTCGAGCAGAGCGGAGACTGGCGCAGCTTGTAGATGGCAGGGAGGACAAGGACCTTCTCGGCGCGGGTCACGGCGCCGCGCGGGATGGTAGTACACTCTCGTCACCCTCGCGGCGAACTGTCGAGGACACTGCTTCCACTTCTGTGGGAGCTGGTGTGAAGTGATGGATCTGTGAGAGCGTTGCCTGGCGTCAGCGCCATAGGTAGACTGCGCCCATGTCTCCCCGGGATCGTCCGAGGCCGGCGTTCCAGGAGCCACGTGTTCTCGTCCCTGATCGGGCCGCTCGCGTCACCTCGATCCTTCTGCTCCTGATCGCCGCGGTCGCTTGGATCGATGTCATTCGGTCGAGCCTGGGGGCGCCGGACATGATGATGTCCATGTTCATGCCCGTGACGCTGGTGGATGGGCTCGCCTTCGTCGCGAGCTGGGGCGTCATGATGGTGGCGATGATGCTCCCCAGCGCCCTCCCGATGATTGGCCTCTATGGCGCCATGCTCCGTGGCGGCGCGGTGCCGCGGGGCGCGCCTATCGCAGTGTTCACGCTCGTGTACCTCGCGGTGTGGACGGCCTCCGGGGTCCCGGTGTACCTTGCCCACACTGCCCTGATGACACTCTCCCCGCGGACTTTCGCATATGGCGTGGCGGCGCTCCTGCTCGCCGCAGGGGCCTTCCAGCTGTCGCCCCTCAAGCAAGCGTGCCTCCGGGCGTGCCGGAGCCCGCTCGGATTCCTGCTCAGCCACTGGCGCGCGGGGCTGCGCGGTAGCCTTGCCCTGGGCTGGTCGCACGCGATGTACTGTCTCGGATGCTGCTGGGGGCTCATGGTCGTCCTCGTGGCCGCGGGGGCGATGGGCCTCACCTGGGTGCTGCTCATCGCGGCGGTGGTGGCGGCTGAGAAGCTGCTGCAGGGTGGCGAATGGATGGCGTGGGCCACCGGTGGAGCGTTCCTGCTTCTGGGCTTGGCGGTGGTCTGGCGCCCGGATCTCGTGACCGCGCTCCGCGCCGGTCACCTTATATAGCTGGGGCCCCAAGAGAGGAGGATCGTCATGGCGACTCCCACGTGGACAATCAGTGGTGACTACTTCGAGGCATGCAGTTGTGACTCCGTCTGTCCATGTCCCACCTCGGGTCTCGCTGCGCAACCGACCCAGGGGTACTGTGACGCCGGCCTCGTCTTCCACGTCGAACGCGGCTCGTATGGCACCACCACGCTCGACGGGCTCAGCTTTGCCGTGCTGCTGCATACCCCGGGACCGATGATCTCCGGGAACTGGACGGTGGGGCTCATCGTGGACGACAAGGCGACACCCGAGCAGCGCGAGGCACTGACCGCGATCGGCAGCGGACAGGGCGGTGGTCCCATGGCCGCCGTGGGCCCGCTCGTCGGCACCTTCGCCGGAGTAGAGGCCAAGCCGATCCGGATCGAGCGGAGCGGCATGCGCCGATCGGTGTCGATCGCCGGCATGCTCGACATCGCCATCGAAGGCATACCGGGCGCGAGCCAGACCGAGCCGATTTACTTCGACAACGTCGCGCACCCCGCCGCGACGCGCCTCGCCCTCGCGAAAGCATCGCGTGGCCACCTGCATGCCTTCGGGATCAATTGGGACGATACGACGGGCAAGAACAACGGCCACTTCGCTCCGTTCTCGTGGAGCTCGAGCTAGGCGGCGAACCGTCCCACGCAGACGGTCTCGTGACGCAGCGATGACGAAGCCGGCGCCCATCGTCGCTGCTGTCTTGTCACGATGAAGACGGGCGCTCGTACGCTCCCCGTGACGGGAGTTGCTCGACCTTCGAGCCACCGTCAAGGAGCAACATCACCCTCATCCCACGGGAGGCCACGATGGCAGCGACCGTGCGCGCGGCAATACGCGAGTTGCTCGAACAGACGATCGCGACGATGGACGTGTTGCTCGACGCCTCCGATCGGGAGTTGCCCCTCCCTTCGTCGCACGCCTGCGCCCAGGGCAAGGACCTCTGGACGCTGATCACCAACGACATCGACCACGAGAAGATTCACACGGGCCAAGTCCTCGAGGGGCGCTATGAATCGCGCATCACGGCCTCCCCGATGGAGCGGCTGATCGCGGAGTGGCTGGCCGAGCGCGCGCGGCTCATCGGCTCGTTCGTCGGGCTCAGCGACGAGCAGTTCAACATGGAGACCGCGCCGGGCCAGTGGACCTACCGGGTGATCGCCAAGCACGTCCTCGCCCTGGAGCAGGATTCGCTCAAGGCGCTCGCCGCAGACAGGGCAGCGCGCGCCAGTGGCGCGTGAAAGCTGCTCCGTCCTGCCGATGGTCGAGATACGCCGCACAGGCCAGACTTTCGTTCGGACTGATACTGCTCTTTCCTTGAGAGGGCGAGCCAGGTGGGGCCCGGCTCGGCACACCACGGAAATTGGCCAAAAAGGTGGCCGAGATTGTGGCTCTGCGGTCAAGACAAGGAGGAGCCTTGAGAAGAGGGCTCAGGTCTTGACGATCGGCTGCAACAGGATCCAGAGGCTGCTCATCGTGTAGAGCACCATCAGCACGAGCATCGGGATCTGGCTCCGGAGGGCCGCTCGGGCGTCGCCGTACACTCGGAGCGCCATCACATGGTCACCGTCACGAACTGCTGCCCGCGCGCCAGCTCATCGGCGGCCGCCTTGGCCACCGTCGTGCCCTCGAAGAATTTGGGATTTTGCGTGCCCCAGAGGTGCACGGTGTTGGCGAAGACGAAGTCGCGGAAGTTGTCCGGCGTGATGCACCCGTCCTCGACCAGCTCGTACGCTTCCGGCAGCGGGTTGCGCATGTCGATCACGTCGAAGTGGCCGATGTCCGAGCTGTAGATCGCGTTGAGCTTTGAGCCGAATGGGTTGTTCTTGCTGAACGCCCACGCGGTAGCCCGGTCGTCGGCCTCGCAACCGAAGAAGAACGGCTTGGCGTAGAGGTCGATCCAGTCCTGCTTCTTCGAGATCTGGCAGGCAGAGAAGTCGTCGAGATCCTCGACGCCGCCGGTCAGGCCCGCGTCGTGGTCCGGCCAGCCGTCGCGCTGCCGGAGCGCCTCGGCCACGTCGGGGTCGCCGTACTTCTCGGCCAGGCTCATCAGCAGCGCGCGATCCAGCTTGCGCGGATCCATGTTCTCGAGCGCCTGGCGATTGCGCCGCTCCCAGTGCTCCATCAGGTCGCCGAACAGCTGACAGGCCCAGCCCACCCCGCCCTCGAGGAACGCGAAGCGAAGCTCCGGGAACCGCCGCGTCACGCCGCCCAGGAAGATCGCCTTGGAGACCGCGTGGCCGGCGGCCGCGAAGTGGCCGATGTGGTTGTAGACGAAGTTCGA
>Ga0075424_100007438_pt1 | contig 10627 bp, 5 predicted proteins | sample SoiMethybrSBSTD3_FD_75301 | JGI IMG/M metagenome (GOLD analysis project Ga0075424, IMG submission 75301) | Bulk soil microbial communities from a Populus tree surrounding site in Tennessee, USA - Soil MetaG P. TD hybrid SBSTD3 | ecosystem: Environmental > Terrestrial > Soil > Tree plantation...
GAGGCCGGCCGTCATCGCGATCGCCATCCTGGCGGGTGTCGCGGCGTTCGCCGCCGCGCGTGCATTTCCCGAAAAGCTGTCCCGCAAGATGCCGGACCTCGAGGTCTACTGGACGGCGGCGGCGCGCGCGCACAACGCCGAACCGCTCTATCGGCCTGAGGACGGCCACTATCAGTTCAAATACCTCCCCGCGTTCGCCGTTCTGACGGCGCCGGCCGCGCGCGTGCCGCTCGATGGCGCGAAGATCGCATGGTTCACCATCTCGGCGATGCTTGTCGTCGTGCTGCTCGCGACGAGCCTGTCGCTGCTCCCCGCGATCGCGCGCCCGGCGTGGTGGCTCGCGACGGCGACACTGGTGGTGATGCTCAAGTTCTACGCGCACGAGTTGATTCTCGGGCAGATGAACCTGCTCTTCGCCGTCATCGTCGGTTCCGCCGTCGTGGCGCTGCGGCGCGGGCGCGAGTCCCTGGGTGGCGCGGCGCTCGCGCTCGCGCTCGTCGTGAAGCCGTACGCCATTCTTTTCGCTCCATGGATCGTCGCGCGCAGGCGTGCGGCATCGATTGCGGCATTGGGAATCGGCACGATCGTTCTCCTGACGCTCCCTGCCTTCGTCTACGGTGTAGCCGGCGATGTCGAGCTGCACCGCGCGTGGTGGAAGACCGTGACGGAATCGACGGCGCCCAATCTGGCCAACGCCGACAACGTGTCGATCGCGGCGATGTGGGCGAAGTGGATAGGCGCGGGCGGGCTCGCCACGGTGCTGTCGGCCGCGACCGGTGCGGCGCTCCTCGCCACAGCGGTGTTCGTCTTCGTGAAGCGGAATGCGATTCAGTTTCCGGAAGGTCTCGAGGCGGCATTGTTGCTGACGTCAATCCCGCTGCTGTCGCCGCAAGGGTGGGACTATGTGTTCCTCGTCGCCACGCCCGCCGTGATGTTCATCCTGAATTACTTCACTGTGCTTCCGCGGGCCCTGCGTGCCGTGTCCGCGGGCGCGCTCGTGCTGATCGGCTTCACCGTCTACGACATCATGGGACGCACGGCGTACTCGACGTTCATGATGCGGTCGGTCATCACCGTCTGCTTCTTCGCGATCGTTGGAGCGCTCGTGGCCATCCGGACGCGCGCCGCTGCCTGATATCATCCCCGGATGTTCCGCGCGATCGCCGGTGTCTTTCTTGGAATCGTGTGCATGGCAGCCGCGCAGCGCCGCGATGACCCGCCGCCGCCCGCGCCCGGAGTGCCGCTGCCGCTCGCCGAGGAACGGGCGCGCCGGCTCTCCGACGTCCGGTACGACCTGCATTTCACCGTCCCTCGCGACCTTCGAACGCCGATCACGGGCGAGGCCACGATCCGGTTCGTGTTGTCGGGCGCGGCGCGGCCGCTCGCGCTCGACTTCGCGGGCACGGCGCCCCCACTCGCACGGATCAACGGCCGGAACACTCGGGTTGCGTCCGCGGCCGAGCATCTGATCCTCGACGCCGCGTCGCTTCGAGAAGGGCCGAACGAAGTGACGATCGCCTTTGCCGCCGGCGACGCCGCGCTCAATCGCAACCCCGACTTCATGTACACGCTCTTCGTGCCGGTGCGCGCCAGGCTCGCGTTTCCCTGCTTCGATCAACCGGATCTCAAAGCGCGCTATACGCTCGCGGTCGACGTTCCGTCGGACTGGCAGGCTCTCGCGAACGGCGCGGAGGTGTCCCGCGAAGCGCACGGCGATCGCGTGTCAATCCGGTTCGCCGAAACGCAGCCGTTGCCCACGTACCTCTTCGCGTTCGCGGCCGGTCAATTCAAGATCGAGACCGCCGAGCGGAACGGCCGCACGTTTCGCATGTTCCACCGCGAAACCGATGCCGCGAAAGTTGCGCGCAACCGCGACGCCGTGTTCGATCTGCACGCGGCCGCGCTCGCGTGGCTCGAGGACTACACGGGGATGCCATACGCGTTCGGCAAGTTCGATTTCCTCCTCGTGCCCTCGTTCCAGTTCGGCGGCATGGAGCACGCCGGCGCGATTTTCTACAACGCCTCGGGCATCCTGCTCGACGAGAGCGCGACGCAGAACCAGAAGCTCGGCCGGGCCAGCGTGATCGCGCACGAGACGGCGCACATGTGGTTCGGCGATCTCGTGACGATGCGGTGGTTCAACGACGTGTGGATGAAAGAGGTCTTCGCTAATTTCATGGCCGCGAAGATCGTCAATCCGTCGTTTCCGGAGATCAACCACGAGCTGCGGTTTCTTCTCTCCTACTATCCCGCCGCTTACGAGGTCGATCGCACGCAGGGCACCAATGCGATCCGCCAGCGGCTCGACAACCTGAGCGATGCAGGCACGCTTTACGGCGCGATCATCTATCAAAAGGCACCGATCGTCATGCGGCAGCTCGAGCGGATTCTCGGTGAGGATGCGTTCCGCGACGGTCTCCGCGAATACCTGAAGGCGCACGCATTCGGCAACGCGACGTGGACGGATCTGATCGACGTCCTCGACCGGCGGACGCCAGAGGATCTGGCCGCATGGAGTCACGCCTGGGTCGACGAAGCGGGGCGTCCGGCGCTTGCGACGGAGCTGGGCGTCGCGAACGGACGAATCGCCCAGCTCGCGTTCACCCAGCGCGATCCGGCGCCGCGCCGCGGTCTCGTCTGGACGCAGCACATCGAGGTAGCGCTCGGCTATGACGGCGAGATCAAGCGGATACCGCTGAACCTGAATGCGCCGAACGTGGAAGCCCGTGAAGCGCAGGGGCTGCCGGCGCCGTCATACGTGCTGCCGTCCGGCGACGGCATCGCCTACGCGGGAATCGCGCTCGATGCGGCCACGCGAGATTACCTGCTGCGGCATCTCGCCGACATTCAGGACGCGTTGACGCGCGGCAGCGCGCTGGTAACGCTCTGGGAAGACATGCTCGACGGGCATGCCCGAGCGGCCGCCGTCGTCGACACGCTCGTCGCGAATCTGCCGCGCGAGCGCGACGAGCAGAACGTGCAGCGCATGCTGTCGTACGTGCGCCAGGGCTACTGGAAGTTTCTGCCGCCGCCCGCGCGCGATGCGCTCGCGCCGTCGCTCGAGCGCACGCTGCGTGAGGGCCTTGCGGCCGCACCGTCGCAGAGCCTGAAGTCCGCGTGGTTTTCGGCGCTCCGCGACATCGCGCTCACACGGCCGACGCTCGCATGGCTCGAGGGCGTGTGGAACAGAACCGAATCCATTCCCGGCCTGACGCTCGCGGAGCCGGATTACATCGTGCTCGCCGAGGAGCTCGCGGTGCGCGGCGTGCCGGACGCGGAGAATATCCTCGCGAGCCAGCTCGCGCGAATCGAGAATCCGGATCGCAAGGCGCGCTTCGCGTTCGTCAGGCCCGCGCTCTCCGGCAACGCCGCCGTCCGCGACGCGCTGTTCGCGTCGTTCGCGGATGTGGCCAACCGGCGGCGCGAGCCGTGGGTGCTCGAAGCGCTCTCCTACCTGCACCACCCGCTCCGCGAGACGTCATCGGAGCAATACATTCCGCGCAGCCTCGCGATGTTGGAGGAGATTCAACGTACGGGGGACATCTTTTTTCCAAAGCGATGGGTGGACGCGACGCTCTCGGGCCACAGCTCCTCGAGCGCCGCGCGCCTGGTGAGGGAATTCCTCGCGGGCCTTCCGCCTGATTACCCAGATCGCCTGCGACGGATCGTGCTGTCGTCGGCCGACGATCTGTTCCGTGCGACGCGCTAGACCGTCTGCTTTTTGCGGGCGCTGCGGCGGCGCACGTAGACGATGCCCACCACGCCGACAAGAACGGCTGCGATAGCAAACATCAAAAACCTCCTCGGTTGGGCTAGGGAAAGGCAAGCAGGATGCCGAAGCCGGCCGGCGCGCCTCCGCAGAGAGCGTAAGTGGCTGAAAAATGACGGGTTGCATAGCGCCGGCCTGCGCTGCCGCGATGCCCGGAATTACAATAGGGAGCCGCGCGACCCCCCGAATCGTCGCTGCGCGTGCATTTCTGTCATGACAAAAATCCGCGTCCTCGTGACCGGCGGCACGTTCGACAAGGAGTACGACGAGCTCACCGGACGGCTGTTCTTCCGCGACACACACCTGCCGGAAATGCTGCGCAGAGGCCGCTGTCGCCTCGACGTGACGCTCGAAACCGTGATGATGATCGACAGCCTGGAACTGGACGCCGCGGGGCGCGCGAGGATCGTCGACCGCGCGCGGGCCAGTAGAGAGACAGCGATCGTGGTGACGCACGGGACGGATACGATGGTCCGGACGGCGGAGGCTCTGGCGGAGGCCGCGCTCGACGACAAGACAATCGTGCTCACCGGCGCGATGGTCCCCTACGCGTTCGGCAGCTCCGACGGATTATTCAACCTGGGCTCCGCGCTCTCGTTCGTGCAGGTGCTGCCGCCCGGCGTGTACGTCGCGATGAACGGTCAGCGTTTTCCCTGGAACACGGTCCGCAAGAATGCGGAGACTGGAACGTTCGAGGCCCTATGACACTCGACGTACGACTGCAATCGAAACTGCCTTCGGTCGGGACGACGATCTTTACCGTGATGTCGCGGCTCGCGTCGGATCTCGGCGCGGTCAACCTGGGCCAGGGGTTTCCCGATTTCGATTGCGATCCCGAGCTCGTCGAAGCCGTCGCGAAACACATGCGCGGCGGACGCAATCAATACGCGCCGATGCAGGGCGTGCCGGCCCTGCGCGAGGCGATCGCGACCAAGTATCAGGACTTCCACGGCCGCCGGTACGATCCCGAGACCGAAGTGACCGTCACGTCGGGCGCAACCGAAGCGATCTTCGATGCCGTCACCGCGGTCATCCGTCCGGGCGACGAGGTCATCGTCCTCGAGCCGTGCTACGACTCGTACATCCCCGCGATCGAGTTGAGCGGAGGCGTGCCCGTCGTCGTGCCGCTGCGCTTTCCCGACTACGGCATCGACTGGAGCGCGGTGCGCGCGGCGGTGACGGCGAAGACCCGCCTGTTGATGATCAACTCGCCCCACAACCCGGCCGGAGCCGTGTTGACCGGCGAGGACATCCGCGAACTGACGGAGCTGGTAAGGAAGACGGATCTCCTGATCGTCAGCGACGAAGTGTACGAGCACATCATCTTCGATGGCGTGCAGCACGAGAGCATGGCGCGTCATCCCGAGCTGGCGGCGCGCAGCTTCGTCGTAGGATCGTTCGGCAAGACCTACCATACGACCGGCTGGAAGATTGGGTACGCGGTCGCGCCCGCGGAATTGACGGCGGAGTTTCGCAAGGTCCACCAGTTCGTCACGTTCTCGACGATTACGCCCGTCCAATACGGGCTCGCGGACTTCCTGAGCTCGCGCAAGGGGCTCGCGGAGCTGTCTCCGTTCTTCCAGCGCAAGCGCGACCTGTTCCTGACGCTCATGGAAGGATCGCGCTTCCGTCCGTTGAAGAGCCGCGGCAGCTACTTCCAGTTGATGGATTACTCGGAGATCACCTCCGAGCGCGATGCGGACTTCGCCGTGCGCCTCACGAAGGAGCACGGCGTGGCGTCGATCCCGACATCCCCCTTCCTTTCTCGTTCCCAGGCGCCGCCCGTCCTCCGCTTCTGCTTCGCGAAGAAGGACGAGACGCTCGAACGCGCGGCCGAGCGCCTCCGGCGGGTCTAGTGACAGATTCCGCGCGGATCGGCCGGTATGCGATCGAGCGCAAGCTCGGAGCGGGCGGCATGGGTGTCGTCTATGCGGCGCGCGACGAGCAGCTGCACCGGACCGTCGCGCTGAAAACCCTTTCCCGGCTCGCGGACGATCAGACGGCGAGGAAGCGGTTCTGGCGCGAGGCGAGGGCGGCCGCGAGCCTCAATCATCCGAACGTCTGTCAGATCTACGAAATCGGCGAAGACGCCGGCGAGCTGTTCATCGCGATGGAGCTGCTCGAGGGGGAAGTGCTCTCGGATCGGCTGCGGCGCGGATCGCTCAGTGCGTCGCAGGCCGTGCCGATCGCACTCGACATCCTGGCCGCGCTCTCGGCGTTGCACGCACGCGGGATCGTTCATCGGGACCTCAAGCCATCCAACGTGTTCATCACGGCGCACGCCGTCAAGCTGCTCGACTTTGGTCTGGCGCGGCCGGAAGTCGACGCGTCGCTCGATCTCACCGGCGAGCTGACGACCCCGGGACTGGTCATGGGAACGCCGCGGTATATGGCTCCCGAGCAGATCACTGGCGAGATCGTGGATGGACGCAGCGATCTGTTCGCCGTCGGCGCGATGCTGTTCGAGATGCTGGCCGGCCGCCCTGCGTTCGGTGGGAAGACGATCGTCGAGATCCTGCATGCGACACGTTACGAGCAGCCGCCGGCGCTGACCGGTTCCCCCGCGGTCGCGGCGCTCGACCGCGTGATCCGCCGCGCGTTGTCGAAGCGTGCGGCGGAGCGGCAGGCAAGCGCGGACGAGATGGCGGCCGAGCTGCGCGCGGCGAATGCGCTGGACACCCACCCGACCCCGACGCTCGCCCGTGCCTTGACACGCCTGGTCGTGTTGCCGTTCCGCGTGCTGCGGCCCGACCCTGAGACAGACTTTCTGGCGTTCAGCCTGCCCGACGCGATTGCGACGTCGCTGTCGAACAACGGTTCGCTGATCCTGCGTTCGAGCGCGGTCGCCGCGCGCTTCGCGGGCGCGACGCCCGATCTGAAGGCGCTCGCTGCGGAAGCAGATGTCGATCGCGTGGTCATGGGGACGCTCGTGCGCGCCGGCGATCAGCTGCGCGCCGCGGCGCAACTCGTCGAGCTGCCTGGAGGCACGCTCCTCGCCTCGCATACCGTGCAGTCGCCGCTCGGCGACCTGTTCCAGCTGCAGGACGACATCGCACGGCTCGTCTCGGATGCCCTGTCGCTGCCGTTGTCGGGAGGGTCGGCCTCGACGGCGACCGACGTGAGGCCGGACGCGCGTGCGTACGAGCTGTATCTCCGTGCGAACGAGCTGGCCCGCACGTACAACGGGCTGGTCGCGGCGCGCGAGATGTATCGCCGCTCACTCGACCTGGATCCGGATTTCGCGCCGGCGTGGGCGCAGCTCGGCCGCTGTCACCGCGTCATCGGAAAGTACATCGACGCGTCGGACGACAGCGAAGGACGCGCGGAGGAAGCCTTCCGCCGCGCGCTCTCGCTCAGTCCGCGTCTGACGATCGCCCACAAGTTCTACGCCAATCTCGAGGCGGACGTCGGCAACGCACAGAACGCACTCGTTCGTCTTCTCGGCGAAGCGCAGCGCCACGGCAACGATCCGGAGCTTTTCGCGGGCCTGGTCCATGCCTGCCGCTACTGCGGCCTCTTCGAACAATCCATCGCGGCGCACGCCGAGGCCCGGCGCCTCGACCCCAACGTGCCGACAAGCGTGGATCAGACGCTCCTGATGACAGGCGACCTCGAACGGCTGCTGACCCGCGAGGCCCCGCGCGTGATCGCCGGCGCGGACGACGGCATTCGCGTGATCGCGTTGGGACTCGCGGGGCGCCGCGACGACGCTCGCGCGAAACTGGAGGTCATGCGCCGGCAGTCGCGGATACCCACGTTCGCGTCATGGATCGAATACCTCTCGGCGTGGCTCGATCGGCGGCGCGACGGCATGAATACCCGACGGTCGCAGTTCACCGGCCTGAGGATCCAGGATGATCCTGAAGCGATCTTCCAGGAGGGATGGCTGCTCTGCGACGTCGACGATCATGAAACCGGCCTCGTGTTCCTGCAGCGCGCGCTCGCGAAGCGCTACTACGCCGTCGCGACGCTGTCAGCGAGGCCGCAGTTCGATCGATTGCGGGACAACCCGGTCTTCGCTTCGCTGCTGTTGGAAGCAGAGACAGGCCGCAAGCAGGCGCTCGACGCGTTTCGCGCTGCCGGCGGCGATCGATTGCTGGGACTGTGAGGTGAAGTCCCTGGCCGCCGACGAATGCCGCGCCGAACTCCTCTCCCGCCTTCGTAACGCGCGACCAGAAAGCGTGCGGCGCTGGGGACGGATGACCGTTCATCAGATGATCTGCCACGTCTCCGACACGTTTCGAATGGCGCTCGGCCAGAAGCCCGTAGCCGATGTGAGCAGCCTGGCGCGCCGAACGCTCGTCAAGTGGATGGCCCTCTACCTGCCGCTGCAATGGCGCACGGGCATCGTGACGGTGCCCGAAGTCGATCAGGAGCTCGGAGGGACAAGGCCCGTCCAATTCGCGGCGGATCTGAAGCAAGCCGAGGCGCTTCTGATGCTGGTCGCCTCGCGTGCCGGCCGCGGCGGGTGGCCCGACCATCCCGTATTTGGCCGGATGTCCGAAGGCGACTGGCTGCGGTGGGCATACCTCCATACGGACCATCACCTGCGCCAATTTGGGTTATAGGACATGGCGACCCGGACATGGCGACCCTAAAGGGTCGCCCTACGACCTCAAGGGTCCCCCTACATCATGAAAACAATCTACCGCTCCGTAATGCTGCTGGCGGTCTGCGGAGTTGCGGCCGTCATCGACCTGAACGGGCAGACCGATCGGCTGACGCGCGACACCTTCAAGGACTTCACATTCCGCTCCATCGGTCCTGGACTCACGACCGGGCGCGTGCAGGACGTCGCGGTCGATCCGAAGAATCCGAGCGTCTGGTACGTCGCCGCCGCATCGGGCAATCTGTGGAAGACCGAAAACCGCGGCAACACGTTCACGCCGGTGTTCGACGAGTACGGCTCGTACTCGCTCGGCGCCGTCGTCGTCGATCCGAAGGACTCGAACGTCGTGTGGCTCGGCACCGGCGAGAATGCGAATCAGCGCAGCGTGAGCTTCGGCGACGGCGTGTACAAGTCGACGGACGCGGGCAAGACATGGAAGCGCATGGGCCTCGAAAACTCCGAGCACATCCAGAACATCGTCATCGACCCGCGCAACTCGAACATCGTGTATGTGACCGCAATCGGGCCGCTCTGGGCGCCTGGCGGCGATCGCGGCCTCTACAAGACGACCGACGGTGGCCAGACGTGGAAGGCGGTGCTGACGATCAGCCCCGACACCGGCGTCACCGACATGGTGATCGATCCGAAGAAGCCGGACACGATCTACGCAGCGGCGTATCAGCGGCGGCGGGCCGTCGGACAGCTCATCGGCGGCGGACCTGAGAGCGGCATCTACAAATCCACCGACGGCGGCACGAAGTGGACGAAGCTGACGAAGGGGCTGCCCACCGTTGAAATCGGACGCATCGGCCTCGCTATCAACTGGCGAAACCCGAACACTGTGTACGCACTGGTCACCGCGCAGAAAGGTCAAGGCGGATTCTTCCGGTCGGACGACGCGGGCGGGACATGGACGCGCATCGGCCGGCTCGTGAACCAGGCAGGACGCGGAGGGCGCGGTGCGGGCGGCGCGCCGGCAACACCTCCTGCGCCATGCGGGGCTCTTGACCAGGCAGCCGTAGGGCGGGGTCTTCAGACCCCGCCGCAGGACGACTGCTATCGCGGCGGGGATCCCGGCTACTACAACGAGATCTTCGTCGATGCGCACGATCCCGAGACGATCTGGTCAACGCAGACGACGGTCGAACGCAGCACCGACGGCGGAAAGACGTGGTCGACCGTGCAGATGCCTGTTCACGTCGACTATCACGAGATCGTGTTCGACGCGGCCGATCCCAACCACTACATCATCGGCAACGACGGCGGCTTGTGGGAGTCATGGGACAACCTGAAGACGTTCCGTCATTTCACGAATCTGCCGCTGTCGCAGTTCTACCGCGTCTCGACGGACAACGCGCGGCCGTTCTACCACGTATGCGGCGGCGCACAGGACAACGGATCTATCTGCGGTCCGTCACGGACGGTGAACCGTGTGGGCATCCGCACGAGCGACTGGATCAGCGTCGGGGGCGGCGACGGCTTCCAGGGACGCGTCGATCCAGAAGATCCGGACATCGTGTACTCGCAGTCTCAGGAAGGCGCGTTGCAGCGGCTCGACCTGCGAACGGGTCAGAGCGTCAGCATCCGGCCGACCGCGCGAAATACGGTCGGCGGACCGCAGGTCGCGCAGCCCGATGCGCCGCAAGGCGGGCGCGGCGGCGGCGCACAGGGCGGCGGGGTCGGCGGCGGCCGCGGCCAGCAGCGCTTCGGGCGGTGGCACTGGGATTCGCCGTTAATCGTCAGCCCGCACGCGGCGCGCCGCCTGTACTTCGGGGGCGAGCGGCTCTATCGCAGCGACAACCGGGGCGATTCGTGGACGGCCGTCAGCGGCGATCTCACGCGTCAGCTCGACGCCACCAAGATCCCGATCATGGGAAAGGTCTGGCCTCCGGACTCCGTGGCGTTCAACCAGGCGACGACGATGCTGAGCACGTTGACCGCACTGGATGAATCGCCGCTGCTCGAAGGGCTGCTCATCACCGGCAGCGACGACGGGCTCGTGCATGTGAGCGAGGACGGAGGCAAGAACTGGCGGAAGATCGAGTCGTTCCCCGGCGTGCCGGAGCACACCTACGTGACGGACGTCTATGCCTCGCCCCGGGACTCGAACGTAATCTTCGTGACGCTCGACAACTACCTGCGCGGCGACTTCAAGCCCTACATCGTCAGGAGCGAGGACCGCGGCCGAACGTGGACCTCGATCTCTGGCGATCTCCCGCAGCGCTCCGGCGCGTGGTCGATCGTCCAGG
>Ga0075424_100007440_pt1 | contig 10627 bp, 5 predicted proteins | sample SoiMethybrSBSTD3_FD_75301 | JGI IMG/M metagenome (GOLD analysis project Ga0075424, IMG submission 75301) | Bulk soil microbial communities from a Populus tree surrounding site in Tennessee, USA - Soil MetaG P. TD hybrid SBSTD3 | ecosystem: Environmental > Terrestrial > Soil > Tree plantation...
GGCTGCGGCGCTTTGTCAAACCAAGCACGGATGCGGGGTAGCCGTAGTCCCTCATCGTTTGCATCATCGCGGGCAACGATTACTAACAATGGAGCCTTGATTCGTTCCGCTGGGCCATTTCCTTCAGCCGCGAGAAGGATCAGCCGATTGATTTCACCCGGTTGGGACGCAATCGATGCGTCCGCCGCTGCAGTGCCACCGAAACTGCCTCCCATGATTGCCACCGTTTTCGCGCCATTGTTTCGAAGATAATGGACGGCGGCCAGCACATCAAGCTGCATCGGCGCGGTAAACAGGTCTGAATCTCCGGGGCCGTGCGATTTGCCGAAGCCGCGAAAATCAAATGCTAAGACCCGAAAGCCCGCTCTTGCTAAGGATTGCGCCTGCGGTTGCCAGCTCTCCTTTGTGAAGCGACCGCCATGCGCGAGCACCACACCGCGATCACTTTTCCCATAAAGGTCGGCGTAGATCAGTCCACCGTCGTCGGTCGCAAAGGAGACATGCTGCACCTTTACTTCGTGTTCGTCATGCGAAAGCGCAGGCGAGGGTGCCTGCACTTGAGCAGTCACGATGGAGGCATACAGAATCAGGAGCGGCGTGAGCGTGTGCATAATGCTGCATCTCATCGTGGTCTCGTCCCGCAAAAAGGAAGCCGCAAGCCAAGTCCTCCCACAGCACGGGACGGATGGTCGGCTAACCAGAAGCTGATCCAGCTCCTTCCGGTTTGCTCGTCAAGCACTCACAGCGAGTGGAGGGGTACAGTCGCAAAGCCTAGTGGTCGCGAGCGAGGATACGCACGAGACACCTCGCGCGGCGTGAAAACGCAACGCGTCGGAATTATGCCACACGGGCCACGAGTACAAACAATGCGCAGGGCGATACAGCCTCATCCGCAATCTTCTATAATTAGCCCGTATAATTAGCCCGCAAATGCCTCTCGCCCCCGGCTCAAAGCTTGGCCCTTACGAGATCCTCGCCGCCCTCGGCTCGGGAGGCATGGGAGAAGTCTATCGCGCCCGCGATCCACGCCTGGGCCGCGACGTGGCGATCAAGGTATTACCCGCCGGCTCGGCGGGCGATTCCGAGCGCATGCGTCGCTTCGAGCAGGAGGCGCGAGCCACGGCTGCGCTCAGCCATCCGAATATTCTCGCCGTGTTCGACATTGGCAGCCAGGACAATTCCCCTTACATCGTCTCCGAACTACTCGAAGGAGAAACCTTTCGAGCGCGCCTGATCAGCGGTCCGCTGCCCGTGCGCAAAGCAGTCGATTATGCGCTCCAGACCGCACGCGGACTTACCGCCGCCCACAATCACGGCATTTTCCATCGCGACCTTAAGCCGGAAAACCTCTTCATCACCCGCGACGGGCATGTGAAGATTCTCGACTTCGGCCTGGCCAAGTTGACCATGCCTGAGCCGGGTGCTCCCGGCTTGTCGGCGGAGGCGACGCTCGATTCCGTCACTGGCCGCGGCGCACTGCTGGGTACGCTTGGTTACATGTCTCCCGAGCAATGCCGCGGAGCCGCTGTTGACGCGCGCTCTGACCTGTTTAGCTTCGGCGCGGTGCTCTATGAAATGCTGAGCGGCAGCCGTGCCTTTCGCGGCGACACGACGGCCGATACCATTAGTTCGATCCTGAAAGAAGTGCCTCCAGACTTGTCCGCCACAGGCCGCGATGTGCCGCCCCTACTGGAGCGGATCGTTCACCATTGCCTGGAAAAAGATCCGGCTGATCGCTTCCAGTCTGCGCGCGACATCGCCTTCGCATTGGAGGCGTTGTCTTCCATTTCATCGCCTGCAGCGTCGGCTACGAGCTCCGCCGCGCCTGCGGTGACAAAACCGGGAAAGTCCTGGCTCGCTCCCGCGTTGCTGGGAGTCATCGGAATCCTAGTTGCGGCCGTGGCGCTGCTTTTCGTTCGCCTGAACGCCCCTCCTGCTGAGCCGCCGAGCTATCGTCAGCTCACGTTTGGACGCGAGTTCATCTCTTCTGCCCGCTTCGCACCCGACCAGCGAACTATCATCTACAGCTCGGCGCACATCGGGATGCAGACCGAACTTTTCTCACTTGCGCCCGACAGTCACGCCCCTGTAAGCCTGGGTCTGAAAGATGCTGACATCGAATCCATCTCTCCCACTGGAGAGATGCTGCTGATCCAGAAGCGACGAGAGCTTGGTAGAAATGTCAAAGTTGGCTTGCTGGCGAGGGCGCCGCTAAGTGGCGCAGCTCCCCATCCTATGATGAGCGATGTCGTGGACGCCGATTGGGGCCCCGACAACCAGATCGCCGTCGCCCACTACGTGGACGGACACTTTCGCATTGAGTACCCCATCGGCCACGTTCTGTATGAGCCCGCCACCGGCTGGTTAACCAACGTGCGCGTCTCGCCCAGGGGAGGCTGGGTGGCATTCGCCGAGCATCCCACCTTGGGAGACAGCGCTGGGAATGTGGTGATGGTAGACTCTTCGGGCCGCAATCGGACTCTGTCCCCGCGGCAGTCGGCCATTGAAGCGGTTAATTGGGCTCCCTCTGGCAAGGAAGTATGGTTCACCAGCGCGGAAGAAAGCACTAAGTTTCAGCTCTGGGCCGTCGATCTTTCGGGCCATACCCGTGTGGTCCACCGAATTCCGGCCACTCCAACCCTCTACGATATTGCCCGCGATGGGCGCGTTCTTCTCGGGCAAAATATCTTTCGAATCCTCGCCTACGTACGAGGAATTGGTCAGGATCGAGAACAAGATGTGACCACTCAAAATTGGAGTGACGCTTCGGCCATTTCACCTGACGGCCGACAAGTGCTGTTGAATGAAGAGGGGGCTAATAGCGGACCTGATTACGACGTTTACGTCCGTGCAAGCGATGGCGCAGCGCCCGAACGCGTTGGCGATGGTGTGGGCTACGATTTCTCACCGGACATGAAGTGGGTTCTGTCGTCCCTTATTTTGCACATTCCCCGTCAGCTTTTTCTGATTCCCCTTGGCCCGGGGGAGACGAAGCAGATCACGCATGATTCCATCGATCGGAGTTACGCTCGTTTTCTCCCGGATGGCAAGAATGTTGTATTTAGCGGCACGGAACCGGGTCACAAATCGCGCATCTACGTACAAGCCATCGATTCGGGAACTGGACGCCCGATTTCTCCCGAGGGAGTGAGCGGATTCGTCCCCACTGCGGACGGTAAGTTCGTGTTTGGCTTCTCCGATTCCGTGGCTCTATATCCCGTGGATGGTCAGGGAGCTCCCCGCCTGGTTCCCGGCATCCATCCCGACGAGGCAATCTTTTCTGTGTCGCGTGACGGGCGCTCGGCGCTGGTTGGGGTGCTCGGTAGCTATGCGGCGGATGTGATGCGCGTGGATCTGGCCACTGGCCGCCGCGAGTTGTTCAAGAAAATCGGGCCATCCGACCCCGCGGGGGTTGACTTGGTCGATGCGGCATTCACTCCCGACGGCAAATCCTATGCCTATTCCTGCTTCAGCGCTCTGAGCCAACTCTATTTGGTGGAGGGATTGCGATAAGGCGCGGATTGTCCTTTCATCCCTCATCTTGATCATCGCCAAGTCAAAGTTCTGCTCGAATATTCGTATGTCAATGTGGCAATGTGAGGCAGTGGATTGTCCGCAAACCGGAAGTTACTGAGCGTCGCGGCCGGAAGGCAATTCCCTCGGCTCTGTCTTCCTCGTCAAATTCGCGCTGTGCCCTGCAGAAGGTTCACCAAGGGCAGAAGAACGTGCGCTTTGGTGCTCTCGATGGTTTTGACAAAATCGGCGCCAGTTCTTTGAAATGGATGACGGGGACGGCGGGATTCGAGCCCTCGGCCTCTACCGCAACAGCCGCAGATTAGGTTTCACAATAACTGACGAGGCGCGCGGAGACCGCCCAACGCAGCGCAACTCGTAGGACATCGCATTTTATGGGTTGAAAGACTTGCCGCCTCGACGGAGACCGCCACTGGCGATCTCTTCAACCCAGCCAAGAAATACGATGCGAGTAGGCTTTCCCATTCTCAGCAAAACATTGACAACGATGGGAGATAACTGGTTAGATTTTTGCAATCCGATAGCAGGTATTTCAGCAGCTGACCGCGATTGTTAGTTCGGTGGACGCAAATGAGAGTGAAATTCTTTCTCATCGTCGCACTCGTTATTTTCACCCTACCCTGCGTCGAGCTCCCTGCATGGGCAGGGATGTATGATGATGCGTCCAACGATTTCGTTCTGGCGCCCTCCAGAAGGGAGTTGGCAGGCCACCGGGCGAGACGAGTTGTGCGTCCCCAGGGCTCGAACGAGAGCCAGCGCACTCTTACAGTCGTGATTACGTCCATTGCCGTCCGCAATATCAGTCCTATCGAGACGCATTCCCTTCCAGATCTGGTCAATATTCAGAGGAAATAGCGCTGGGATTTCGGCGTCTTGCGACCTCTCAGCCCTCGTTCGCTGAACTGCTCATCCCGGAGGAAGACATGAGTGCCCCTCGAAGCGTTTCCGATGCCAATCGTCGGCACAAGGCAGCAAGCCGCGAACAAGTGTTGCTGGAAATTAACAATACCATCGCGGCGCATCTGGAACTGGCCCCTCTATTGAAAGCCGTCTCGGAATGCCTGCGGCGCGAGCTACCGCACGATTTCGCAGGACTAGCGATTTACGATCCTGAGATACAGCAGTTGCGGGTACACGGGCTCGACTTTGCGGCGGAGACGAATCAGCTCTCGGTTGGGCAAATCGTTCCGATTCAAGGCACGCCCGCCGGCCTTGCATTCACTTCGCGCCGTCCTGTGCTGCGCCATCGGCCGGATACAAATGAGTTTCCTACCGAAGTGATGAAGAAGGCGATGCTGATTGGAGTGAAATCAGGTTGCGTCGTGCCACTGATTTGCCATGGAAACGCACTGGGAACGTTGGCCATCGCTAGCTTCAAAGAATCCGCCTACACCGAGGATGATTCCGAATTTCTAAGTCAAATCGCGGGACAGGTTGCCATAGCCGTGCAGAACTCGTTAAATTTCGAGAATCTGCGCTTCGCCGAATGCGAAGTAGCGAAAGAGCGAGACCGTTCGCGGTTGTTGCTTGAGGTAAACAATGCCGTCATTACGCATCTCAATCTCAGCGACCTGCTTAAAGCGGTTTCTGAGCGTTTGAACAGCTTACTGCCGCATGACTCCACGTTTATTGCGCTGCGCGAATCGGATGGAATCCACTTGCGGACCAAAGCCCAATTTCTGGGGAAACTTCAGAATGTAAAGTTTACGGAAGGGCTGCTGGTTCCGATGGCAGGCACTCCGGAAGAACGAGTGATTCAAACAGGAAAACCGGTGCTGGTTAAGACGATATCGGAGCTGGAGAGTTTTCCATCGCCGTGGGTGCGCCATGCTTTAGATGTGGGGATAAAGTCGGGCTGTTCGGTACCGTTGAGGTTGAGAGGGGAGATACTCGGGGTATTAGGAATTACCTGCTTGCACGAAGGCACATTCAAACAGGAGGATGTGACCTTGCTGGAGCAGTGTGCAACTCAGATTGCTATCGCCGTTGAAAATGCCATCAATTTTGAGAATGCGCGCGAAGCCGAACGCGCCGCGCGGCGAGAGCGAGATCGTTCCCGATTGTTGCTGGACTTGAACAATGCACTGGTCTCGCATCTCGATCTGCACGAGTTGGTAAAGCGTATCTCTTCCAGTCTGCAGCAGGTTCTCCAGCACGACTTCGTCGGATTGGCTCTCTACGAAGCGGAAAGCGGAAAGGTAATCGCACGAGCGCTGGATTCGGGGGCGGATGCGATTGTTCCGTTTGATCCGACGGGTACAACCAGCGGATTGGCTTACGAAACAGGGCGCTCCGTCTATCTCGCGCGCCCGGACCGCACGGCGTTTCCCTCGCAAGTGACCGCGGAATTCTTTGAGAAAGGAATGAAGACGTTCTTTTCGGTGCCGGTAACCATGCGCGGGCGAAAGCTTGGAGTGTTGACGCTGGCGAGTATGCGGGAGGATGCGCTCACCCAAGAAGACCGCGAACTGCTCGAGCAGATTACGAAGCAGGTCGCACTGGCGGCGGCGAATGCACTGGCTGTGAACGACCTGGAAGCGCTGAAGAACAAGCTGGCTCAAGAAAAGCTGTACCTTGAGGATGAAATCCGGACCGAGTTTAACTTTGACGAGATTATTGGACAGAGTCCTGCCCTTCGGCAGGTTTTGCAAATGGTGGAAACCGTCGCGAATAGCGATTCCACCGTGCTGCTACTGGGCGAAACGGGAACCGGCAAGGAGCTCATCGCGCGTGCCGTTCACAATCATAGCCGGCGCAAGCAAAGGACTTTTGTAAAACTCAATTGTGCGGCCATTCCCACCGGATTGCTGGAAAGCGAATTGTTCGGGCATGAAAGAGGCGCCTTCACGGGGGCTATTTCTCAGAAGGTCGGGCGATTGGAGCTGGCGGACCAGGGAACGCTTTTCCTGGACGAGGTCGGCGATATTCCTGTGGAGATCCAGCCGAAGTTGCTGCGCGCGTTGCAGGAACGCGAGTTCGAACGTCTCGGAAGCACTCACACTAAGAAGGTCAACGTTCGACTGATCGCGGCCACAAACCGCGATCTGGAGAAGATGATTGCTGACCGGGAATTTCGGTCCGACCTCTACTACCGCCTCAACGTGTTTCCCATACGGATTCCGCCGCTTCGTGAGCGGCCCGATGATATTCCTCTGCTCGTTCGCTATTTCGCCGAGAAGTTTTCGCGCCAAATGCAGAAGCAGATCGAGTCCATTCCCGCGGAGGCCATGGCGAAGCTGAAGACATGGCATTGGCCGGGCAACATCCGCGAACTGGAGAATTTGATCGAGCGTTCGGTGATTCTCACGAATGGCACTGCCTTACACGTACCACTTGCGGTGCTTGAAGCGGCGCCAGCGAACGGCGGCCCGCACGTCGCTCCGACAACGTTAGAGGGAACAGAGCGGGAGCACATCGTGAAAATACTGCGCAAAACGGGTGGCGTGTTGGCCGGGCCCAAGGGAGCGGCGACACTCCTGGGAGTTAAGCGAACGACGCTTCAGTACAAAATGAAGAAGCTCGGCGTTACGCGTAGCGATTGGTCGTCGAGCTCAGCCTGATTTGAAGCGGAGCCCTATTTCACTGAATAGCCTTTCGCGTCCATGCAAGCGCTGTAAGCCTTCTTGAACTCCTCGAGATCTGCTTGAGCTTGTGCCTTTGTCTGCGCCTGTTGTTGTGCTTGCTGCTGCGCCCGTTGTTGAGCTTCTGCCTGTGCGCGCTTCTGCGCCATTCGGCCTCGGAGGCCCCCGCTGGCCGCTCCGATCGCTGCGCCTTGCCCGGCATCTCCGGCGATCGCTCCGACTGCGGCACCCGCAGCCGCGCCTTTCACTCCCGCAGCCTGAGGAGCGCCCGAAGGGGGCGCTGTGCCCGGCTTCGCGGCAGAGTTATTGGCGGACTGAGGCAGAAGCCGTCAGAGCCGCCAGTGGATCGAACGACGTGTCTTGTCTGGCCCAGTTGTAGCAAGCGAGTTCGTCGGCTTGCTGTTGTTCCCGGCTTTGGCCGTTCGTGGAGAACGCATGCAAGCCCAACTGACTTGAAATGGTCTTAATTGCAACGGGCGGCTGAGGCTGAGTTGATTGGGCGTTCTTCGAAGGAGGAAGATCAGCGAGATATCTTGGAATATTCGTCTTAAGTGCGTTGCTTGCCTGTGCAGTGCCGGCGCAACACGAGCCGCGTGGTCGGGCTGGTCACGGCTGTACGGCACGTAATTCGCGTCCTACGCACGAAAGAGCAACTCACGGATTCGGGCGTGACCGCGCTCGGACGAAGGCACGATCTGAACATTGCCGTCACGCGGATAAGAAGCCCAAAGGCTTTCCGTGACAGCAGCGGAAGCGTTGGCGGCATGTTTGAAGTGAGAGGTCGTAGGTCCTTCTGACGTCGCCCAACATTGCAATCGCCTAGCCCCAGTTGGGGGAAACTGTCAGTGTGGGCTACTCACCCTCTGAGTGGTCGGCAAACAAGAAGTGATCGAGTTCGTTCCGGTTTGCCCGTCACGCCCGCGTCGAGTTCAGAGGGACTTCAAGAACTCGATGATGGCGTCCTGCTCGGGCCGTTTCAGTTTTTCAAATTGCTGGGTGACGTGGCGGGCCTCGCCGCCATGTCGCACGATCGCGTCGAGAAGTGTTAGGGAAGCGCCGTCATGCATCAAGCGCGGACGCAAGCGGACTCCCCATAGAGGAGCGGTGCGTATCTTATTCCGGCTGCTCTCGAAGTCTTGTTTGGAAAGGTAGCCGGACATCTGCTGGAAAACTTGGCGCCCATAGTGCTCGCGAGTGGCTTGCAGGATGCCGTCGCCAGTGCCCACATCGTGCATCAGGAAATCGCCGTACGGGTGCAAGGTGATGGAGCCGAGCGCGGCGGGAATCGTAAACGCGCCGCCATGGATCTTTGTTCCGGCCGGAGCGGTGGTTAGCGCTTCGGTGTGGCAGATCGCACAACCGATTTTCTCGAACAGGCCGAGGCCCTTTTTTGCGTCCGCGCTGTTGGCGAGTTGTGTATCGCGCGCCGGCGCCTTGGTAGCGCGAATGAAGCGGGCGAAGTGGTCAGTATCGGAAAGGCCGTCCGGCCCAGGTGTGTCATTGGGCCCCGGGGCGGTGTTGCAGAGATTGGTTACCTCATTGGGTTGCAGGCGATTGGTGATGCCCATCTCGTTGAGGTACGCGTCGCCAGCGAACGATAACAGACTGGCATGCTGATCTTTCCATCCGAATCGGCCTACGCCCATCTGTCCAGGCGCTTCAACGATGGGGACATAGAGAATCTGACCGCAAATTTTCCCGTGCGAAGATTTGCATTGTTGCTTGGAAAGGTCAACAAGGGTTTGATCGGCAATGGCCTCGACAAAGCCATCGCCCAACAGATTTAGCGAGAGCCGAAGGGTACGGATCGTCTCGGTCTCTGGAACGCGTTCCTGGATTTCCTTGTCGGGAAAATCCGCGTTAGGGCAAATCGCGCGATCGTTCACCAGAGAGCGGCCGGTGATCACTTCGGCTCCGTGAGCGATCGGGATGTCGGGAGTGCGGAAGTGTCCGTCCTTTCCTTGATGGCCGATGCGCAACTCCGTGACCTGCGATGCCCCGCCGGACACGGGAGCCTGGTGGCATTCGCGGCAGGACTGCGCATTGTACAGAGGGCCGAGACCCTCTCCTAGCTCCTCGACCTCCTCGAATTTCGCTTGATCGGCCTGATGCGTAGCATCGTCGACCATCCCGTTGGTCTTGTTATCAAAGCCTGTGGATGCGTCGGGGAACTGCGTCGCTGCCGAAACCAGAGCGAGAGTACAACCGACCACCGCGATCATGAGCTTCATGGGCTCTCCCTCCTCAAACGGATTGGGAGCGGGGCTTAGGTGTAGATACCAGTATGTGTGCCGGTGGCAAAGGCCAATCAACAACGGGGCTTGCCCAAATCAGCAAGACCCATGGGTTGGTCACCGCGACTAGGAATCACACAAAATCGGCGTTCATCGGTGCACAGTGCACAGAGGATTCGCCAATTCTGAGCGAGTGGTCGGCAAATCGGACACAGAAGACGGCCATCAGTTCGGTGGCTCGATCCCAATTTGTCATCCACGGCTGCGCGAAGTCGTTGTTTGCAGCCAAGGTATTGTTCCTCGGGCTCGGAAACGATCTGCGCGTGCGCTGCCTTCTATTCTCTGTAGAGTTCGTTTACCTCAGCCTTGCTGCCAAGATTGAGCCAGAAGGCTGCTTCGGGAGTTGGAATCAGCCGGGGTGTCTCATGGCGTTTTGAGAGCTACACGCCGGCTCCACGGTGCCACACTTTCCTCGTACTCCATGGGATCGCCGAAACCTTCGGTTTGGACGCCGAGTTGGCGTAGAGCGTCCAAGGCCATCAATCGGCGATGCGCGTTGAATGTCATGATATGGGCGAAGACGCCGCCGAAGGTGAAGGTCTCAGCCGGTTCGCACAGAGCGTCGACGAACGTATCATCCCAGGCAGAGCGGTTTCGAACGTCACTGAAAATACGATGTAGTTCAGCATCGGTCTTTTCAAGCCGTTGCAGCATCGCTTGCGGAGACCGCTGCGATTTGGGAGGGCCGTTCATATCCATATCGGCTCCGGACAGTGCGGCGGTCCACACTTCTTTAGTGAAGATAATGTTCTCTAACAGCTGCCTCAGAGTCTTATTCGACTCCCGCCAGGGCAGCAGCTCTACGACCGTGGGCAGCGGTCGATCCAATTGTTCCTGTGTCAAAGGACCCGCGTATTCCAACAAACGCCGCGTGTGCCAGGAGTCGTTGCCTGCAAAACGATCGAATAAATCCATGTCTCTTCCTCCTTTTGCTGAGGAACCAGGGGCGAAAAAGTGAATTTTGTTGGACGCCGGCAAGTGAAAGTGCGGATCACGCATGCGCCGGTAGAGGCTGGGAGAAATCCGAAATGCTTTTCGGAAAGCGCGAGTGAACGCCTCCAACGAACCGTAGTTGGCGTCCAGGGCGACGTCCGTTACCGACATTCCGGTATGCGCCAGTTGATATGCGGCTCTTTCCAATAATAGCCGCCGTCGCATGGCTCCCGGTGTTTCTTCGACCACTGTTCGGAACAACCTGTGGAACTGCGTGCGGCTCTG
>Ga0075424_100007443_pt1 | contig 10625 bp, 9 predicted proteins | sample SoiMethybrSBSTD3_FD_75301 | JGI IMG/M metagenome (GOLD analysis project Ga0075424, IMG submission 75301) | Bulk soil microbial communities from a Populus tree surrounding site in Tennessee, USA - Soil MetaG P. TD hybrid SBSTD3 | ecosystem: Environmental > Terrestrial > Soil > Tree plantation...
TTAAGATTTGAAATTGGACGAATCCTGCATCTGAAATTCGAAATTCGAAATTGGAGATTGAACCGTTCAGTTTCCAATTTCGGATTTCGAATTTCAGATGCAGGATTCGTCCAATTTCAAATCTTAAGCTACGGTTTCCCCATACTCACGATAAGCGTGTACGGTCCGATCGTGTTTCTCTGCCCGAAAACCTCCACGTAGTACCTCATATTTGCTTGAGCCTGGAACGAACAATCCGCGTTAGTTCCCGGGCTCTTCACGTGTTCGACGGTCTTCTCCACGACGAGCTCGCGGTTCCCATCGAACACTCGCAAGCCAGGGATCAGCTTAACCGACCCATTCATTAGATGCACATCGACAGGGGCGCCGACGGGTAACGGATCAATGCGGTAAAAGTCTGCGTCGCTACCATCGACAAGCATCCCTTCCAGCGGCCGTCCCATTTCGATCGGGCGAGCGGCGGATACGTCTCGTCGTGCTTTATCGAAGGTGAAGCTGTTCGAGTTCGGCGTCGTGGGTACTATCCACATGACTCCGCCGATCAACATCAGCGTGGCACCAATGGCGGCCACCAAACGAACGTCGATCGATCCGGTTTTCGACAGCATATTGCGGAGAATTCGGCTACTTCTTAAGTGACTTCTGGATCTTTGCCCATGTATCCCGCAGGGTAACCGTCCGATTGAAAACGAGTGCGCCCGATTTCGAATCTAAGTCCACACAGAAATAGCCCTGCCGTTCAAACTGAAAACGGGCTCCCGGCTCCGCCGCTTTCAAACTCGGCTCGACTCGGCACGCAGTCAGCACTTCCAGCGAATTGGGATTAATAGGCGAGTCATTGTCCGGCCGTTCTTCGTTAAACAGCCGGTCGTAGAGCCGGACTTCGGCCGGCATGGAGTGTTCGGCGGACACCCAATGCAGTGTTGCTTTCGGCGATGGACGCCCTTCGGGAGCGTCGCCGCCGCGCGTCGTCGGATCGTACGTACATCGAAGTTCCACAACGTTGCCGGACGCATCTTTGACCACTTCCTTGCACGTGATGAAATATGCATACCGCAGCCGCACTTCGCGGCCAGGCGCCAACCGGAAAAACTGCTTCGGTGGATCTTCTCGAAAATCATCTTGTTCGATATACAGCACGCGGCTGAATGGAACCTTGCGGGTTCCGGCTGCGGGATCTTCCGGATTGTTCACCGCATCGAGTTCTTCGCTTTGCCCTTCAGGATAATTTTCGATCACAACCCGCAACGGCCGCAGTACTGCCATCACACGCGCAGAACGTTTGTTGAGATCGTCCCGAATCGCGTGCTCGAGTTGAGCGACATCAACGATGGCGTCGCGTTTCGCGACACCGATCGCATCGCAGAATGTGCGGATTGCTTCCGGTGTATATCCGCGCCGCCGTAATCCGCTCAGCGTCGGCATTCTAGGATCATCCCAGCCCCTTACGAGGTTCTCAGTCACGAGTGTCAGAAGTTTTCGCTTGCTCAGAACGGTGTAGCTCAAATTCAGCCGCGCAAACTCGATCTGAACGGGCCTGGACGACACCGGCAAGTTTTCGAGACACCAGTCATACAACGGGCGGTGGTCCTCAAACTCCAGCGTGCACAGAGAGTGTGTGATGTCTTCAAGCGCGTCCGAGATCGGATGTGCGTAGTCATACATCGGATAGATCACCCATTTGGAACCCTGGCGGTAATGCGGGACATTCAAGATCCGGAAGATGACCGGATCTCGCATGTTGATATTCCCCGACGTCATATCGATTTTCGCGCGCAGGACGTGTGCGCCGTCTTCAAACTCTCCTTTGCGCATGCGCTCGAACAGCTGCAGATTTTCCTCGATAGGACGGCTGCGGTATGGGCTTTCTTTACCCGGCTCGGTCAACGTCCCGCGATATTGCCGGATTTCGTCGGCGCTCAGGCTATCGACGTATGCTTTACCGTTCTTGATCAAGTGGATTGCGTACTCATAGAGTTTTTCGGAATAGTCCGATGCGTAGAACAATCGATCATCCCAGTCGAATCCGAGCCACTTTACGTCCCGCTTGATCGACTCCTCGTACTCGACAGTTTCCTTGCTGGGATTAGTGTCGTCGAACCGAAGATTGCAAAGACCATTGTTTTCGGCAGCAACTCCAAAATTGAGGCAAATCGATTTCGCATGGCCGATATGGAGATAACCGTTAGGTTCGGGAGGAAATCGCGTATGAACACGTCCCGCGTACTTGTTCGCTTTGACATCCTCGGCGACGCGGGCTCGAATGAAGTCCAGAGGGGACGTAGACTCTAGATCAGGTATTTTCATAAATGAGAAAAGTCTAATTTTAACACGGGAGGATGTCCGTATTGCCGCCAGTAATCACGGTCACTATGGGACCAGGCACGCTGATTTTTGATGTTGCTACGGCTGCGAATGCAGCTGCGGCCGCTCCCTCGGCCACCAGCTTTTCTCGATGAAGAAGGTGTCCAATGGCGGACCGGATCTCTTCTTCCGATACCAAAATGATGTCGTCCACATGCGTTTGAATGAGCGGGAATGTCAGCGTATGAAGGTCGATATTTCCGGCGATTCCATCGGCAATTGATGGCTGATCCGGCACTTTAATCATTTTGCCGGCTTTTACCGAATAGTAAATCGCGGCAGACGCCGCAGCCTGTACTCCGATAATCCGAACGGAAGGCCGCAGTTGTTTAACAACTGCACCGACACCGGCAATCAACCCTCCTCCGCCGATTGGGACCACGATCCCCGCGGTTTCAGGCAACTGTTCGAGTACTTCGAACGCAAGACTGCCCTGGCCGAGGATGACGAGCCGATCATTGTAGGGCGAAACGAAAGCGTACTCGTCACGCTTCGCAGCCAGGCCGAGGGTCCAGTCTTCGGCTTCATCATAATTCGCCCCAACGATCCGCAAATCGGCACCATAACTCCTGATAGCTTCAATCTTCGTCTTGGGTGCATTTTCCGGAACGACGATCGTGCACGGCAATTTGAAAATAGACGAGGCGCGCGCGACCGCTTGACCGTGGTTTCCAGCCGAGACCGTAAGGATGGTGCGTTTACGGGAATCTGCGGCGAGTTCAAGTATGTGTGCGAATGCGCCGCGAACCTTGAATGAGTGCGTGTGTTGTAAATTCTCGAGCTTCAGATAAACGTTCGGCAGCTCACTGGATACGACCGGTGTAAAGCGTATGTAAGGCTGAATTCGCGCGCGAACCTTGCGAAACTCGGAAAGCGTCATTCGACTGCAAATCCGGACGCGAGCTCCATCCACTGAACTTGGTTTCTAAGCGACACGACCTCACCAATTACGATGATTGCCGGCGGCATCATGCCATCAGCACGGCGGGCAATATCTTCGAGCGTACCCACTCGGCAATCCTGAATCAGATACGTGCCCTTCGAAATGACAGCAACGGGGGTTTGGGAGGGGCAATCGTCCGCAAGCAGACGGTCGGTAATAGCGCGCAGATGTGAAAGGCCCATCAGTACGACGATAGTCCCTCCGGCCTTAACGAGAGACGACGCGGCAAGCCACTGGCCGGATGCGAGATCGTGCGAGCGGCTTCCAGCGATCACCATAAATGAATGCGCCTGGTCACGGTGCGTTACAGGAATGCCTGCAAATGCGGGCACCGCGGTCGCACTGGAAACACCTGGCACGATCTCGAATGGTATTCCGGCCTCCGAAAGCGCTTGGGCTTCTTCGGCCCCCCGGCCGAAAACGAATGGATCACCGCCTTTGAGACGGCAGACATCCTTGCCTTCGCGCGCCTTTTCGATCATGAGCCAATGGATATGTTCCTGCTTAAGATTCTCTTCGCCGGGGCCTTTGCCCACATTGATAATTTCCGCTTGGAGATTGGCTTCTTCAAGCAGGTGAAGATCGATCAAGCGATCATGAAGCACAACGTCGGCCTCGCGCAGGCACGTGAGACCCCGCACGGTGATCAGATCCGGGTTTCCCGGCCCCGCGCCCACGATGTAAACAGTCCCTGAATGTTTCACGATCCAATGATCTCCCGCAAAAGGCGCTCGGCGCCGGCTCTATCGTTCTCCTTCAAGCGTTCTATGATACCCGAATCCAGAATCCGATATTGTAATGCCTTGCGCTCGTCTTCCGCCTGCAGGCGGTGCTGTATCTCTGGACGGGCCTTCGAAAGCATTTCTGCGAGCTGGCCATACTCCGGGCCGATCACCTCGGAAATAATCTGTCGCAATCTTGCGGCAAGACCCGGGCTGGCGCCGCTTGTAGAGATTGCGATTGCGATATCGCCGCGCCGGAGGACAGCAGGCATGATGAAATCGCACAGCGCCGCTTGGTCCGCTGTGTTGACTAGAGCTCCCGACCGCGTCGCATCCCCGAAAACCGTTTTGCTCAGCTCGGCATCATTAGTCGCGGAGAGGACGAGTGTCGCTCCGTCGCAGTCGCCCGGGGCGTAAGGACGCTTATGAAGTTCGAGTTTCTCCTCCTCCGCGAGCGCAAGGAGCCGCGATGTGACTTCGGGACTGATGACTACGATGGACGCGCCCGTACCAAGCAAGGATTCCACCTTGCGCTCCGCGACCTCACCGCCGCCGATCACGACGACGCGCTTGTGATTGAGGTTTAGATAGACGGGATAAAACATTGCCAATTTCAACCAATTTATCCGACTTGTCCAAAATACGCCGCCACTGCTTGCGCCATGGCACCCATCTTCGACTGGGCCGGCACGATTCTCGGTTTCAGCCCCTGGCGCTCCAAGGCTCGGGTCGTCACCTCGCCGATGGAGGCGACAACCACCTTTGATGACAGCGCTGCGCGCAATCCCTCGGCCACGTGCAGTTGGTCGGCAAAATCAAACAAGATTGCGACCTGGGGAGCACTTGTGAAAGCGATTACTTGGACCTGCCCATCCAAAATCCTTCCGATGAATGAGCCCGCGGCTCCAAGGTCAGCCGCCGCTCCGTATCCATAAACCTGCACGGGACTTGCTTGAGCCCCCTTTGCCTCGAGGGCAGAGACCAGCTGCGGGTTCGGGGTACCGTACAACTGAACACCGACGCGGCGCCCCTGGAGATCGCGGCTACGCAGCGCCTCGATGACGCCCTCCGTTGTCGGGTTATCGGGTATCACGTCTACCCGCACGCCCAGTTGTCGCAACGCAGCTAGTGGCTTTGGGCCTCGGACCACCACGATCATCTTCTCCAGCGCGTTCAGGAATTGCTCCTTCAGCCCGATCAATTCCGCTTCCGAAATCAAGAAACGTACGCCCACGCCCGTGAGGAATATCATCGCGTCGAGGTTTCCACCGGTCGCCCGCCGGACGAATTCACGCAATTCATTCCTGTTCTCAACAGGCTTTTCTTCCAACATCGGGCATGCATGTACGGCCGCACCCAACCGCTCGAATAAGATTGCGAATTCTTTAGTGAACCGGTGCTCGACGATTGCAACGGTCACGCCCGCCAATGGCTGTGCCATGCTTTGCATTCTCCCACACGACGCGCGCGCGTAAAACTCCCCTTGTACTGATTGCTGATGCAGGGGAAAAGAGTTTCGGTATCATAACCCCACCATGATACAGGCCTACGATGCCGCCTATCAGGGAACCCGCGGCTCCAACAGCGAGGATGCCTGCATCGATCTGCTTTCGGCGGCGGCGAAACTTCTCCCGCGAACTACGCTCGAGGATGTTTTCGATTCGGTAACGCGAGGAGAAGCGCGATACGGTGTTGTGCCCGTCGAGAACACGCTCGCCGGCTCCATCCATCGCTGCTACGACTTACTTTTTGAACACGATCTGAAAATAGTCGGAGAAACAGTCCGTCACATTCTGTTTGCACTGATTGCGCCGCCCGGCGTGAACTTGGCTGAAGTCCGCAAAGCCCTATCGCATCCGGTAGCCCTGGCTCAATGCGAGAAGTTTTTTCGACAGCATCCGCAGATTCAGCCTGTGTCTGTATATGACACCGCCGGAGCCGTCGAGATTGTCATCAATCAGCAAGCGCGAGATTCTGCGGCCGTTGCGACACGGCGAGCGGCCGAGGTTTATGGAGGTACGGTCCTGGCGGAGGCGATTCAAGATCACCTGGAGAACTACACGCGCTTTCTGCTGATCACTGCGTCCGCATCGGCCGAACCCAAGATACAGTCAGGGCCCGATTACAAGACGACAATTGTGTTCAGTGTCGGCAACGCTCCAGGCGCGCTCTATCACTCATTGCGCCCCTTCGCCGAACGCAGTATCGATTTGGCCAAGATTGAAAGCCGGCCCTTGCGGGGTTCGCCCTTCGAATATTTGTTTTACCTTGATCTCATCGGGCGCGCGGACTCGACGCCGGTATCGGATGCGCTTGAGGAATTGCGGGCACATGCGAAGTCGGTGCGGGTGCTGGGAACCTATCCGAAGTACTAGCCACAAACGGGAAGGTTTAAATTCCCAATTCCTAAATTCCCAATTCTCAATTCCCACCGGATGAGAATTGGGAGTTGGGAATTGGGAATTGAATTTTTTGCTTTTGCCTAACGCTTACACGCAATTATCAGTCGTTCCCTGGGATCCTCGCTCTTCCGACTTAATTCAAACGCCGTGCTCTCAAAAACCTGCTTGAGCGCCGCGGCCAGGATGGGTCGCAGCTGGTTGAACGTTTCGTTGTCATTCGGTGCGTTTAGCCTGTCGTTAGCAACAACCAGCAGTTCATCCATCGTGAACCGTACACGCGCATCCTTTTCCAGCAAGCGGCATGCTTGCAGTCCGGATCGCATCACCGCGGCGAGATGTTCAACCGGCGCAAGGCCTGTGGGCGTCTTTCTGTAGTACATAAGCCCCGGTCGCCCTTCTTCGGTGTCGAGACTAAAGTTCCCCTCGTGTGCGACCAGCAGGATGCCGGGGCCTTGATGCACATGGCTGTAATCGTGGACATCGATAAGCAGATGGCCGGCCAGGTTCTGCTTTTGAATCCACCCGTGAAAGACAGGAATGAAGTCAGGAAGCTTTATCGATGCAGGCTCCGCCGCAAAGAACTTGACCCCAAGTCGGTGAAGGTCCATTACGGCTTTCCGGCTGCCCTACCACTTTGCACGGCCAGGCCAAAAGGCCCCGCCGCCCCGCGTTCGGTCAAAGAATCATGGCAGGCGTATGTGGCTTCGATGAAAAGCTGCGCTTCCTCGACAATCCGATACGCCTGGTCTCGCGTGTGCGTTTGCGGCGGCGAATCATGACGTCTAAAGAGGTATTCGGCGAACTTGTTACCCGCGTACCTGTCGCCCAATATACCCGTATCGAAGAATCGCGACCGGAATTCCCCAACGACAGTGTCCGGCTGATCGTTCACATCTAAGAACTGAGTTTTAACTAGAGACGCGGCCGCCTGGAGCATTGCGCGATAGGCAAAGGCATCGGCTTGGCCATAATTTTCGTTTTCGAGATGCAATTGCGCTTCGAATACCAGGCGCTCTGCGTCGGCCAGGTCGAATTGAGTGACCGAAATAACCTCCCCAGCACATTCACCTACGCCGAGATCGCCGATGGTGAATTCGCGTGGATCGCCCCAGTCGGAATACAAAGATCGATCCTGCTCGTACGACCCGACCTGCATGAACGGTTCGATGATCGCGCGGCACTGCTGCTTTCCGATGCGTTTGATGAATTCCTGAAACGTTTCCATGCCCTGGCGGTCGCGTTCATAACGGCTCGTAATTTGTTCGACGACATCGGGAATGTTTTTTGACGGAACGGTTCCGATTGCCAGACCATATGCACCGGCATTGTCCTGCCATTTGCCTCCCAGCACGACCTGGAAGTGTGGAACCTTACGATTCGCAATCGTCCGGCTTGTTCCGTAAAAACCCAGATCGGCAACATGATGCTGGCCGCACGAGTTGAAACAGCCGCTGATCTTGATATGGAGGTTGCGAACAGACTCATCGAGCGTGAAGAGTCTGTCGGCAAGACGTGTGCGAATTTCGCCGGCAAGACCGCGCGACGAGGCAATTCCCAGCTTGCAAGTATCCGTTCCGGGGCACGCAACCACGTCCAAAATCGTTCCGGCTCCCGGTTCACCTAAGCCGATGCGCAAGAGTTCGCAGTACAAATCGACAAGATCGGCTTCGGATACCCAACGCAGAACGATATTCTGTTCCACCGTCGTCCGAAGCGTGTCCGCGCTGAATCTGCGTGCGATATTTGCCAATTGGCGCGCTTGGGCGGCGGTCATATCGCCCAACGGAAGCGTTACGGAGGCGACCACGAAACCTTCCTGTTTTTGCCGATACACATTTGTCGCGAACCATTTCTCAAACCCATCCGGCCGTGCCTGACCGTTCAGGAATTCGGGCCCTCTGCGCGGCTCTTCACGATATCGCTCAAGATCCGCCAGATAACTGGTCCATCGCGTATCGGTGGGCATCGCGCGGCGCTCCTCGAGAACGATCCGGCGGAACTCCTCGATACCCAGCTTACTTACGAGGAATTTGATGCGTGCCGCGGCGCGATTCTTCTTCTCACCCATGCGGGCGAAGACCCGCGCAATGGCCTGAGTCAGCGGGAGTAATTCTTCTTCGGGCACGAATGAATCGAACAGCTTTGCTTGCTGCGGGACGGCACCAAGGCCGCCGCCAACGTAAACTTCGAACCCGCGCTTTTGTTTGCCGTCTTCGAGACGCGTTACTGCAATGCAGCCCATGTCGTGCATATTCGTGAGGGCGCAGGCTTCTTCCTTACACCCGGAAAACGCGATTTTGAACTTTCGACCGAAACCCTGGGCATCGGGATGTCCGAGCATGAATTTCGATGATGCCTTCGCGTAAGGTGTGACGTCGAACGTTTCGCCCCGACACACGCCGGAGAGCGGACAGGCCGTAACGTTCCGGACGGAATTGCCGCACGCCTCCCGTGTGGTGATGCCGACGGCTGCCAGCCGGCGCATCAAATTCGGCGTGTCATCAATGTGTACGTAGTGAAGCTGGAAATCCTGGCGCGTTGTGACATGGAGCACGCCATCGGCGTACTCCTCGGCAAGTTCAGCCAGCGTCTCCAATTGATTCGGTGTGACCCCGCCGAACGGGATCTTGATTCGCTGCATTCCCGGCGCGTCCCACAACGTGTCCGGGCCTTTGGTCATTTCCGCCAGAAAACTGAGCTGCTGGGTCCGAATTCCGTCGTGCCGGTGTCCGTTATCGTAGCGTTGCCCGTAACAGCCTCGACGGAGCCGGGTCTCTGCAAAGAGCTTTTCATCGAGCCTTCCAGTCCGCCGCAGCGCCATCTGCATTTCGAAGATGTCGACCTCTTCGGCAATCTGGGGTTCCATCTTGTCAGCGAGCTTTTCTTTCCAGGTGGGCATTTGGGCATTTTACCCGAAAGCACACAGGTGGGCCAACCGGGGGTTTGAAATGAGGATCGACAATTGACATTTAGCGCTTCGATTTGTGCTAGAGTCCCTTCACCATGAGCCTCCCAGTACTTTCGATTGTTGCATTTGCGGTTGCAATCATCGTCAGTTGTGTCTCGGAGATGAATGTCGGTTTTTTGTCGATAGCCTTTGCGCTCATCGTGGGGGGGGTCTTCGGGGGCATGAAGTTTGCCGATGTTGCGGCGGGCTTTCCCGTAACGTTGTTCTTAATCCTTGTCAGTGTGACTCTCTTCTTTAGCCAGGCGAACGTCAACGGCACGCTCGACAAAATTGCCAAACTCAGTGTGAAGCTTGCCCGGGGCAACCTGGGGATGATTCCGGTCATCTTCTTTTTCCTTGCCGTCGCCTTGGCGAGCGTGGGCGCTGGAAACATTGCGACCACGGCCCTACTGGCGCCTGTAGCGATGACCGTCGCAGGCAATATGGGTATCAGTGCGTTCTTAATGACGGTCTGCGTCTGCTGCGGCGCTAATGCGGGTGCTCTGTCACCGCTCGCTCCAACCGGCATCATTGCGAATGGGCTGCTCGCTCGCATCGGGATCACGAACCAGGGATGGCCGGTGTTCTTCAACAACTTCGTAGCGGAAGGTTTCGTGGGCTTGTCGGGATACTTCTTGCTCGGCGGGTACAAATTATTTTCCCGCCACTCTTCGCCTAAGGCGGAGAGGCTCGATGATGCCCTCGTTGGTAATGAGGGTCCATTCACCTGGAATCAAACACTGACGCTCATATTAATGGCTGGGATCGTACTGTCGGTTTCGATCTTCCAGATAGACGTCGGCATGGCCGCCATTATCGCAGCGGTGATCATGACCCTTTGCCGGGCCGCCAACGAAGAAGCCGCAGTGAAGGCGATGCCCTGGAATGTGATTCTCATGGTCAGTGGTGTCACCGTGCTGGTGTCGATTCTGGAAAAGAAAGGCGGCATGGACCTGTTCACAACGATTCTTGCTCGTTTTTCGACAGAGAGGTCGGTTACGGGAGTGATGGGTTTTGTGACGGGTCTGATTTCGGTGTACAGCAGTTCATCGGGTGTCGTGCTGCCCACGTTCCTGCCGACGATTCCAAACTTGATTACGAAGATCGGAGGCGGAGACCCCATGGCCATTGCGTCTTCTGTAAATGTGGGGGCGCACCTCGTCGACGTATCGCCGCTTTCGACGCTCGGCGCGTTGTGCATCGCAAATGCAGCAGCATCCGAAAACCGGAGAGCGCTATTCAACAAG
>Ga0075424_100007444_pt1 | contig 10624 bp, 10 predicted proteins | sample SoiMethybrSBSTD3_FD_75301 | JGI IMG/M metagenome (GOLD analysis project Ga0075424, IMG submission 75301) | Bulk soil microbial communities from a Populus tree surrounding site in Tennessee, USA - Soil MetaG P. TD hybrid SBSTD3 | ecosystem: Environmental > Terrestrial > Soil > Tree plantation...
TCGCACTGCTCAATCGCTTCTTGCATATCGAACTCTCTCTTTCATTCTGCCGAGTCGATTGATGTGTTCACACAGAACTGCGCTCTGTCGATGGTAGCCATCGGGACGACGCGATGAGCAGCGCGGCCGGCGTGCCACGGTCACCACATAGAGCGACGTACGGTCGACGCGCGCGAACCGGTAGTCGCCGTACTGCTGGGCGATCTCGAATCCCGCCGACACAAACAACAGCTCGAGCTCCGACGGGAAGTACACATGGCTGGCGAAGTCGGCAACCAGGCGCTCGGCCAGCTCGCATTGGTCGAACCGGTCATAGATCAGGCGGACGTCGGCGCGTTGCAAGTGAGGTTCGTAGGTGGTCGCGGTGCATCGCAGCAGTCGCGCTTCTTCCTCCAGGCTCCTGCGAGTGGCATCGATGTCGAGATCGACGACGGAGCGTGGTCGGACGCGTTGGGATTCGGCCAGTGTCGCCAGGTCAGGCACGCGGACATCGAGGACAAAGACGCCGCCTGGACGGAGCAAGCGAAACGCGGTCGCCCAGGTGCGACGTCGATCATCGAGCGTGAGTAAATGCGACACCGAGCAACAGGCAATGACGACGGCATCGAAGGCGTCGCTCGAGCCTGGCCAGTCGCGCATATCGCCTTCCACGAACGAAACTCGCTGGCGAACTGACGAGTCGGCGGCATCACGCATTACGGACGCCTTGCCGAGCATCTCAATCGACGAGTCCACGCCGACGATCTCGGCCTTGGGTAGGGCTGCGGCGAGTGGAAAGGTCACCCGGCCCGAGCCGCACGCCAGCTCCAGCACGCGACGCGGGCGTACGCGCGCGAGCACACGAGCGAAGAAGTGGGCATCCTCATTGCGGGCGCCCTCAAACTCCATGTCGTAGAGGTCAGGCCTGGCGTAGATGTCAGACCGCTTGGACACACGTGTTCCGTTGCTCGAAGCGCTTGCTTCGGCGGGCGACGGTCAAAAAGCCGATCGTCCCCGCCAACCCTGCCAACCCCGCCCATGCGATTCGTCTCATACGATCGCTCCTTCCATTTGTGGAACTCGCGTCCATCCCATTGCTGGCGTCACCGCTGCGGGCGTCTCTCCACAGCGCCCACCGTTTCGTATGGGGCCGGCCGGAGCTGCAGGTTGTCGCGGTGTTGGGGACCGCGGGGTCCGTAGTTGAGATCCGCCCACTTGTTGCTGCTGTTGATGACCGGGGCGAGCGCATCGTACGCGTTCATGATGGATTCGACGAAGATCATCGTGTCGTTCGGTGCGCTGAGGGCGTGTTGCAGGTCCCGAACGGTCTTGACGACCAACGAATCGTCATTTTTTGGATTGCGCTCGTGGACATCGTTCCTCGCCCAACAGATTCATCGCTATTCATCGAATGGCGCGTTCATCAACAAATCGACCGTTGAGACGGCTTGGTAGCCCGGCACGAACCGCTCGCCGAAGTCGCGCAGGAAGTTGTCGTGACTCGTCTCGGGCTTCGCCGTCACGAGGCGACAGCACGTCTCCGCAAATCTCTGCTTCATCCTCAGGCGGGGAAAAGCGCCGAGAATGCGTTCGACGTCGCCCGCCGGAAGTGCTTCAATGCCGAAGCCGCCGTAGTCGAGTCCGATCCCCATCGTCCCCACCGCCACCTCCGGCTCCTTGTGAAGCGCGAGCGATGGCGTTGAGTTGAGCGCAACCAAGTCCCAGATCAGTTGTGCACGGCGATCCGAGAGGCCCTCGCCTTTGATGAACGACAGTGCGGCATCGGCGCCGTTCACCTCGAAACGATTGGTGCCTGACACACTGGCCGTGAGGCCGATGTCGTGGAGTATCGTGCCAATCGCCACGACTTCGCGGTCGTAGTCGATTCCCTTCATGCGGCCAATCGTTTCTGCGAACAGCCACGAACGCATCGCATGATTGAACAGATACGGCTCGGAAAGCCGTTGCGCATACTCGATCACAGCTGTGATAAGCGGATGATCTGGCACGCTGACGCCCGCAATCAGTCTGCCGGGAGCATCCGTCTTCCGTTTGTCGCTCACCGCTTCAAGATTCATCGGAGCCCTCGCATCTGTCTCGCTGGCCTGCTACCACCCGACGCTATCTCTTAGCAACGCGAATACCGGACGGACCCGAACCATGTGGCGGTGGAGTGGACGTTGACCCGTCACAACGCGTCGTCGCGTTCACGAACTTTCGTTACTGGCGGCAAGGTCCAACTCGTGATTGGCATCGGAAATCCCTCCCCATGGCGTTCGTCAGGCAGGCCTGGTCTTTGCCTTGCCCGTCCGCAAGGGATTGCAACCGCGAACGAACAGGAGTGGTGAGGACCAGATGACTACCGAGATTGCTATCACTGAGCACGAGGCAGCGCAGGTCGAGCGCGCGAACGCCTCGAGCGCTACACCCGTTGTCTTCGTTCACGGGCTCTGGCTGCTGCCCTCGAGCTGGGACCGCTGGGTGACGCTGTTCGAGGAGGCCGGCTACGTAGGGTTGACACCGGGCTGGCCCGACGATCCCGAGACGGTCGGCGAAGCCAGAGAGCACCCTGAAGTGCTCGCAGGCAAGGGGATTGGCGAGATCGCCGACTACCACGAGGCGATCATCCGCCGCCTGGATCGGAAGCCGGTGATCATCGGCCACTCCTTCGGGGGCCTGCTGACCATGATTCTCGCAGGGCGCGGGCTGGCCGCCGCGTCGGTCGCGATCAGCCCTGCTCCGTTCCGCGGTGTGCTCCCGCTGCCAATCGCGGCGCTGCGCACGGCCAGCGTCGCGCTGCGCAACCCCGCGAACTGGAACCGCGCGGTCCCGCTCACCTACGAGCAGTTCCGCTACAGCTTCGCGAACGCGGTCGGTGAGGACGAGGCGAAAGAACTGTACCTCGGCTACTCCGTCCCCGGCGCCGGCGAGCCGCTCTTCCAGGCGGCGTCCGCGAACCTCAATCCGTGGTCAGAGGCGAAGGTCAACTCGATGAATCCGGAACGCGGTCCGATGTTGATCGTCTCGGCCGACTCGGACCATACCGTCCCCTGGGCGATCGCGAACGCGTCCTACAAAAAGCAGAAGCGCAACCAGGGCGTGACCGAGATCGTCAAGATGCCGGGCCGCGGGCACGCGCTGACGATCGACGCCGGCTGGCGGGAAGTCGCCGAGAAGGCGCTCGAGTTCGTGAAGCGGTTCACAGCAAGCCAACGGAAGGTCGCGTGAATCCGCACCCGGATTCGTCGACGCCACCAGGGTTCTCGTGATGGAAGAGCTGGACGCCGTCGCCGGCTGCGAGTTTGTCGATGATCGAATCCGCCTCGCCAGACCCCCAGAGCGCGTGGGGAGGCGCCGTATGAAGATCGTCGTTGTTGGTGGCAGCGGGCTCATCGGGTCCAAGCTTGTCTCGATGCTCAGGCGTGATGGCCATGAAGTCGTGGCGGCCTCACGTCGCTCTGGGGTCGACGCCGTCACCGGTGAGGGCCTGGCCGAGGCCCTGAGCGGTGCCGCGGTGGTTGTCGATGTCTCGAACTCACCCTCCTTCGACGACGCCGCCGTCATGACGTTCTTCAAGACCTCAACGCACAACCTGCTCACCGCTGAAGCGGCTGCTGGCGTCAGGCATCACGTGGCGTTGTCGGTGGTCGACACCGAGCGTCTGCTGCGAAGCGGCTACTACCGCGCAAAGCGTGCCCAGGAGAAGCTGATCAAGGAGTCGTCGATCCCGTATTCGATTATCCAAGCCACGCAATTCTTCGAGTTCCTGAAACGCATCGCCGACGCGGCGACGCACGGCAGCACCGTTCGCGTGCCCCCGCTGATGATCCAGCCGATTGCCGCTGACGATGTCGCGCGTGCGGTCGCGAAGATTGCGACTGACACTCCCTTGAATGGTACCGTTGAAATCGGCGGACCCGAACCGTTCTATCTCGACGGACTGATCCAACGCGTCCTTGGCGCGCGCAACGATCCGCGCGAAGTGATCGCCGACCCGCACGCGCGCTACTTTGGCGCCGAACTCAACGAACGCTCGCTCGCCGCCGGCGCCGAAGCAGAACTCGGCGAGATCCGGTTCGACGATTGGCTCGGTCGCACCGCGCAGGCGATTCCGGATCAGGACCCTCAGCCTGCAGCCGGAGCGGCCGCAATGAGCGAGCGAGCGCTCAAGGAGAACGAATTCCGCATCAGCGAAGTGCCGCCCGGCTCGGTCGTGCTGGTGGGCGATGTGGCGGTGTTCAACGTCGAGGGAGGGTTCTGCGCTACGCAGGCCAAGTGTACGCACCGGCAGGGTCCATTGAGTGAAGGCGCACTCGACGGCTCGACGGTGACTTGCCCATTGCACGGCGCACAATTCAATGTGTGGACGGGCGCGGTGCTCCAGAGCCCGGCAAAGGATCCGCTGAAGACCTACAGCGTGACCATCGAAGGCGACATCGGGCGCGTCGAAGTTCCCCTCGCCCGGGCGGTCCCGGACGCGTGACGACGTGCTGCTGACTGCGATCCCGATTCTCGACGAGTTGTTGCACGCGCATGTCGGTGCGCTTGGCCGCGACTTCGCGGGATACAGAAACCACACCTACCGGGTCGTGAACTTGTGCGTCGTGCAATCGTCGAGCGATCCGGAGCAACTCGAGAAGCTGGCGATCGCGGCGGCGTTCCATGACATGGGAATCTGGACCGACGGCACATTTGACTACCTGCCGCCGTCCGTCAGGTTGGCGAGTGCCTACCTCGCTGGAGCGGGCAGGGCCGAGTGGACAGCAGAGATTTCCGAGATGATCCTCCAGCACCACAAGATCTCCCGGTATCGGGGCGCTCGCCGCTGCCTGGTCGAGCCGTTTCGACGATCGGACTGGGTAGATGTCACACGGGGGCTGGTGACCTTCGGGCTGTCGCGAAGTCTTCTCCGTGAAATCTTCTCGATGTGGCCGAGTGCGGGATTTCACAAGCGGCTCGTCGAGCTGGAGCTGACGCGCCTGCGAACACATCCTTGGAATCCACTGCCGATGATGCGACTGTGAGATCCGGCTTCGAGTCGCGTCCGACATACGAGCGAGTCAACAAGCGGAGTAGCGGGCGCGAGTTCAGCCCGCCCAGGAGGCGTGATCGCGGCTTGAGTTCATCTTTCACGGCAAATAGAATCTGAGCGAGGTGTAGACCACGACGTCCTCACCGAATGGCGTCCTGCCTATACCGCTCCACAAGTTGCGACGCACGTACACGAGCTGGTTCCCCTGTTCGATTCTGCCGAATTCCCCGCGAAAAAGCTGATACCAGTAGCCTACCGTCGATTCATAGAGGCTGCGATTCGCCCCGCCGCAGACATTCAGCGCGACCTCATTCGTGCAACTTGCGTAACTGACGAGAGGAGAGCCGTAACCCGCGGGGCCACCAGTCGGTGAAAGAAAAGCCTGACGGCCCACGAATTCAGCCCCGCCATATGTGTACAGATCGAGACGGCTGCTGCGGTGATAGACAAGCCCTCCCATGATCCGGGCCGCGGGCAATGCACGCAGCGCCCCAGTCGTCGGGTCGAGAGTCGCGTCCGGCAGTCCCGAAGAGCCATAACGCCCGATGCCGCGGCCAACGAGCCCTTCCAGCGATACTTCTAGTTTCTTGCTCGCAAACGGCATCAGCGAACCCAAGCCGATGCCATAGCCGACGCTGGTGTTGGTGTGACCATTCGTGGTTGCGGTCGATGCGATTCGATCGCGAAAGAAACGGCCCAAGCCTTTGATCTCGAAATGTCCCCAGCCTGGTTCAACAGCGACCTTTGCCACCAGATCGGGAAGGAAGCTCGTGGCAAAACCTTGGCTGTAATTGATCAGAAACGGTAGAAGGTTGACACCGGTTTCAGCATTCTGGCTGGTGTTCAACCCCATGAGGTTCGCAGGGACGAACGAGGCCGAATACGTAGTCTCGGGCGTCTCGATTGAAAACGCTGTCCAGGTCTTGTCGCTGAGTTTCTTCGTGACGCGAAGTGCTCTTTGCCGCGCCCAGGTAAAGCCGACGATATACTGGCCATCCTCCACGCCCGGTCTCAGTTCCTCCAACGTCGCAATGCCCTGCTGGTTCGTCGTGAGAAGCGACCACATCTGACCGGAGGTGATCGTCCATCCTGACGGCCAATCGAGCTGTATCCACAGTTGCCTCAGGCGAGGAGTCCACGAATTCGATTCAACGTAGTTGGCAGTCGGTGCGGCGCCGAGAAAATCGGTCTCGACATAACCTTTCAGCTTCGTGCTCCTGGCTGCGCCCTCAATCGACAGCGAGAACTCGGAGTTGCGCGAGGTTCCGCGGAACTCGCTCAGCAGGGCGTTGGACGACCCATGGAGCGGAATCGCGGAGTAGTTGTTCGCAATGTCGGCGTTTTCATTGCGAGTACGGACGAGCATCGTTCCTTCGAGAAACCCACCCGGAGTCAACGACAGCCCTTTGTAGTGGAATGACGTCGGCTCTTTGCCGCTCGTCGCTTCGTCTGACTGGATCTGACGCGCTGGCGCCTGGGGAAGCCCGGGAGGAGAGAGGACTGGATGGGGAGCGGAGGGTGTCGCTGCACTCGGTTCGACCGCCTCTAATTCCGCAAGCCGATTCTGCATAGTGGCGATCTGCGAGCGCATCTCTTCCAGCTGCTTTCGCAACTCGCCGATAGTGGGGTGCTGCGTCGAGGATTGAGCCAGGCCGTCCGCACTCACGATTAGCGTAAACAGGCTGATCAGGACGATGTGTCGGCTCACGCTTCTCACCTCCTTCACCCTAAAGTCCACGCGACCGCCACGCCGGCCAGCGCGAAAGGAACCGACCAGGCCCAGTCGCCGGCATAGGTGACGGCGATCGCGGCGGCCACACAGCCGCCAAAGAAACCGATGAGAAGGTGCAGGGAGGATTTCAGTCGTGCGACATCACGCACGGACTGGCCTCGTGCGATCGTATCGAGCGACGACAGCACCGCGTTCGTCAGGTTGCCGGTCATGACGGCCGTTGAAGGCGCGACAGGTAAGGCCAGGCGTAAGAGTGCGAACTGGCACGCCATGGCCGAGACCGCCATCATTGCCGCGATGACCGCCATCGCGCCATGCGGGGCGGCGGACGGTTTCATAACGACGCTGAATACCAGCACGGCCGCGATCAACAGAAACTGAACCTGGAGGAGCAGCCCCAGCAACGCAGAGCCCTGCTTGCCGGACGCTTTGGCGATGAGCCAGACACCGGCAACAGCGACCACAAAGACTGGTATCGCCAGGATCTGCGCGAGGTTGACCTTTCCGCCGCGTACTAACAGAGCTCCAATGACGACGAGGTTTCCGGTGATGTGGGCGGTGAAGACGTTGCCGAGATTCAAGAAGCCGGTCAGGTCCACCGTCCCTGCGATGATGCTGAGCAGCGTCGGAAGCCGCTGTTCCAATCGCGCCAGCGTCGCTCCGTGGCCTGCAGAATGGAGGCTTGGTTGCGCAGCGTCCGAATCGACCCCGGACATCAACAGATACCCGGCCTTTCAGGACCTCACCGCTGTCGTTCGCCCGGCAAGCGAGTCGATCGCCATCTTCGGAACAATCAGTCCGAGGCTTATCCCGAGGATGATGAGGATGGCGCTCGAGCTGGCGGCGAGAGTCCCGGTGATGAGCTCGAGCGTCGCGTGCGAGCTGTCGGCGAGTTGCACAACGCCACTTGCCATTCTGAACAGAAACACGCCCGGCATCATCGACACCACGGCGGCAAATCCGATCGCCGCAAACGGCATGCGCCACCGGCGAGAGACCGGCGTCAGGATCAGCCCGACGACGAAGCACGCGAAGAATGCGGCGGTTGCGGCGCTGAACCCGAACACGCCCAGAGCGAGCCATCTGAGCGCGTGGGCGCCCATACCGACGGCCACAGGCCAGGCCAGCATCTGGCGAGGCATGGAGAAGAAGACGCTGTAACACGCGACCGCGACGCCCGCGGCGATGATGTCCTGCCACACGGGCAGCGCGCGGCCGGGGGGATCCACCGGCAAGGCAACACCTAGGAGAGTGAGGCCAAGCAGAAGCCCGGTCGATATGGCGACGATCACCAGCACTGCGTAGACGAGCCGGTCCACGCCAAGATGGATGCGACCCTTCATCAGGTCCAGCATCCCGTTCAGGACATGAGGCCCCGGCACCAGGACCATGCACGGGCAGACGGCGACAAGGCGGAGCGTTGAGCTCAAGTCGTACAGAGTTGCCAGCGCCCCGACAACGCCGGCGAGCCATGCCGCACAGAAGGGCTGCAGCAAGATGTTGGCGCTGTAGGCGGCCAGGCGGCGGCGCAGAATCGCTCCAGTGCCGGCGCTCAGAAAGATGAGGGCCGCCGCTCGCAGGTGCTGGACGCCGAATAGGACGGCCAGCGCCACCGCCCCGACCGCAGCGGCGAGCGCGAACAGCCACGTCGGCGCTGGAGGCGCCTTCGAGATTTCGCTAATCGTATTCATCGCGGCAGCGGCCGTGAGCCGACCGGCGTCCAGGTCGTCTATTGCCTCCATCGTCGAAGCAACCCGATGCATGTCGACGCCGGTAGGATCCCCGTTGCCCAGCGAGACGAGCCGGGCGTCTCCGTCCTCGGCTTGGAGCTCCAGCTCGCCCCACCGCGGGAAGGTCATTGCGCGCAGTCTTAAGGGGACGCTGAGTCGCCGAACCGCTGCCAGCATCTCGTCAGTCGATTGACCGTTGACGTACAGCACCCGTGCGAAGGCGAGAACCAACCTGGCGCGCTCTGCCAACGTCATCTCTCTGCCCGCGGTCCGAAAGCGCTCGACGCGTCCGAGCACTGAAGTCGGCTCCTAGGCAGCAGGAGTCGCGACGTAAGGTTTGACCATCTTCTTCGGATCGACCACCCGATCGAATTCGGCCTCCGTCACGAACCCGAGCTTCAGCGCAGCTACCTTGAGTGTGAGGTCGTTGTCCATGGCGTAGTGGGCAATCTTTGACGCCTTGTCGTAGCCGATGACCGGCGAGAGTGCCGTGACGAGCATGAGCGAGCGCCCGACGTACTCGTTGATCTTCTTGATATTGGGTTTCGTTCCCTCGATGAGGAAGGTGCGGAAGTTCGTGCACCCGTCGGTCAGAATGGTGAGCGAGTGCGTGATGTTGAAGATGATGAGCGGCTTGTAGACGTTCATCTCGAGGTAGCCCCCGGCGCCGCCAAAGCCGACCGCCGCATCGTTCGCCATTACTTGCACGGCGATCATCGCCAGGGCCTCGGCCTGAGTCGGGTTCACTTTGCCTGGCATGATCGAGGAACCCGGTTCGTTCTCGGGAATGTTCAGCTCGGCGAAACCTGCTCGCGGCCCGCAGGACATGAGGCGGATGTCGTTGGCGATCTTGTAGAGCGAAACCGCAAGCGTGCGCATCGTGCCTGAAAGCTGTATCAGTGCGTCGTGAGCGCCTTGCACGGCAAACTTGTTTGGCGCGGTCTTGAAGGGCAGGCTTGTCAGTCTGGCGATCTCGGCGGCAGCGGCCTCGGCGAAGCCCGGCGCCGAGTTGATGCCGGTGCCCACCGCGGTGCCGCCGAGCGCGAGGCGATAGACACCCTTCAGCGCATCATCGATCCGATCGAGATCGTCCGAGAGCATGCCCTGGTAGCCGGACCACTCCTGCCCAAGCGTCAATGGCGTCGCGTCCTGCATGTGGGTGCGGCCGATTTTGACGATGTCGTCCCATTCCTTCGACTTGGCGGCAATCGCGTCATGCAGCTGCTTCACAGCCGGGATCAGCCGTTGCTTCACGTTGACTGCCGCCGCGATATGCATGGCCGACGGGAAGGAGTCGTTCGACGACTGAGCCATGTTGACGTGGTCGTTCGGATGAACCGGCGTTTTGCTTCCCAGAGCCGTGCCGGCGAGCTGACAGCATCGGTTGGAGATCACTTCGTTCACGTTCATGTTGAACTGCGTGCCGCTGCCGGTCATCCACACATGCAGCGGAAACATGTCGTGATGCTGGCCGGCGAGAATCTCGTCGCAGGTCTGCGTGATCAGCCGGTATTGCTGATCGCCAAGCCGCTTGTCAGCGTGGTTGGCCGCCGCCGCACCTTTTTTCAAAATGGCATACGCCGCGATCATCTCGCGCGGAATCAGATCCGTGCCGATGCTGAAGTGTTCGAGCGATCGCTGAGTCTGAGCACCCCAGAGTTTGTCCGCGGGGACTTCGACGACGCCGAGACTGTCTGTTTCTTTTCGGACGGTGTCCATGGCCAATTCTCCGTAGATTGCTGCTGCCGTCTGGACGTCAGCGAAGCGGATACGCTGTGAAGATGTAATCGCTTGATGCCACCCTTGAGTGGCACGCATAGCCGCATTGGGTTCCGATCACGGAGGGCTTGAACGTCTTCGACGTGGCATCGTAGTCAAACTGGGCATAGGCCCATCCATGCGTGCTTGGGAATCTCTTCGAGTCCTTTTCGATAAACGAGAGGGACTTCAGAGTGTCCGGCACTTCCACAAAATAGGACGACTCCGGGTTCTTTTTCTTGATCCATTCGATCTTCGCTGTCTTGGAACCCTCTGGAAAAGGCCTACCGTCGTCCGGAATACCTTCCTTGTAGGCCGCAATCATCGTCGGGTTTCCCAGGATGGTCTTGACGCTGCCTTCCGTTTCACTCACGGCGATCGTCTGCCATTCGT
>Ga0075424_100007445_pt1 | contig 10623 bp, 13 predicted proteins | sample SoiMethybrSBSTD3_FD_75301 | JGI IMG/M metagenome (GOLD analysis project Ga0075424, IMG submission 75301) | Bulk soil microbial communities from a Populus tree surrounding site in Tennessee, USA - Soil MetaG P. TD hybrid SBSTD3 | ecosystem: Environmental > Terrestrial > Soil > Tree plantation...
GCCGTTTTCACAAAACTCCCTTTCTACAAGGTGATCGATCGCTACCTCTACTGGACCTATTCGAAAGAAGGCCTCGAAGACGAGCTTCGTTCTGTTTTCGGCGAGCTCAAGCTTTTCGACCTGTCGAAGCTCATCAGTATTCAGACCAAGGACACCAGAACGGGAACCCCTACATTCTTCAACAATTTTCCGTACAGCCGGGAAAAATACCCCGACCGCAATCTCCCGCTCCGGCAAATCATTCGCGCGAGCACGGCTGCGCCGACTTACTTCGAGCCAGAAGCAAATCGCTATATCGACGGAGGCATTTCGGCCTATAACAATCCTTCGTACGCGGCGTTCATCGGTGCGACGAAATATCTCGGCTGGCCGCTGGGGGTGGAAAACCTGCGGATTTATTCCGTCGGAACCGGATACCATCCGCCTCTCATTCCCGAGGGCGAGCTCGACGATAGGAACAAGATCGCGATGGCGGCCTACATGATCGAGGAGCTTTTGGACGACATCAACCTGCTGCAAAATCAGATCATGAAGCGTCTCGAGAACGACCGTAAAGAATGCTGGTACAGGCGTTATACGATCAAGTTCGACAAGACGTCCTTCGAGGACAGATTCGGCATACCGGCGACAGGAATCGACTTCGATGCGCTGGCGGCGATGGACGGCGTCGAGCTAGTAGAGAAGCTCGCGGAAATCGGCGAAACGGTCGGCAAAAAACTGGTAGCCGCGGGCGACTTCCCGTCTTGATTTTGACTTACCCCCGCCCTTTTTAGGAGAGGGCATGGGTGAGGGTCACCAGTGCCAGACCTGGTCGTGCTCGTCGATGAGCTGGGGGATCCCCTGGCGCTTGATGCGGCGGAGGCCGGCGATGAGATCGTCGTCGGCGAGGCCGCGCTCCCGCGCGTCTTCCTCGACGAGGTAGACCGAGACGCCCTTCTCGATGATCTTCGAGACGTCCTTGTCGATCTCGGGCGGGTGGATCATCTTGGCGTCGCCGAACGCGAGGCCGGAGGCGTCCTGCCCCTTGCAGGCGTAGTTCACCGCGTTGGCGCGGAGTAGCACGGAGATGTCCGCGCCGGCGTTTTTCAGCATGTGCGTGAGCCACAGCACGGTATCGTCCTGCTCTTCGAGCGTGCCTCGGTAGGCGGTCTCGACGATATTCAAAATTTTTCCCATGGGCTTCTCCCCTATTTGGTCGGAATGACGAGCGTCGTCTGGCTCGCGTTGGAGGCGTCAAGAAAATCCTTGGGCCCGCCGCGCCGCGGCCCCTCGACCCAGTCGCCCGCACCGCGCTCGTCGACGCAGAGGCCGCAGTTGACCCAGTCGAGCTTGACCCCTTTGTCTTTGGCGAGCTTGAAGAGCGCGGCGACCCAGTCCTTGGTCGTCGGGTGCGCCTCCTGCTCGGCCGAAGTGCCCTTGACCGGATTCGGATGGGGTGCCTGCCCCTTCATGGTCAGGTTGACCGCGCCCTCGTAGGCGAAGACGTTCACGTTGTGACCCTTGGCGAGCGCCGACTGCACGATGCGCAGCGCGGTCGTCGAGTTCGCCGACTCGTAGGGCGCGTCCATGATCGCGACGGTAATGGTTTTGTCCGCCATATCATTCTCCGATCTTTTAAAATCAGTATTCGGAGAGATCCCTCACTTCGTTCAGCATGACAGCATCCGCGTCTTTTGTGTCATTCTGAGCGCAGCGAAAAATCTCTCTTCCGTCATTCCCGCATGCTTTTAGCGGGAATCCGGAATTCCCGGTCTGGACCCCCCGATTAAAAACATTCGGGGGTAACGGAGTAAAATTCGTGTCTAATGCCAGATGGCTTTGGTGCCCGGCTCCACCAACAAATCGACTAATCTATCCGTGTCCGCCGTGTCGACGCCTTCCACGACCTGGCGGATGCCGCGCTCCTTCAGCGAGAAGCGGTCGGCGACGACCTTGATCTTGCTCTTGAGGAGATCGGCGATCACTGTGCTGTACTTCGAGCCCTTGCGCGCGGGGAGGACGCCGTTCTGCACCAGGAAGACGGTCGCCTCGTTGCCGCGCTTGGCGAGCCCCTGAACCAGCTCCGCGAAATATTGCGAGTCGGCGCTGTCGAACGGGTCGCGCGACTCGATCAGCAGGTACTTGGCCATCGTTCCTCCTTACGGCGATACGCGATGGTTCGGGTGAGAAGTTTCTCTCATATAACACGAGTCAATAGAGTCAAGGGCGGGGTTCAGCGGAGCAAGGCCCGCGCGCCTTCGTCGCGTGCCCCGTCGGCGCCGCGGTTTCCCCAAAGGGGTGGATTCGTCACGCCCCTGCCGTGACAGCCGAACCGCTTCTCCGTTACCGGCATCGGGACAAATCCTATCTTGATTCGCCGGCCCATTGGCTTTTTATTAACTGCTAGACGTTTTATCCGGAAGTGTGGGGCGTTTTCTCGATAGGTTATACTTTGGTAGTGTGATTGTTATTGCATATGAGCATAACGACCTACCGTCGTCTAGAAATCAGCGATCGGTGGCACTTCTGCACGAACTGCTCGGGATGGCCGGCCGCGGATTACGTCGAGCTCGAGTACCCCGAATATCTATTGAAGGGAAGCCTCTGCCTCGAGTGCATCACCAAGCGTCATTTCGGCGAGTGCGAGGCGCATACCAAAACCAAGTAGTCCCGCGCTAACCCAGCTCGAACATGCGGCGCAGCGCGCGCTCGGCGCCCTGGCGGACGTTCTCGTCGAGGACGATTGCGTGGCGCATGGAACGCAGCGCCTCCAGCGTGTCGGCGAGCGTGATCATCTTCATGTAGCGGCAGAGCTTGCACGCCTTGTAGAATTTCTTCTCGGGCAATTCGAGTAGGAGGCGGTCGGAGAGGCCGCATTCGGTGACGACGAGGAACTCCGTGTCGCTGCTCTTCGCGGCGTATTCGACCATGCCGCTCGTGCTCATCACCGCGTCGGCCAGCGCGAGCACGTCGGTCCGGCACTCGGGATGGGCGAGGACTTTGACGTGCGGCAGCCTCGCCTTGACGGCGAGGATCTCCTCCGGCGTGATCTGGTGATGCACATAGCAGTTGCCGTCCCAGGCGATGATCGTTTTATCGGTGTTCCGCTGCACGTAATGCGCGAGGTTCTCGTCCGGGATGAATAGAATGTTGCGGTTCGGGAGCGCGTTGACGATGCGAACAGCGTTCGATGAAGTGCAGCAGACGTCTGACTCGGCCTTGACGTCGGCGCTGGTGTTGACGTAGGCGACGACGGCGAGGTCGGGATAGATCGCCTTAAGCTCGGCCTTGCGCTCGGCAAGGCGTTCGGCGGTGACGCTCTCGGCGAGCGAGCAGCCGGCGCGCAGATCGGGCAGCAGCACGGTTTTTTCGGGATTCAATATTTTCGCGCTCTCGGCCATGAAATGGACACCGCAGAAGACGATCACGTCGGCGTCGACTTGCGTCGCCTGGCGCGCGAGTTCGAGGGAATCGCCGATGAAATCGGCGACCTCGAAAATCTCCGGACGCTGGTAGTTGTGCGCGAGCACGACGGCGTTGCGCTCACGCTTAAGCCGCTCGATCGCCGCGATCTCGTCCGCGAACACGGCACACGCCTCCGGCGTGTAGGCGTGCGCGTCCCCCAGGCGCGCGAGATGCTCGTAAAGCCGGAGCGAATCCTCGGCGGCGGCGATATCTAATTCCATGATTCCTCTCCTTTTTTCTCCACGCGAGGCTTCGGCATGCGATCATCCGCATTGTTCGATTCCGCGCACGCGCGGCCATAGTCGCTTAGTGCCGACCGCCAGGTTCCGGAACTGTAGGCGAGCGGCGGCATGCCAAAATCCCGGGTGCCCAGCTTTGCGTATTCATTACACTTACTAAGCGTATCCTTCACACAAACCCCGGGCCTTGTCAAGACGGTTGACGGGCAGTCGCCTGGTGGTCTAGTTTCGACTCCGTATGCGCGCGCTTTCCGCAGCGACGGTTTTCGGCCTGGGCGGGCTCGCGGCGGAGAAGCGCCGCGCGCTGGCGCTCGTCTACGCGTCGAGCGTCGCGCTGATGATGGGCGTCAACTTCATCCAGCCGGCGCTGCCCGCGCTCACCACGTCGTTCGGCGTCCGCGACGCCGACCTCGCGCTCGTGATGACCGTCTACACCGGACCGGCGATCTTTCTCTCGCCGCTCTTCGGCATTGTCGCCGATCTCTACGGCCGGCGGCTCCTGCTCGCATCGGGCCTCGTGCTCTTCGGCCTGAGCGGCGCCGCGATCGCGTTCGCGCCGAGCTTCGGCTGGCTGCTCGCGCTGCGCGCGATCCAGGGCATCGGCTTCAGCGCGGTGATTCCGCTCACGATCGTGCTGATCGGCGATCTGCTCGAGGGCGATCAGGAGATCGGCGGCCAGGGACTCAAAGTTTTCCTCGACCGCGTGGGCTACTTCGTGCTGCCGCCGCTCGGCGGCCTGCTCGCGGCGATCGCCTGGTTCTGGCCGTTTCTGGTTTATCTCGTCGCCGTGCCGATCGGCCTCGCGACGCTCTTTTGGATGCCGGAGACGAGGGGGGCCGAGCACGACGACAGCTGGAAATATTTAAAAGACATCGCGCGCCTCACGCGCCATCCGCGGCTCATGGTCGCGTTCGCCGCGGGGTTCCTGCGCTTCTTTCTCGATTACGGCTTTCTCACGTACTTCCCGCTCTTCCTCGTGCGCACGCACGGCATATCGACCGCCACGGCGGGATTCCTCTATGTGTTTTTCGCCGTCGGCGCGATGCTGACGTCGAGCCAGGCAGGCCGCATCGCAGCGGGGCGCGACAAGGCGCGGCTGCTCTTCGCCTCGTTCGTCGTGAGCGGCGTCGCGCTCGTCGCGGTGCCCTTTCTGCCCGGTATATGGAGCGTCGGCGGCGCGCTCTTTTTCTACGGCGTCGCCAACGGCGTGATCTCGCCGATGCAGAAAAGTCTGCTCACGCAAAACGCTCCGCTCGAGCTGCGCGGCGGCATCATCGCCTTCGACCGGCTGATCCAACAGGTCTCGAAAACCGTGTCCACGACGGTCGTCGGCCTGCTGCTCGTCGCGACCGCGCTGCCGACGATCTTCTGGATGCTCGGCGTCACGTCGCTCGCAAGCGTCGTCTTGATGGCCTTTCTGCTGCCGAAAAGAGACGCCTGAGCCTTGCAAGTCGCCGTTTCGTAATTATCTTTTAGGGCTGACATGGCTGAACGCGATTTCTACAAGATTCTCGGCGTCCAGCGCGGCGCGTCCGACGACGACATCCGCAAGGCGTACCGCAAGCTCGCGCGCAAGTACCATCCCGATATCAATCCCGGCAATAAAGATGCCGAAGACAAATTCAAAGACATCTCGGTGGCCAACGACGTATTGAGCGATCCCGCGAAGCGCAAGCTCTATGACGAATTCGGCGAGGCCGGACTCGCATCGGGCTTCGACGCGGACAAGGCGCGCAGCTACAAGCAATGGCAGGAGCAGGCATCGCGCGCGCGTCGCAGCGGCGGCGGTACCGCCGGCGGCTTCGGCGCGCAAGAATTCAATTTCGAGGATTTGGGCGACATCTTCGGCGGCCCCGGCGGAATGTTCGGCGGGGCCCGCGGACGGGCAGCCGGACGGGCGGCGCGTAGCGGTCCGCAGCGCGGCAATGACATCGAAGCGGCGATGGACGTCGATTTCCTCGACGCCGTGCGCGGATTTCAGACCGCTTTTACCATCGAGCGTCCGGTCCAATGCGAGACGTGCCACGGAACGGGCACGCGCCCGGGCTCGACGCCCAAGACCTGTCCCGAATGCGGCGGCAGCGGCACCGTACAGGTGGCCGAGGGCCCGCTGCAGTTCCGCCAGACCTGCCCGCGCTGCGGCGGCAGCGGCCAGATTCCCGGCGACCCCTGCCCGACCTGTCACGGCACCGGGCGCGTGATGCGCCAGGAGACGGTCCGCGTGAACATCCCGCCAGGGGCGGAGCCGGAGAAACGCATCCGCGTGCCCGGCAAGGGCGAGGCCGGCCTGCGCGGCGGACCGCCTGGCGACCTTTACATCACCCCGCGGATTCGTCCGCATCCGCTGCTCAGACGCGAGGGGCGCGACCTCGAGATGGATTTGCCGATCACCGTCGGAGAAGCGGTTAGCGGCGCGACGATCGAAGTCCCGACGCCGACCGGAGCGGTGAAGGTGAAGATCCCTCCCGGCGCCCAGAGCGGACAGCGCTTGCGCGTCAAAGGCAAAGGCGTGCCGGCGCACGGCAAGTCGCCGGCGGGAGATTTATATCTCAATCTCATGGTGCGCGTGCCCGACGACGGCGTGCCGCGCGACGCGGTCGAGAAAATCGACCGCGCATACAAGGAGGACGTGCGGAAAAACATCCGCCTGTGAGCTATGGCGCGGAAATATCTTAGAATAACCGAAGTCGTGCGGATCTGCGGCGTCGACGAGGACTTCATCCTGCGCCTCGAGCGCGAGCAACTCGTCGAGCCGGTCGTGCGTCAGAAAGAGAAGGTCTACCCGCCCGAGCAGGTCGACCGCGTGCGCGTGGCGCACCTGTTAATGGAAGAGATGGGCGTCAACCTCGAGGGCGCCGAAGTCGCCCTTCATATGCGCGAGCAGATGATCGCGATGCAGCGTCAGTTCAACGAGATTTTACAGCGGCTCAGCCGTGAGCTGAAGAAGTGAGCGGTGTCGAGCGAAGCGAGTGGAGGCGTGCCCTACTGGGGCTTTGACGGGGGATCCTGATTCTTCTTCTCGTCCGGCTCCTCCACGGCTTTCTTGAAGCCCCGAATCGCCTCGCCCAGAGACTTTCCCATGTCGGGAAGCTTCCCCGGACCGAACACCACGAGTGCGATCACGGCGATCACGATCAATTCAGGGACACCGAGTCCGAACATAAAGAGTTCCTCCAATCCCGGTCTATCGCTTTAATTGTGCCGTGTCAAAGCCGCGGCGGGCGGTGTGAATCGCCTTTATCTTGACCCGACACGCGCGCGGCAATATGCTGGGCCGTTCTCGTACCCCCATGCGCTCAATCATCATCTGGTTTATCGCGTTTTTGTCTGCGGCTCAGTCTGCGGACGCTCAGTCCAAGCCGCCGCTGGAGAAGATGCGCTTTATCTACAGCGCGATCGGCGGCTCGCAGAGCTCGGTCTGGATTCCACACGAGACAGGCATCTTTAAAAAATACGGCCTCGACCTCGAATTGCTCTACGTGAGCGGCGGCGGGCGCGCGGCGCAGGTGGTGCTCGCGGGCGACGCGCCGATGGGGATATTCACCGGCGGCGCGGTGGTCACCGCGAATTTCGCCGGCGCCGATCTCGTCGTCGTAGCGAGCAGCCTGAACGCGATCACCTTTTTTCTCATGGCGCGGCCGGAGGTGCGCTCGCTCGAAGGATTAAAAGGAAAGAAAGTTGGCATCACGCGTTTCGGTTCGGCGACCGATTTTGCGCTCGGCTATAGCGAGAGCCGCTGGCCGGTGAAGCGCGGGCGCGACTTCACGGTCATCCAGATGGGCGGCATGCCGGAGATCATGCAGGCGCTCAAGACCGGAGCGATCGACGCCGGAACGGTGAACGCCGAATTCACTATTCTCGCGCGCAAGGAGAACCTCAAAGAGCTGGCCGACATGTCGGCGCTCGGACTGAGCTTCCCGACCTCGGCGATCGTCACGACGCGCTCCTATATCAAGCGCAATGAGAATACGGTGCGGAAATTCGTCCGTGGCTTCGTCGAAGGCAGCCGCTTCGCGAAAACGAATCGCGCCGCGAGCGTCGCGGTTTTGCGGAAATACATTCAGAACGACGACCCCGAATACTTGAACGCGCTCTACGATCTGTACGTCCTGCGCTACGTCCCCAAAGTCCCCTACCCTTCGCCCGAAGCGATCCAAACCGTGCTCGACCAGATGGCGGATAAAGACCCGCGCGCCGCCGCCGCGCGTCCGGAGCAGTTCATCGACGCGCGCTTCTTTCAAGAATTGGAGCGCGAGGGATTCATTCAGAAGCTGTGGCAGTGACGTATCGTTAGTGGTCGCCTGATTTCGTAAGGGCGTTCGCGACCGCCCCTACATCGATTCACCGGGCACTTGCAAAAGGGCCTTGTCCGGGCCGGAGGAAACTGATAATACTAATATAGTTTCCCAGGTATTATGCGAACAGGACCTCACACCGCTCCAGCCTTGCGCCCCGGCCGGGCCGCCGGCGCGCGCTCCCGAGATTCCGCGCGGCGCATCGTATCCGCGGCGCGGCGTTATTTCTTCGCGCACGGCTTTCGCAACGTCACGATGGACGATCTCGCTGCGGAACTCGCCATGAGCAAAAAGACGCTCTACGCCTCCTTTCCGAGCAAAGGCGCCCTCGTCGAGGCCGTGCTCGAGGATAAATTTCTGAGCGTCGAAGGCGACCTCAAACGGCTCGCCGAACATCCTTCGCGCGACGCGCTGGAAAACCTGCAGCGCCTGCTCGCGTGCCTGCAGCACCACACCGCGGAAATCCAGGCGCCGTTCGTGCGCGATGTCCAACGCGCGGCGCCGGAGATGTTCCAACTCGTCCAAGAACGCCGCCGCGATCTCATTCGCCGCTACTTCGGTCGATTTTTCGCCGATGGCCGCAGCCGCGGGATCATCCGTAAGGACATCCGGGTCGACGTCATGATCGAGATTCTCCTCGGGGCTACCGAGGCGGTGGTCAATCCGCAGAAATTGGCCGAGCTCCATATTGCGCCCAAGGAAGCCTACATGAATGTCATCACGGTCATTTTAAACGGCATCATGACGGGGACGGGCCGGGACAGGCTATGAAATATTCCGTCTCGGTCCAATTGATCATCGCCGCGCTCATGAGCGCGCTTTTCCTCGGCGCTTGCCATCGGCCAGTAGAGAATCGTCTTCAGGGCTACGTCGAGGGCGAATTCGTATACGTCGCGTCGCCGCTCGGCGGCGCAGTGGAATCGCTGTTCGTTAAACGCGGCGACCAGGTGAAGGCGGGCGATCCGCTTTTCGTTCTGGACAGCGCCGCCGAGCGCGCGGCGCGCGACCAGGCGCAGGCCGCCCTGGTGCTCTCAGAAAAAGATCTCGCACGCATGGAGAAGCTCGTGCAGTCGAATTTGATCGCGATGCAGGAGCTCGACCGCGCGCGCTCCACGCGCGACCAGGACCGCGAGCGGCTTGCCAAGGCCGAATGGGATCTCTCCCAAAAGCGGCAAAACGCACCGCAGACGGGGCTCGTCTTCGACACCCTCTTCCGCCCCGGCGAATGGGTTCCGGCGGGGCGTCCGGTGGTCGCAATCCTCCCGCCCGGCAACGTCAAGGTGCGCGCCTTCGTCCCGGAGACAGCGATCGGCACCGTGCGCGCCGGGCAGAACGCGCGCGTCCGCATGGACGGAGTCAATGAGCCGCTCGCGGGCAGGATCAGCTTCATCTCGCCCAGGGCGGAATATACGCCGCCGGTCATTTACAGCCGCGAAACCCGCGAGAAGCTCGTTTTCATGATCGAGATTCTGTTCGATCCGGCGGTCGGCGCCCGACTGCACCCGGGCCAGCCGGTCGATGTGGAACTGATCCCGCAGGCATGACGGAGAACGCGGCGCAAGAAATGGCCATCGACGTGCACGGCATGACCAAGCGCTTCGGCGTGCGCACGGCGGTCGACCGCGTAAGCCTCGAGGTTCGCGCCGGCGAGATCTGCGGCTTTCTCGGCCCGAACGGCAGCGGCAAAACGACCTTCATCCGCATGCTCTGCGGTCTTTTGCGCGCCGACGAGGGCAGCGGCACATGTCTCGGCTACGATGTGATCGAACAAAGCGAGGAGATCAAGCGGCAGGTCGGCTACATGACGCAGCGCTTCAGTTTTTATGAAGATCTCAGCATCGAAGAAAATCTCGATTTCGTCGCGCGCATGTACGCGGTCCCCCATCGGCGCGATTCCGTTCGCGAGAGCCTCGAGCGTCTCGGCCTCGCCGGCAGGAAAGATCAGGTCGCCGGCGAGCTCTCGGGGGGCTGGAAGCAGCGCCTCGCGCTCGCCGCGTGCATGATCCACCGGCCGCGGCTTCTGCTGCTCGACGAGCCCACCGCCGGCGTCGATCCCAAGGCGCGGCGCGATTTCTGGGAAGAGATCCATCGACTGGCGGCCGAGGGCCTAACCTTTCTCATCGCGACGCATTACATGGACGAAGCCGAGCGCTGCCACCGCCTCGCCTTTATCTCCTACGGTCATTTGCTGACGCAAGGGACCGTCGACGAAGTGGTCGCCCAGGCGCGGCTTACGACGTGGTCGGTCGCCGGAACGAATCTCTCGCGCCTGGCCGAGGAGCTGCGCGGCAAGCCGGGCATCGAGCAGGCGGTCGCGTTCGGGAGCGAGCTTCATGTGGGCGGCGGCGACGAGCGCGCGCTCGAGGCGGCGATCGCGCCGTTTCGCAAGGAGCCCTACCGCTGGCAGCGCATCGAGCCGGGGCTGGAGGACGTCTTCATTCATTTGATGGACGGATCGAAGGACAATTTTTCGTCATGAACAAGCATTACGAATTTTCGTTTCAGCGATTTTTCGCGATCGTCGTCAAGGAATTCATCCAGATGCGCCGCGACCGCCTGACGTTCGGCATCATGGTCGGCATACCGCTGATCCAGCTTGTACTGTTCGGCTATGCGATCAACTCCGATCCCAAACGCCTGCCCGC